>Ga0137390_10005178_pt1 | contig 10963 bp, 9 predicted proteins | sample 15con2h24AmetaG_FD_104937 | JGI IMG/M metagenome (GOLD analysis project Ga0137390, IMG submission 104937) | Vadose zone soil microbial communities from Angelo Coast Range Reserve, California, USA - 15con2h2.4A metaG | ecosystem: Environmental > Terrestrial > Soil > Vadose zone > Saprolite... | reverse complement strand
GCTCCCGCTTGTTGAGCGGCAATCGCGAAAACTTCAATCGGCTGGAGCGCCGGCTCGCCAGATGGAAGGAAACTGAAGCTGCGCTATTCTTCGGCAGTGGCTATCTCGCAAACGTGGGGGTGCTTTCGACCCTTCCCGCGGCCGACGACGTGGTCTTTTCGGATGAGTTGAATCACGCCAGTTTGATCGACGGCTTGCGTCTCTCGCGCGCGCGAACGATCGTCTTCCCACATCGACATATTGAGGAGTTGGCGCGCCTGATTGAACGCGAACAAAACAACGGACAAAACTTTCTGGTCACCGAGGCGGTCTTCAGCATGGACGGCGACGAAGCGCCTTTGGCCGAATACGCTTTGCTTTGTCGCGCGACTAACACGGCATTGATCGTAGACGAAGCTCATGCTGTGGGAATCAGGGGACCGAGAGGCAGCGGCCTAATCGAAGAAACCGGAACCGAAGCGGATGTGTTCCTCTCTGTTAACCCGGCCGGCAAAGCCCTTGGAGTGGGTGGAGCTTTCGTGGCCGGACCAGTTTGGGCGATTGATTACCTCGTGCAGCGCGCGCGTAGCTTCATCTTTTCGACGGCACCGCCGCCGGCGATGGCCGAGGCACTCGAAGCGGCGCTCGATGTAATCCATGATGAGCCGGAACTGCGCGCTTACTTGCTGAATCTTTCAGTTCGGTTTCGCGAGTTGCTGATCGAAAGAGGGATAAGGATTGCCGCCGGCTGCTCGCAAATCATTCCCGTGATCATTGGTGACAGCGAGCAAGCTATCAACGTCGCGGAGATCCTGCAAGTGCAGGGTTACGATGTTCGAGCCATACGCCCGCCCAGTGTCGCGCCGGGCACCAGCCGGCTGCGTCTTTCGGTAAACGTAAATTTGGACGAACGAACGCTGGCGGACTTCAGCATCGCGCTCGGCGAAGCTCTGGAGCAATACACCGGAGTCGCCGCCTGATACCGTCATGCTAAAGGGGCTCTTCATTACCGGAACTGATACTGAGGTCGGCAAGACGGTAGTGGCTGCCGCTCTGATGCATCGGTACAGGAAAGAGCTGCGACTGCGATACTGGAAACCAATTCAAACCGGCATTGAACAGGATGATGATACCGCCATAGTCCGCAGACTGGGAGAGTGTGGTGACGACGAAATTCTCGATGAAGGAATCCGACTCAAGCGTCCGGTTTCACCGCATCTCGCCGCGAAACTCAGCGGCCAAGAGATCACCATCGAGCAAGTCTACAAAACGCTGATGACGAATGCGGACCAAAACGTAAGCTGGATTATCGAAGGGGCAGGTGGCGCGCTTGTGCCCATCAACGATTCAGAACAGATGGTCGATCTGGCGCGCATGCTCAGTTTGCCGGTGCTGGTGGTCGCCAGCACCCAACTGGGAACCATCAATCACACGCTCTTGACGATTGAATCGCTCAGGAAACGCGCGCTGATTGTCGCAGGCATCGTGATGGTGGGCGAGAGTAATGCCTACAATCGTGAGGCGATTGAATTCTATAGCACGGTATCAGTGCTCGGGGAAATGCCACGCTTCTCAAATCTCAATGCTGAGAGCTTGGGTAGTTGGGCGCATGGTGAACTTGATCAGGATCGCGTGCTGCTGGACCATCTGAAGTTGGCCCATCATCCGCAGTTGAACTTCAAGCCATGATAAACGAATCGATGGATCTCGTAGCGCGTGACCAGCGGTACCTCTGGCATCCCTATACTCAGATGTTGACCGCGCCCGCGTCCTTGCCGATTGTCCGCGGTGAAGGCGTCTATCTGTATACCGAGGATGGTCGCAAGATCCTGGACGGCATCTCTTCCTGGTGGGTGAACATTCACGGCCACAGCCATCCCCGCCTGAACCAGGCTCTGGCCAAGCAAGCAGAAGAATTGGAGCACGTCCTTTTCGCCGGTTGTACCCATCGTCCCGCGGTCGAACTTGCGGAAGCCCTTGTTTCTGTTTTGCCAACCGGATTGACGCGAGTCTTTTACTCCGACAATGGTTCCACTGCTGTTGAAGTGGCATTGAAGATGGCCTTTCAGTATTGGCAGAACCTCAGCGAGTCTAGTCGTCGCACCTTCATCACACTTCACTATGCCTATCACGGCGACACCGTAGGCGCGATGTCAGCCAGTGAAGAGTCTGTTTTTGCTGCTCGCTTCAAACCGTTGCTTTTCGATGTTCAGCGCGTTGCGGCTCCGTACTGCTATCGTTGCCCCATCGGCCTGAAGCGCGAGAGCTGTAGTATCGATTGTCTTGGCGATCTAGAGCGAAGGTTGCATGAAGAAGGTCGGAACGTTGCCGCGGTTATGGTTGAACCGATGCTGCAAGGCGCCGGCGGAATGATTGTTTGGCCCAAAGACTTTCTTAAAGGCGTGCGCGAGCTTTGCGATCGCCACGGCACGTTGATGATCGCCGATGAAGTGCTCACCGGATTTGGCCGCACCGGACGCATGTTTGCTTGTGAGCATGCCGGCGTCACACCGGACATTATCTGTCTATCGAAGGCGCTCACTGCTGGCTATTTGCCAATGGGAGCCACCGCCACGACTGAGGCAATCTACGAGAGCTTTCTCAGCGAAGACCGCTCGCAGACTTTCTTTCACGGACACTCCTTTACCGCCAATCCTCTGGCCTGCGCCGTTGCGCTGGAAAGCTTGAGACTCTTCCGCGAGCAACCTGTGCTGGAGCGAGTTCGGGCTCTGGAGAAACAGCTGCGGGGACGGTTAGAACCGCTGAGGGAATTGCAGCATGTCGGTGACGTCCGCGTCATCGGTGGCGTCGGCGCGGTGGAGCTTCTGACGAACGGAGATTCGGAAGCGGCCAGCGGGTACCTTGATCAAATTGGCCCCCACCTCGCGGCAGAATTTCTGCGACGAGGCTTATTGCTGCGCCCTTTGGGCAACGTGGTTTACTTCATGCCGCCCTACGTTATCACCGAAGCGGAAACCGATTGGGCCATAGATCAGATCCGTGACGTTTTAGAAAACCTCTCAAATCGCTCTTTGCAGTGATTAGCGCAGGCTGAGAAGACGAACTTTGCGCAAGTGCAGTGCTTCAATTGGACACTGTGTAATCCACATTATTTCTACCAACCCAAGTCAAGGAGAACCCCCGAATGAGACTTGCGGAGTGGCGTACTGAACTCGATGTGATTGACGCCGAAGTCATTTCTCTGCTCAATCGACGCGCGCAGCTAGCCATGGAGTTGCTGCGGATTCTGGGAAGCGAAACTTTGACGCTGGGTGATCCGGAGGACGATGCTGATCGGCTACTGATAATGCTTTACTGTGGCGCGAAGCTTATGACCGGCCCACTCGACGAGCTCGCTGTTCATGAGATCTTCCGCTGTATTAATATTGAATCGCGCCGGCTGGCACACCAGACGGCATCCCGAGAGTGACAATGACCGAAGGTGCTTGACCATCTGCGCACAAGCGATGTCTCGCCCGATACGCCGATAACACAGATCCTGACGATCCTGGTTGTTACTGCTTCTGTTCCTCGACAAGTGGTTCTGGTTTCTCCTTCCCAGGTGGGGGCCATGTGAGCGTTTATGTGAGCAGAGAAGGTGAAACAACGGTCTGCGATTGCTAAGTCACTCAGGGTGAACCAGCTCCATATAGTCCATGTAAAATTATTTCAATGCCAGGGTTGAATGAATTCGTCTTGAATTAGGAATAACTCAGGAGTATGCTTGGCGCTCGATAGCTAGGCCACTTAAGATTATCCTAATGAGGCACGGTTTCAATCAGTTCTCGTCGTCTTGGGCATGCTGGCAGTTTTGCTGCTCGTGCATGGTCCAGACGTCGCCCTCCGGTTACCATTCGGCTACTGTAGCTACCATGTGTGCGGCGGCGTGCGCATGTATGTGTATGCGAGGAGGATGACGACGAGTAATTAAGAATCTAAGTTCTTGAACACTAAAGGTCGTCATCGTAAATCGAAACGGTGACGGCCTTTTAGTTTGTTTGCAGTTCGCACTCAATAGGAGGGTCAATGGAATTCCAGCAACTGGAAATGTTTGCCGCCGTAGTCGAAGAGGGAAGTGTGAGCCGAGCTGCGGGGCGCGTCTGCCGCACAGCGCCGGCGGTAAGCATTGCGCTGCGGAAGTTGGAGGAAGAAATGGGGGCGCCGCTTTTTGATCGATCAGAGCGGCACAATTATCGACTGACGGCTTCGGGCAAAATACTCTACTCCTTTGCGACGCGGATTCTGGAGATGCGCAAGGAGGCGACGGCAGCCGTCAGCGAGGTTAGGCGGGGCGGGCGCGGGACTCTGCGCATCGGCACCCACGAGAGCACCAGTCTCTATCTGCTTCCTTCGTTGATACACGCCTTCAACGAATCTCACCCAGGCGTCAAGACCGAGGTAGTGTGCGGCAACTCAGAGCGCCTGCTTACGGCACTTGGTACGAGAAAAATAGAGTTAGCATTGATAGGAGATGCGCCCGATGATCCTCAGCTTGAACGGCAACTGATAACGCGGGATGAGTTGGTATTGATCACCAGTCCCCAGCATCGACTGGCCGGCTTGAAGGACGTGCACGTCCGCGATCTGGCCGGCGAGCTTCTGATTGTTCAGGGTCCTAAGTCGCTGCTGCGGGAAAGAATGGTCCGGGCATTTCAGGAAGCTGATACTTCCTTCAACGTGAGCGTCGAGAACATAGCAATCGAGGCGATCAAGCGAATGGTTGCTGAGGGCTTAGGCGTAGGCTTCGTACCACTAATGTGCGTTCGCGAGGAAGCGGCCCGCGGTCTTCTGATCGTTATCAAGGTTGAAGGAATCAATCGGGAGTGGGATCTCTGGCTGGTTCGTCGCAAGGACCGTTTACTTTCGCCTGCGGCTCGGGCGTTTGTCGAAGTGAGTTTCGAAGTTGCGCGTAGGTGGACCGGTAGCTCGACAGATGAAGCTCCCCCGATTGGGACAAAAGACCACGGATCTTCGCGGGCGGTTCCGGTTAAGCGCGCGAGGTCCTACTGTTGATCCTCATAACTGCTGATCCCCCGGTGGAAAAACCGCGCAGAGATTGTTCGATTTAAGAACCGAACAGTGGGAACTTAATCACATACAGCCTCGGGGCTCGGTAGATCTGCTCGCTGACTCTTCTCCACTTCTTGTCGCGGGCGGCCAAAGCCGATCTTTGTCCAAGCGCGTTCGTGTACGTAGAAGGCAATCGTCTTCACCAGAGAGTCAACCAAAGCGACCCCCAAGGCCAAGCGAGGCTTTTGGGTCGCTCCGAAGAAGATACTGCCGGTGATAACTGACGAAATGGTCCGGTAGCTAACGGACTTTGCCAAGCTTCGCGCACGCCTCTCTGACACGGTTGGGTTTACCTCACAACATACGAAGTTATGGTATGGACCAGAGCGCTATTACCTGCGGCGACAATCCAGTCTGAAGCGCTGGCATGATCTTCCCGGCGCGCCTTGCCAGAATGAAAATAAGATTTGGAGGCGGCGGCAGGAATCGAACCTGCGCTTAAAGGCTTTGCAGGCCTTCGCCTTACCACTTGGCTACGCCGCCTCGGGTACGTGCTCGATTCGAATTGGTGTTTGTGAGCGAGCATTCTCCCTGTCTGTCCGCAAGAATCCTTGCCGCGTTAACTCTTGAACGATCTTTCTCGCGCTCTGCTCTATTGTTTCGCGATCGGTCTCAACCACGACTTCAGGATCGAGAGGCTCTTCATAAGGATCAGAGACGCCGGTGAATTCCTTGATCTCACCAGCAAGGGCCTTCTTATAGAGACCCTTGACATCGCGCTCAGCCAAAACATAAATCGGGCATTTTACGAAGACCTCGATGAACGCCCCTTCTGCTTCGATCGTCCGGCGCACCTCGTCGCGCACCTCGCGATACGGCGAGATAGCGGCGGCAATTACGCCCGCGCCGTTGCGCGCCAGCAGGCGAGAGACATAGCCAATACGGCGGATGTTTGTGTCGCGATCCTCCGGGGAGAATCCCATGCCTTTTGAGAGATTGCTGCGCGCCTCGTCCCCATCGAGTATTTCAACCTTCAGCCCGCACAGGCCCAGCTCTGAGGCCAAAGCGGTTGCCAGCGTTGTCTTGCCCGCGCCTGAGAGTCCGGTGAACCACACAGTGAATCCCTTAGGCCTAGTCATGTGATGTGTCCTTATATATTATGTGAATGAAAAAGACCCGATTTGTCCCGGGCTACGCCGCCGCGCCTGCCAGTCCCGCTTCGAGACGCTGATAGGCTTCGATCAGCAGCCGGGCGACTTCCGGACGCGAAAACTCGAGCGGCGGCAACTCGCCCGCGCCCAGCATTTCACGGACTCGCGTACCGGAGAGCGTGACGTGCTCTTTGGGCTCGTGTGGGCAGGTCTTGCTCGAAGCCATGCCGTCACAGGCTCTGCAATAAAACGTGTGATCGAAGAAGAGTGGTGTAATCCCTAACTCTGCGGGCTCGAACTCATCGAAGATATGATGGGCATCGTAAGTTCCGTAATAGTTACCCACTCCTGCATGATCGCGGCCAACGATGAAATGTGAGCAGCCGTAGTTCTTGCGGATGAGCGCGTGAAAGATCGCTTCACGCGGACCGGCATAGCGCATCGCTGCCGGCAAGACTGATAGCACCGTGCGCCCGGCCGGGTAATAGTGACGGAGGATCTCCTCGTAAGAGCGGATGCGTACCTCTGCCGGAACATCATCTGATTTCGTTTCGCCCACGATGGGATGGAGGAGCAAGCCATCAGCAATTTCCAGCGCGCACTTCTGGATGTATTCATGCGCGCGGTGGACGGGATTACGGGTTTGGAAGGCGACGACGCGTCGCCAACCGCGTTCCCGAAAGTACGCTCGCGTTTGCGCGGGATCTCTTCGGTACTGAGTAAAGGAAAGATCGCGAGGACGATTAAGCAGACTAATGCGGCCCCCAAGCAAGCAGTCTCCTTGATCGTAAAGGACCCGTACTCCGGGGTGAGCATCTTCGATGGTGCGATAAACCAATTGCGCTTCGACCTGCTTGTCATAAGTGAATTTCTCCCTGAGATGGAGCACGCCAAGAAGGTGGTCGGCCTGGTAGAGGGCGACATCTGTGCCTTTGGGTAACCGTTCAGCTTGCTCAGTTGACACCGGCAGGGTGACGGGAATGGACCATGCGTCGCCATTAGCCAGTTTCATGCCGGACACTACCGCGTGGTAATCCGCTTCGCCCATAAAACCTTCAAGCGGTGAATAGGCCCCGATGGCGATCATCTCCAGATCAGAAATCGCCCGCGGACTGAGCTCCAAGCGAGCCATTGCCGCCGAGGCTTCAATGAGAGCGTCGCGCTCGAGGCCTGCCACTTCACGATTAACCAATTTGCCCCCGTGGGGCTTGATGAGTTTCATAATCTCTTTGTTCCTTGTGACTGAAGTTGAAAACTATTTGTGCAGACCACACTCTGTCTTACATGCGCCGCGCCAGCGTCCCGCGCGCGGGTCTTCACCGATTTGCACGGGACCGGTACACGGCGCGCAGCCGATTGACTCGTAGCCGTGGTCATAGAGCAGGTTGTAAGGGACGTCGTATTTGCCGATGTACTCCCAGACATCCTCTGAGGACCATCGGGCGAGGGGATTGATCTTGATCAAGTCAAATCTCTGATCACGCTCGACCATGCCGGCGTTGGCGCGTGCCGCTGTTTGATCGCGGCGGATGGCGGTGATCCACGCGCGCAGACCGATGAGCACTTCTCTGAGCGGTTCAACCTTGCGCAGATAGCAGCAACGATCCGGCTCTCGGGCCCACAAGCTTTCGCCGAACGCGGCAGCCTGGGCATTGAGGGAGAGGCGCGTCGCCACTCGCTCAAAGCGTATATCGTAGCGGGCTTCGAGCTGATCGCGGAGAGCATAGGTTTCGGGAAAGAGCAGATCAGTATCGAGATAGAAAATACGCGCGCCTTTGGTGATACGAGAGACCATGTCTATAAGTACGCAACCCTCGGCGCCAAACCCCGTAGCCAGCGCTACGTCAGGACCAAACTCTTCGAAAGCCCAGCGCAGCACAGCTTCCGGCGATTGGGTCTCGAACTCTTCCGAGACTACTGCCAGTTCTTCGTCAGTAACGTCGTAATCAAGTGCTAAGGCAACAGAAGGCATTCAGGTAATCCCCTTCATTCAACCGCGGCGAAGGCGGCTTGCAGCTCACTGCTTTCCGCCAAATCCCTTTCAAACCACTTCAGACGCTCACGCAAACGCACTACTTCACCGATGATGATTACTCCCGGAGGGCGCATGCCAGAGCTTTCGGCATCATCAGCGATCGACTGTAATGTGCCGGTGACAGTTTGTTGAGTTTCGTAGGTTCCCCAGCGAACGATCGCTGCGGGCGTTTGTGGATCTCTTCCCGAAGCCATGAGGTCATCGGCAATCAGTCCTAGGTTGGCCACACCCATCAAGACCACGATCGTATCGGCTCGCGATAGGTCGGCCAGCGCGGATGAGATATCGTCGACGTCGCCTGCACTCACGCCGGTTAGTATGGCCACTGAAGAAGATACTTCGCGGTGAGTAAGTGGAATGCCGGCATAAGCAGGGACAGCCAGCGCCGAGCTAACTCCGGGCACGATTTCAAAGTGAATCCCTGCTTCGTAAAGCGCTTCCGCTTCCTCACCACCACGCGCGAAGAGAAAGGGATCACCGCCCTTGAGTCGCACCACGCGCTTTCCTTCTCGGGCTTGGTTGATAAGCAGGAGATTGATTTCCGTTTGTGGAGTGTGTCGCCCACCCCCGACCTTTCCAACATAGATGCGTTCGGCGTGTGGAGGCGCAAACTGCATTACTTCTGGATCTACCAGGTAGTCGTAAATCAGCACATCGCATGAGGCCAGAAGATCGTGCGCCCGCAACGTGAGCAGGCCAGGATCACCGGGACCTGCACCGACGAGATAAACCGTTCCGCGTTTAGCTTCGTCCGACGTCCGTATATCTGAGGCGAAGCTCGCAGTCTCGCGAATGCGTTCAAGAGAGGCTTCAATGACCAGCGGATGGGCGGATAGAGGTTCGGTGATCTGATAACTCACACCGGGGAAGCACTGTGCTACTGCGCGCACTTCACGCGGTAGATCACCGCGTGTGTGCCGCCCCGGCGAGAGGAAGTAGGGGTGCACCGTGACGTTGCACGCCCCACGTTCCACCAAACACTTGAAACCTGCGGCGATATTCGGATGTTCGATCTCCAGGAAGGCCGCTTCAACCAAGGGGAAACCACCGCGCTCGCCTATTCTGCGCGCGGCTTCGCGCACGTCGCGGTTGGCTTCTTCTCGGCGACTTCCGTGACCAACAACCAGCACTCCTGATTCCGTCTTGGCTCTCATGCTACCGCCCTCGCCTCGGGAAACTTCGCCAGTGTGCAATAACCGACAAAGTCACGCGCTTCTTCTAAGATCGTTCCGGCGCCAGCTTCATCGGCGTTGTTCTTCTTCAGTTCTTCAAAGCGTGACGAAATTCCCTCCCAGTCGCCGAGCGTTTCACCTGACAGGACGAACAGATTCTCGAACTCCCACAGCGCTTCATCCGCGGTGAAAGGATCGACAAGTCTCGGATAGAGCGGAACGCGCGCCGCCGCAGCCGCAGCTTCGTAAGCGGCAAGCGCTGCAGCTTTATATTCTTTGTGGTAGATCAACGCTTCTGCCTGGGCTAACCACTCCTGCGCGGCTTCGATCGTTGGGATGGTCTCGGCAACTGTTGAGCCAGCGCACTCACCCTTCACGCCCTTGCGCACGGCAAAGCGCTCATGCTCGTGTCCGTAGTCTTCGTAGAATGACGGGTCTTTTTCGAATGAAGGAACCTCTCTAAGCGGTCCCAAGATCGCTTTCAACCGCTCCGTTCCAATACGGCTGACGAACGAGTTAAAGTCCTCTTCAGGCAACCGAGCCTTTTCGTACACTTGCAGCAGGGTTTCGGTCACCTTCACGCAATTCTTTGCCGGAAACTTTCCAATCAGCGCGCCGAATTGCGCGTTACCGGGCGATGCTTGTCCACCTACTGTGACGAAGTGCGCGGGGACAGTGCGGTCGTCATGCGAGAGCGCTGCCGCATAGAATCCAATGTTCGCGATTGAATGTTGCGCGCACCCGTTGGGGCAACCAGAGATCTTCACGCGCACTGGCCGAGCCAACTCGGCATACTTCGCTAACGAACCATTAAACGCGTCGCCCAAAGCGCTGCCCAGGCCTTTTGCCGAAGCAATACCCAACCGGCACGTATCAGAACCCGGGCAAGTCGTCACGTCAGCAATCGTTCCCACGCCGCGCTCGGCAAGTGACAGTTCGCTGAGCGCAATATAAAGGTCCCAAAGCTCTTCTTCGCGCACCCAGGGCAGATAGATGTTCTGTTCAATTGAAATCCGCAACTGACCCGCTGAGAACCGGCGCACCACTTCGGCCAAATCTCGCGAGCGTTCTGCCGTAAGATCGCCCAGTTTGACGCGCACATGAACGCCGCGGAAGGTGGCAACTTTGTGTTCGATGACAGAGTCGCGCACCCATGATTGAAATTGAGGATCGCTCGTCCGCGGGTTTAGCATCTGCAAGGCTCGCGAGTGTGCGGCGGCCTCTGGATTGAACTCTTCGGTCTCTGATAAATAATCCGTTAACGGTACTGGGCCAACTCGTGCTCGCTCTTCGTCTAGAGCTTTACGAAAAGCTTCCCAGCCCATCGACTGGATCAGGAATTTCATGCGCGCCTTCATCCGCGCCTTCCGCTCGCCGTAGCGGTCGAAGAGTCGCAACGCAGCAGCCGCGAGATTGAACAACTCTTCGACTGGAAGAAAGTCGGCGTAGAGTTGTGCAAGATGAGGCCCGGCGCCCAGGCCACCGCCCAGATAGACTCGGAAGCCCCGCCGCTCCACGCCGCTTTCAGTCCGAGCCACGGCCCAGAGTCCAATGTCGTGAATCCGCAAGGCTGAATGATCTTCGGCGCAACCCTCGAAAGTGATCTTGAACTTTCG
>Ga0137390_10005169_pt1 | contig 10970 bp, 11 predicted proteins | sample 15con2h24AmetaG_FD_104937 | JGI IMG/M metagenome (GOLD analysis project Ga0137390, IMG submission 104937) | Vadose zone soil microbial communities from Angelo Coast Range Reserve, California, USA - 15con2h2.4A metaG | ecosystem: Environmental > Terrestrial > Soil > Vadose zone > Saprolite... | reverse complement strand
TTCCGACCGCGGGCGATTTGATTTCGGGCTACGCACTCGGCGTGGTCGTCGGCGCTCCACTACTCACCGCGGTCAGTACGCGGCTGTCTCGACGGACCGTCCTGCTCGGGCTGATCGCCGTGTTCACCGTCGGCAACCTCTTTGCCGCGGTGGCTCAGAGCTACACGATGCTGCTGGCTGCTCGCGTACTCACCGGGCTGCCACACGGCGCAATGTTCGGTGTCGGGTCGGTAGTCGCAGCGGGTATGGTCCTCGCCAACAAGCGTGCGACGGCGATCTCGATGATGTTCGCTGGACTCGCTGTGGCCAACGTTGTCGGCGTACCGGCGGGCACGCTGCTCAGCCAGCACGTCGGTTGGCGAGCCGCATTCGTGTTGATCGCGGCGCTCGGCGTCGTGAGCATCGCTGCTATCTGGCTGATGCTGCCGCGGGAGCCGCAATCCACTGGCGGTGCCCTGGGCCCGGAACTGCCACCTTTCGTCGCCCACAGGTATGGCTTGCGCTCGCCGTGGGGCCCTTCGGGTTCGCGGGCGTATTCGCGGTCTACAGCTACATCGAGCCGATGATGACTCACGTCGCAGGCTATTCGTCCACGAGCGTCAATTGGCTGCTTGCGTTGTTCGGCATCGGCATGACCGTCGGCAACCTGGTAGGCGGCCGACTCGCGGATCGCGCACTGATGCCCAGCATGTACGGAGCGCTAGGAGCACTTGGCCTTCTGCTTGCGCTGTTCGTCGTCACTGCGCACTACCAGGTGATGGCTGCCGTGACGCTTTTCCTGATCGGCGGCGCCGGAATGGCGTGCGTGCCGCTCATCCAGACACGGATCATGGACGTGGCCCACGGCGCTCCAACCCTCGCCGCTGCCGCAAACCACTTGGCATTCAACCTTGCCAACGCCGCTGGCGCGTTCGTTGGGGGTCTGGTGATCGCCGCCGGTTTTGGCTGGACTGCACCGAACTGGGTCGGCGCGGGTCTCGCCGGGGTCGGCCTTGCACTTGCCGTCATATCGGGCGCCTTGCAACGACGCCGCATGCAAAGGGTGCTGCGGCGTTCAGCGCCGACCCGCGTCGCTTCGATCTCGTCCTGACCGACGAAACAATGCCGGACCCTACCAGCACGGAGCTCGCGCGAGATCCATCGCTTGTGGTCCGACGTTCCATTGGATTTCCGTTCGGACCGTTACAACCTTGACGCCGCCGCTGCAAACGGAAATCCGGGCGACACGTCCGACTTCCATCATCGATCGACGTAATAGGCAGGAGCACGTTCATGTCCGATTACATGGCGACTTCGAACGCTTCATGCGCACCGGCCGCATGGTCGATGCGCGCGAAGATCTTCATTCCTGCTGCTTCGAGGACCTCGATCAGCCGATTCACCATCGGCGAGAAGGCCCTCGCGCTCGTGTATTCAACAGACAGCCTACTGGTTTCAGTGATCATAGAATGGAGCCCTTCGGTAAACTTCCCAGAGCAATTGTCGGTACGCGACATCGCAGCAAAGTTTCAAATCAGATTGCCCGCTGTTACTCCCGAAACCAATTTCATTCACTGCGCGCGTCGCGTGCGCCGAGCCACGTCAATCACAAGCGTAATACGACCAGGTCGCAACGAAATCTGGCGGTTATCGGTCGCGCGCCAAATAGGTACGAGCACAAAGTCATGTCGCTACCGCAATCGATGGAAGAGTCTGGTTCGGACCGGTGCTCCCGAGTCAACAACCCGGATGTCTTCGTAAGGAGCAGATGATGAAGCGATCACTCAGGTTCGTATTCGCCGTCGTGCTGGCCGGCTGTACATCGCTAGCTGCAGCACAAATCGCCCCGTACGGCAGCAACCTATCGAGTAGTGCCGGTTTGAGTGACCCACTGCTAACACCGCTCAGCCCATACGGTAGTGCCATGTCTAGCAGTATGGGGTTGGGCTACACGACGCCATTATCGAATCGCAGCAGCGTATCGAGCAGGACGGGCTTGGGTTACGCGCCTACATCACCACTGAACCCTGGCGGAGGCGGGCCAATGGTCGACACGCTATCTCCGGTCGCGCATTACCCAGTAGTCAACTGTCACCCCGGCGGATGCTCGGGCGTTGATGGCACGCAATAGGCACGAGGCGCAGGCAACGTCATGTTCGGCAGCAATGGGAAGGTCTGCCAGTACGTAGCACCTGGCGCACCCCTCGTGTGTAATTGAGCCCCGAGCAGCCTTAGTAACGTTTGCATGGGCATTTGCTGAAACCAGCACTCCGCCGACCGCGGAAGGTATGACAACGCGATTTCACATTTTGCTCGAGAGGCGATGAGGGCCCCCTGCTCACGCAGGCTGCTTCGTACTTGGTCGGCATCCACGCGCTTGCTTTGAGCGTAATATGCCGCGGCGACGCCGGCGGCTTGCCCGGTCGCGAACGCAGTCCCGATGACTCGCAGGCTGGCGCCCTGACGTCGATCGCCGCCAGCCGTGCGGCCCGCAGCGAACAGGTTCGGCGTATCGTCGCTCATAAGGGACGAAAGCGGAATGTCGTAGGTTCCATCGCCTGGCCGCGCTTCGAAGCTGCTTTCGCCATCTGGAGGCGATCGACACGCAGCGTGACGTACTTGGAGGATGGAATGCCCAACCGTCTTCGAGCCAACAGAAGTGAAGTGACTTCGCGTTCATGAGACACTTTAAGTGCGCGCCACATTTTTCTGCGAGAAGCAAGTGTCCAATTGGAGTGCGAAGGCCTAGGGAGGTCGCGAATGAGCATGGGCTCGGACGTCATACACGGCTCGATCCTTTGTGGCCTTCTGGCTAATACGGCCGCAACGCTAGCTGGGGCGGCACCCGTCGAGCTGCCTGCCGCACGCATCATTAGTGCGCCCTCCGTGTCATCCTTCGGTATTTCACTCCGGGCAACGAATAAAGTTAGAGCGACAGTCCCGGTAGGCACCGCAGATGGCGCTGCCAGCCGCAGCTTGCGAGTAGATGGTCTCTATTTATATGGCGCGAATGGAACGGCGCCTTCGCTCTTCCCCCCGGTTGTCGTCGCGAAACAGGGACAGACACTGAAGGTCCGCTTGATCAATGATCTGCAGTCGATCCCGTCCAGCGCATCACAGGAACACCCGGAAGTGCCGTTCACGAATCTGCACTCACACGGCGTGCTCGTGCCAACGGCTGCTGCCACCGACCCTTGCGCGACCCAGGGCGATAACATCTTCGTCGCCTCGAATGGTCCGTCTGCGGGGGAACCTTGCAAACCCCTGCCGGCGGACTCTCATCACTCCGTGCCGGAGCATGGCCCCGCCGTGCTCGGGCAATTGCAGTACCGATATCCGCTGCCACACGATCATCCGACAGGGCTTTTCTGGATGCATCCGCATCGGCACGGCTCGAGCCAGACCCAGGTCGGCGGCGGCATGTCGATGCTCCTTTATGTGGATCCATCACAAGGACAGACTCGCTTACAACGACGGTTCGATGTGAAGTGGCTGATGCTGAAGGACCTGCACCTGCTGCCCCCGGATCCCCGTAGCGGCGTGGCAACACGAAATATCAAATATGACTCGGACTTTTGCGGGCGCCTCGCTGCGCTCTCGGAAGAGGAGTGGCGGCTGCGCCGCGGAACTTGCAATCCCAAAGATACCGACGACCGGACGCCATCAACAGGAACGTGGGCTTTCCTGGTTAGCGGAGTGGTTTACCCGACCATTACGTTACGTGCTGGAAAACCGCAGATCTGGCGGATAACAAATGCAAGCGCCGACGCGAGTTATCGCCTCCAGCTGGTGGTTACGAGTGGTTCTGCAACCACGCCGAGACCACTCATGATGCGCTTTCTCGCGCTTGACGGCGGCACGCTCGACCAAGATGCAGCCCAACACTCAGGCTTCGATGAGCTCGTACTCATGCCCAGCGCGCGCGCCGAACTACTCATCGATCCTTGCGAGCTCGGGGCGGGCACCATTGTGCGCTCGCACTGCGTCCTGCCCAAGTCAGACGTGATTGCCGAGCTTCGAACACTCGGACTCGACACGGGTGATCAGCAGCGGGATGCAGGTGATCATTGGCCAGCGATCGCCCTCGCACGCGTCGTGTTCAAGGGAGACCGGACGCAGCGCGCCCGAAGCCTGTCACCGATTCAGGCTCGAGCAATTCAGCCCGATCGACCGTATAGTCCAACGCCAACGACCGAGTCAGAACAAAACAGCCTATCGCGGTCGCCTCGCACAGAGACGCGGCTTCACTCTATGCAACCTAGTCACGAAGCCCAGTCGGCCACCACTTGCTCACCCGTTCCTCTGCCAGCCGGACACGTACGGGTCATTCGATTTGGCAACGGCCTGTCCAAGAGCTATTGGACACACTTCGGCCTGCTTGCGACAAGTTCGAGGCTGGAACTGGGAGAAAACAGTGTGAAGCTTCCGGATATCGACAAGGACGGCGTACCGAAGCCAGGCGACTACCCCTCTTTCGGCGCGCCGGATAATCCGTCCAATCTCTGCATCCGCTATGGCTCGGTCGAACGCTGGGTACTCGTCAACGACAGCGATGAGTGCCACAATTTTCACATTCATCAGACGCGTTTTCGGGTCAGCGGAATCGCACTCGTCGAAGGTGAGAAGGCGAACGCATGTCTCGGGGACCGCAAAGCGGCAAAGCAGTTCAAGACGCTGCACGATAACTATCCATTGCCCCCCGGTTCGCGGGTCGTCGTGGACATCCCGTTCACACGACCGCAACAGATCGGCAAATTCGTCTATCACTGCCACATACTCGGGCACGAGGATAAAGGGATGATGGCAACGGTAGAGGTCGTGCTGTGACGCCCTCGGACCACAACGAAACGATCTGAAACAGACGCAAGTTTTTGCGATAGGTCGACAATGCTCGGACTATCAATCCGGTCCGACGGGCTCGCCAGCACGGATCTAGCCTGATCAGCCCCCCAGAATCGCGTTCCCTGCATTCGAGCCACCAAAATCTCCACTTCCACTGCGGTGTCGATACCGCCGGATTCCTCGTATTCGATCTCGTCCATCGGCTTGAGGCGGCGGCGTCTCCAAGGCATTACGAAAAGACGCCTATTTGTCACATCTGTAACGTGCTGCGCTGCATCAGCCATGGCCTGCCGTGTGGGCCGCGCGCGCTCGAATCGCTCTCGCTAATCGGATTCAACAGTCCGACCGCAATCCCCGGTTTCAAAGACAATCACAGCTGTAACGATCGCGCTCTCGGTCGACACAATTGCGACGTGGACCGGTTTCACAATCGGTCGCATGACGACCCTTGCTCGACTCCGCGGCGGCCGCATCTTCCTTCACCTGCTGGCGATGCTAGGTGATCGATGCGTTCGCTTCCACGTCGCGGGCATCATCAGGGAGTTACCCTCGGTCGCGGCAGCACTGACGCTGCTTACTCGAACGCGTACCCGCTTGGTTGGCGCGTTGGTGTCCTACCTCACCCAGCCGATCAAGCACTGTCCAGCAACAAACGCCGATCCGCAATCACTCGCTGCGATACTTGCTTGCGGTGATGTTCTGCTCAGCGACGGCAATACGCGTGTCGCGGTGCTTGTCAAACGCTTTACTCGATCGACTTGGTCGCACGTATCGATGTACGTTGGTCCTCTTGAAGAGGGGACGGATCCCCTGTGCATCGTCGAAGCCGACATTGCGGCGGGCGTCCGACCCATACGCCTCTCCGAGTTGAACGCGTCGCACGTTCGCGTGTTGCGGCCCATTGGTCTGAACGCCATGCATCGACGTCAGCTTGCAGATTGGGTCGTAAGCCGCATCGGGAGCGAATATGACCTGGCGCATGCCTGGGTGCTGGGACGAAATCTGTTACGAGTGCCGCTACCGACGCGGTTGCGGCCATCGCCCAACACGACGGCTAACAGCGCCACGCGATTCATTTGCTGCAGCCTGTTGGCGCACGCGTCGCGCTGGTCGGATATCCGATCTTGCCGGTCGAGACGCGTATCAGTCCTACTGCCACGGTCGACCAGAGAAACCTCACTCCAGGCGATTTCGAGCACGCGTCGGTATTCGAGGTAGTCTGTCCGGCGAACAACGTCAGTTGAGCCAGCGGCTCTCCGTCCAACCCGAAGCATTACCCTGTGGATCGGGTCAACTTCGGCTGTGGCTGACTGCCGGCGTTGCAACACGCGCAACGATCCGTTGACGCTGAATTTACCGGCGGCGACTTTCCGCCAAGAGCAGCCAGGCCATTCACCAACAGCGCGTTCGCGCAAAAGACTTCGTCCGCGCGAAGGATTTGGTTCGGACCATTACAGTCGTAACGCGGCCGCTGCAAGCGGAAATCCGGGCGACACCTTCGACTCCGAGCATAAGCCACGTCACAGCCAGGAGCACGGTCATGGCCGATCACGTACCGACTTCGAACGATGCAATCCCTAGCAGTACGCCGTGACGCTTACTCGAGGCCCCCACGATGCTAGACCCTATCCTACTTTCGCGCCTCCAGTTCGCCTTCGTCATTGCGTTCCATTTTCTGCTGCCCGCGTTCACCATCGGGCTCGCGTCCTACATCGCGGTACTCGAGGGCCTGCACGTGGCCACGCGAAAGCCTGTCTACCTCAGGATCTCGATGTTCTGGATCAAGGTCTTCGCGATCGCCTTCGGCATGGGCGTGGTGTCGGGGATCGTCCTGCCGTTCCAGTTCGGCACCAACTGGAGCCGTTACTCCGACGCCACGGGGAGCATCGTCGCGCCACTGATGGCCTACGAGGGTCTGTGCGCGTTCTTCCTCGAAGCCGCATTCCTCGGCGTGCTGCTGTTCGGGCGCAAGCTGGTGCCGCCCTGGGCGCACTTCGGGGCCGCGGTGGTGGTTGCGCTCGGCACGCTCTTCAGCGCGTTCTGGATCCTCACCGCGAATAGCTGGATGCACACGCCGGTCGGCTACGCGATCGTCGACGGCCGGTTCGTGCCGACCGACTGGCTGGCGGTGATCTTCAGCCCGTCGTTCCCGTACCGCTTCGCTCATACCGTCACGGCGGTCTACCTCACCACCGCATTCACGGTCATCGGCGTCGCCGCCTGGTATCTGCGCAACAACCGGTTCGTCGAAGAGTCGCGGGTGATGATCACGATGGGTGTGGTGCTCGCGTCGATTCTCGTGCCCCTGCAAGCGTTGATCGGCGACGTCCACGGCCGCAACACGCTGGAGCACCAGCCGCAGAAGCTCGCGGCGATCGAGGCCATTTGGGACACGCGCGCCGGGCAGCCCGCCGTGCTGTTCGCGCTGCCCGACGAGAAAACGGAGTCGAACCGCTTCGAGATTGCCATTCCGAAACTCGCAAGCCTCTATCTCACTCACAGCCTCGATGGCACGGTGAAGGGCCTCAAGGACTTCCCGAAGGCGGACCGGCCACCGGTGATTCCGCCGTTCTTCGGTTTCCGCATCATGGTGGGCCTGTGGGCAATCATGCTGGCGCTGACGGTCTGGGCGTGGTGGCTCGCGTGGCGCAAGCGTCTGTTCACGACGCCCGCCTACTTGCGCGCCGCGAACTGGGCGATACCAGTCGGTTATATCGCGGTGACGGCGGGCTGGATGACGACCGAGGTCGGCCGACAACCGTTCGTCGTGTACGGGCTCCTGCGCACCGCGGACGCGGTCACCCCGACGCTCGCCGGTGGCGATGTCCTGGCTTCACTGCTTCTCTACATCGCCGTGTATCTCGTCATCTTCGGCGCTGGTGTGTACTACCTCGTGCGCGTCGTGAAGCGCGGACCGCCGGCGACGCTCGAGGCGCGCACGCCGCGGCTCGTCGAGCGCCCGGCGCGCCCGCTCTCCGCGGCGATCCGACAGGATAGTTAGAGGGGCCCCGCCATGAACATGGACCTCGTTCCGGTCTGGACGCTGATCCTCGCGTTCGCCGTCTTCATGTACGTGCTGCTCGACGGCTTCGACCTCGGCGTGGGAATTCTCTTCCCGTTCGCGCCGGACGATGACGCCCGCGACCTGATGATGGCGTCGGTCGCGCCGATCTGGGACGGCAACGAAACCTGGCTCGTGCTCGGCGGACTCGGGCTCTTCGCCGGATTCCCGCTCGCGTACGCGATCATCATTCCGGCGGTCTACTTCCCGATTCTCGCGATGCTGCTCGGCCTCATCTTCCGCGGCGTCGCATTCGAGTTCCGGGCGACCGCGGGGACCAGCCGGAAGCGCTGGGAGCTGGGGTTCTTCTGCGGCTCGCTGATCGCCACGTTCGCGCAGGGCTGCGTGCTCGGCAAATTCGTGCAGGGGTTTGCGGTCACAGGACGCCAGTACGCGGGGACGACCTTCGACTGGCTGCACCCGTTCGTGCTTTCCGTCGGCGTCGGTCTCGTCTTCGGCTACGCTCTGCTCGGCTCGACTTGGCTCGTGATGAAGACCGAAGGCGCATTGCAGGAATGGGCGCGCCGGCGCGCTCGCGTGTGCCTCTTTGGCGTGCTCGCGTTCATCGCGATGGTCAGCGTCTGGACCCCCTTCCTCGATCCGCGAATTGCCGCGCGCTGGTTCGCGTGGCCCAATCTCGCGTTGCTGGCGCCGGTGCCCGTGGTCACCGCGGCAATCGCGTGGTGGCTATGGGTGTCGCTCAAGCGCGGGCGAGACGCCGCGCCATTTTTCGCCGCGATGGGACTGTTCGCAATGTGCTACGTCGGACTCGCGATCAGCCTCTTTCCTTACATCGTTGCGCCCAGCATCACGCTGTGGGACGCCGCCGCCGCGCCGCGGTCGCAAGCGTTCATGCTGATCGGCACGCTGTTCCTGCTGCCGATCATCCTGACGTATACGGGATGGTCGTATTGGGTCTTTCGCGGAAAAGTCCGTGGGGATGTCGCGGCGGAGACGGCGAATGCGTTGGATGCATAACGCCGTCGCTTCGCTGGCGGATAGCGCGCACGTTGCGGCGCGCGACAACCCGTTTCGTCTAAAACGCGACGCTCGCCGCTAGTAATCGAAGCGAAACGTTCAGGGCGCGAAATGAAAATCAACACATTCCCTATCGTTGGAGAAACAACCGTGGCAAGCGAACCCCTCCGTGATCCGGTCAATGAGCACCTGATGACCCCGAAGGATTCCGCATTCGTTACGACCGCGAGTGCCGCAATGGAATCGAAGTTTGTTTCGCTGTTTGACTGGGCGGGCGTTATCGGACGCGTCGGACTCGCTTTGCTCTTCTTGTGGTCCGGATACGAGAAGCTCGCCCACCCGGCCTCCACTGTCGAGTACATGCAGGCCTATGGGCTGCCCGCAGCCGATCTCTTGATCTGGCCTGCGGCCCTGCTCGAACTGGTTGGTGGAGCAATGCTGGTTCTCGGCTGGAAGGCGCGGTGGGTGGCGCTCGCGGCGGCCGTATACACAGTTGCCACGGCGTTGGTCTTTCATGCGTACTGGAGTGTTCCCGCCGACCAGGTCATGAGTGAGCAGATTCATTTCATGAGCAACCTGGCGATCGCGGGTGGATTGCTGCTGCTAATTGCACATGGCGCTGGCCGCTATGCGCTCGACAAGTCCTAGGCAGAAAACGTGCTTGGTTTATCCCTGGACGTGTGTTCGACCCTAGTCAATGGAGAGTAGTCATGGTCCGAATCAGCAGATATTCGCTCAAGATCGTTGCCATTGCCGCCTGCTGTCTGAGCCTACTTGCCGGCGAACCAGCCTTCGGCCAAGTGCTACAAGGCGAGGCGGCCTATGGCAGCTGGCACGATGACAAGCCGGGAGTCAGGCGCTTGCTCAAGCCGCAGGATCTGCCCGCCATTGCAAAACCCACCTATGGCCCGGCACAAGTCGTGCCGATGCCAGCGGACGCGCGACCACAGGTTCCGGAAGGTTTCTCGGCGGAGCTGGTGACATCGGATTTGCACAAGCCGCGTGTCATTCGCGTCGCGCCGAACGGCGACTTGTTCGTCGCCGACAGCATGTTCGGCTCGGTGCATGTGTTGCGCATTCCTGCGGGACAGGCCAGGCCGGCGAAGCACGCGGTATTTGCCAGCGGGTTGCAGCAACCGTTTGGCATCGCGTTCTACCCCCTCGGACCGAATCCTCAATGGGTCTATATCGCCAATAGCGATGGCGTGGTCCGTTTCCGCTACAAGAACGGCGATCTCAAGGCAACCGGGAAACCGGAGCGCATCATCGCAGGGATCCCCGCGACGCATCATTGGGCGCGTGACATCGTCTTCTCGCCGGATGGGAACCGACTGTTCTTATCTGTCGGCTCGGGATCGAACGTTGCGCTGGACATGTTCCCCGAGCCGCACTGGACCATGATTCCAGAGCCGCGCAACGTCGACGGTCTGGCGGAGTGGGCAAAGACCAAGGCGCTCGGTGCCGCCTGGGACACGGAAGAGTTGCGCGCGGATGTCCTGTCCTTCGACCCCGACGGCAAGAACCTGAAGATCGTGGCCACCGGCCTGCGCAACTGCGCCGGCGTGACGATCCAGCCGGTCACCGGGCAGCTATGGTGCATCGTCAACGAGCGCGATGAACTCGGCGACAACACGCCGTTTGAATTTGCCACTCATGTGGTCGAAGGCGCCTTTTATGGCTGGCCTTGGTACTTCATCGGTGGACACGAAGATCCGCGGCATGCGGGGAGTCGGCCCGATCTCAAGGACAAGGTCACCGTGCCTGACGTGCTGATGCAGGCCCATTCAGCGCCCCTGCAGATGGTCTTCTATCAGCGCGATAACTTTCCCGCCGAGTACAGCGGCAGTGCCTTTGCGACCATGCACGGGTCCTGGAACCGCGACAAACGGACCGGATACAAAGTCGTTCGCCTGCTATTCGACGGCAGCGGCAAGCCCACAGGCGAATATGAGGATTTCATGACCGGCTTTGTGATCTCCGACACCCAAGTTTGGGGTCGCCCGGTCGGGGTTGCAGTGGCGAATGACGGCTCGCTGTTCGTGACCGAAGATGGTAACGGCACGATCTGGCGCGTGAGCTACCGCAGGTGATCCGCACTCCAGCTGGGATG
>Ga0137390_10005168_pt1 | contig 10971 bp, 13 predicted proteins | sample 15con2h24AmetaG_FD_104937 | JGI IMG/M metagenome (GOLD analysis project Ga0137390, IMG submission 104937) | Vadose zone soil microbial communities from Angelo Coast Range Reserve, California, USA - 15con2h2.4A metaG | ecosystem: Environmental > Terrestrial > Soil > Vadose zone > Saprolite... | reverse complement strand
AGAACTGGTGAAGCCAAAATCGGTTGTTTGTCCAGAACAAACCAGCAGATCACTCCGTCAGCGATGGCCGACGACTTTTCTGACATACAGCGTGAGTGCTCAAGCCTTCAGAACTGAAGACGAGCGGTAGACCTTACAACGGGCCGACATAAGCAGCCCATGATCTGCCAGCGGGTGCCCCTTACAAAAGCACGGCCTCAGATCACGCCCGCGCCCATGAATCTGGCCGGGACTTCTACTCAACTTCAACTATCATTATACGCGAATCAAAAGCGAAAAGCAAGCGAAAGTTTAGCATTTCTTGCCACTCTCCTGCTCCCCCCCGTGTTCGCCTATGCAGTGCCCTCTCTACACATCAATAGTAAACCCCTGAGAGGCGAATGTCAAGCGAAAATATGAAAATCATGAGCAAGCCAAGTGCCACTCTCCATCTATCTTCAGAATACCGGACTACGCAGGCGTTGTCAAGGACTAATTTTCGCCCTTCGTTCGCCATTCGTGGCGAGTATATCGGATAGAAAAAGAGGCCCAGAGATGACAGGCAGCCAACCTTGAGGCCCCGGCTGCTCGGGCATATGCTCCTGCATCCGATACAATCATGGCTAGCGGCCCCGGGAGGACGCTGCGAAGCATCAAAATTCGGCCCACGGACGTTAGGGACGTTCCCCGCCCCGTCGCCGCAAAAAGCCCAAGGAGCGGCCCACAAGCCGAGGATTAGGACGCTATTGGGGCTACGCCATTAAGACCACCTCACCCATGACACCCTGCGCAGCAGTCTGCCGCCCGCTGAGAAAGGAGGTAGGGTAAGTGACCCTGCCTAAAATCTAAAAAATTTGGAAACGAAAAACGATAAAACGGATCGATTTTTACGAATACAATACCCCAGAAATGCCCCGAAAAAGGGCGCCTCATGCGTCTGCGTGGCAAAGCCAGCCGGAGGAACTCCATATGGCGGTGGGGCTGGTACGGGTGCACCCTCGACGGGTCCTGAAAAGAAGGCTCATTTTCGGGGTACTCTTTTTCCGTAGGCTGGCTAAGTGACTGTAAATATTAGGCTTGCGGGGAGGAGGAATTTCGATGCCGAAATAAGTTGTTTTGACGGATCGTCGCAGACCCATCATCGACCCGTGCCAGCCTTCGGTATGAACCCGCGTCTCTATTGATAACACATGCCTTAGCATTGTAGTCTAGGACAGGTCACTAGAACAGACGCCGTCTTGCAACCCTCATCGCTCCCGATCCTGACCGCAACATAAGCCCTAAAGTTGCGCCCAGTGCAAGTTATTCATACTAAACGCATTACAGTGAGCATTTCAGACCGTCTGAATTGAGACTCGCATGACTTTTGCGCCCATTTCGCGCAGATCACTGTGAAGCGTGGCCTCTGGAGAGGGGAAGGATAACGGGATGGCACGGGGAAAAGATGATGGAAAGGGGCGCTGGAATGGAATGGGAAAGGACTAGGAACAGGGAATGACGCGTACTGCGTATAACAAAGGAAAGAAGGAAGGAGGGGAAGTGGGCTTATGGGAATGACTTGCTACGCTCTTAGGTGCTCATGCCTTCTTGCCCGATTTCGACAGATGCTTGGCCCGGCTCGATCAGGGTTCTTGCGTTGTATCGGATGCACGAATTCTCGTGGCCCGCGTTGTACTGAGTGCAGGCTTCAATCCTTGGCCTGATTGTATCGAGTGCACGCTTTGGACAATCTAGACTTCAGAACCGAATCGAGGACCTTCAAGTGGTCGCTGTATCTTAGATGCCGCGTTGTACCCTGCAAACATGACGCCGAGTGTCGAAGTTGACTCGCCTGCGGTCTAGGCATAGCATTTCGCCGTTGTTTTCTATGGCAGCACGGCACCCACCCGTGGGTTTCGCCCTTTTCAGGTTCAGACCCCTCGGCTGGTGCGCTGATATTCGGCTGGTGCGCTGATATACGGAGGGAGAAAATGGCAGATCAATGCATTCTGTGTGGAACGGAGGACTGCGGTGGTAATTTTTCAAGAATTGGTGGAATTATACTCCGACCCTTATGTACGCCTTGCTATGAACTGTGTTCCAAGGACTCAAAGAGAGTTATTGCGGAGCATCGTGAGTTATTCGAGAGAATCCTTGCTGAGCGCCGTGAATCACTAGCCAGTAGCACCAGTGCTGCACCTGCACGATCACAACGCGAACGAACTTTGGTTAAGAGGTACGACGATGCTTTTCTCGTAGCGAATGGGACAGTGGCTATCGGAAAAACGACTAAGTTAATTGGCGCAGTGTTGGCCACGCTGGTTATTGCTGGCGGATTGGTTTCGATGACCGTTTTGATGACCCTGAACGGAGACGCGGCGTTTGCGGTGCTTCTGGTCAGCGTTGGTGTAGGCGGTGTCGTTGGGATGTTTGGTTACGCACTCGGAACGCTAATCGCGACTCTGGGACAAATGCTTCGGGCTTCTCTGGACTGCGCTGTGAATTCATCACCGTTCCTCAACAACGAGCTAAGAGCAGAGATCATGTCGATATGAAATGAGACAAGGAGGCTGACGTGGGTTCGCTAACTGTTCACGTCGTTGACGAAGACGAAAACCCGGTATCAGGAAAGAAAGTGTTCTGCAATTTTCCGGGCATCCTTCCCACTCACAGCGAGAATTATACAGACGACGATGGGGTTGCCGAGTTCGATGATGTTCCGGTGTGTACTGTCGAAGTGTACGTTGACGGAACCCGTCAGCTAGAAGTAGGAGTCGGTCAAAACGACGATGAAGACGTGACTGTCTGCGTTTAGTTGCACGAACCAGACCGAAATCGAGATTTCCCGCGCTGAACTTCCCGGTTCCCCCCAACAGATGATCCACTTGCTGCCATCTGATTCGGGGGCTGGGTAGCCGTTAACGTTCTGAGTTGGATGCTACAATCTTGCCGCTAAGGCCCGCACTGCACCTCGAATTCCCCGCGCTCTGTTTCCTGCTATGCGCGGGTGCTGCTGGTCCTGCATGCTTCGTACGGCGTACGCATAGTGTCCTACGACGTAACCGCACGACACGCATGGTGTGCGCGTGGTTGGCTCCCGTCGTCGCCGCAGTAGCAGCGTCCGAGCCGCAACCCTTGAGAGTGCGTCGGGTTGGCACGCCGACCCCGACCCTAGTGCTTGGCAACCCGAATCTCCTAGGATTGAAGTTGCTCCGAATCGAACACTCAAAGTCTGGGTTGGACTGAGGCTGGATGAGCCAAGTGCGGAAAGACGCGAAATCGAAATCCGGCGAAGGTTTGTTCAAGGAAGACTTGGTACGCTCATCCTTCCGATTAGGAAATGGCACAGCAAGCACGAACTGAGATTTAGGCTCAGAATGTAAACAATCGGAGAAACGATTGGCTCGGCGAGTATGGTCTGAGAGGTAGCGACTGCTATGACAAAAGTTCGTGGTTACGAAGAACTGGAAAAACTTGGGGAAGGCGGGCAGAGCGAAGTCTTTCTAGTAAGAAGGACGGAAAGGGTTCACCGGCGGCATGCCTTGATTGGGGAACTCTTAGAGCGTTACGATGAAGCGTCTGATAACGTTGTCCACCTCGATTTTGGGCAGTGTGCGGAGCTTGGTTACGAGTATGCCCGCCCTGAGCGTGTCTCGGAACTCGGAGCGTTGAAGCTATTCAAACTCCCGAAAGGCGAACAGGAGCGAGAGGAAGCGCTTGGGCGTTTGAGGAATGAAATTTCCGTGCTACAGAAAGGCAAGCCCGGGCTGGTCAAACTAGTCGAAGCTAACGAAAGGGAAGGATGGATGGTCACAGAGTTCATGCCGGGTGGCACTCTCGAAAAACACCCGAGCAAGTACAAAGGCACCGCCCTCGGTGCTCTTAAAGCGTTTCGCTCTCTAGTCGAGACTGTCGCGTCGTTGCACAAGGAAAATATCATCCACCGGGACATCAAGCCTGCAAATGTTTTTCTCGCCGACTCTGACCAGCTTGTGCTCGGAGATTTCGGAATCGTTTACACACCGGACCAAGCCGAACGCCTGACCATGACGAACGAGAAAGTAGGTCCTCGCGATTACATGCCCCAATGGGGCGATTTGGGACAGAGACTAGAGAACGTCGAGCCGAATTTTGACGTGTATCTGCTTGGCAAACTTTTGTGGTGTATGGTGAGCGGACACCTCAAACTTCCCCGTGAGTATCACAAAAGACCAGACTACGATGTCGCCGTGCTGTTTCCGAATGACCCAAACATGCGGATTATCAATGAGATTCTTGAAAAGAGCGTTGTAGAAGAAACTCAGGACTGTCTCAAGTCCGCTCAGGAGTTACTCGTAATCGTTGACGACAACTTGGCTATTCTTGAGCGCGGGCTGCCTGTACTCAATCGAAACGGAAAGCTGGCTCTCCCTTGTCGGATATGCGGCAAAGGCTTCTATCAAGAACACTATCCCGAAGGGCACTTCCAACTGCAGGCATTCGACGCGATGCACCGTCCAACAAGTCCAATCCTGCTTCGCATCTTCGTCTGCAACGTTTGCACACACTATGAATTGTTCGCTCCCGGCTTTCCAGACGAAGCCGCAAAGAAAGCGTGGACGCCGTGGCGTCCGAACTGAGAATCGCATAGCTCTGTTAGAATCCATACCCTGAGGGGGAACTCATGGCGAACTTGAAGGGATTAGTGTCTGTAGTCTCGCAGTTGAGGGAGCAACGAACGAATCTGGTAAATGACCTGAAGCACGTTGACGCCGCTCTTACAGTTCTCGGCAGGCTGAACGGCGGAAGGAATCATGTACAACCGCGCCGGACCCTTTCGCCTTCTGCTCGTAAGAGGATTGCCGCCGCCCAGAGAGCACGCTGGGCGAAGGTGCGAGCGCACAATGTCATTCCCATCGCAAAGGGGGCGAAGGCGAGAAAACGAACAATGTCTGCATCGGCTCGCCGCAAGATTGCAGCCGCGCAACGAGCACGCTGGGCGAAGGTGAAGCGGGCAGCTTAGATCAAATGAGGGTTCAAACCAGTTACGTCGTTCTAGCGTTCCTACTGCTCTGCAATCCTGCTATCGCAGAAGAGAAGATTTATGCACCGCTCCCCGATAAGGTCATCTCTGCGAAGACTGTGTTCTTCGTGAATGACAGTGGGACCGCTAGGTTTGGAGATGACCTCTACCGGCAAATCAAAGCTTGGAATCGCTGGCAGGTCGTGACGGACAGAACGAAAGCGGACTTGGTGCTTGTGCTCAGTCCATCTGATACCGTGCCCGTTGTAGTATCCAGCGCGTCAGCAACAGCGTCTGGGCAAACGGTCTATGGAACCGGAGTGACAGCACATGGGAACATGGAGACCCAGCACTGGCACCTGTATGTCATGGACGCCAAAACCGGGGAGAATCTCTGGAGAGCGGACGCATCTATGGGAGGAAAGTTGTGGAGAAGTTGGGGGTCGATTGCAAAATCACTATTGTCGGACATCCAGAAGCGACTGCAATAGCCCCTTCAAACACCTGCACGGAAGCTCTGTGATAATTACTGGAGTGACATCTCGCAGTTTCTAACAGCACTGAACGGAATGGAATCTGCGAGAGATGGCAGACAAATTGAATCCTGTGTTGGAGTCATTCAAGAAGCTCTTCCCTTCGACCGCAGTCCGCATCCACGTCAGGAGTGTTCACTGTCGGAGTCGTGGTCCATACCTCCTGTTACGAAAGAGCCATGAAGTCCACAGGCTACTTCTTGCACGGAAACTCCTGACCGAGCATCAACTGAAACGCTGTCGCAGCCAACGTATACTTTGGGTTCTTGTCCACGAATGCGATGAATTTCTGAATGAGTGTCATCGTTGACGTGCTGCCTGGGACACAGACCTTGAACCACTTCACATTGTCTGCCATTGCGAGCGACACATCTCCAGCACCCTGTACATACCCGATGCACTCACCTGCAAACAGCGTATTCTCGAAACTCTTCTCGACACGCCCTTGGAACAGGTCTAAGCCGACACGGCACTCTTTCGCCATATCTTGTGCAGAGCGGGTCTCCGCAAACGTGCAGGGAGCTAATGCAAGAACCAGAATTGTTGACAGGAGCAGCATTCTCGCAAGTCTCTTCATGAAAAGCCTCTTCAATTTGAGGTGGAATCGTCTGAAATGACTTCGGCTCCTGAGTCTGTGCCAGATGGGTATTGCTGATACAGCGACAGGCACGTAGGAGCAAGCTCACCATAAGCTCGCTGGGGAACATTCCCGCTCTCAGAGTCTGGCTTTGCCGCTTTCCCAAGTAGACTCCAGTCCCAAGTTCTGCATATCTGTCCGGTCTGAGAGTCGAACGCTACTCCTCCAGCAAACTTTGTCAGGACGAATCTGTGAACGGCAATTCGGTTCGCTTTTGATTTCGAGGGGGGTGCAGGGGTAGGAGTCTTTTGTTGGGTCTGCTGAGTCAATTGGTCGCAGCTTACCGAGACGATTGCAGCGAGAAGTGCGACTGACAATGCTGTACGCACGATGGCATTATAGTTTCACTGCAGTTCGCGGCTGTTTACTCTGTTGAGCATGGTAGTCTGGAAAGCAGTAACGTACTGGGGAGCCAGTTTGAAGGGACGTATGCCTTCGACGCGAAAATGAGTTGACCATGATTGAACGCTGCGTAGCAGTCCATGAAGCAGGGCATGCAGTCGTCGCGGCAGCGTTAGGTGTCGGCTTCACCAAACGGGGCATCACAGCCGCACCTTCGAAAGCCCCAACTAAAGAGGGCGTTGGGGGATACACCCATCCCCGCAGATTGAGAAAGCAGACGATTGTGACGCAGATCGCTTTCCTGCTGTCTGGCGGTATTGCAGAGGGACGTGTAAACAGGGGGTTACTGGGGACAGAAGGTGATGTCTATACGATGACCAAGCAACTTGCATTAGAAGCGACTCGCAACCACGCAACAGCAGACCACGCCACTGAGGTTGCACTCGCTAAAACGTACGGACGAGCACTCCGCAGGCGGTTAGTCGATGAAACCCCCAACGATACCTTCAGCGTAGACGTGGAGTTCACTGCACTGGCTCTTTACCGATCTGAAAATACGCTGGACGCATTAAACGAACTCAAAAAGATAAACCTAAGCCGCGCAATCAGCTTGGCGACAACGAGCCACTTTCAAATCATGGCTGAGGGAGCGGACGTTGCACGAGAGATTCTGAATCGGCACTGGAGTGTCGTGCTCGCACTAGGCACGCACTTGATGCAAGTTGGCAAGATGAGCGGCGACCAACTGGAAGAGTTCTTGAAAGACCACGGAGTTACGAAGAGGGACAAACGATGAGCGCACGTTGCACTCCTCAAGCCTCCCTGAAATCCAAATACTTCAAGAACTTGTTTCTTATCACGGCAGTTTGACCGCTAAACCACTCTACGATTTCCGCTTCTATTGGAATATCTTCCGCTCTTGTGATTTTCTGCGGTCCTCTAGCCGCGTCTATTGCGTGCAGCCTTGCGCCCTTCTTGTAGAGTTCGTCAATTAGTTCTCCAATTTCAGCGCCAAAAAGCAGATGATGCTCTCGTGTGTCGCGCAGAAACTGGAATAGCTGGTCCCCTCTTTCGATTCGTGCCTCCCTCAGAACGATACCGATAAACTCCTGAGTGGCATCGAACACTCTCATGCGTCTGTCCATCAATGCTAGACGATATTGCAGGCGATGGGTTCCGGCTTGCTGGCTCTGAGTTCTAGCCTGCTGGCGTTGAATTCGTACGGTGATGACGCCAATCAAAATCGCGATCACAGGCGTCAGAAGACCCTGCACAATCTGAGCAACTTTGATCCACAAATCTATTGAGTAAAGGGTCTTGGTCATCCTCGCTCCTCTAAAACAATCACCGTTGCCCCGGAAAGAACAACCAGAGCGACCGCCCGCGAGAGCTTGAATCCAGTTCGGCAGGTTGGCAACGATGCTGAGAGTCAACGATTCCGCAGGCACAATCGGCTCCAGTCAAGAATCATTTTTGATTCGCCGATGGGCACGGTTGTGATTGACTGTCTTCCGAACCTGTAAGCGGCGTCCCCGTGCTGTCATTGGAAAAGGAGTGAGACGCATGTCTCAGCATAAATGCCCACTGACCCCGTTGAGGAATTTTTCTGACGAAGTCAAGCACCAGTTGAGAAGCAGCATTACAGCCCCATTCTGCAACCGCTTTAGTTTGGAGGGAAGATGTCCAACTGCCATGACCCCAAACCTTCGTGGCAAGAATGTTCTTCGATTCGAGGCTTTTAATGATTTGTTTTTGGCGAAGTCTCTCCATCTCCTCGAAGGTCTCCCAGCTTTCGTTTGGCTTGAAATGCGCTAATGCATTTCTGAGATTCACGAGGAGCGAAAAATCTTGATACGGCTGCTTACCTATGTCAGTTCTCTTCCCTGTTAGCAACCAATTGGACAAAATGAATTTTGACTCAAGGGATGACTTCTCCGAATCTTTCATCAGTTGAGCAAAGGCAGCGACCACTTCAGGCTCAGATTTTACTTCTCTTAAATCATGCGCCACTTCTGCCGCTTCATTGATGAAGGCTTCCAGTGAAACCACGGCGAATACAATGCTTATGAGCGAGGCGGTGCTACCTTCTTGTCGTGGCTCCGCAACAATACCTCGTGCGGCTTCAAGGGCGATGCTGAAGAGGAATCCGGCTTCAAGGACACGTCCCGACATGACTTGAAGAGTAGCACAATTCCTTTGGCGAACCAAAAGCGAAGGATGTAGGATGCAGGAATGGACGAAGGGCGCAAGCAAGTGCTGGCAATCATCGCCGGAATCATCGTGGCACGCCATCTCGATAGGGCTGACGATTTGTTTGGTGGACCGCAAGGAAGTCCAAGAACCGACAAGATGGTTGCCGCTGCGATTCAGTGGGCTGAGAGAATAATGAGGAAGATTGATAATGTGTTCGGGACGGAGTAGGAGGCTGCGAGTGATTCCAACAACTCCTGAAGAAGAACAGGCGATGGAACTAGCGAAGGAGGGCGTGAAGAACCTCCTTGAGCCGGTCAAGGACTTGGTGCAAAGGCTGCGTGGTCCTGCCGCAACTGAGATTGGTCTCAGTTGGGGTGATTCTTTTCGTGTTTGGCGACTTAAGAGAACCGTGCGACTGCTCGAAGAGGTAAGGCAGATAGCAGTTGAAGCGGGTCTTCATCTAAAGCCTGTCGCACCCCGCCTTCTGTTTCCGCTCCTAGAATCTGCGTCATTGGAAGATGACGAAGACCTGCACGAGCGTTGGGTAGCCTTGCTGACGAACGCCGCGACAACCGACTACGACAATGAAATCCTGCCCTGCTTCCCAGACATCTTGAGGCAGTTGACCACAGAAGAGGCTCAGTTCTTGGACCGAGCTTATGACCAAGTCACGACAGATGCGGAAAAGAGGCGGGCTGAGATTCGTGAGCGGAATCCGAAAGCGCCTGAAGACGCGGGGACTGCCGCCATCAGCGGGCAACTACTAAAACCTGTGCACCCTATCATGGTCGAGAATCTAGAACGGTTGATGCTGGTGACTCGCGATACTGTTCCTCTCAGCCTAAACGACAGCTTGACCAACACCTTTCCGCCAGCGAACCGCCTCTATGTCACCGAGCTTGGGAGGTCTTTTGTTCGAGCCTGTCACCTTCCTAAACGAAACCAAGAGCCAGTGCGGGGAGTTGAGCTTAGGCAGCCTTAGCGCGGAAGATCGACAACGTTTTTAAGGTCAAGCAGCCCGTTTTGCGGTATCATCGCCCAGAAGTTTCCCTCCCCTGCAACGTCCAACGATATTAAGTGCGTTTAGGAGGCTCTCCGGTGCTGCACTTGGCGCGAGTCGTCATCGTCGGTCTTCTGTCCCTGTCTTCCTTGGCTCAACCAGCTTTACAAAAAGTCTCTTTAGAGATCGGTGGTGCTACGGTCTGGCTGGGAATGCCACGTCAGGAAGTCGTCGATAGGTGTGCGAGTGCAGGACTAAAACAAATGACTGCCGACAGGAATAGCATTCTGTTTAAAAGTGGTGGCGATTTTTACAGCGTGCAGTTCAAGAATGGTCGGCTCGTGTTTGCAACTCGTGACTGGCTTCCATCGAAGGCTGGACTCGATGCGTTACAGACAACGATGGTTGCGTTAGCGTCAATCTCAGAATCCGACTCCGTATCTGCCTGCACGATTAGTCATCACCAGATTAACAATCCCGCCACTCAAGCGAACCAAGTTTTCATTGCGTGTGGCAAGAGATCATTCCTACTGGAAGAAGGAAAAGTGAAAGGAGAGCCGTACTATTCCCTCTCGGAGCGCATCGGGGAGGCATTTACGACGGAGTAGCAGGAGAGCCTGCTTCCGAAATCGTGAGCATCTGTTCGGGAGGATTACCGTGAAACGCTTTATCCTGCTGGTCGTATTTACAAGTCTGACGGCGGTCGCCCAGAACGGTTTCGAGACGACGGTGCCTGCCGAGCCTATTACCCTCCGAGCAACCGCGACCGACGCCTACGTACAGGGTCATTGGGTCGCCCAAGATAAGCAGTCCGAACTCACAGGACCGTCAGTCTCAGAAATCTTCTGCGACCGCAAGACACAAACCTGCCATGAATCGCAGGCGAATATTGCGGTGACGGGAAACATGTTCAGTCTCATCGCCGACTCACTTGATTACAAAATCGAACGATGGAACGAAAAAGAAATCGTGGCGAAAAACATCGGTGGGATTTGCCGTGTGCTTAACGTCCTAAAATTCGACCTCGTGCAAAAGAAGGTGTTTGCCTTTCAGACTCTCTCGGAGCCGACCAACGACCTTCCCAAGATGAGCAAGGAGCTTTGCTCTCATGTAGGGATGAACCTCGAATTAAAAGCTGGCACCATGTGGCGGAAATAGCACCAGGGGTGCGGGATGCCGGTGGACTTGACCGGGTTCAACGGCAAGGGCTATGCCGCGATTCAGGAAGCGTTTGCGAAAGCGATGGCGTGACTCCGAGTTGCAGCCAGCTTCTTGCAGCCAATCCCGACAACTGAATCGGCGGTGT
>Ga0137390_10005167_pt1 | contig 10971 bp, 9 predicted proteins | sample 15con2h24AmetaG_FD_104937 | JGI IMG/M metagenome (GOLD analysis project Ga0137390, IMG submission 104937) | Vadose zone soil microbial communities from Angelo Coast Range Reserve, California, USA - 15con2h2.4A metaG | ecosystem: Environmental > Terrestrial > Soil > Vadose zone > Saprolite... | reverse complement strand
TCATGGAAAAGTACGACCCCAAGCGCATGGAGCTCTCGACGCGCGACGTCGTCGCCCGCTCCATCTACACAGAAGTCAAGGAAGGCCGCGGCACCGAACACGGCGGCGCGTATCTCGACATCTCTCATAAGCCTGCCGAATACGTGAAGAAAAAACTTCCCAGCATGTATCACCAGTTCAAGGAACTCGCCGACGTGGACATCACCAAAGGTCCGATGGAAGTCGGGCCAACTTGCCACTACATGATGGGCGGCATTCGCGTGGACGCAGAAACTGCAGAATCCACCGTGCCCGGACTCTTCGCTGCCGGCGAAGCCGCCGCCGGTCTTCACGGTTCGAATCGCCTCGGCGGCAATTCGCTCTCCGATCTGCTCGTCTTTGGCCGCCGCGCCGGACTCGCTGCAGCCGAACACGCCAAGCACGCTCCCGCTCCTTCCTTCGACAATGCCCAAATCGAACGAGCAGAAAAAGAACTCCTCGCTCCTTTTTCCAACTCCGGATCGGAAAGCCCCTACGCCGTTCATCGGGACTTGCAGGAGGTCATGCAGAATCTCGTCGGCATCTATCGCACCGAGGAAGACTTGAAGAAAGCCCTCATCGAACTCGAAAAACTGAAAGGGCGCGCCGCGAAGGCGAGTGTCGAGGGTTCACGCCTCTTCAATCCTGGCTGGCATCTTTCTTACGATCTGAAGTCCATGCTCATCGTCTCCGAAGCCGTCACGCGCAGCGCGCTGGCGCGCACAGAAAGCCGCGGGGCGCACAGCCGCATCGATTTTCCGAATGTCGTTCCGGTCTGGGAGAAAAAAAACAACATTATCGTCCGCGACGGCGGCCAGATGAAACGCCACGAATCTCCGGTCCCGGAAATGCCCGCGGAACTCAAACAGATTCTTGCCGAGGACAAATCATGAATGGGCACCCTTGGCCGTTGTTCCATGACTGGGAGATGCAAAAATGGATTCTCCTTGGATAACTTTCGCGCCAGCAAATAGCAATCGCGAGTATCTCGCGCTTCTATCGTATCTGCCGCTCACGAAGTATCGGATGATCCCGCGTTTTATACGTTTCTCCTTGCAAATTCAGAAACAGTTGCGCAGCACACCTGGAGTCATCGGCTACTCCCTCCGCGCGAAGCCGTTACGCCGCAACTTTTGGACGCTCTCTGCCTGGGAAGATGAAAAAAGTTTGATGGACTTCGTCAAGAGACTCCCGCATCGAGAAGTGATGCAAGCCCTGGCCCCTCACATGGGCCCGACGAAATTCACCCAATGGAAAGTTTCCGGAGCGTCGCTGCCTTTGCGTTGGGCGGAAGCCATGCAGCGATCTCAGCAGGGAGCACAACCATGAGCGAAGCAATTTTGCGAGTGTTCCGCGGGGACGCGAGCGGCGGGCAAACCGTCGACTATCGAGTGCCCGTCGCTCCCGGCATGGTCGTACTCGACGCGCTCCACTACATCCAGGGCCATCTCGCTCCCGATCTCGCCGTCCGCTGGAACTGCAAGGCGGGGAGGTGTGGCTCCTGTTCCGCCGAAGTCAACGGTCGCCCGCGCCTGACCTGCAAGACGCGCATGGACGACCTCCCTCAGGACCAGCACATCACCGTCCTCCCGATGAAATCTTTCCCCAGAATTAAAGACCTTGTCACCGACGTATCCTGGAATTATCGTGTCAACCGTAAAATCCCTGCGTTCGAACCGCGGCCCGGTGTCGAATGGAAAATTTCCCAGCTGGACGTGGATCGCGTGCAGGAGTTCCGCAAATGCATCGAATGTTTTCTCTGCCAAAACGTGTGTCACGTTCTTCGCGAGCACGATAAGAAAGAGCAGTTTGCCGGACCTCGTTTTTTCGTTCGCGTTGCCGGGCTTGAGATGCATCCTCTCGACGGTCGTGACCGCGCCGCCCTGCTCAAGGATCAGCTCGGTATCGGTTTCTGCAATATTACGAAGTGTTGCACGGAGGTTTGTCCGGAGGAGATTCGCATCACTGACAACGCCATCATTCCGCTCAAGGAGCGCGTGGTGGACGAATTTTACGATCCTCTGACCATGCTGTTTCGCAAACTCCGCGGCACATAGGAAGAAAGTAGCCAACGGCGGGCCTGTCTGGCTGTCGTTTCACTCCGATCAAGGAGGTCTCATGGAGCACCGACTGAAATCCATCTCCAAGGCAGGCATTCCCGAGGCCCTCGCAAAAGTCGAACTCTACCGCTACCTGAATGAGCCCGAAGAGGCCGAGTCCATCTGCCGCGACATCCTCGCGGTGGGCCCCGAGCACCAGCTCGCTCGCCGCATGCTCGGCCTTGCCATCACGGACCAATTCATCGGCGCCTCGCGCGATCGCTTCGGCGAAGCGCAGTCTATCTTTCAAAGTTTGCGGGATCCTTACGAGCAGCTCTACTACGCGGGCTTGCTGCATGAACGCCGCGCCAAGGCACAGCTCCTCGCCGGCTACTCTCCCCACATCTTGTTGCCGTTGATCGAAGAGGCCATGCGTTGCTTTGCCGAAGCGGAAAAGCTTCGTCCCGCGGGCAATGATGACAGCATTTTGCGCTGGAACCGCTGCGTGCGGCTACTGGAAAGCCGGCCTGAGTTTCATTTTGAGCGCCCCGTCGCGCCGTTTGAAACGGAGGATACCCCGCCCGTCAGCGCACCCAAGCGCCGCGTCGGCGGCAAACTCTGACATCCAGACGCGAAAGTCTGCAACCGATCAATTCTTGTTTGAAGGTAGTTTCCACGTGTGGAGAAAGTCCAGAATATCTTCCGGTGCCATTGAGCGCGCCGCTTCGAACTCTCCGCGCTTCTGGCTGAACCGCAGCTTTCCGTCGCTCTCCAGCACCGCTATTGCCGGGGCCCCGCCGTCCAGTGGTACGTCATGCTGTTTCGCGCCGCCCGCTTTCACTGACAGCCGGCAGGGATATGCTGCTTTTTAGCGAGCGACGCCTGCAACGCGGCTGAAACGCCGGGCCAGTTCTTCGTGCTCTTCACGGATTTCTCGCGGCAGCCGGTTGCCGAACTTTGCAAAGAAATCTTTAGTGTCCCCAATCTCTGATTCCCAATCCTGCGGGTTCACCCGCAGCAATTCGTTCAGCACTTCATCGGAAATCTTCAATCCATCGAGCGTCAACCCGTTCATTGCCGGAACGTAACCGATCGGCGTTTCCTGCGCGGCGCCTTGGCCCTCCACCCGCTCCAAGATCCACTTCAACACGCGCACGTTTTCGCCATACCCGGGCCACAGAAATTTTCCATCTGCACCCTTCCGGAACCAATTCACATGAAAAATCTTCGGCGGCTTCGGGATTTTCTTTCCCATCTCCAGCCAGTGCCCGAAGTAATCCGCCATGTTGTAGCCGCAGAAGGGTAGCATGGCCATGGGATCGCGCCGCGTGATCCCCACATCGCCCGTCGCCGCCGCGGTCGTCTCCGAAGCCATCGTCGCCCCCACGAAGACGCCGTGCTGCCAGTCAAGCGATTCGTATACCAGCGGTGCCAGCCGCGTCCGCCGTCCCCCAAAAATGAACGCCGAAATCGGCACTCCTTCCGGCGCTTCCCACTTGGGTGAAATGCTCGGCGATTGCCGCGCCGGAACCGTGTAGCGCGAATTCGGATGCGCCGCCGGGCCCTTCGACGGATCCCACTTCTCGCCCTTCCAGTTGATCAACCCCGTCGGCGCCTCGCCGCCGATGCCTTCCCACCAGGGCTCGCGCTCCGGTGTCATCGCCACGTTCGTAAACAGCGTGTTCTTCCGCAGTGCTCCCATCACGTTCGGATTGGTTTTCATTCCCGTCCCTGGAGCCACTCCAAAAAATCCCGCTTCCGGATTGATCGCGTGCAAATATCCATCCGGCGCTATCTGCATCCAGGCGATGTCGTCGCCGACCGTCCACACCTTGTAGCCCTGGCTCTCCAGCGCGGACACCATCATCGCCAGGTTCGTCTTCCCGCACGCGCTCGGGAACGCCGCGCCCATGTAAGTCACTTTGCCGCCTGGCGACTCCAGCCCCAGGATCAGCATGTGCTCCGCCATCCACCCCTGTTCGCGCGCCATCACGCTTGCGATGCGCAGCGCAAGGCACTTTTTTCCCAGCAGCGCGTTCCCCCCGTAGCCCGATCCCACGCTCCAAATCAGTTTCTCTTGGGGAAAGTGCAAGATGTACCGCCGCGTCGGATCCAGATCCCCCAGCGAATGCAGTCCGGGCACAAAGTCGCTCGACGAGCCGATCCGCTCCATGGCCGCCTTGCCCATCCGCGACATGATCCGCATGCTCGCCACCACGTACGCACTATCCGTCACTTCCACGCCCACTTTGCTGATTGGTGACTTCACCGGCCCCATGATGTACGGCACCACGTACATGGTCCGCTTGCGCATCGCTCCATCGAACAGCGCTCCCACTTTGCGCTTCGCCGCCTCCGGGTCCATCCAATTGTTCGTTGGTCCCGCGTCGTCCTTCGTTGGCGCGCAGATGAACGTCAGGTGTTCCGTCCGCGCCACGTCGTTCGCGTTGCTCCGGTGCAGATAGCAATTTGCATAACTCTTATCGTTCAGCGCGTAGGAATCACCGCCGCGCAGCATTTCTGCGATCATTCCCTGGTACTCGGCTTCGGACCCGTCGCAGAAGACCACGCGGTCCGGCTTCGTCAGCTTCGCGGTTTCGTCTACCCATCTTTCCAGTGGTGTTGACACGCTTTCTCCTCGCCGGTCTAGGATTCTGCCGCGACTCGGTCCAGTGTGCGTAGCCCCGGCCGCTGCAGACGCCGCTAACATTCTGGGTCAAGCCCCCGGCTCGGTCGGGGTCGTGGAGCGAATGGATTTGGCCCGGCCAACTGGTCCATCCTTGGCGGGAACTTCCGGCCAGACTGGCAGGCGTTCTTTTTCGACGGCCCACAGTTTATGTTACCCCTCACCGCCCGCGCAAGCCGCCTTCCTCACGTACCGCCGCCTTCCACGCGGCATCTTTCTCTTCCTTACCTCCTTATCTTCTTACTTCCTTACTTCATTATTTCTCTCCTGCTGTAAACTCGTCTCCCTTGTCTCCCCTCCCCCAACTCGACCACTTGCGCGTCGTCCTCGTGAATACGCGCAACCCTCTGAACATCGGCGCCTCCGCCCGCGCCATGAGCAATTTCGGCTTCCTTCATCTCCGCGTGGTGAATCCTTTCCAACTGGCGTTTCGCGAAGCGCGTTCCGCTGTCGGAGCTTCGCCTTTGCTCGCCAGCGCCGAGGAATTCAAGTCCGTGGCCGACGCCGTCGCAGACTGTTCCCTCGTCATCGGAACCACCGCCGTCGGCCGCCGCGAATTGCGGCACCCCGTCCGGCGCCTCGACGAAGCCGCGCGCCTCATCCGCAAGGGCCTCGGGGGCGGCCGCGTCGCCCTTCTCTTTGGTTCGGAAATGCGTGGCCTCTCCAATGAAGACGTCAGCCACTGCCAATGGCTCCTGCGCATTCCCACTCGCGAAGCGCATCGCTCGATGAACCTTGGCCACGCCGTTGCCGTCTGCCTCTACGAACTCGTGCGTGGCCCCAAAGCCGCCCCGCAATCGGCAAAGACATTCCCCGCCTCCGCCGGTGATCTCGAGCGCCTCACCTCCGTCTTGCTCGACGCTCTCCGCTCCAGCGGCTACCTGAAAACCCCATCCAGCGCGCAGCTTCGTTCTTCCACCAGAAACAAGAAGCCCTCGCGCTCCGCTGCTCCCCCCGAGGAAAAGATCCGCCGCCTGATCCGCCGCCTCAACCTCTCCGTCGCTGACGCCAAACTCTTCCTCGGCATCGCCCGCAAAATCCTCTGGAAACTCCGCTCGGCGAGACAGTCAGACAGATTATAAGAAGATCGCGCTTTCCTGCTTCGGCCCCTTCATTTCGCAAAAAATTTGTAGATGGTCTCCTGGTGATACACCTCTCCCGGCCGCAGAACGGTGTTCGGAAAATTCGCATGATTCGGCGAGTCCGGATAGTGCTGCGTCTCCAGGCACACCGCTCCATACCGCTGATACGCTACGCCGCCTTTGCCCTTGATGCTTCCATCCAACCAGTTCGCGGTATACAACTGCACGCCCGGCTCCGTCGTCCATACTTCCATTCTGCGCCCCGACTTTGGATCGGCCACTTTCGCCGCCCGCCGAAGCTTTCCGCTCTCCCCATCTACGGCGAAATTGATATCGTATCCGCCCGCTTCCTTGATCTTCGCGAGTTCCGGTGTGTGCGCCTCGAGGCTCATCGGTTTCGTGAAGTCGTAGGCCGTGCCTTTCACCGACGCCAACTCCCCTGTCGGTATCAGCGTGGAATCCACGGGCGTGTACCGGCTCGCGTTGAGCGTCAGCCTGTATCCCAGCACATCCCCTCCACCCGCCAAATTGAAGTAGCTGTGATTCGTCAAGTTGAGCGCTGTGGCCTTGTCCGTCTTCGCCGTGTAGTCGATCTTCAGCGCATTCTCCTCCGTCAGCGTATAGACAACCGTCACGGTCAGCGTGCCCGGAAAGTGCTCTTCTCCGTCCGGGCTCACGTAAGTCAATCGCACCGCCTCCCCGCCCGCATCGGATACCGGCTCGCCCTTCCACACGCGGTGGTCGAATCCGATGTTTCCGCCGTGCAGCGTGTTCGGTCCGTTGTTGGTCGCGAGCGTGTATTCCTGTCCGTCGATCCGGAACTTCCCTTTGGCGATGCGGTTCGCGTACCGCCCGATGATCCCTCCGAAATGTGGATGATCTCCGATGTAACCCTTAAGCTCATCAAACCCCAGCACCACGTCCGCTTCTTTTCCTGCACGGTCCGGCACCCACAATTCCGTCAGAGTCGCCCCGTACGTAATGACTTTCGCCACTGCTCCACGCGAATTCTTCAGCGTGAATAACTCGATGACTGTCCCATCCTCCAGCTTGCCAAACGCTCTGCGCTCCACGCTCGCCTGTGCCGCCGGCTTTGCTTGCGCATTTCCCCAGATCGGCGCAAAGACAATACCTGCCAGGAGTATGCCAACGGCGACTCCGGCTCTCCCTCTCGCCCGGTGCTTCATCGCTCTACCTCCGCCATTCCCCGTTTCCGGCTCCTTCGGATTCAACGCCGTCCATTCTGCCATTCCTGCCATCCCCGCGGGCCATAACAGGATTGCCTCCACCCTGTTCCACCGGCCATCCACGCGGGGCTTCCCCCCGTTCACTTTAAGTGTCCACTTTTGGACTGTTTCTAAACGCGCTCGCCCGGAAGATGGCATCGTGTATGTTGGCGATCGCGATCTTCCCTCCCCGAACGCCCGAAGTCGACGAGGCAATTCTCCGGAGACGTGATGGAACTTAGCGCTACGCAACAAGCACGGCCGTGGGATCGCCCTTTCTGGAAACCGGTTCGCCGCAAAGAAGGCGTCTTTACCTATCTCGTCCTGATTCACGTTCTCGCGGTGATCGGGTTGATCCTCTTTCCCTTGCCTAGTCTTAAGGTCGGCGGCTGGACGCTGCTCTTCATTGCTTTCGGCGGACTCGGCACCACCGTTTGTTATCACCGCATGCTCGCGCACAAGACTCTCAAGACCAACCGGTTCATAGAACAATTTTTGATCTTCTGGGCGGTCTTCAACGGCTCGGGTCATCCCGCGAGCTGGGTGGCCTACCATCGCCTGCACCACTCCGTCACCGACACTCCCGAGGATATCTCCAGCCCCAAGCAGGGCGGTTTCTGGTGGGCGCATCTACGCTGGCTCTACCAAACCCCTCCGGCAGACAAAATGCGTTGGGCCCCGGAACTCACCGGGGGCATTTACAAAATCTGGGGCTGGGCGGAAACACCCGTCATTCTTCTTTCGATCTTCAGCGGCCTGCTTCTGGGGTTCGGCTGGATGGGTTTTTTCTGGATGGGCGCGATTCGGCTGGTTTATTGCTTGCACATGCAGTGTCTGGTGAACAGCCTCACGCATCTGAACGAAGTCGCAGAAGGCGATTCAAGCATGAATGTTTGGTGGCTCGGCCCGTTTCAAGTCACTGCCTGGGGCGAAAACTGGCACAAGAACCATCACTCGCATGCCGGCTCCGCCCGCCTCGGCCTGCGCTGGTATGAGACGGATATCGGCTGGTATTTCATCTGGATGCTCGAAGCGGTTGGCCTCGCGCACTCCGTCAAACGCCCCCGCGCTTCCTAAGCACCGCCTTGCATTGCCGCGGGGCTTTGTCCACGCGCGCGGAAACCCTTGGGCAGCAGCAACTTGGCCTTCGCTCCATACCAGCAGAGCGGGCAACTTTTCCCGCTCTCTGGGGTTCTAAGATTAAGTATAAGTTTGGTTGCACATCCCGGCCCCGGCAACCCGCTCGGTATTCTCGCTCGGTGATTTCCTTCAGGAGGTATGAATCATGAAACGATCGCTGGTTTCATTTGTAGCCCTGGCCGGATTGCTGTTCCTCGCGGGTCCTGCCTTCTCCCAGAGAGGCCATGGTCCCGGAGGCGGTCCCGGGGGTGCCATGGGAGGGCCGGGCGGCATGTCCGGAAGCCACGAGCACGTCTCAGGCAATTCTGGTACGGGTAGCGCAAATTCGATGGACGCTGGGAAAAAGACGCCGGACCAGCTTCTGATGCACAACACAAAACTCTCGGACAAGCTGGCATTGCTGCTGCCAAAGGGTACGACACCCCGGCAGGCCTGCAGCGAATTCAAGAATCTGGGCCAGTGTGTCGCCGCCATTCACGTTGCGCACAACCTTCACCTGGATTTCGCGTGTTTGAAGGACAACGTGATCGGGATGGTGCCCGCGACTGGTTCCGGCTGTCCTTCAGGAACGGGCTCCAAGAAGTTGAGCCTGGGGCAGTCGATTACCGAGCTCAAGCCCGGAGTCGATGCCAAGGCGGAATCCAAGAAGGCCACGAAACAGGCGGACACCGACATCAAAGAGTCCGAATCTCGCTCTTGATCGCAATTTCTCTTCCGTGATTCCGTGAGCGTCCTCCCTCTCCCGCGCGTGCGGGTAGGGGAGGACGCCACGCCACGGGATTTGTCCTTTCCAATCCGAAAAACTCTGCGTTCTGCGAAGTCAAAACCCGCTTGCTATACTTTCACGCATGTACGCGCAGAAATTCAAAGTGGAGGTCGTCATTCGCGGCCAGCGCCGTGCCTGCCCGCTCGAGTGGCTCGATCAATTCTGCATGCGCAATTTTACCAACTCCGCCGACTTTGATGACACGCTCCCCGTCGCCGACGGCCAGGTCGAAGCCAGCTTCCGCCTCACTCCCGATCGTTTCGCCGAGGGACTCGGCGCATGGCTCACGCAGCGCGGCAAAGGCGAGGGCCAGCCCGTGCTCGTGCACGTCACGCGTGAGTGATTTTTCTGAAATTGCTGGGGAGCGAGTTCGTCGGCGGAAAAAGATTCTCTCTACGCCGCCGGGTTGCGCTTCTCGCCGCGCAGGGCAGCGCGGATTTGTGGTAACGCGGCCAGCGCCGCGACCTCGCCCGCCGCAATCATGTCCGGCGTCCTGGTAAAGTCATCCCACACGAAGGGTTTTACATCCGGCTCGATGATGATATCGGCCTGAGTGCGCCATGCGAGATCGGAATGCCGCTGAACGATCGTAAACGCGCGGCTCAAAACATCGGTGAATGTGCGGGGTGGTTCGGAGTAGTCGGTTTCAAGATAGACCGCAATGACGATGTCCGCGCCAAGGAGCAGCGCGCCTTCTATCGGCACCGGCGCCGTCAGAAATCCATCGACCAGCGTCCGCCCTTCATATTGGATTGGCTGGAACAGCCCCGGGTAGGCGCAGGACGCGCGGATCGCGGGCACAATCGCGCCGTGGGTATAATAGACGGACACGCCTGCGTTGATGTCCGTGGCGGCGATGGCCAGCGGCGTCTGCAGTTCTTCGAAAGTTTTTGCCGAAGTGAAGCGGGTGAAATATTTCTCCATCCGCTGATTCGTCGCGAGGCCGATCCAGGAGGGTGTCCACCTGCCGAAATCGGTGAAGTGCGTGCTCGCGCCAATCTTTTCCATTTCTTCGAGGGAGGTTCCCGCGCAGTAACCCGCGCCAATCAAAGCGCCCACGCTCGTTCCGGCAATGCAGTCGATGGGGATGTCCGCCTCTCGAAGAACTCGCAGCACGCCAATGTGCGCAATGCCCCGGGCGAAGCCGCCGGCCAAAGCCAGGCCTACACGCAGGCGTTCCCTGGGCTGGCTTTGTTCCCCGTAGGCGAACGCGCGGAATTTGTCCTTCGCTGTGCGAAGCCAGCTGAGTGCTCCGGAATCTTTTTCTTCTTCCGCCATCTCTTTATCTCTTTATTGTAGTGCCGGCGCCGGAGATCAGACAGCCGTTTGACCAGCGCTTGCCGGTTTTGTAACCTGTCCGTCCGTGCCAATCTTGTAGAAAAGGTATGTCATGAAACGTCGCATCGAAAAGGCAGTCGTGCTGGGGGCGGGAACGATGGGCTCGCGGATCGCGGCGCATTTCGCGAATGCCGGGCTGCCGTGTATTTTGCTGGACATCGTGCCCCCCAATTTGCCCGCCGGTGCGCCGGCCGCCGAGCGCAACAAGATTGTACGCGCGGGACTGGAAGCGGCGAAGAAGTCGAAGCCGGCCGCGTTTTTTGCTGCGGCGCTCGCGGAAAAGGTTTCCTTCGGAAATTTTGAGGATGACCTGGCGCGTTGCGCGGAAGCCGATTGGATCATCGAAGTCGTCGCGGAAAATCTGGAAATCAAACGCAAATTGCTGGCGCGCGTCGCGCCGTACCGCAAACCCGGCGCGATTGTGACCACCAACACTTCTGGACTGCCCGTACATTTGATCGCCGAGGGAATGAGCGAGGAGTTTCAGCAGCACTGGGCCGGGACGCACTTCTTCAATCCTCCGCGGTATCTGAAATTGGTGGAACTGATCCCGGGGCCGAAAACATTGGGCGAAGTCCTCGAAACGCTTGGCGAATTCTGCGACCGCCGGCTCGGCAAAGGTGTCGTGGTGGCGAAAGACTCGCCGAATTTCATCGCCAACCGCATCGGCACGTTT
>Ga0137390_10005166_pt1 | contig 10971 bp, 7 predicted proteins | sample 15con2h24AmetaG_FD_104937 | JGI IMG/M metagenome (GOLD analysis project Ga0137390, IMG submission 104937) | Vadose zone soil microbial communities from Angelo Coast Range Reserve, California, USA - 15con2h2.4A metaG | ecosystem: Environmental > Terrestrial > Soil > Vadose zone > Saprolite... | reverse complement strand
CAGGCTTCATGCTGAGCTACATGACGGTGCTGAGTTGGGCCGACTACAGCTACGTCATGCCCGCGGGCGCATTTGGCTACGCATTACTCACCTTTCTGGCGGTTGTTTTTTTGCATGAGTCGGTATCCCCGCGCCGCTGGATAGGCGTCGCGCTGATTTGCGTCGGCGTTTTGTTGGTGGGGCAAACCAAGCCGCGCACCACCGCGGAAGTGGTGCGGGAGCGGGAGGTCGCAGCATGATCCGCGATGTGTTCGTGCTGGCCGTGCTGGTCTTCGGAAGCACGGGCGGCGAGATCGCCATCACGCACGGCATGAAGGCTACCGGTGAACCTGCGAAACTGCGTCCGATGGCAGTGCTGCAGTTTCTCGGCCGCGCGCTGGGCAACGGATGGTTCTGGGCAGGCGTGCCCCTGATGGCGGTTTCTTTTTATTCCTTGCTGTTGTTGCTCTCGTGGGAGCCCATCAGCTTCGTGATTCCCGCATCGGCACTGAGCTACGTGGTCGGCACTTTTGGGGCCAAATACATTCTGGGGGAAGAGATAAGCGTTGCGCGCTGGGCGGGCGTCATTCTCGTTTGCGCGGGAGTCGCCCTGGTGGCGGCAGGATGAACTGGCGCCGGCGCGACTGGTCGGTTGGTAAATACAAATTTTCCGCCGGCCTCGGCGAGTAGATAGACGGGCGAGATTTTTTCCAGGTAAGGTCGGCGCTCGTTCATATCCGTGACAAAGTAAACGCGGCCGGGCCCCGCCCACAAGCGCGCGAACTGCGCATCATCCAGAAAAATTGGCGGAGCGTCGGGGAACAGCGAGCCGTACCACAGACCGTTGATGCGGCCGTTGAGGATGAGCATTTGTTCGCGCGTATAAAAATTAATTGAAGAGGTATTGGCATACTCTCCGTCGGAGACGATCACATCAGCCGGGCGGAATTCGCGCTGAATCGCCGCCGCCAGCGGTTTTGAGCCAAGAACCGGTGCAAACACGCCAAGCGCCACGTGCGCGCAATAGATGAACACACACATCATCATGGTGAGCGCCCAATTGGCTTTCCCAGGTGTAGCGCGGCGACGCCAATGCCAGTTCAAGAAAGTGCCGAATAGAAAGGCTAGGCCGGTGCCTACCAGCGGCCAGCGGAAAAGACCCATGGCGTTTCCCGTCAAATCCAGAAAATGACCCAACGAGAGAACATAGACATCGGGGTTCTTAGTGAGCAACTCGGAGAGGCCGACGCCAGGCGGAGGAGTGTGCGAAAGGATAGCCAGAGAGAGTGTAACCGCGGAGATGAGCAGCCCCAAGACGAATAGCACCAGCGCGGAGATGACGCCTGAGCGAACCGGTGTACCTTCAGCGGATGCTTGCGATTCGTGCGCGAGCCAAATGCCGATGAGCAGGGCAAACGCCGGGACCGCCGGCGCAACGTAATACTCCTGGCGCGTCGAGAAACTAAAGAAGAGGAGAATTACCGCGGCCCACACGAAAAAGAGGAGCGCGGCGGCTTGGGAAATATCATGGCGATCGCCGATTTCGCGCAAGCGAAAGCGCACTTGCCGCAGCGCTTGCGGCAGAAACGCGGACCATGGAAGCAACCAGACCAGCAGGAGTCCCCAGAAAAGAAGGAGCGAAACCTTGCCATAGTCCATCGGGTAGCGCTTTCCGAGATAGCGGAGAAATTGCTCGTTGACAAAATAGAACCACAGAAATCCCTTGGATTGACCTGCGGGCGGATTGCGGAGCACCGCAAGAACGTGCCAGGGCGCGGCTATGGCGACGAAGATCGCAGTACTGGAGACAAGCCGCATCTTCCACAAATGGCGCAGATCTCCCACAAGGAATAGAAAAACAAAGATGATGGCGCATGGAAAGACAAGGCCGATAAGACTCTTGGTAAGCACATTCAGGGCGACGGTTGCCGCAAGTCCCCAGCAGGCGAGCCGCGAGGGCTGCTGCTCTTGCCAGCCAAGAAGAAAAAAATAAAAACCGAGCGCCAGCCAGAGGCCGACCATGAGATCCGGAATCAAGATGCGTGTGAACAAATATGGGCCGAAGGAGGTCACACTTACGACAGCAGCCCAAAATCCAGCTTCGGGCGAGAGGAATTTGCGGCCGATCTGGAAAAGCACCACCAGCAACGCGAGCACGCTGAGCCCTTGAGCCAAACGGGCGCTCGACTCCCTGATGCCGAAGAGGCGAAAGCTCGCTGCGATGGCCCAATAGGTGAGCGGGGCTTTTTCGAGATAGCGAATGCCATTTTCGTGCAGCGTGACCCAGTCGTGCAGGGTAAGCATCTCCCGCGCGGCTTCCGCATGGGCGGAATCGGCGTCATCAAAAAGCGACGGTTGAAACAGGCCAGGAACATAAACGACAACCCAGAGGACAAAGATAATAGCTAGGGATGGCCAGAAACGTTGGCCGGGAAGCGTGGTCACGCCGAACCAAAACTCCCGGCGGGAGAAGGGAACAACGCTTTAATGAGATTTCTGTGCATCAGAAAAGAAAGTGTATCATGCAGTTCGGAAGAGCTGCGAAACATCTCGCACCGGCTCACGTGGAAAAGCAGACGGACCTTCGGGGATGGATGGATTCCTTCGGATAGGACATGAGGTCGTGCCGATAATTCGATTACTCATACTCATTCTCGCTGTGGGGCCGCTGGTCTATTACCTCCTGTGCCTTCACTGCGTCGTGGATTTTTTTCGGTCGCAGCGTAGAAAAGTCATAAGCAAAAATTTCACTCCTCCGCTCAGCATCCTTAAGCCCGTGCGGGGGCTGGACCTCGAGGCGTACGAGAATTTTGCGAGTTACTGCCGTCAGGACTATCCAGAATATGAGCTGATATTTGCGGTAGCCGAACCGGCTGACCCTGTGATCGCGGTTATCGAAAAGTTGCAGCGCGATTTCCCGGAGCGAAAGATCAGGCTGGTTAAGGACATCGCGCGAAAAGGTGCCAACAATAAGGTGAATAACTTGTGCGCGCTGGTCGAGGCAGCGAGTTACGACCATCTGGTCATGGCGGACAGCGACATCCGCGTGGACCTGGACTACTTGCGGGAGGTCGCGGCGCCTTTTGCCGATCCCGCCGTTGGAGCGGTTACTACATTTCCTCGCTGCATTCCCGGCGGGAACCTTGTGGCCGACCTGGATGCGATTGGTTTGAGCGCGGACTCCGTCCCCGGCGCCCTTGTGGCCCGCAAACTCGAAGGCAAAGTGCAGTTCGCTTTTGGCTGGACCATGGCCACGACCAAAAAACATTTGGCCGAAATCGGCGGCTGGGAAGCGATGGCCAATCACCACTCCGACGACTTCGAGTTGGGAAACCGGATCGCAAAAGGCGGCTATCGCGTGGAGTTGATGCGCAAGCCCGTTTGGATAGTATTCGCGCGCGAAACATGGGGGGAATTTCTGCGGCATGAATTGCGCTGGTCCATCGGGTTGCACAACGTGCGTCCCGCAGGTTATGTAGGACTGATTTTCACGCACGGCCTGCCGTGGGCGGTTCTGGCCGCGATTGCCGCGCCGTCGGGAGCGGTAGCCGCCGCTTACGTTTGCGGTTATTTGGTCTTGCGGTTGACGGTTACGTGGACAGCGGGAGCATGGGGGCTGGGCGACCGGGCCGTGCCCGGCAAAGTGTGGGTCGTTCCCCTTCGCGATGCCGTGAGTTTCCTGGTTTGGATCGCCGGATTTTTCACGGACAGGATCACCTGGCGCGGCATCGAATACCATGTGCGGCGAAAATTACTAGTGCCCGTGCAGCGCTCTCTGTCCGGCTTGCCGTTAGGAGGTGAAAAACACCAAAATTGAGGAGGCCATTCCGCATTACAGCTGAAAACAGGGAGCAACGCAGAGTGAGTCCACGATGAACTCCTTCCGGGAAGGGTTGCAGTACGCCGCGCTCTTGCTGGTCGCCGCGCCCCTCGGGTATTACGCCGCGGCGACCGTGTTGGCGTGGCGTTTTTTTCGGCGCAAGCGCGCCCGGAAATTCCCGGACTATGCGCCGGGGATTAGCGTGCTCAAACCCGTTCGAGGGATCGACTTCGGCACTTACGAGAATTTTGCAAGTTTTTGCCGGCAAGAATATCCCGAATATGAAATCCTCTTCGCCGTTAATGACAATGCAGATCCCGCCGTGCCGATCATTCAGCGCTTAATCGCCCATTTTCCGCAGCGGCGCATCCGCCTCCTCGTGGGGGCAGAGCATTTGGGGACGAACCGCAAGGTGAACAATCTGGCGCGTCTGGCGCAGGAAGCGCGGCATGAAATTCTGGTCCTCAGCGACGGGGACGTTCGCGTCGGACCAAATTACTTGCGGGAAGTCGTTGCGCCGTTTGCGGATGAGGGGACCGGGGCGGTGACCTGCTTTTACCGCGCCATCGCGGAGAAAAATCTTGGCGCGGAGCTGGAAGCCATCGGGGCCGTGAGCGATTTTTTCGCAGGCGTTTTGGTGGCGAACTCAATGGAAGGCATGAGCTTTGCGCTGGGCGCTTCCATCGCCACGTCGAAACGATGGCTCGGCAAGATCGGCGGCTTTGCGGCCTTCGCCGATATGCTCGCCGATGATTACGAACTGGGCCATCGCATTGCGAAAGCCGGCGGGCGCGTCGTGCTCTCGCGCGAAGCCGTCTGGACGATGTACCCGGCGCAAACGGCGCGTGGTTTTTGGGACCACCAGTTACGTTGGGCGCGAACAGTGCGCCTATGCCGGCCATTTTCCTACTTCGGTCTGCTTCTCACGCACGGCCTTCCCTGGGCGCTGCTTGCGGCTGTCGTGGCGCCGGCGAAATGGATTGCCACCGTCTACCTTCTCGCCTACCTGGTGCTTCGACTGGTGATGGCGTGGACCGTTGGCGTGTGGGGCGTAGAGGACGATGTGTTGCGTCGGAGACTCTGGCTTGTCCCATTTCGCGATCTGCTGAATTTTGGCGTTTGGCTGGCGAGTTTCGCTTCCAACCGCATCGCTTGGGGCGGCGCCGAGTATGCCCTGCGGAAAGGCCGCATGATACCCATCGGCGCAGTCGCAGCGGACTCGCAGTCGGCAGCCGCAGCTCCCCGATGAGTGGTTCACACGCGGCAGGTTCTTGCCCCCACGTCAGAGCTATTTTTTCAACACTTTACTTTGCTAAACGTGTTCCTGCCCGAACTTCGCCTTGAACACCGAGTTGCCTCTATCTAGAGTGTTACAGGAGCCGACAATGGAGAAACTACTGTCTGAGGCAGCGGAACGAGGGTCGCGATACGTCACAGAAGTGGCCCGCAGGCGGGTCGCGCCGCGTCCAGAAGATGTCGCAAAGCTCGACGGTCTAGGAGGACCTCTTCCTCAGGACGCCTCGAATCCCGCAGCAGTGATCGCCATGCTCGACGATTTGGGCTCGCCGGCGGCGATGGCTTCTACTTCGGGTCGCTACTTCGGATTTGTCACGGGGGGCACGCTGCCGGTAACGCTGGCGGCGAACTGGCTGGCGGGTGCCTGGGATCAAAACGCCGGCCTCCACGCGACTTCTCCCCTGGGCGTGAAGATCGAAGAAATCGCCGCCCAATGGCTTTGCAGTATTTTTGGATTGCCTGACACTTGCGGTGTTGGATTCACGACCGGAGCTACGATGGCGAACTTCACGTGTCTCGCCGCTGCCCGGCACGCGCTGCTCAAGCGCGCCGGTTGGAATGTCGAGGACGACGGCCTGTTCGGCGCGCCTCCCTTGACCGTGGTCGTCGGGGCTGAAGTTCATGTTTCCCTGCTAAAGGCTCTGTCCATGTTGGGCCTCGGGCGGACGCGAGTGTTAACCGTGCCCGCCGACGAACAAGGCCGAATGAAACCCGGGTACCTTCCCGCGTTGAATGAGCGCACCATCGTTTGTATTCAGGCGGGCAACGTCAATACAGGTGCCTTCGATCCCGCGGCAGAGATTTGCGCCCGCGCCCATCAAGCCGGCGCATGGGTACATGTTGACGGCGCTTTTGGCCTGTGGGCAGCGGCCGCACCCCATCGCTCGTACCTGATGAAAGGCGTTTGCGAAGCGGATTCCTGGGGAACGGACTGTCACAAATGGCTGAATGTGCCGTACGACTGCGGTGTCGCCTTCGTTCGCGATGCAGAGTCCCTTCGCGACGCGATGATCGTCAGCGCGGCGTATCTGCACACGGGAAACAAGCGCGAACCGGCGCATTATTCTCCGGAAGCGTCGCGGCGCGCGCGCGGTGTGGAAGTCTGGGCTGCGATACGCTCGCTGGGGCGGAGCGGTTTGGCGGAGCTTATCGAGCGAAACTGCCGGCTGGCGAAGCGTTTTGCCGAGGGTTTGCGGCAATGCGGCTTCAACGTGCTGAACGACGTAGTGCTCAATCAGGTCCTTGTCTCCTTCGGCAGTCCGGAGACGACCAGGCGGGTGATCGCCGAGGTGCAGGCTGAAGGGACTTGCTGGTGCGGCGGTACGGAATGGCATGGACATACAGCAATGCGCATCAGTGTTTCCTGCTGGGCGACCACGGAAGAGGACGTCGATGCAAGTTTGGCGGCAATCGCGCAGATAGCAAAGCAGTGCAAAGCTCACGAGGCGGGGGTTGATTCACCCGCATAAGAAAAGTGGCGTCCGGGGGATCGTCAGAATGTGCTCGTCCAGCTATTTCGGGTTGTCGCCGGTGATTCACGCAACGGTATTCTGACAGAGGGAGCCATGGACCGACGCAATTTCAATCGCAGAAGTCCATTTGCCGGTGCGCTTGCTTGGACGGGAGCTCTCTCCAAAGCACATGCGAGCAGCGAGCATGTATCTAAGAATATTTTTGACGTGGCGATAATCGGCGCGGGGGTTTTCGGATCCTGGACTGCCTATTTCCTGAAGGGCGCCGGGCAGCGAGTATTGTTATTGGACGCGTATGGTCCGTCGAATGACCGGGCAAGTTCGGGTGGCGAAACACGCATCATCCGGATGGGATACGGACCAGACGACATTTATACTCGGTGGGCACAACGTGCGCTCCTGCGATGGAAGGAGCTCTTCACTCGCACAGGAACTCCGCTCTTTCAGCGCACGGGAGTTCTGTTGATTTGCAATCCGACAGATCGCTACTGTTTACAGATGGAAAAAGTTCTGACGGAAACCGGCGTAAAGTTTCAAAAACTATCGCGTTTAGATCTTCGAGAGCGCTATCCACAAATTGCTGTCGATGACGAAGCGATTGGGATATTCGAACCTGAGAGCGGCGTTCTGATGGCACGCCGCGCGGTGCAAGCGCTCGTGGAGAACGCCGTACAGATGGGCATCGAATATCGGACTGCGGCAGCCGTCTCGCCCGCTGGCAGCGGTCGCCTTGATGCGCTGCAGATGCGCGATGGGACTTCCGTCAGTGCGGGAACGTACGTTTTTGCGTGTGGGCCGTGGTTGCCGAAACTATTCCCGCACCTCCTTGGAAGCCGAATCATTCCTACCCGGCAAGAAGTCTTCTTTTTTGGAATACCGGCGGGCGATCTGCGGTACTCCCCGCCGAACCTACCGACATGGATTATTCTCTCCGACGAATATTACGGCATGCCGGACCTAGAGAACCGCGGATTCAAGATCGCTTACGACGCCCATGGTGTGACCGTCGACCCGGACACGGTTGAGCGAGTTGCGAGCACAGAAGGCCTTGCATCGGCACGCGCATACATTGCCCGGCGATTCCCGGGGTTAAAGGATGCACCGGTGATGGAATCGCGCGTTTGTCAGTACGAAAATACTTCCAATGGAGATTTCCTAATCGACCGCCATCCGGATTTCAGCAATGTGTGGCTTGTCGGGGGAGGCTCAGGCCACGGTTTCAAGCATGGTCCCTCCCTGGGCGAGTACGTGGCTGATCGCGTCCTGGGAAAAGGAGTTGCAGAGCCACGCTTTTCTCTCGAGACCAAACAGGCCATTCAAAGACGCGCCGTGTACTAGCGATTTCTCGGGTCACAGCAGCCGCGGGAAATGCGAGAAAATAAGAGACATTGTGGTCAATCATAAGTATAATCTCGCCCAATTGTATTCTTCAGGGCTGTATGCTTGGTTCGCTTTTGGGGGAAACGAACGGCCAAGGCATCGGTGCACACCCACACTTGAAGACGTGAGGAGGAATTTCATGGAAAGGCAGATTCGTATACTTCCCTTTTGTGCGCTTGTCACAGCGGTCTTTCTGTTTGCAGCTAACTCCACCCTCGGCCAGGTTAGCACGGCCACTCTAAGCGGCACCGTGGTTGACCAACAGAAGGCCGCCGTCGCCGGAGCAACCGTCACGGCGAGGGAAAGTGCCACCGGGCTAGAACGCAGTGCGCAGACCAATTCGGACGGAAGCTACACAATCACGAATTTGCCGGCTGGAAAGTACAACGTAGCCGTGGAAGCCAAAGGATTTGCGCGGTCGATCGTGAAGGACCTCGCGCTTGAGGTCGGCCGGGTTGCCGATGCGGATTTCACCCTCAGCGTTGCCGGCACAGCAGAGAAAGTCGTTGTGAGCGAAGAGGTGGTCGGCGTGGATACCACCCAATCGACCATCGAGGGGGTAGTCAATGAGCGCTCCATCGATGACCTGCCGCTCAACGGGCGTAATTTTACGGAATTGACATTCTTGCTGCCAGGCAACGTGCTAGCGCCTTCCTTCGACCCGACCAAGGCGCGCTCCGTGGAAGTATCGTCGCTCGGTAATCTCGGGCGAGGCACCAACACTACCGTGGACGGCGTCGAAGACAATGATTCCCAGATCGGCGGGGTTTCTCAGAATTATACCGAAGAATCCATTCAGGAATTTCAGGTCGTAACAGGCCGCTTTTCCGCCGAATTTGGGCGCGCCGGGTTCAACGCCCTGAACATCGTTTCCAAATCCGGCACCAACGAATTTCACGGCGGGGGTTTCCTCTTTTTCCGAGACGACGCCCTGCAAGCCAAAGGGCCGTTCGGCGGTGCGGTGAAGCCGCCCTTTGACCGCGAACAGTTTGGAGGATCGATCGGCGGCCCGATCATCAAGGACAAAGCGTTCTTCTTTTTTGCCATCGAGCGCAGCCGCGAAAATGGCGCGACGACTGGGGGCTCAAGAAATACTGTGACCGATGTTATCGCGCAGAGCTTCGCCTCCACGCCCTTCCGCGAGTATCTTCTCACTGCAAAAAGCGACCTGTTGGTCACTTCCAAGGACCGCGTCAGCATGCGGTTTTCCCTGCAGCGCAACAATGACACCGACCCCGGCACCTCGCGGAACGGCTTGTTGCAAGATCCCAGCAACTTTGAAAGTCAGCTGAACCGTTTTTACCAAGGGGTAGCGAGCTGGACGCGGACATTGTCAAACACGATGGTCAATGATTTGCGTGTGAATTTTCTGTTCACGGAGAACCGTATTCAGCCCCTAGAGACCAATCCACAGATTGTCTTCCCTTCCATCAACGTCGGGGCAAATTTCCGAGCTGATCAGGGAAACATCCAGCACCGCACCCAGGTGAAAGATGATTTGAGCGTCGTATCCGGCCGGCACACTCTTAAGTTCGGGGCCGATTACAGCCATCTCTCCCTGCCCGAGCCGACGAACTTCAATCTTTTCGGCCCCGGGCTCATCTTTGTGACATGCGGCGATTTTGCGGCCCAATGCGGAGTGGCGAATGATGCGCAAATCCCCGTCGCGTTTTCTCTGATCAACACCCAGACCCTGACGCAAGGCTTTCCCGGATTCGGCATCCGGGGGCAAATCCCAGCAACAGGAGACGACACCCTTGGACTCTACGTGCAAGATGACTGGAAGATTCGGCCCAACCTGACATTTAACCTTGGTCTGCGGTGGGAATACGACAACGATTTCATCGGTAAGCATCAAGTGAACCAATTCGCCCCTGGAAAGAGAAGTGTGGATAAGGCGGACTTCGGCCCGCGCGCTGGCTTTGCCTGGGACCCCTTCCACAGCGGGAAGACTTCGGTCCGCGGGGGCTACGGCCTATATTTCGATCATAACGTGATTGAAACACGCCAACTCGAGCTCCTCGTGGACGGCGTTCGTTTGCCGATCGCTGTTTCCGCAGGTGGAGGATGCACTCTGGCTAACCCATTCTGTAACGTACAACCGGGGGGTCCACCGAGCATTCAGGTAACTGCCAATAATCTCCGGCAGCCTTTTGTCCACCAGTGGGCGATTGGTTTTCAACGCGAGTTCTGGAAGGACTTGGTTGTGACGGCGGACTACATCGGCACCAGGGGACGCCACTTCCAACGCCAAGTGGAAGTAAACCGCTTCTTGAACCCCGACGGGAGCCTGAACCACATCAACGCTGCATTTGACAGCGTGATCGAGACGCAAACCATTGCCAACACGCAGTTTGATGGGCTTTTGGCGACGGTCAACAAACGCTTCACCAATCACTTCCAATTTCTGGCTTCCTACACCTTTTCCCGGTCGCTGAACGAGGACAACGACTTGCTTGGGTTTATCTCTGCTTCCAGTAATCCAAGCAACCACGGCATAGACTTTGGGCCGTCTCCCAACGATTCACGGCACCGCTTGGTTATTTCCGGCGTTTTCGATCTCCCTTGGGGCGTTGAATTCGCACCTATTCTCACCACCTTCAGCAGCGTGCCGCTCAACATCACCCAGAACACCGATCTGAGTGGAAAACTGGGGACTGGTTTCTTTCGCCTTCCGGGATTGGAAAGGAACGCCGGAAACCGGCAAGTGCACAACGGTTCGGAGCTGAATGCGATCATCAACGCCGATAATCAGAATCCGGCCATCGTCAAGGCGGTTGGAGGATTGATTCCCCTGGTGAATCCCAACATTGATTTCGGTCATCCATTCTTCACTCTGGACTTCCGGCTCGTGAAGCGGTTCACCTGGAAGGAGCGCTACCACGTGGACATCGGCTGGGAGGCCTTCAACATCTTCAACCACATCAACATCCTTGGAATCGCCAATACGAACTACGCTGGCCTCCAGGGGAATGTGACCAGCCCGAGCTTTGGCCAGCCACTCGGTGTGACTCCCGGCGGTGT
>Ga0137390_10005160_pt1 | contig 10978 bp, 12 predicted proteins | sample 15con2h24AmetaG_FD_104937 | JGI IMG/M metagenome (GOLD analysis project Ga0137390, IMG submission 104937) | Vadose zone soil microbial communities from Angelo Coast Range Reserve, California, USA - 15con2h2.4A metaG | ecosystem: Environmental > Terrestrial > Soil > Vadose zone > Saprolite... | reverse complement strand
CGCATCCTGGCCACCCAGTCGCCGCGGATCCCGGCCAGCGGCTGGCCACGCCACAGCCCGTCCGCCTCGCGCAGGAGCCGGACCGCGTGATCATGATCGCCGGTCGCGATCAGGGCATCCGGGCTCCGATCCGCAGTTTCTACGCCGCGGTCCTCGACCGTGATCCGTCCGATGAGGAGTGCGATGTCCTCGACCACGCCTTCCACACGTACTACCTGCTATACGAGAAGGAGGCCGCGCTGTCGTCGGGGCTGCCGCACCTCTTCCGCCAGTGGCACGGCGCCGCCGGACACACGCAATCGCTGCTGCCGCTGCACCCACACGACAAGCTGGCCCCGGCCGTCGAGCAGCACAGGCTGACGCCGTGCTTCGCGCTCGTCCAGGCACGACACAGCCGTATCCGGGGCGTAAGGCCGCACCTGGCAGACCACCTCGCGAGCAGGACAAGACAACTGCGGACAGGTGGAATGCATCTGTGGATGGGGCCTTTACAAAGTAGTGCGGGCCCGCTGCGGGAACGCCGAGCCCGACGTCCGAAGCCCGGGAGGCGAGCGGCTCACCGTCCAGGCCCTCGAAGGTCAGCCCGTCCGGGCGGCGCGGACGGGCTCCTTGCCTTGAACCGAGTAACTACACGTCAACTCAACCGCACCGTTCGATGGCGCCGCCGAGGCCGCGGAGGACGGTGACGACGTGCGATGCGCGGGCAGAGTCGACGACGCTGTGGTCTTCCCGATGGTCGGATGCGCAGTACAGGCCGCAAGGCAGCAAGCAGTGGCTGCGAATACCACCACGCGCCGCAGTTGGCTCCTGCCCACCACACCAGTATCGGCCGGGCAGGCGATATGTCCGGCGTCCAGCAACCCCGTCGGCCAGACCGCGGCTGCTCACGATCCGGGCCCTTCGCATTCCGAGAATCGCGCCACCGGACTATCGCGAAGCTGTCTCATCCATGGCCAGTCAGGGTGCCGGTGCCGCACCCGAAGGCAGACGACCGCGCAGGAATCCCAGACCGGACGGCCGCGATCCTGGGGACCACGTTGCGGCATGAGAGGTCGCCGCGGTCGGCCTTTTGTCTGGAGTTGAGTTGGATCGGGTGGCCGGTCATTTGCGCGCCTGGCTGAGGTAGCGCGCGTGTGGAGTCTCGGCGCGAAGTAACCAGCTGTGCGGTGGAGGTCTTGTCAGCAGGTTCCGCCTTTGTTCTTGTGGAAGGGGGAGGCGGTAATGGCTCGTAAGAAGTCCCTGTGGTCGGAGCTGCAACGTGAGCGGGAGCGCCGTCAGCGCGTTGCACAGGCTCGGGAGCGCATGAACGAGCAGACGGTAAAGCAGATATTGCGTGATCACGACCGCGCAGAACGGCAGGCCGCCCGGGCGGATGCAGCGGAGCGAAAACGCCAGGAACTGCTCGCGCACGGGGCTGGAACAGCCGCTGCGAAGACAATGAAGGCACAGCTTGATGCACGGCTGGCTGAACTCAAGACGCTGCTGACCTCCGCGCTGGGCACGCCGCCACAGTTGTCATTTGCCATGCTGAAGCAGGCTGCGGCCGTGCCGCCTTTCGAACCGGGCGATCTCGGCAAGCCGTTACCAGAGCCGGTGTTGGAGGACTTCGTTCCGCCACCGCCTGGAGTCCTGTCTGGGCTGATGGGCGGCAAAACCCGGCATGCGCGGGCGCAGGAGGCGGCCCGGGCGGCCTTTGAGCAGGCGCGTGTCGATCACGCGCTGGCTGAGCAAGTACGTGCCCGCCATTTGGAACAAGCGCGTGGTGCGCATGACTTGCGAGTCAAGGCCATCGAAGCCGAGGTCCGCGAGCACAACGCGGCGGTCGATGAGCTTGAGAGCAACTTCCAAGCGGGTCTGCCGGATGCGGTGGAAGAATTTTTCAGTCAGGTGCTCGCCCTATCGGAGTACCCCGGCGGCTTCCCGCATGAGTACCGGGTCGCCTACCGGCAGGAGCCTCGTGAGCTGGTGATCGAATACCGGCTACCTCCCGTGGACGTGATCCCAACAGCGCGGGACTTCAGATATGTCAAGACGCGCAAAGAAATCGATGAGCTGCCCCGACCGGTCAAGGAGATCAAGGACCTCTACGCCTCGGTGATCCACCAGGTCGCGCTGCGCACCATGTGGGAGTGCTTCGCCGTCACCGTGGCCGAAGACGTCGTGGACACCGTCGTGTTCAACGGGATGGTGCCAGCGACGAACCGCGCCACCGGGCAGGCCGAAGAACTCCACCTGATCAGCGCGCCCGCCAGCAGAACCGACTTCGCCAAGCTGGTACTTGACCAACTCGATCCCGCTGCATGCCTCAAGCACCTTAAAGCGATCCTCTCGCCGCACCCCTACGATCTGGAGCCCGTCGAGCCGGTCATCGAGTTCCAGCAGGCGAAGTACCGTTTCGCCGACCCTGTCGATGCCCTCGCTGGCATCGACTCACGCCCCGACCTGCTGAAGATGGACTGGTATAAGTTCGAGAATCTCATCCGCCAGCTCTTCGAGGCCATGGGGCTGGACGTACACGTCACTCAGTCCTCCCGTGACGAGGGAATCGACGCCGTTGCCTATAACAAGACCGACCTTGTGCACCGGTCCGAGATCTTGATCCAGGCCAAGCGATACAGCAACTGCGTACCCACCAACGACGTACGCGCGCTGGCCGGCTCGGTAGAAGAGAAACGGGCAACAGCCGGAGTGCTCGTCACCACCGCATGGGTCAGCCCGGAAACCAAAGCCTTCGCAGCCCGCAATAACCGGCTGACTATCATCGAAGGCGGCGAACTCAAGCACCTGCTGGCCGAGCACCTGAACCTCGACGTCCGCATCGACCTAGCCCGCCGCCCCAGGCGCGCCACCTAGCCACCTGCCTCCCGACGCCAAGGGGCACATTCAGCCCTGGTCGCGGGACGAACGACTGCGCCGTGATGGTCCCCCTCACCGAGCAGGTCCGGTTGGGGATCCGCGATGACATCGTGAGCGGTCGGCTCCGGCCTGGCGAGCGGATCGTGCAGGATAGCGTCGCAAGAAGGTACGGCACGAGCCGGATCCCGGTGCGCGAGGCGCTCCGGCACCTGGCCAGCGAGGGCCTGGTCACCTTGGCACCGGACGTCGGTGCCCGGGTCGCCAAGCTCAACCCCGCCGAGCTGCACGAGGTCTACCTGATGCGGGAGGCGCTCGAGCCGATTGCCGTGGCGGCAAGCGTTCCCCTGCTCACCGACGCCGCGGTGGCCGAGCTGCTGAAGCTCGCCGAGGAGGGCGAGCGACGCGCCGCGGCCGGGGACATGCTCGGTTTCCTCGACCTTGACCGGCGGTTCCACGAGCTGACCTTCGCCGCGGCTGAGCTGCCGCGGCTGCGCCTGGTAGTCGACAGCCTGGCCGACACCACCACCCAATACCGGCGGGTGTACTCGATCCTGCCCGACCGGCTGACGATCTCGCACGCCGAGCACCGGCTGCTCGTGGATGCGTTCGAGCGCCGCGCACCCGATGACGCCGCGGCGATCCACCGGCTGCATACTCGCCGTACCAGGGAGGGCCTGGCTCACTGGCCGGAGATCTTCGCCGACCTTGATGCGGTCGCCAGCGAGGGTCGGCCCGGCGCGCGCCGCCGACGGGCGCGGGGCGGCCATCAGGCAGGAACCGGTGACGGGTGACGACCATGCGGGCACCGATTGCCGAGGTCTACCTGGCTCGTACGCCGGACTCAGAGGCCCTGATGACCCGGGCGGCTGCGGTCATGCCGGGTGGCAGCACCAGGACCGTCGGCTGGTTCGCGCCCTATCCGGTGGTGTTCGACCACGGCAACGGCGCCTTTCTCTACGACGTCGACGGGCACGACTACGTGGACCTGTTCGGCAACGGGTTGAGCCTGATCCATGGTCACTGCTATCCGCCGTTGCGCGCGGCCGCGGAGGCCGTGCTTGCACGGGGGACGGCCTGCTCGGGCGCGTCCCTGCAGCAAATCGAGTTCGCTGAAATCCTGCGCCAGCGGATACCGGGCGGGGAGCTGACCAGGTTCGCCGGCTCGTCGGGGTAAGTGGGCGCCTTCCATTAGGGCAGCCGGTCTGCGGTCTTGACGGCGTGGTGAGCGGGCGTCGCCGAGCTGACGTACGGTACGGGTGGCGTGGCCAGCGGCAAGGCCGCTAGCTGAATCAGCAGCAGCACGTTGTCATCGGCCGCCGTGCGGTTCATCCGCAGCCGCCCGCAGCGCGTGCGGCGGTGAATCAGCATCCACCGGCGCTCGCCGCGGACGGTGACCGCGATCGGCTCCATGGCGCCCGGGCAGCCAGCCTTCCGGTCGCCGGGGATGTTGCGATCAAGGTGCCTGGACCACAGGCAGCTGGGGCAGTGGTTGCGATGGGACGTGCCGGGAGCGTCCAGCGAGACATCTACGCCGCAATGTCCGCACTGAAACGAGCGAGGAAACGACAAGTCTGGCGACCTTCCAGAGTACGGTTCCGGAACTCAGCAGACATCTCGCCTCCTCTCATTGCTCACAAAGGACATCACCTGCCGGCCGGGCAGGCGCGCAGCGACCACCATCGTTCGCACCTTCGAGCCGTCCGTCAAGCAAATATCCTCAGCCCGCTCCTGGCCGCGGACGGTCATCGGGTGATCGTGCTCGAACGAGATCCGGCGCCGCCGCCGGCTGAGCCGGTCGACGCGTGGGAGCGCTTGGAGCGTCCGGGGGTGAACCAGTTCCGCCTGCCGGGCTGGATCATCGGTGGCGAGTGGGTGAGCACCCGCCAGCACGTCCCGGAAAACCACCTCATTGACGCTTTGCGGAAATGGAAGGTTCTACGAAAGAAGCTCGACGGTACTGCCACGATCCGCGCCGCTAGCGAGATACCGTTGAGTTCGACGCGCTAGTCATCTGACCAGCTTGCATGATGAGGGTCTGCTGACGGACGAGGAATATCAGGTCAAGCGAACAGAGATTTCCGTAGCAAGCGTGAAAAGCAAGTGACCGAAGATCACTACCCCTCCAGGCCATATAACACTGGCCCGTAGGAGTTGTGGGAGTCACGCCCGCCAATGCATCCGGGAAAAGCCGGACAAGGGCAGAGGACCGTCATTCGCACCGTACTACGCAGGGTTTTGGCAAAGGAGTCGCATTGGCGCGGGTGTCGCGGCGCTGCGGGTTTGCGACCGCGGGTCTGAGGGGGAGGATGTGCGCGACGGGCGGGGAAGTTCGCAAGCCGACATCGCGGGGAACCGGCGCGGCATCTCCCACTAGGTGGCCTACCGGTTCCACGGTCATGTGACAGCCAAGGAGGTCTGGAAGATGAAGATGAAGATTATGGCACTCGTGCCGGCAGTGCTGGCATCGGCCGTTGTGCTGATTGCGTCGCCCGCGTGGGCGGCGCCCGGTCACATCGGCTTCGGCTTCAACGCGAGGGGCATCAGCGGCTTCCTGACCGGCGCCGCCTCGCTGACGGGCGGCGGCTCGTACGTCCCGGGGACTGACTTCGCTAAGTCTGCCGGCGGCTTCCGGTGCACTAGCGACGTCCGGCAGGGCCCGCTGAACGGGTGCCTGAAGGGCCAGGGCGTTCGCTGGGACACCGTCGAACTCCTCGCGAGCACGACCTTCAAGTGCACCGGGGCAGCGGCTGAGTCCCTGAAGACGGCGGTCACCGATAACGACACGGTCGTGCTCCTGGCAGACTTTTACCGGGCCGGTGACGGGAACGATGAGTCCTTCACCGCGCAGATGATCGTCTCCGCCGACGACCTTGCACCCGACATCGCCGGGATCCAGAAAGTCTGGATTCAGGGCGTCGGCTGCGCGCAGGCGATCGCGCATTTCAGCTCCTGAGAGGCGACTCGGAAGCAGGAGATCAGGAAGCGGCCGGGCCGTGAGTCTGACCAGCCGTCGTTACCTTCTTGGCAGGGCACTGGCTGCCGCGAGGCCGAAATCGAGCTTTCCGCGTTCCAGGGCCGCTGGCTGGACGAGCAGGAGCACAGCGGCCTGAACATAGGCTCCACGCGGGCGCACGTGCTATTCAGCGAGCTTAAGGAACCCCGCCTGGAGGGACCGGCTAGCGCGCGTGAACGGGCGAACTGCACGGCTTGGCTGACCGGTGTCTTGTGGAGCAATCCGGGGCAGCCCGCTAAATGGCACGTCACCCGGTTGTCCGGTCAGGTTGGAAACGGTACAGGCGTCATACTCAGCCCATGGCGCAGCGGGGGATGGCGCCGGTGATGGGGTGTAGTCCGATGGGGTCTGAGCCGTCTAGGGCATTGGACCAACTGGTGACGCAGCTGGTATTTCGCGGCCGGGAACACCACCTACTCCCAGCAGGACGATGGCTAAGACGACGATCGCTGCCGTCGCGCACCCGGCCATAGTGACCAGCATTATCCGAGGATGGGTTCTGTGGCCGGGCTGCGCATCCTGACCTCGGCGCGTCCCGCTCACCGGTTCCGAATGGATGCCCGAGATCAACGTCGCAGCCTTCCGACGTTGATGGGGCTCGCGTGATCGTGCCACTAGCGGAGCACCCTGGGCCGCCGGCCGTCTCGCTAGGCGCGAACAAGGATCGCACGGGCCGAACTGACCGCATTGACCAGGGCGTCCCCGCGCGGGTTGGCTGTGATGCCTTGCAGCCCTAGCAGCAATATCTTGGTTGCGGTTCTTCGAGGGCGGCTGCCCGTCCCACGCCGCCCGACATTAGGTGACGGGGGGTCGCAGTGACAGCTAGCTCCTAGCATCGTGGATATGAGTGTCTCGACGCTGAAGTCCTAGTGACCGGCGGGACGAGCGGCCTGGGCCTCGCGATGGCCTCTGCCCTGGCCGCGGCCGGAGCCACGGTCGCGGTGACCGGCCGATCCGCCGCGCGTGCGACTGCGGTCGCCGCAGAGCTACCGGGGGCCGTCGGCATCGAGCTGGACGTCCGAGACGAGTCGTCGGTGGCCAGGGCAGTCGACCAGGCGTGGTCGCGGCTCGGCGGCATCGACATGCTGGTGAACAACGCAGGCATCGGCATGCGCACGGTCAACCAGCGCTTCATGACGCACCCCCAGGGCTTCTGGGAGACGCCGGTCGGCGGCTTCCGCGCGGTGATCGAGACCAATCTGACCGGCTACTTCCTGGTGGCGCGCGAGGTCACGCCGAGGATGCTGGCCACCGGTGGCGGCCGCATCGTCAACATCTCAGTGAACCATTCGACCATGCACCGAGCCGGGTTCGTCCCCTACGGGCCGTCGCGTGCCGGCAGCGAGGCGCTGTCCCGGATCATGGCCGCCGACCTGCGGGGTACGGGCGTCACCGTCAACCTGCTGCTGCCCGGAGGCGCTGACCGCGACCGACATGCTGCCGCCCGGCGCCATGCCCGGGGGCCATGCGTTCCTTGAGCCCTCGGTGATGGGTCCGCCCATCGTCTGGCTGGCGTCCGACGAAGCGGCAGGCGCGCATGACAAGCGCATCGTCCCCACGGAATTCGAGCGCTGGCGGCGCGACAGGAACGGAGGACGGTAAACCCCATTAGGGTGGACACCGCCGCGCGGCGGCATGACCGTCGGTGACAGCCTCGTCTTCCTGACCTACAAGCGCCACGATGACCGGGCCAGTCCGGCAGTATGAGGCCAGCTAGCCGCTTATCGTCCCTGGACAGACGCGGCAAGCAATCCGAGCGGGCTCGGCGCCGCGAACTCGATCCGCAGCGCGATCCTGCCGCCGGCGAGTCGCACCGTTTGAATGTTTGCAGCCAGATAGGGAGCCCTTGCTGCGCGCAGGACAGCAGCCATCCATTCCACCTGGCCGGCTTGGTCAGGTCCTGCCGCGCCGCTAGGTGCTGCCAGGTCGGCGGAACGGAACGGAATGCCAGGACTAGCGCCCGGAGCAAGGTCACCGAACGACACGACGGAGACCATCCGCCGCGCGGCCAGGCTTGCGATGATTGCCAGGAGCCGCGAATCGACCTGGCCGTATCCGAGTTGCCTGCGGGCCACAGCCGACACGCTGATCTGCTGGTTTTGCAGCAACTGGGCACCGGCTGCCCTACGGGCCAGCATGTCTGCGCGTCGCGAGGAGGAGTATGCGGCAGCTCCCCGCGGCGCGATCACCCGGATAGAAATGCCTGCGCTCCGGGATCCGAAGCCTGCGATGGCCGCCGGCGCATAGGTGGTGACGAGTCGGCTCTTAATCATGCTGCGGACTGCCGCCGTCACGACCAAGACGCGCGAGCGGAGCGGATCAGCCTGACCTGGCCTCAGCTCAAGGAGGGAAGCAGCAGGAATGCCGTGCGCCTCGAGCGCCTGGCACATTATCCGATCACAGGACACCGTGGCAGTCCGACTGACCTCAGCGGCAACCCAGGCGGCGGCACGGTCGCGGATCACCGCGACAGAGCGAGCCTTAGTCAGGTTACCCTTGGGCACTCTCACGGTAGAGGCATGCAAAGTCGTCAGGAAGACTAGCGACCCGGCGGAGAGGAGAGCTGTCGCCAGGATCACCCATTGGGTGATCCTGCGATGTCGTCCACCACTCGCCTTCGGCCGAGCTGGCTCCGCCGGGCGGGTTAGCAGCTTCGCCGGACTAGCCTGCGCCTTGACAAGATGGGACCCCATACTCTTCCGATGGGCCGGCACTACCTCCAGGCTGGCCGGCACGTCCTGCAGGCCGACCTGTACCTCGTCCCGACCGAATTGCCGATACGGCGGCTCCTGTGCTCGAGTTGGCATAGCGTGGCCGACTGGCGCGGCCGACCCAGGCTGCGCCACGATGTCCGGCTGTACGCGATCGTCTTCCGTGACACCGCTCACCGATGCGGGGATAGCCGCAAGCGGCACGGTCGGAGCTTCCTCTGGCGGGATGCCCAGCGAGGAGGCCGGCAGTACCTGCCGTACTATCTGCGCGCCCGGTTCGCCCTCGTTGCTAATACCGGTGGGGCGAGGCAGGGATGGCGGCCGCTCAGCACGGGCTGCGTGTTGCTGGTCTGGCTGTTCAGCCCGGACCGTGCGGTCCTGTGGTGAGGCGTCCGCTCTCATGTCGTCAAGCACGCCAAGTATCCGCTGCACCACGGACTCGGGCAATTGCGCTGCCGGCGGCCCGGTCGTCGGCTTTTTCGTATCACGCGGCACCCGCCGGGGCAGGGACGGAACTTGACTGTCTTCTGCCATTCGGCCAAACCCCCCGGCGCTCACATACGACGGGTGCGGCATTCCGAGATAGTCGCAGAGCCGCGGTTGTTGGTGGGCGCCCATCTGGTCACGGAATGTAGCAGCCCGTAGCGAATTTTTCTATCTTGCTGAAATTTAGCCTGACTCTGTGCTGTCCTACCACCGCTTAGGGCGTGCTCACCATTTGGGCACGTGGGGGTGGGAGCAGATGGACGACGACGGGCTGGCGGCAGCGCCGGGCCGATCTTGCGTGGCGACGGTTCGCGTGCCAGTTCAGGCAACCACGCCACCGACGCCCACGAAACGGGCTGAGCCAGCAACCCTAAATGGCTGCAGGTCCAGGTTGCTAGGTTGCCGGAACGGTGTGGCCGAGCGTCACGTTTGCCCATGCGCGCAGTGCTCCTCGAGAGCCCGCGCCCGGCTCGAACACCTGCTCCCGCGGCTGCAGGCCGCGCTTGTCAGCGGCATAGGGCGGGCCCGCTTTTGTGTATGCATACCTGCTCCGTCTGCGTCCCTTGGGCGCGAATGGGATAGCTGGGGAATGAGGCCGTCATGAGACTTCTCGCCAACAATGCGCGGCTGGGCCGACTGCTGGCCGGGCTGGCGCTGGCGGCCGGGCTGACAGGCCTGCTCGCCCCGGCCGCTTCGGCCACCTCGATGCCGGGAATGGACGGCTGGATACGGCTCGCCCACCTGTCCCCGAGCACCCCTGCGGTCGACGTTTATCTGTACTCCTTCAGCAACGCACACGCGAAGGTCGTCTTGCATCACGTCGCCTACGGCACAGTCTCGTCCTACATGCACCTGCCCATGGGCGAGTACACCGTCGCCATGCGCAGCGCAGGGGCATCGCCCGGTTCGGTGCCGGTGCTGTCCACCACGGTCAACGTGGCGGCTGACGGCGCCTACACGGTGGCTGGCATGGGATCGGCGAACGCGGTGAAGCTCGTGGTCCTGCCGGACCGCCTCATGGCACCCAAGGGCAAGATACTCGTCAGGGTGATCCAGGCATCACTACGGCCGCGCCTGGTGACGGTCACCGCCGGCAAGGAGGTGCTGGCTAGGAGGCTGGCCTTCGGGCGGCTCACCAGCTACAAGGTCGCTAATCCGGGCCGGTGGGCCTTCCGCGCTACTGGCCGCGGCAAGCACGCGTCCCGGATGATTGAGCTAGTCCCTAACTGCATTCATACGATCGTTATCCTCGACAAGCCGGGACGTTTGAAGATCGATGACCTTCTCGACGCGGCAGGCAGCATGGCCATGCCGACGGGTGGCGTGGATACCGGATTCGGTGGCACAGCCCCCAGCCCCGCCGCCCTGGCAGCGCCGTGGCTGGTTACTGCTAGCGCCGGCGGTCTGCTTGCGCTTGCGGGCGGTCTCGCCATTCGGCGTACGCGCCGCCGGGCACCTCGCCACGCCAGCGGCCTTCAGACCAGTCACGCCGTACGGGTCGGCGGCCAGGCACCGGGCTAGGTCAATAAACGGCGTCTCGCTGAGCGATGGGAAAGTCAGGGAGAACGCGCCGAGTTGCCGAGTAGAGACTCCCTAGCTCTCTGTGACGACGAACGCCTGTCTGTGCCCGGAACTGCCGGTGTAACCTCCGCCGGCGCTGCAGTTGCCCGCCGAGGTGCACGACACCGATTGGACAAAGGCATTCCCGCCCGTGTTCAGGGCGGCGGTACCGGGCACCTCTCTGGCGGTGTGCCAGGTGCCGTTCACCTCGCTGACCACGAATGCCTGCATGCGCTTGGAACTGTCGGTGTAGGTCCCGCCGGCGCTGCAGTTGCCCGCCGAGGCGCACGACATCGAAATGAGGTATGCGATCCTGCCCTGGTTGAGGGCGGCGGTGCCGGGGACCTCGATG
>Ga0137390_10005158_pt1 | contig 10980 bp, 10 predicted proteins | sample 15con2h24AmetaG_FD_104937 | JGI IMG/M metagenome (GOLD analysis project Ga0137390, IMG submission 104937) | Vadose zone soil microbial communities from Angelo Coast Range Reserve, California, USA - 15con2h2.4A metaG | ecosystem: Environmental > Terrestrial > Soil > Vadose zone > Saprolite... | reverse complement strand
CGCCGGCAAGGGCGGCGGGCATGTCGTCACGCTCGTCATCTCGCATTCCGACCACGCGGCCCGCACCTCGAGCGTCTCCTACAACCATTACTCGTTGCTGCGCACGATCCAGGACGGCTGGCAACTGGGCTGTCTGGGCTTCACGTGCGATACGGCCACAGTGCCGGCGATGAGCGACCTGGTCGGCCCCAAGGGCTAGTCGTCGAACGCGGGCGCCGGCCTTAGGTTCGGCGCCCGCGGGCCGTCGTGACTCGCTTGACATGCCATTGCCCGGTTGGGACACTACGGGCCCCAAAATGACTCTTACAGGAGCGGTCGCCAAAACCATGTCGCCGAGCGGCCTGATCGCCGTGGTCGCGACCTGCGGGCTCCTGGTGAGCGCCTGCGGATCGTCTAACGCTTCTTCAAAAGCCTCAGTAACCCCCTCGCCGCCCAAGGCGAAGCTGATCACTATCGTCGATGCTTGCAAGCTGGTCACCGCAGCCGACGCGTCCGCCGCGACCGGAGTGACAGTTACTGATATCGGGGCTTCGAGTGGGGCGGCAACGGCAGGGACTTGCCTCTATGGCAGCGCAGACTTCACGACGTCCGTGATCGTCGTCGCCCAGGTCTACCCGAGCATCACCTCTGCCGCCTCCATCTCGCCCGAGAAGCTCGCCGCTGCCCTGAAAGGCGCCAATACTTCGGGTACGGCCAAAGTAGCCACCGGAATCGGCGACAAGGCAGTCGAGTACACGTTTACGAGTTCCGGCACTGGCGGGACCATGATCTTCGTGTTCAAGTCAAACGTCGTGATCACGATCGCGGTCACCCCGAGCACCGACCCGACCGCGGTCGAGACTCTCGCCCGCACCGCCGTCAGCCGTCTCTGATCCCGGCGAAGAGGCGGTTGGCGGTTATGGAAAGGAGTCACAGCTGACGGGGCTCGCGCCGCCTGATCACGTAGACAGTTCCAGACTTTCGAGTGGCTCGCCTCATTAAAGCCATCCAAATTACGAAACCGGCGCTAGGCGTATTGGTTTCGCGATGCCGTGGTGGATCGCCCGACAAATAGGACCCAGATCGCCAACACGAAGAACTAGCTACCTTAGCTTGCGGTCAATGCGTCTCAGCAGTTCGCAGAACTCGCTCGGCAATTCAGTTGACCTGACTGTTCGCGCCAAACGTGCAAACGAGATCGTATCGAACCCACGCTGTGTCAGCTTGTCGTTTAGCGCCGAGAGCAACTCCTTTGCCGGGCAGCGCGCAACTCGCTTTGCCGGATCGGTCCAGAACTCTTGCATCTCAGTTTCGCAGGCCTTGCCCACAGTTGTTAGCGCTATTCCCCGATCCAACCCATCTGCATATCGGGTGGCGATCATCTGGGTTAAGAAGAGTCCGTACATGCCGGCGGATATCTCCGCGAGTTGAGCATCAAGCCAATCAGGATCCGCTCCCGAGATTCTCGCAATCGCCGCAGAGTGCAAGAGGTAACTTTCGAGCTCGTGGCGTTCCCAAACATGCAATTGGAGACCGTAGCCACTCACAGCGGACGTCAAATCAGCTATTGCCTCTGCCGAATGGAAATCCCTATCTAATATGACCTGCCCCTGGACTGTGTCTTTCAATAGTTCGTGCACCAGCCAGGTGAACCCCTCAAGCCGTCTCCAGTTGCTACCCCCTATCAGTGGAACGACCGCGAGATTGGACTCAGCGACGAGCCGCTCTGTCCCCAGCGTGTGGCCGAGGTGGCGCAGAAAACGAACATCGTCGCCTTCCAGGAAGAGAGCCAGGCGAGCTCTCAGAACACGCGCTAGGGGAAGGTTGAATGCAGTCCCTATCGCGACTGACAACCCAGACAGTTGCGCCGGATCGGGCGCGCGAACCGCGTGTGGCCGAGTCTTGTCCATCCAAACGACGCCTTCAGGATCCGCCTCTGCGAGCATCTCGGCCGAATGAGTCGCAAGAATTACCTGAGGCCCCAGACTGTCGAGCAGCCGAATTAGGCGACGCTGCAAGTCGGCGTGGAGGTAAACATCGGGCTCATCCAATACGATCACATCGCTATGTCGTAGACGAAACAAATGGACCAGGATCTGAGCAAACACCTGTATACCATCGCCAGCCCAAACGATTTCCTTTGCCGCCCCGCCCATTGGGTCGCGATAAAGGACATCGAGTTCTGCGTCGCGCCTAGTCGGAGGGTCCATCCTGATTTCTGGCAGCCATTTCACGCAGAATTCCCGGAATGACTCCCAGCCCGAGTCTGCCTCGCCGCCTTCCGATACGAGCAAGGCCAACTGGTTGCGAAAGTGTCGGCTTGAAAGACGCCCGTCTATATTCTTAAGCACCCAGTTCGGATTGAGCAATTCTTCATTACGATCGAGCGGAGTCAGTAGTGGCACAAGTCCGATCTGTGGAAATGACTGGCGGACATCTTCGGGATAGCGCGTTTGAGCGGATCCCATTCTCCGCAACAGGAAGAAGCCGCCAGCTTCATCTTTGGGCCAGAGCGCCTCCAAGCTGGCGCCGCCAGCGAAACTGACCTTGAGACTGGAGTCTACCGAACGGAACTCATGCCGGAGGTTGTCTGCCTCAATCGCAAATTGTCCAAAACGAAAGGGATGTACCCAATGCTGCTCATTGCCATGATCGATCAGGGAAGTTGCTCGGAAGTGTCGAGCGTGGCGCAACATCGCTGAAGCTCCCCTAAGCGCCTCAATCACGGTCGACTTACCCGCGCTGTTAGGCCCAACCAGTAGAGCAACGTGGCCGAACGACGCCGAGAAATCAGCGAACGCTTTGTAGTTGAGCAGGCGGATCCTCTGAATGTTTGGCGTTGATCCTTTCATTTTTCAGCTCAAGGGATTAGCCGCTGCCTGGTGACCATCGGGATCAGGACACAACTGGCCTTCAGCGTGACGACGAGCAAGGTAGAGCGTCGGCGCCCACCGCAGCATCAGCGCGCCCACAACTGTGGCAATGAGTCCGCCATGCGACCAGAGAATTCCTCCAGTCGCGACCATGACGGCTCGTAGGCCAGCCAGAAAAAATGGCGTGGCCGTAGCGAGACGCAAGCCTGAAATTGTTCACGGGGATACCTGCGTACTAGCCACGGGAGACCGTGGTCTATGTCTGGCGCTCGGCGAGCGCCTGCTTGGTCGCCGCCAGGTCCCCAAGGAGGTAGCAAGTTGCACTGTTCGATTTGAAGTTGACCCGAATCAGTCCATCGACAACGAGCTTCATGAGGGTTGCCGGATATGCCCTGACGTCATACCACTCCCAGCCGAGGTAGTTCGGATCAGTCGCGCGGGACTCCTCGCGGGAGACGGCCGCACTCAGAACCCCTACGACCTTCGGGTTCGCTGCCAAGTACTCATTCAGGCCGAGTTCGGTCATCAGACGCCGACATTACCACGCGACAGTCTTAGTGTCAAGGGCGTGAGGGAGGGGCTGGGAATTTCGAACCTCATTGGCTTGATGTCGTCCACGTTTTCCATGGCTGACGTTTGCGCCCTTCGCCTTTGGCAGAGCTTTCTTCTGTAGAGGTTGCTGCCGCAGCGGAACCACCACGGAAGGCGAAGGCCGCGAGGGGACCGTCTAACTGGTCAGGTCAGCTCGCCATTACAAGATCCGTCGGAGTTGGTGTTGCCAGCGACGCGAATTGGGCGGCTAGCGGAGCTGATGCGTCGATCCACCGGCGACCCTACCGAGCAGCTTTGTCAAGAAGGGGACTATGTGGCCCTCAGGCTGTGGATGGCCGACGAGCCTCAGCTCGGTCAAGCCGCCTGAAAAGCATGCTTAGGAGTCCCAGTTCTTCGAAGGCCTCTTCGTCTGGCATGGGTTCGAGCAATTCGTGCGCGCTTTTGTTCCGGATGGCGAGAGCAGCCCCCATGAACATGAATCTCAAGCCGGCCTGAATGTCGCGCCCCGTCTGAGTGGAGAGACTGGTCAAGTGAATTGGCGGATCATCGGTAGCAAACGCCTTCGCCATGATGTCATTGGTGTCTATTTCGAGGCCGGACATCTCCTTGACCCGGTTCCTAAGTGCTTTGAAAGCTTCCGGTACTGCAACTTCGATTCGATCGCTCTCGATGTAGCGTGCAGCCACCGCGCGGACTTCGGGATGCAGGGCCGCAAACCGTGCAGCTCGGTCAACAGGGTTCAACACGATCGCACCAATGGATGCCCGGTCGCCGATAACGAGATTTCCGTCCACAAGATGCCATCCGTGCCTGGAAAGCCCAGACAGGATTGCTTGGCGACTCGCCGTTTCGGGAATCATCTGGAGTTGATTGCTAAGCCACTTACCGATGAACCTGCGCACGGTCCGACGGCCATTTGAGCCGCGTTGCAGAAGCTGGTCGAATACGAGATAGACGAACTCCCAATCGGATAAGTCGGCCGACGCTAAAGCCAGCTCGTCAGGAATGTCTGAGTCCTGTAGAAATCGCCGCAGCTGCCAGTCCTGATAGTCCTGACAGATCGCTTGAGCGATGGCTGTGAGACTCGAGCTAGGTATTAGGCGCCCATCATCCTCGCCCGGATCGGGATGCGTTCCTTCAAACACTCGCGCCAAGGCGCGATCCCGGCCGGCGAGCGTCAACCGAACCGTCTGAATGCGCTGCAGCCACAGGTGTGGATCCTGGTCCGGATTAGGCATGAGTTGGCCGGGCCAGCTACGATCGTCGAAGGTCAGAAGGCCGGCGCTTCGGGCGAGGAGAAGTTCATGCGTTAGCAGCGCGGGGTCCTTCTGAAAATCGATGTCTTTCCCACTACGGGCCCTTTCCATCAGTCTGAAACCGTTGGCAAGGGAGCCAGACTCGGATTGCTCCAGTTCGTGAATCAGCCGCAGTAACTCAACGTCGTCCCAGCGCATTCAGTTTCAGGGTTCAGTTTGCCCCACACCATCGTAAGGTCATTGGACCGCAGGGGCGTTTACGGGCGGGCCGAGCTCGCACTGGTTTGCTTTGTGGGTTGCCCCGATCCGAAGCCGGTACTAGGCACCTGCATCGCTGCCGTCACCGTCGCCGCGACGACCAAGAGCACGAGCCCACGTGTAAGCCACGCCCGAGCTTTCAATAAGTCGTTCAGTTTGTTTGTCGACGTCCAATTCGCTAGGAACCTGCCGCGCTCCTCAGCCAGCACCAAGCCCCGAATTGGATTGCCGTCGTTTCCTGCCTCCGCCGGGCCGGGCATGTGGTACAGCCCCGGCCGATCTCCCTCTGCCGCAATTGCACCTGCGAGAGCTAAGCAAGCAGCCGCTGCAATAGCCGGCAGAACGAGAAGGTAAAGAAGCGACGGCCAGCCTTGCGAGCGGATGACGGTGAGTTGAAAGCCCAAAATGGCAATGGCCGATGCAAGCAACGCTAGGCTTAGTTGCAGGGTCCGACCAGACTTGGCCTCTGCCTCGGACGCTCGATCCATAGCTCGGTCATGGGCCTTGCGAGCCTGATCCAGGACCTCGGGAGTCTGCGCCCACGTCTCACTAATCCACTTAGGCGGTGAGAAATCAGGAGCCTTCAAGCCACCCTGCCCCGGGACGACCTTACCCGGTAGCAAATCCCACCAGAAGCGCAGCAACCAGCGGGGCCAGTAGCCGGACAGCAGATTGTTTCGCTCTTTCGGCGCAGTCACTGACGAAAGAGGTGCTTTGCCATCAAAGGAGCGACTGATTCAGCCGCTCCTTCCAAGAACAGCCACTGTCCCTGAGGGTTCACTTCGAGAAATATTCGATCGTTCTGGATGTCTAGCCAGTCTTGAACACTAAATGTGAGCCCTAATACTTGCGCCAGCCGGACAGCTGGCCAGACAATGCCGGCGTCGCTCATCGCGTGGAAGTCAAGGCCAGACGGGTCGATAGCGCGCCAATCCCACGGATCGCCCGCTCTCCTTTGGCGTCGCCAAGCAGATACCTGATCTCCAATGGTAACTAGTCGTAGATCCGCATCGGCAGGAACTGCACGTTGGAGGAATACCGGAAGCGTTGTTACGAGGTCGACAAGATCGCTCGTGACTTCGTCCACAAATGGCGCTAGACCTGGACCGGACGACGTTGCCTTCGCGACAATCGGACCGACGTTCAAAAACGCTCGGGCTTCCGCAATAGAGTTGGTGACCAGCGTGTCCGGTATTACCAACCCCAGGGTTTGTGCACACTGAAGCTGGTACATCTTGTCCTCTGCTTGATGGATGATCCATGGTGGGTCAATTATTCGGGCTCCAGACGACCGGATCACCGCTTCGAAGATAGTCCACGCCTCGGCTTCTGCGAGCAGCGCCTCGTCCGCAGCCATACCAGAGATGTCGAGTGAACCAGGTCGTCTCCACCAAACTGTTGAGCCGGTACCAACTTGTCTTCCCTCGATGCTGAGAGGGGTACCCGGACGACTTGTGAAACTGAACCTTTGGACGTTCGAAATATCGAGTCTTAGGAATCGAGCCCCTAGGCGGAGTAGTTCGTTCTCTACGACCTTCGCGTGCTCGTCACCGTCACCAGCGACCACCAGCACGTCAAGTTCGCCGAGTTCAGGATGGGATATTTCGGTCAGCTAGTCAACCCGCCGACTCACCTCGCTCTTTCGTCTTAGGTGGGGTAGGGCTCTCGCCGCGCTCTCTCGTGAGATCCCCTGCATCTTGTGATGCGAAGCGCCGGAACTTGGATTCGCCACGCTCTCTTGTCCCGGGCCTTGGAGGCTGAGGGCGAGGCGTTGGTCGCGGTGGATCTGGGCTCTCGCCACGTCGTTTCGTATCGTCTGGATCTAGTCCTGTAAACTGCCGCAAGGCAGATTCGTGACGGCTCCGTGTCTGGGGTCTCGGGGGTCGAGGGCGAGGCGTCGGCCTCGGTGGATCGGGGCTCTCGCCACGTTCTTCGGTGAGAGGTCCCTCTTCCGCCTGACGGTGCCACCGTCTTCCACCCTTGTCGACCTCAATTGGGTCCGGTCGATTTCCTGGAGCTGCGTGGGATCCCGGGTGCGAGAACGTTGCTGAAAGGCCGGCCCGTTGTCGGTCAGCAAGAGCACCAAGTAGCGTTACTCGGCGAGATCGATTACGAATCATTCAGTCATCATGCCTTGTAGGCCGGTTATCTGCAACAGGTGCGCCAGTCTGGGTTTGAAACATCGTAGGCAAGATGGGGTGTCCCACAATTATCACGCGGCTGGCCTCCCAGGAACGGTCGGGCATAGAAACCAAGCCTTGTACTCGGAACTGAACTTGCCTCGGCATATCGCGACTCCGAAGGCCAAAGTTTGAGCGCACCTCATTCCAGTCCCTGAGTAAAACCCATTGACCAGAGGTGAATGGGCGGTTTCAATGGGCACCAAGCCCGATGCAGTCAGAACCTCCACCTCAAAACGCCGCTAACAGCCGCCCTGTACCCCCTGCAATAACCCGCGAGGCCTCTGCTCAACCGAGGTTTGGTCGACTCGCTGTGGTCGCCAGCCATCCAAATAAATGGCCGCAAAGTCCCAGCTCAGGACAGGAATATGTGACGTCGCTTGAGAGCGCGATGCACGAGTTGCTGCAGCTTCCTGAGGCCAGGCTCGGTTTGGATCCACATGGCGCTGTTGATCTGGTCTACGCAACTCCGTCGGTCATGTCCTCACTCAGCAGGGAGACTTCTGTCGCTCTGAGGCGATTGGGCCCCCTCAGCTCCGCCGTGAGCGCGCCCTCAGATTCGGACGTATTAGCGAGACATCAAGAGTGGATCGAACATTTGGCTACCCTTCTAAGCCAACTCCCGCGGGACGAGCTTCTATGGCTCTCGTCCACAGATGCCACGGAATGGCTAGCACTCACGATCGACTGTCTGAGGGAGTACGCACGCCTAGCCTCAGATCCACTGAGTGAAAGCGCAGTTCGCGACTTATTCGCACGTCACAGGTGCTGTCTGTTTGGCCGCTGGAACAGTGACAGTGTGGCTGAAGCGCTGGCACGACTGCTGGCTCCGCAGGCGGAACTTCGAGAAGAAATTGAGGCCGGATTTGAGCGAGAGGACATTGCCCTGGGCCAGTTGGCTGCTTCGGACAGCATCTTCTGGACATGGCGCATCCTTGAGTTCGCGGACGAAGGCACGGAGCTGACGCATATGCCGCTTCTGCGACTCGCAAACTACTGGTCGAGCGCCACAGACTGGGCGCCGCCGACAACGGCTCCTGACGAGCCACCGCACATCACGGCGGACGATGCTGCCAACGCCCTAAACAACTCCTTCTGGGCCGAATTGGAGTTTGTCTTCTGGTCGATGATGCGCGCGTGCGGCCTACGCGAGTCCGAACCCTCCGTCGGCGCAATCCCGTGCCTGGCGCCCCTGTTCTTCATCGCGAGTCCGTCTGAGGCTGTCTCGTCAGCGGAAGCATACGCACGGGACAGCGCCTCAATGCTCGCACCCGTGACCGAGGCATGCTTGGAATCCCCGGATCCTCGCGCACACGGGATTGGATGGGGCGTCTTAAGAGGTCGCGTGTTAGCACTGCGTAGGGAAGCTGTCGATGACATTTATCGGCCGCTGTATCTGCTTCTACCTGTCGCAAGTACTCCAGAGGAGTTCGAGCAGGATGTCGGCGAGTTGGTCGGCTACCTAACCGACGTGGAATTCTCCTTGTCTCAGCGTTGCGATGCAGTGTCTGCTGCGTTCGATCGTCTACGTAGCCAGCAACAAAGGTGGAGCCTGGCCCTCGAATCCCTGGCCCGCCTAGTGACAGAGGGTGCGCGACTACTTAGTCCCAGGATGAGTTCGCATGCAGATTCGCACTATATGCTTGGGCGATTTCGTCGCCTAAACACGCCAATCGTCCGGATGCAGGCAAGCTTGCAAGCTGTCCATAGCGAGGCTTCGACGCTTTCCGTCCAACTGGGGGACGCCGTAGACATGGTCGACGATTCATTGCGCAGCCGGCTGACTTATGCGCCTGTCACCAGCTCTGCGGGGGTCGTGCCTCTGTATGAATCGCTAATTCACGCCTACCCATCCGGCTATCTGCGGCAACCGATCGAGAGCCTCGTGGCCGCAAAAGCAAACGGTTCCGAGGCGGTCGTTGATGCATTTCGGTTCGTGCTTGATGACGCCAATAGTAAGATCAGAGAAGTAACAGATCGGCGAACCCAATTGGTCGGCCTTCTCATTGGACTCGCTGCTGCTTCAATCGCGTTACCAACCATTCTTCCGGACGCCGCCATTAGAGCAGCTGATTTCGCGAAGACTGACGTTCCCCAATGGCTTTCAATTGCAACGGCAACGGCAAGGTCGGCTGCAGTTCTGTCCATTGCACTAATCTTGGTCATCGTTGCCTGGCGCTTGGGCACCTGGCTTAGTGGCTGGCTCGTGCTCCGACCCCGATTCGTGCGGCTCATTGATCAACTGGCGAGCCTGCTACACAGCGAGCGCGCTGCACCGCCAGCTGCGGTTCTCCGATGGCGTTTGCGGCCGACAGGAGTTCTCGTCGGTTGGATCATTGTGGCGAGTCAGTGGAGTGGTGCGAGTGGAGTACACCTCGTCACACGATTCGCCATTTGGCTACTTGATGGAGGGGTATGGAGAGGCGCGGCGAAAGCACGGCGCGGAGAGTGGGTTCGCAGCCTGATGGCGGCGCGCGAAGGTGCCGGTGAACGCCGACGTTCTGCGTTTGGGCCAGCTTCGGAGGATGAACAAGACGAGTTCGCCTGCGTCTTGCTCGACAGGATGGCATCTGAGCTGATTCGCTTGAGCCTCCGCAGGCTCCCAGGCACGCGTCCCATCGACAGATTGTTGGAGCGCGCTCAGCATGGATTTCACTCGCCTCGTGTGCTTGCGTGGGGCAGATACGGTGAATTCGTGGCTGCGCTTGCGTTACTCGTGGACCTCTACCCCGACCGCGCAAGGCTGCCGCGAGCCTTGTGCTTGCTGTACTGGAAGTCGTGGTCTTCATACTTCGGATGCACTTTTATCTCGCAGCGCGAATACGAAGGCGCCCTAGAAAGGAACGTACGGTTTCGTCAAGATGAGGCCGAGAAGCTAACCGCATGGCTCTTTGAACCGGAGAACTACTTGTGGACGCAGCAAGCTACACCAGCGCGATTAGCAGCTCAGCTCAGGGCTACGGGCGTGCTCGCCGATGCCTCCAACAGACGACCTGACCTTTGGACAGGGCTACTGTCAGCGGTTGCTACCCCGCCGCTCTCCGCTTGAGCTCAACTGCCTTGAACCGACCGCGCCAGATCGTTCGGTCGGTTAATCCTGGTACGGTTTGAATCACGAAACCTGAATCTAGGAGTTCAAACAGGGCCTGCGCAACAACATCGCGCGGGAGCAAGGTGTAGGCGGCGATAAGGTCAACACCCATCGGGCGATCGCTCGCAGCTAGTGCGCGGAACACGCGTTGCGACGAACTGTTCGTGGGAGATTCGAGTCCACCGCGATCGCCATCCAGCCCTGGCACTCGTGACATCGTATACCCTAGAACCCTGGGGCGGAACCGGATATTCGGCTTTTAACAGCGTCGCTCACAAGCCGCAAACAGCCACACCACCGTGCAGTTGGTTTCCTTATCTTGTTACACCAAAGCGTCGTTTGTCACCTACTTTGGCGGCATTCGTCACCCCGACAGGAATCGTCGACACGTCCTCGGGAGCCATGCGGCCGTTCGGCCTGACCGCGTCACCTTTGTCCCTCGTGGCGACAAGGTCCGTCAGTGGCTCCTCTCGCTTGTCCCTCGGCGCCCGGCTCAGTGAGCTCCTTGCGCATACCTCCTGGCCGGCGCGAACTCCTTGCCAAGCTGTTCACGGATATCTACGTCATGCACGGGCGTGTCCAGGGCTACTCGCCTCGCCCACACCGAGCTCCAAACCTCATTCGCAAGATCGATTCGATCGTGGCGAAGCTGTCTGTCAGCGTGGGCGGTGATGGATTCGAACCAACGGCCTCCTCGGTGTAAGCGAGGCGCTCTGCCAATTGAGCTAACCGCCCGTCGCGGATGCCAGTCTACCCACCGGCGAGCACGCTCAGGGCAGAGTTGAGCTGCG
>Ga0137390_10005155_pt1 | contig 10984 bp, 10 predicted proteins | sample 15con2h24AmetaG_FD_104937 | JGI IMG/M metagenome (GOLD analysis project Ga0137390, IMG submission 104937) | Vadose zone soil microbial communities from Angelo Coast Range Reserve, California, USA - 15con2h2.4A metaG | ecosystem: Environmental > Terrestrial > Soil > Vadose zone > Saprolite... | reverse complement strand
GCGACCGAGCTGACGCCGAACTTTGCCGACGCCGTGCCCGAGACCGTGATCGGGCCGAAGACGGTGGCGCCCTGCGCGGGCGAGGTGATGCCGACGGTGACGAACGTGGCCGCGAACGCAGGCCATGCGCCCGCGGTGAGTGCAAGGGTGGCGAGAGCCGCGGACAGAATCAAGCGGCGAGCGGTCCTATGCATTTCGATGGCTCGGAGCATAGCCGTCAAGCCGGCAAACCGATCCTGCTTGGCCATTTCCTACCAAGCGCCCATCTTGTTTGGGTGCGATACTCAGCCGGCGTCCGGCGGTGCGTCCATGCAGACAGGATGGAGGTTCAGATGTCAAGAAGACTTTTCGGTTTCATGGGTGTTTTCGCCCTTTTGTGTGGGGTCGGGGTGGTTCAAGTCAGCGCCGACGACATCGGGTACAACCCGCCACCGGCCGCCCAGGCCAACTGTGACGCCGGCCATGGTGCTTTTGGCGCGTTCTCGCACCACTTCGAGTTCCAGATCCCGTCCGGCGTCAACTGGATTGCCGCCGACGCCAAGGAGGATGGCGGTCTCGGGCACGCCACCGGGCCAACCAACTCGGGCTTCTCTCAGTTCTGCAAGACGCAGTAGCCGGCGAATCTCGAACCGTGTGACCCGCAGTGGCGGTTCGGTTTGAGTGCGTGACGAAGCTCGCGATGCCTGCCGCCGAGGCCTTCGATCTGTCGGTCTCGGTGGCCGCTCACGTTGCATCGATGGCCCGCTCGCGCGAGCGCGCAGTCGGCCGCGCTACCTCCGACCTCCTTGGCCCAGGCGACGAGATCACCTGGCGGGCGTGGCACTTCGGGGTACCGTGGCGGTTCACGAGTCGGATTACCGCGTTCGACCGGCCACACCGGTTCATCGACGAACAAGTCCGCGGGCCGTTCCGCCGATTCCACCACGAGCACCTATTCGAGCCGGTCGATGGTGGAAGCCGAATGACCGACATCGTGTCGTTCGAAGCGCCGGCCGGGTGGCTGGGTCGCTTGGCGGAACGATTCGTTTTGGCTTCTTACGTCCGGGCCCTGATCGAGGAGCGGAACCGGTACCTTGGGGGGACGGTCGGGCGCGTAACACCGACCCCAGACGCTTCAACCCTCTGAACTCAAAGCGTCGAGTTGGAGCCCACGCCCGGATTCGAACCGGGGACCTTTTCCTTACCAAGAATGCGTTCTGCCCAGACAGCTATTTTCGGGCAGTATTGATCTCAGCCGGACCGTTTCCTCGCAGAAAACCGGTGCTCAGCAGCATTTCCTTCCGCAGTGCGAATTTCTCCGCAATCAGCCGTGAAACTGGCGTGAGCTCCTTGACCTCGGTCGCGGGTCATTTGGCGCTTCTGAAGGTCGGACGGTAGGCAAGGGCCAGCCCAGCCAGGGCGACGGCCAGCAGAAAAACCGCGGACCGCATCTCGTCGGTCTTGCCGCTGCTGGCGGCCCGCAACGCTTGGGCGGCGATATACACGGGCCAAAGAGCCATCGCGTACCACGCCCACCGGTGGCGGCGGCGCAATCCCGTCACCGCAATCACGACGCTGAGGCAGCCGATGAAGAGCTCGTTGATCGCGTTCTCCCGCGTCGTCGAGGTTGTGGCCCCCGGCAGGTCGGTCGTCCCGAAGAGTAGAAGGATCGCGCTAAAGAACACGAACAGCGTCCACGAGTAGCGCTCGAACCATGACCCGGTTGCTGCCTTGTCTGTAGCCACTGGATTACCTCCTCTGACGGCGCTCATTCGGGCACGTTGCCGGAGCGGGTGCCCATGGTGAACGGGGTCGAGATACCGTCGTAGTTGATGGTCATGCTCATGCCCGACGCGGCGTGCATCAGGATGTGGCAGTGCAGCATCCAGATGCCCGGGTTGTCGGCTTTGAAGGCGACGTCCCAGGTCTCGTGCGGACCGACCAACACCGTATCCGTGTGGACCGGGCTGCCAGCCAGCGGACGCCCATTCTTAGCGAGCACCGTGAAGACGTGGCCGTGGATGTGGATCGGATGTGCGCTGTGGTCTCCGGGATTGACGATTCGCAGGCGCACCAGCTGGCCTTCCCGCACGCGGATCGGAGGGATCGACGGCGAGGCCATTCCACTGAAGGTGTCAGTTAAATCGGCCGACCCGTTGCGGAAGGCGAACCCGCCGCCGAGGACGATCTCCCTCGCCACGTCGTAATGGCCCGCGTCCGCTACGGGGTCGAGCGCCGGCGTCCCATAACGGGTGAGGTCGAAACTCGGAATCGACGCGACGTTGACCGAGGTCAGAGCCGGCCCGTCACCGATCGTCACCACAGGGGACGAAGGTGACTCCCAAGGAAAGGTGGTTTCCTTCAATCCGACCAGGCGCACTGAACCAGCAGCCGGCATCGTGAAGATGAGGTCGGCCCGCTGCCCCATTGCGAGTGGAATGCGCTCCGGGCCCAGCTCCTGCGGTCCGTTGAGGTCGTGCCCATCGAGGGCCGCGACCACGTACGGCGCGCCCATCAGGACCGGCGTCAAAGGCGCCAGATCGAGGCCCGGCACCGCCCCGTTGGTGATCCGCAGTCGCACCCTGTCGCCGGGTGCGGCGTCGAGGTGCAGACTGGAAGTCCCGTTGACCTCGATCGCATCCGAGCCTGGCTGCGTGTGAACGAGAACGCTGTAATCAAGGACCCGAGATTTCGCCGCATCGTTCGGCTCGACCACGATCGATCCAACAAGACCCTTCGGGATCTCGTTCATCGCGTCCTGGTGCGAGTGGTACCAGAACGTGCCTGCGTCGTTGGCGATGAACTCATAGACGAAGATGCCACCTGGGGCAACGGCATCCTGCGTGATCCCGGCGACACCGTCGTCGGCGTTGGGAACCCTGATCCCGTGCCAGTGGATGGAGGTGGCGGCCGGCAGGTGGTTGACCAGGGTCACCCTGACCCAGTCACCTTGTGTGACCCGGAGCTCCGGCCCGGGGACAGTCCCATTGAAGGCCCAGGCCTGGCGGCCGCCAATAGTCGTGACGGAAGCGGTGAGGGTGAAGTCTTTGACTCGCTCGGTGCGAGGAGGAGGCGCGACCAGGTTCACGACCGAAGTCGAGGTCTGGCCCGGAACAAACGGCGCCGCGTTGTACGCGACCGGCATCGGACTCAGTGCGGCGCCCACCCCCAGGTAGGTCGCGAGCGGGGCGAAGAGCACCATCGGGATCATCTTCAGCGCCGCCCGGATTCGGCCCCGACCCCGCGGACGCCGGGGACGGCGGAAAAGGCGCAGAAACTGGATCACGGAGATTCCCTCCAGCAGAGTCGCGACCACGTCGGGGAAGCCAACCGCCTCGGGGTGCCACGGGATCGGCGCGATCGGCACGCCTACGGTGCGGGATAGAAGCCAGAGGCCAATCACCGCAGCGGTTCCAGCAGGAGCGAGTGTGAACAATCGCTGAGACGGCACTAGCACGACTGCGGCCGCCAGTGCGACCTGTGCAAGTCCTAGACCGATGAAGAAGACGCCATAGATGGTGTATTCGGCAAGGTGGTCAGGCGCGACTGCGAAATGAATCGCGGCGGCGCCGAGCGTAAGCAGCATCGCGGAGTTGAGCAGGGCAGGGCTCCTGTCAATTTCCCGGCGAGCTCTTAGTCGTCTGAACAGGTCGACAACGCTTCCGACTGGGGAAGCCACGTTGCCGCTGTGGTGGGCGATTTGCACTGCCGACATCTTTCTTGTTCTCCCAGTGCTTCGCGCCGCGGGTGCGGCGTCGATTGCACTGAGAGTGCTTGAGCACGGCTTGATTCAAAACGGTGCCTACACCAGACATCGAGGTGGGGCTGGCCTGAGCCCTGTGCTCCTGCTGGCACGCAGCCAAAGAAAATGCCGGGGCGGACATGCCGCCCCGGCGCCTTTGATCAGACATCGGACCGAGGTCAGGGAAGCTGTGCGATCTGGAGCTCGTTGTTGATGCCGGGGCCGACGTTCTGCGCGTAATGCCCGGGCGTCGCTTCGATTTCAAATGCCGGCTGACAACCACCAGCACCGCATTGGAAGATCAGCAAGTAGTTGCCGTTGGGGTCGGCCGGGATGAACGGCAGCTGGAAGTGCGTGGGCACGGCGAAGCCGCTGAGCGAAATGTGTCCGCTCCCGTTCAGGTTCGGGTCCGCATTCTGGTGGCCCTGGAACTGGAGCTCTCCGTCGACGTTGCCCGCGTTGTCAACGACGATCCAGCCCCAGATGCCCCCGATGCCGAACGGGTTGGTCGGGCTGGCGACGCACGCGACCGGGTTCTGGCAGTTCAACGAAAGGCCAATCTGATAGGCGGCTCCATTCCCATAAGCGGCGGCGGGGCTCGCGCTTGCCGCGAGTAGGCCCCCGACCCCGAGGACTATGCCAATTACGAGTCTCAGTTTCTGCATATTCAAGCCTCCGCTTGGAAACACGTGTTGACGAACATGCAGTCGAGACTGCGTGTTGCGCCCGCGATCCGAAACGGTGGCTACATGTGTTCTTGCTGCGTGCTGGCACGAGTTGGTACGGCGCCGTGCACATTAGTGCCTGCGTCAGGCCCCGATTCAATTCGCAGTGTTCCCCCCACCGCGCCCAGCCGGTCGCGCATGTTGGTGAGCCCCGCGCCGGGGGCTGTGCCATCCAAATCGAAACCGGCGCCGTTGTCATCGACCTCGAAGAGCAAAAAGCTGCCCTCCTCCCAGAGTCTCAGCGTTGCCGAAGCCCTTTCGCCCGCGTGTTTCGACGCGTTCTGGAGCGCTTCGAGACAGCTGTAGTAGACAGCGGCTTCCAGCTCGGGCTGGTACCTCCCGACACTGTCGGCCTCCAGCCGAACGTGGATGGGAGTCCGACGACACGCCGCCGCAAGCGCTTCGGCCAGGCCGGCGCTGCTGAGCAGCGGCGGATAGATGCCCTGAGCCAACGTTCGCAGCTCGTCCAGCGCGGACTCGACGTCGCGGACCAGGTCCTGAGTCAGTGCCAGGCCGCCGGCCGGATCGGTCCGCGCCAGCTGTTGAATCAGCCGAGCCTTGACGGCAATTGCGACCAGGTACTGCTGAGCGCCGTCGTGGAGATCGCGCTCAATGCGGCGGCGCTCGGCGTCGGCCGCCACGACGATCCGGGCTCGCGAGGCCTGGAGCTCTTCTGCCTGCCGGCGGAGCTGCTCCAGCGATATATGGAGAGCCGCGTACAGCCGCTGCTTATTCAGCCCGGCGGCGACCTCGCGCGCCAACTCTTGCAGCGTCGCGTCGGCGTCAGCGGCAAGAGCATCGCCGCGCCAGCTCCGCTCGATGACGATCATGCCAAGCAGGCGCCCCGAAACGCTGACGGGCGCGATTCGAAGCGGGGTCTCAGCTCTGCCCTCGAGGAGCGCCGGCACCCAGACCTTGGCCCACGCGAGGCCCGAGACGCCGGCGTTGGCGATGATCGACTCTTCAGCCGGCGTGACGTTGAGCACCGCATCGTCGCGGCGCGGATTGCTTGCCGTCCTCCTGAGCTCGCCGCCTTCATGGAGCCAGAGCTCAGCGGCGTCCAGCTTGAACGCGTTGTCAAGCGCTTCGACCACCCCGATCAACAGCTCATCCATCGGGTCGCCGCGCGCCAGCCGACTCGCGAACGAGGACCGCACGAAGTCGATCGCGGACAGGCTTGCAGCCGCCTTCCGCCGGCGCCTTTCGCCGGAGATCAGTCCCATCGCGACGGTGATGACCGCCATCGCCAGGAGAATCGCTGCGAGGATTGGCAGCCCAGCTTGAAGATCGGAGACGTCAGGCAATCGTCAGGCGAGGACCGGCATCGAGCCTCAGCCGGTCAGCCGGATCGCTTCGGTGGGAGCCATCCGCGCCGCCCTCGATGCGAGTGGCCCGGTTACGACGAGCACTGTTCCGTAGACGATCACCAGCGCGATGACGAGCCTCTGCAGGTTGACGCCGAACGTCGCGCCGGGTTCAGCGCCCCCGATGAGGAAATATCCGATGAGCAGGCCGGCCCCGATCCCGGAAATAACGCCGATCGTCGCGGTCAGGGCGGCTTCTGCGACCAATCCGACAAGCAGGCGCGACGGCTGGTAGCCCAGCGCGCGGAGGATCCCGATCACGCGCCGGCGTTCGATAGCTGCGCGGATTCCAATCATCGCGAGGGCCAGGACACCAACCAGAAGGCCCATATGGAGAAGGACGTCGTATTCGGTCGTGTACGCAAGGTTGCTTGCAAAGTCCTGGTCCAGGATCTCGCGGATGGCGGTGGCCTGAACCCCCTGCGCGAAGAGGGATCGCTCGATTTCGTGCGCCAAACCTCGAGGATCGGATCCAGGCTTTGTCTTCAGGAGCACGGTCGACCCGGCCGGGTTGGTGGCGATCTCGGCGAGCGTGGCTGGCGATGCGATGATTCCGAAAAGAACCGTGCCAACCTCATCGCCCGCCACGTGCAGGTGGAGCGGTCCGTTGAGGCCCTGCAGGGTCAAACTGTCACCAGGCGTGGAACCGTTGGCACCAAGGTAGACCACCAGGCCTGGATCCTCGCTCACAGCCCGCCACATCTCGGCATCGCTTGTGAAGCGCTTTTCCCGCGCGCTGATGTGGACTGGGCCGCCGTCCGGAAGCTGATCCGGCAATGCATAGAACATGGCGTGAATCGATGACCCTTGACCTCCGAAGGATGGCGCCTGGAATGGGCCCTGGTAAAGACGCATCGGGATCGCGATCTGCCCGGTTACCTGCTGAGCGACTTCTGGCGGAAGGCGAATCGGGTCGGAGGTCGAGGTGACGACCTGAATGTCGTAACCCGCTGAATCCCGTGCGTAGTCAAGGGTGGTGCTTGCCACCGCGACCGAGATGATGCTGACGAGTACCAGCACTAGCGCGAACGCGCTCGTGGCAAGGCCGGTCCGGACCGGCCGCCGGCTCAAGTACGCGAGGGTCGGACGCAAAGTCGCCTGAAGAAGACCGAACTTATTGCCTGCCAGGCCGAGGCCATCGTCGATCAATTTGAGGTTGGCAGCGGCTGCGATGCTCAGCCCCACGGCTGGAATCGAGACGCCCAAGAGGAGGATGGTCACAAGGAGGCCGAGGTCGGAAGTGAGGTGACTGCTCTCCGCCACCGTGATTGCGGCCCAGGCCGAGGTGAGCAATCCGGCAAGCGTGGCGCGCGCCCTGTCGCTGAGGCGCCCCCGCGCGAGCGCGGCAACAGTCGCAATCAGCGCGACTCCTCCTATCAGGCGAGTCCGGGGATCGTTCGGGACGACCAGAGCAACGCCCAGCCCGGCGATCGCAACTAGAAGCACCGTCCGGGGCCAGCGGCGGCGCACCGAGGAGGCGGGGTCCGGGAGGTCACGGATCGCCGCCGCGATTGCAATCCTCGAGGTCCTATAGGCGGCCGTCGCGACCGTGGCCAGGGTGATGAGCGAGCCGGCGGTAAACGCGAGTGCAAGCGGGCCAGGGCTCACTGTGATCGTCATTGGGAAACCGAGGTACGCGGTATCCCCCGGATCGATGATCCATGCGTTCCAGATCTGGCCCGCGAGATAGAGTCCCGCCAGCACACCGACCGCAACGCCGGCCACGGCCGCGGCCAGGCTGTAGATCGCGCCCTCGAGGACTGATAGAGTGACCAATCCAGCACGCGTCAGGCCCAGGGCGCGCAGCACCGCAAGCCTGGATCTGCGCTCCTCGGCCAGCGCCAGGACGAGATTGACGATCAGGGCGATCGCGGCCAGCACGGTAATGCCGCTGAACCCCAGGTTTATCCCGAGAATCCAGGCCGTCGCGCCCAACAGTTGTCGAGAGGTGCCAAGCCTCACCTCGTTGACCGCCAAAGGAGTCGCGGACTGGATCCGCGAAACCGCAGCTCGCAGCGGCCCGGCCGCCCTACGAGCGGCATCGGTGTCGGATGGAGTGCCGCCTCGCGCCGCGATTCTGACCACATTGAGGCTGGTGTCGCCGGTCACCAGGTTCGCTGTGGCCAGCGTCACGAATGCTGCCAATGGGCTGCCGTAGGCTCCCGGTCCGTACGCGGCGCTTATCGCGTACACCTTCAGGTCGACGCTGCCGGCGCCCGAGCCCGTCGCGATGCGAAGGTGATCGCCAGCCTTTGCGTCGAGGTCGGTCGCCAAGCTGCGCGAAAGCAGGACATCGCCGGTGGCCAGCTCTCCGCCGTAGATGCGGCGCCCGCCGGAGAGCACAAAAGCGCCGAACCGACGTTGTGAGTCAGGATCGAAGCCGACCATGAGCACGTTTGGCTTGCCCAGCCGCTGGTCGACGTCTACCACCGACCCGGGCACCTCGACGCCCCCCTGCACACCGTCGATGTATGGGTTCAGTGCCGGATCAGAGGCCAACTGCCTGGCGACGTCGATCGGAAACGAAAGGCCGCCTGCGGCGGTTACCGTGAGGTCGACGGCGCCCAGTCGCTGATTGGTGACATAGGCCAGCGATTGGCCGGCCGAATCATTGGCGACGAGGGACGTTGTGATCGACGCCGACCCGATCATGAGCCCGACCACGAGCAGCGCGAACTGGCCCCGCCGGCGAATGCTCTCGCGCCACGCGAATCGCGCGAGCAGCGGCCGTCGCCAGGCGAGAATCGCAAGAGGCACGTAGACGAGAAGGAACAGCGCGCCGACAACTACGAGCGCCTGCGTCACACCCTCTCTCCAGCCGCAATGGCCTGCCCCGCTCGCTGCGATTCGATCCTGCCGTCACGCATCCGGACGACCCGGCGCGCCCGCTCCGCCACCACAGGGTTGTGCGTCACAAGCACGATCGTCTGGCCCTCACGGTTCATCCTGATCAGGAGCTCGACGATGACCTCGGTCACTTCCGTGTCCAGGTTCCCCGTCGGCTCGTCGGCCCAGACGACGGCCGGACGATGCACCAGCGCCCGTGCCACAGCCACTCGCTGCTGCTCGCCTCCCGAGAGCGAGTCCGGACGGTGCTGGGCGCGGTTGGCGAGGCCAAGTGTCTCCAGCATGTCGAGCGCGCGCCGCCGAGAATCCCGGCCGCCGATGCCCTGCAGCAGCAGCGGGATCTCGACATTCTCGACCGCCGTCAGCACCGGCAGCAGGTTGAAGGCTTGGAACACGAAGCCCATGTGGCGTCCCCGATACGCAGTGCGCTCGCGATCGGACATCTGGGCCAGGTCGACCCCTTCGACCATTACCTTGCCGCCGTCGAATCGGTCGAGGCCCGAGAGGCAGTTGAGCAGCGTGGTCTTGCCGGATCCGGATGGCCCAACCACAGCGAGCATCTCGCCGCGCACGATGTCTAGATCGACGCCCCGCAGCGCCTCCACGTCGCTCGCGCTGTGGTAGATCTTGCGCAGCCGGCTCGCCTGCACGATCGGCGCGTGGTTGTCAAATTTCATGGTTGCCTCTGTGGCGCTTACGTGTCTTCTGGGGGGCATGGACAGAACGATATGCGCCTGCCTGGGGGACCCACCATCGTGCAGGCTCGCCTATTTTCCGGGATGCTGGCCCCTTGCTCAGCGATCTTGGCTTGGCGGCTCCTCGCTGAGGAATATCAGGGCCGCCTTGACGCGGCGGTGGACGTCCTTCTCCTCGGACAGCCCGAGCTTGGAGAAGATCGCGTTGATGTGCTTCTCGACGCCCCTTTCAGTCAGGAACAAGGCGGCGGCGATGGCCCCGTTGTTCTTGCCCTGAGCGACCTCGGCCATCACCTCGCGCTCACGTGGCGTGAGCCTTTCGAGGGCGGACTCCCTCTTGCGCGACCGGGCTGCGATCAACGCCTCCACGACCTTCGGATCGACGACTGAGCCACCACGAGCGACCTCCCGGAGCGCGTTGACCAGTTGCTCGGGGTCGGACACCCGCTCCTTGAGCAGGTAGGCCCGGCCCGAGGCGCCCTGATCGAAGAGCCGCAACGCGTAGCCGGCCTCGGAGAACTGGCTGAGGACCACGACCCCTGTGCGCGGACTCGTCTCGCGGAGGCGCGCGGCAACCTCGATGCCCTCGTCGGAGTTGGTTGGAGGCATGCGGATGTCCGTCAGGACCGCGTCTGGCTTCTCTGCCTCGACCGCTGACAGGAGCGAATCGCGATCGCCGCAGACCGCTACGACATCGATCTCGGGGACCGTTGCCAGCAACTGGCGAAGGCCCTCGCGGACGAGCAGGTTGTCCTCGGCGAGAACCACTCGGATCGGCATGCGGGTTCAGGATATAGGCCGGGTGGCCGCCCCACCCATTGTGTCGTGCAGGCACCCTCGCGATCTCTGCCTCGCGCCTTATAAGCTGCCTACCGCCGTGCCTGTCCGAGTATTGATCGTCGACGACCTCGAGCCGTTTCGTCGCGCCGCGCGAGCGGTGGTCGAGGCGACCGCGGACTTCGAGGTCGTAGGCGAAGCGGCGGACGGAGAAGCCTCCGTCGATGCCGCTCGAACGCTGAGGCCCGACATCGTTCTGATGGACGTGAACCTGCCGGGCATGAGCGGAATCGAGGCCACGCGCCGGATCCGTGCCGCGTCATCGCGGGTCATCGTCTTGCTGATGTCGACCCGGGACGCTCAAGAATTCGCAAGCAGGGCGGCTGAATGCGGAGCCGCTGCCTATCTACCGAAGTCGCAGTTGACCCCCGAACAGCTACTCGAGCTCTGGGCCGCCTCATGATGGCCTGGAATTCAGTACTTACGTCTGTAACCGATAAGGAGATCGCATCCAACATCGATGCGTCGAGCGTAGATTCCTAGCCGTTACGCTGCTAGCCGACCTGGTAATGGAGATTTGCCCGAAGGGCTCCACCGAAGTCAGGACACCCCTCAGCCTTCACTAAACCCAGGCGGTTCAATATGGAGCCCACGCCCGGATTCGAACCGGGGACCTTTTCCTTACCAAGGAAATGCTCTACCGCCTGAGCTACGTGGGCAGGCCTGCGGAGTTCGATTTTATCTGCTACAAACTGGGCGCCCTGATGCACACGATCGACCAGGCTCTCGCCAGCGCCCGGCGCCGGATCACCCGGCTGACGGCCGAACAGGCCAACGCCGAGCACGCCGGCGGTG
>Ga0137390_10005154_pt1 | contig 10987 bp, 12 predicted proteins | sample 15con2h24AmetaG_FD_104937 | JGI IMG/M metagenome (GOLD analysis project Ga0137390, IMG submission 104937) | Vadose zone soil microbial communities from Angelo Coast Range Reserve, California, USA - 15con2h2.4A metaG | ecosystem: Environmental > Terrestrial > Soil > Vadose zone > Saprolite... | reverse complement strand
CGAGCTCGACGTTGGCGCCGTTTGCGGCCTACAACCTCTCGATGCCCCCGACCAGGTCGTAGGCGCTGGCGGCTTTGCCCGGATAGCCCGCCGCGGCCCAGTCATCGCCCTCGGCGATGGCGTACTCCCCGAGGGGCACAGCTCGCACGACGTCGTCCAGGATGGCCGCGGCATCGGCCGGACGACCCTCGGCCACCAGCACTTTGGCCTGACCGGCCCGGGCGGCGGCGAAGCCCGGGAAGTCCGCCAGCGCGGAGGTGTACGCGGTCGTCGCCGCCCGCAGGTCGCCGGAGGTCAGCAGCAGATCACCGAGAAGGGTCTGGACGTAGGCCACGTTCTCGCCGCCCGCCGTGCCCCCCGCCGTGACGGCCTCGGCCATGGCCGCGATGGCGCCGTCCAGGTCGCCCCGCAGCTCTCGGGCGTAGGAGACGCGGGCCAGGGCAGGGAGGTCGGAGCGAAGGTCAGCCATGTGCTGGGTCGCCGTCAGGGCGTCGTCGTAGCGGCCGAGCTCGTTGGATGCATCGGTGACGACCGCGTAGCCGGCCTCGCCGTCGGGGTTGCGGGCAACTGCCCGTTGGCCGAAGGCGAGGCCGGCCGCGAACTGATGAAGCGAGTTGGCCAGGTCCCCCTGGGCATCGAGGACGTCGGGGTCCTGCGGGTTGACGCGAGCGACCAGGGACAGCAACTCGCCCGCCTTGCGGTACAGGCTCGGGTCAGCGACCTCTCGGGCCTTCTGGATGTAGGCGTGCGCCAGGCCGAGCAGGGCGAGGGCGTTGTCGGGGCTGTGGCGCAGCTGCGCCTGTGCGGCTGCGATGGCCCGATCGGTCGCCGAGCCGTGGGTCGCATCGACCGGCACGAACGGGATGTCGGCGGTCGTGGTGGTCTGCGAGTGTGACCCGGCACAGGCGGATGCGCCCATCGCGAGCACCACGCCGGCCGCGACCAGGGCCAGCCCACGGGGCGCCATGGATCAGCCGGGTTGCGCGCCCGGTTGCGCCTGGTAGTAGCCGGGCAGCGGCGGGCCGAGGTACGGGAAGGCGCCCAGCAATCCGGCGTCGGCCGAGTTATGGATGCCCTGGGTCAGCGCGTGGCTGGGATGGCCCGGGTTGTCCGGGCAGGCGCCCGGGCCCGACCCGCACGCCGTCTCCCCGAATCCTGGCAGCAGCAGTCCTGCGAGCACCTCGAGGTCGATGTCGACCACGTCGTCGGTCAAGCGGCGGCCGTTCGGGTACCCGCCCGTGTCGCCCTGGAGGGCGCCCAGGCGGTTGCCGCCGTCCACCCGACCGGCGACGGGCGCAGTGGCCAGGTTCACCCGCAGCAAGTCGGCGGGCGCCTGCGAGCCCGGGCCAGAGGCCGGCGCACCGATGAGCAGACCAGTGGCCAACGCCACGATGTCAGGCCGGTTGGCCGCACCGCCGGGAGGCGTGTTGCCGGCATTGAAGGCGCTGGGATAAAGGGTCGGGAGCAGCTTGATCGGGATGGGGTCGAGAATGTCGCCGAGGAAGCCATTGGCTGCGTCGTCGGAGGGGTCGGAGCCGTTCCAACGGTCCTTCTGGTCGATCGGAACGAGAACCTCGTTGATGAGGGGGAGGCCGAGGCGGCTCACCTGCACCCACCGCCCCTCGTCTCGGGGGGTGCCGCCAGCCGTGTCGAGGACCCTGACCCGCTGCCGCGCCGCCGAGGCGTACACGCCGATGATCGATCCGTCGGCGGGCGACGTGCCGCCCTTGCCGCCTGCAAGCACGCCGTTGCCGGTGCTGTCGATCGGCAGCTGCAGCTCGATGCTGTGCACGTTCTTGCCCAACAGGCCATCGACGCCTCCGCCGCTGCCCGCGGTCGCGGTGCCCGAGTTGGTGCCCCCGTTGTCGTTGGTGATGCTGCCCGGGTTCGGGATCTCGTGGAGGCCCTGGATGGGGCGGAGGGCGACCAGGTCGAAGATCGAGCCCAGGTCCACGAAGAAGGCGTCCTTGCGGGGACCGGCGAACACCTTGCCGCCGCCCGGCAGTGCCGTGATGGCCTGCGCGGCGACCGACTCGTAGGCGGCGAGCTCGGAAGCCTGGGTCGGCGACGCCCCGGACGGGAAGCTGCGCGGCCCCGGGTTGGCCGGCGCGACCGCCACGTTGGAAGCCACGTTGTGCTTGCCGGAGCTGTCATCCCGCTCGATGGAATAGGTCGTCTGGATGATCTGGTTCGGATCGTTCGGCGTGCCGATCGAGCCGACGTTGTAGACCGGTACCTGGAAGGGCAGCGGCTGGTTGTAGGTCGTGTGGAAGCGGAACTTGTAGACGATGTCGTCGCTGGCGGAGCCGCTGTTGTTGATGTTGACGCGATACTCCACGTCGTCCGCGAAGTTGGCGAAGTTGGGCCCGGCGGCGGGCTGCTCGAGGCCGATGTAGTTGGCCACGATGTCGACCTTGGTCTGGTCGACCGGGTCACGGAAGGCGTAGACGTCGGTGTTGTTGGCGGAGGGGTCCTGGCTGATTGCTGGCGCACTCCGGTGGCTGGATGCGCGGGCCGGGGCGGCACTGAGCGCCAGCAACCCGATCGTCGCCGCCATTGCGAGGCCTGCCTTGGGCTTTCTGGTCTTCACCGGGTTACTCCTTGTTGGCTGCACGGTTGGATACTGGACACGACTAAGCCTGTTCATCCGAAGACGCCGATCACTTGCCACGTGGTTCCCATTGGGGCGACCACGACGTTGATCGGTGCGGCGCCGCCGGTCAGTGCGACCGACCGTGCCCATACGAGCGCGTCCGCGTTGTATGCGGCGACGACCTGCTCCGATGCCAGCCCTGGCAGAACGCGCGACGGTGTCCCTGCCGCCACGGCGACGTGTTGCGAGCAGAATTGGGCGGTCGCGTTGCCGGTGCCGAGGAGCGGGTCGACCGCCTGGTGGGACCGGGCCGCCGCCGCGTCGCAGGACTCAGCCGCCTTGAGCCAGGCCGTCACCGATGGGACCACCGCGGATTCGGGCGGCAGGACAGGGTCCGCGGTGGGGTCGGCATCGACGAGCCAGCCGCCGTGCTCCTGGCGTCCGGTCCAGGTCTGACGATCCTGCGCCGGGCTCAGGCCGATGAAGGGATCGAGCCCCGGCTTGTGATCGACGGTCACGACCAGAGACTCGGATGACGCCGTTTGCACGTGGAAGCCGGTGACGGCGGGCAGCTCACTCCGGCGATCGCGCCAGCGGATGGCGTCGCGGTAGGTGGTGCGGGCTTGGTCGTCGAGCATGGCGTAGCTCGCGCCGTGGTCTCCCCGCTCCTCGGCCGAGAGCAGTGCAACCACGGCATCGGTCAGGCTGGCCTTGGGGGTCGGTGCGGGGGTGGCGCCCGCCTGGGCCGGTGGAGCGCCAGCCGTCCTCGGCGCAGCGCCGGCCGAGGGTCGCGAGTTGGAGGAGGTGCATGCCGCGGCGGAGATCACGATCACGGCCAGCGTCATGGACAAGGCCGCGCCCTTCGAACCCCTGCCCCTGCAGGTCCCACCCGTGTGCCCCGGACGTGCGTTCATCGCGGGTAGTACGAGCCCGATTGCCGGCGTGGACCACAGATAATCGACGGGGAGGTCATCGGCGGATCAGAAGAAGCTGATTCCGACCACGGGCTTGTTCAGCGTGATGCTGCCCGTGGAGCCGCAGAATTGGGCGTCGCCGAACGAGAACACGCCTCCGTCGGACGCCACCTCCCAGTAGCCGTTGCCCTGGAAGGTGTTGGCCACAGACACGACGGGCTGATTGAGTCGCATGGCGCCGGTCGAGCCGTAGAACGTCGCTTGGCCGAAGGTGAAGATTCCGCCGTCGCCAGCCGCCAGCCAGTAGCCGTCCCCGTTGCGGTCCGAGGCCATGCCGACGACCGGCTTGTTGAGTCGCAGCGCACCCGTCGAGCCGTAGAAGTTGGCGTCGCCGAACGTGAAGACCCCGCCATCGGACGCAACCAGCCAGTAGCCGCCACCGCTGTTGTCGCCGGCCATGCCCACAACCGGCTTGTTCAACCTCATGGCCCCGGTGGATCCAAAGAAGGCGGCATCGCCGAAGGAGAACACCCCGCCGTCAGAGGCCACGAGCCAGTACCCGAGGCCGGTGGGGGTGGCGGCGATGCCCACGACGGGCTTGTTCAGGCGGATGGCGCCCGTCGAGCCCCAGAAGAGGGCGTCGCCGTAGGAGAAGACGCCGCCGTCCGAACCGACGAGCCAGTAGCCGTCACCGGTCGGCGTGGACGCCATCCCCACTACCGGCTCGTTGAGCTTCATGGCGCCGGAGGAGCCGTGGAAGGACGACTGGCCGTAGTTGAAGACCCCGCCGTCCGAAGCGTCGAACCAATATCCCTGGTTCGTGGCACAGGTGCCAGCGGGCGGCCCGGTGCTGGCCCCCGCTCCCGGCAGGCCGACGGTCGTCAGCGCCAGCACGGCGCCGACCGAGGCCGCCGCAGCCCGGCACGACCAAGCCCGCACCGCCCGTGTCCCCGGGTCGCCATCCGCTCTGCCTCGCTGCGTCATATCTCTCCCGAGGGTGATTGGGACGCAGCCGGGTGCCATCTCAGCGCGACCCCCGGTCTCCGTCTTCATTAGTACGAGGCCGGCCCTCGGTCCGGACCACTTCGCGTGTGGCGCCTTGGGGGCTGGCTTTCTCCCCGGAGGTGTCCGGGCACCTGTGGGCTCCCCAGCCTTCAAAACCGATTCTGGGCTTTTTCACAACCTGCGAGAAACTGGCGAAATCGCAGGTCAAGGCCTATTTCCAGTGACCCGCCGTTTCCCCCGTGACCCCCTTTCTCCGCGAGTTCGCGGGGTTTTCGCGGGGTGTTTTGGATCGTCCACGAACCTCCCGCCCTGTTTGCTCGTCCCGGCGGCAACCCGCAGGGAGCGAAGCGACCGGAGGGGGGTCGTCGGTGCCTGCGTCTACTGTGAGGCGGTGAGGTCGCGGCGCCGAATGGTCCCGCCGGTCGTGTTTGAGTCGGTGGAGTTCCAGCCGCCAGGGGGCACGGTCAAACATCGCGTCCGCGGGTGGATAGCGCCGATGTATTTACTGGTGCTCGGGATCTGGTCGGTCGCCGCGACCTGGCACCGGCATCTGCTTCTCGGGGTGACTGCTGGACTGGTGTATCTCGAGTTCGGGTTGGCCCTGACGCGCGCGGCCAAGTTCCGGGGTGGGACAGTCTTCAGCGATGAGTTGGCGAAGCGGATCGCTCCGCCCGTCGTCGAGTTGTCTGCCCGCGCTGGTTGCAACCCGCCGAGGGTGATGATCCGCGACGATAGCGTCAGGGCCGCTTGCGTTCGTGCCGTCGGGCGAGCGCCGCTCCTCGTCGTGTCCCAGCCCTTCATCGAACGCGTCGATGACCGTCAGCTACGTGCCATCGTTGCCCACGAGATCATCCATATCGTGCGGCGCGACTTGAGGTGGGCGAAGTTGCGGGCGGGGGTATCGGTGTTGGTTGGCGGGGCCGCCGGCGGGGTGATCGCCGCGAGCAACCACGTCGCCGCCGTCCCACTCTACTTCGCGCTGTTCATGGTCTCGTTGGTCCCCGTCCAGGCGCTCCTCGCGTTTCTCAACCGACCGTTGGAGCGCCGAGCAGACACGGACGGTGCGCTACTGGCAGCCGATCCGAGTGGCCTCGCTAGCGCGTTGCGTGTCGCTCAACAGCTCACCGAAGAGGCTCGGACGAAGATCTACGGTGCGGGGCCGTGGAGATGGTTGTTGGCGCCGGTGTCGTGGCGGCTGCCGACTCACCCGCCGATGGCCAGCCGAATCGCGACACTCGAGAATCTCGCGCATGTGCAACTCGGCTGACGGGAGCGCTCTCCACGTTTCACGCTGCTGGATTGCACGCTCGATGTCCCCCCTCGAGGCGCGGCTCCCACGAGCACTTCGAGCGGCGCGTCGGCGTCGTGCGAGCACCTTTGCCGAGCAAGACGTGCAGGGTGTTGCCGAAGTCGATGAGCGCGACGGTCACCGACCAAGTCTGGTCGACCGGAACGGTGCCAAGGTCAGGCGTCCTGAATCTCGCTACCGGCCTCGCACACATCGCCGGCCCGGGGATCGAGGAGAAAGCCGTTGTGGGTGCGTCAGGCCCGGTGCCTGGCGCCCAGGTCGTGGGAGGTCAGTCGCCGGCGACCGCGGTGACGACCGGCGAGTTGAGCGGGGTCTGCCCCGCCGAGCCGTAGAACGGGACGTCGCCGAAGCTGAACACGCCGCCGTCGGCGGCCACGAACCGGTAGCCGTCACCCTGCGGAGAAGCCCGCATGGCGACGATGGGCTGGTTGAGCCGCATGGCGCCGGTCGAGCCATAGAAACTGGCGTCACCGAACGCGAAGACCCCGCCGTCGGAGGCGACCAGCCAGTAGCCCCGCCCACTCGGCGTGGACGCCATCGCGACGATGGGCTGGTTGAGCGCCGCTGCGCCCGTCGATCCGAAGAAACGGGCGTCCCCGAAAGCGAAGATCCCTCCGTCCCGGCCGACCAGCCAGTACCCGGCCCCGTCCGGTGTGGCCGACGTACCGACGATCACGTTAGCCAGATGCGACCCGGCCAGGGAGCCATGGAAGCCGGCGTCGCCGAACGCCGTGACTCGCCCGTCGGCCCCAACGAGCCAGTAACCCTTCCCGGTCGGGGTGGCCGCCGCCGCTGACGTGGCCGCCGCGACGTTGCCGAGGGGACCGCTCGCGCCGTAGGACAGCACGGCGCCGTCGCCGGTGACGAGCCGGTAACTGCCGGTGTGAGCGGCGGTCCGGGTCGTTGCCGCCGCGCCCTCGGGCCCGCTCGGCCCGACCGCCGCGGCCATGAAGTCCTCGACCGCGAACGCCCAGCCGTTATGCGAGGCCACACCGACGCCGACCCAGTCGTAGGAGCCGATCATGTTGCCAAGATGCTCGGGGCTGGCCACAAACGCGGCTGCCAGGTCACCGCAACCCGATCCGGCCCCGACGTTTTCTCCCAGCGCCTGCCAGTTCGATGGCGCTTGGCTGGCCAGGTTCGGATCGTGGGACAGCCCGTTGGAGGCGGCCAGGTGGGCGGCCCAACCCTGGGCGATGCCGACGAGGTCGTTGTTGACGGCGAGGGCCGGAAGCCCCCGCTTCACCCTGGCCTGATTGATCGAGTCGGTGAGGCAGGACGCGTCCGACATCGGATCGGCATGGGCAGCCCAGGCGGTAGCGACGGTGCCGGCCGCGACCAGGACGGCGGCGGCAGCCAGACGCAGGGTCTGTGCCCCTGGCTGGCGGGCCGAAGCGAGAGCGAAGCGGTGCCTCAAGCGATCCTCCCGATGGAGCTCCGTCGGACCGCCCCCAGTTCCACCCACCCCGATGGCCCAACGAGCTACGCCGGCCGGGACACCCACCGTCCCGACCGCGGCAACCGTCGGATCCGTGCGGGCCGCGCTGCCCGTCGGAGAGACCCTTGATTTAACAGGTCCGGTCGCAGGTCTGCCAACCCGAAGCCGGATCTCGAACTGAGCCCCGGCGCGCCCCGACCAGCACCTGAGCGACCCAGACCGGAAGACTCACGTGACAGAAACCCTCGATCTGTCTCGCGCTTCGCGGGTCACGCCCCGCGCTCGATTCCGACGATCGACGGCTATCCGAGTCCGACGCACACGAACGGGCGGACCGCAGAAGCGTCCCATGAGCCGCGTCCCCTCTTCTATCCGCGGCGTCGGACCGCCCAGACCGCCGGTATGAGGGCTGGTTGTTCAGTCGAGAAGTCCGAGCTTCCGTGCTTGGTCGATGATCTCGGGTAGGGCGCGGACATCTTTGTCTCGGCCAGCCGAGCGTTTCGACGCGACAACGTCTGCGACGGCGGCGACCTGGACTCGGATCCCGCTGGCCAGCTCGAGGAGGACGGAGCGCTGCGCGAGGTCCGGATAGCCATCGGGGAAGCCGCTCGGCGTGAAGGAGATGTCGAACTCTCCGGCAGGACAGATCAAGTTCCAGAACCCGGATCGTGCAAGCGAGGCGGCGTCGTGATCGAACACCAACCCGTCTGGCACGTCCGGGGTCCGGATACGCGCGCCAAGATCGCGAAGCGCGGACGAGAGGCGCCGGAGGTTCTCGGTGGCCTTGCTGGGCGTGATGTCGATGTCGCGAGTCGGGCGTGAGCGGCGGATGCCTTGGGCTTCGACGGCCCAGGCGCCGATGACCACATAGTCCACGTCGTGGCGGTTGAGCGCTTCCAGGATCGTCGATGCGTCGAGGACGACGCCCCCGTCGCTCATCCGACCTTGCGGGCCGACCGGAACAACTCGGCTACGCGACGATCGCGCTCCCGGTCTTCGGACAGCGAGGCTTCCTCGTCCGCGGCGGCGAGCACGAAGTGCACCTGCTTGCCGGCACCGGCGACCAGGCGTTCCAGCAGGGGAATCGACGGTTGGCGCCGTCCGCGCTCGATCGCGGCGATCGTGGACTGCGGGATACCGGTCACCTCCGCCAGTTCACGCTGAGTCAACCCCGCATCCGTGCGTGCCTGCCATACCAACGACCCGGCGACGGTCCACTCCATCACCTCATGATACTGGATCGCAGATCACGAGCGGGCTTGCGCGGTCTACGGCAGGAGTGGGTCGCAGATCCACTGGCGCACGTCGCGGGCGCTGTCGAATACGGCCCAATCCGTGGTGCCAAGGATCTGAATCGGCAGGGTTGTCTGGAGGGCACCCTCCCGGAGCTGCCGATTACAGGCGAGCATTGTTTCGAGCTGGCCGAAGTTGCGCGACGCCGGGCGCGAGCTGAGCCGACGCGTGAGTTCGTCGTCGGAGCACACCACCGCGAGATAGGCGGTCTTGGATAAGTACCGCCGCTCCCCTCGATGACAATGGGGCGGCCGTTGCGGGCGAGGCGCGCCGCGAGCGACAGCAGCGTCAAACCTCGGAACCGGCGGACAGGAATTGCACCCAGCCCATAACGCGCGCCCCTATCGGCGCCCGACGCCCGTCCTCGAAAGCCGGTCGCGAGGCGTCCGTCACTGCTCTTGATATTAGGAGTAGCCCCAAACGGCGCTCAGTCATTTCCGGCTGAGTATCGATGCCGGATATGCGAGACCGCGACAGCAGTTCTCCGGGCCCCGCCAGCGGCTATCACAGGAGCGCCTCAATGGCCTCGTCGGTTGCGACGGCAAGGGCGCCGCCTGAGAACCGATCGTTGTTGGTCACGTCCTCAGCCGCCCAAGGCGGCATCGGCAGGAGGGGGTCCTCTGGCAACAGTTCGACCTCGCTGAGCATGAGGCCGTCAAGACGCCCATGGAATCGATCGATAGCGACGGCTCGGTCCGCCCAAAACGTTTGTGATCGCGTCTTCCGGAGCTCGGCCGCCGGAAGGAGGAGCAGGGCGCTGTACTCCTCCTCGGCGAGGTAGATGTTGGTCAGCCGAACAATCTCCGGGCTGCCAGGATCGTCTCGAACCTTCTGCCCGAGCTTGTAGGTCCCCGGCTGCGCTCTCGCTGCGCCGCAGTCGCGGCCGAGTGCCAAGGATGTAGTGATCGACGATGGATGCAACCGGCGTCAAGTCGGTGGGAACGCCTGAGACGATCCATCGCTGCTCACGTTCAGGATGCGCGTACCGCCCCTGCCCTGGCTGCCGGTCAGACATGCGTGGATGATGACGCTGCCGTTCTCGCAGTCATGGCCCTCTCCGGTTCCGTGTGGACCCACAGAGTACGGCGCCGTCGATCCTGGTGATTGGGCGTGCTTCGGCCTCACCCCGCTGACACAAGTCGCTTCGACGTTCCCGAGACCGAGCGGCCAGAAGTTGTACGGTACGGTTCCTGCTAGCCGCATCGCGCAACTTCTCCTCTTGTACGGTACAGTTAACAACGCCCTAGACGTACAACTTGTTGGAGGAACATGGTCGGGCGACCGTCTCGCCGAGAGATCTACCGCCGTCTCGATGAGGCTTTCGCCGAGCTGCGAGACCGCATGGGCGGCCTCCCCAACCCCATCGAAGCCCAGGACATCTGGACGACCATCTGGTACGAGGAGGCCCACAACTCGACCGCCATCGAGGGCAACACCTTGGTCCTCAAACAGGTCGAGCGGCTCCTCGCCGACGGCGTGGCCGTAGGCGACAAGGAGCTGAAGGACTACATGGAGGTGCGCGGCTACGCCAACGCGGCCGAATGGGTGTACGGCCAGGCCTTGGAGCCGGGAGCGTGGAGCGACGGCGAGCTTCTGACCATCACCGAGGTCCGCCAGGTCCACGAGATGGCCATGAGCTTGGCGTGGGAGGTGTCGCCCCACCCCAACGCCACCGACCGGGAGCGGCCGGGCAGCTTCCGGGAGCACGACATCCAGCCCTTCCAGGGGGGCATGACCCCGCCGTCCTGGATCGATGTGCCGGCGGCCACGCGCAGCTGGCTCGAGGACGTCAACCGTGTCGGCGGGCAGGACACGCCGATCGAAGCGCTGGCCGCCGTCCACAACCAGTTCGAGCGCATCCACCCCTTCATCGACGGCAACGGCCGGACCGGCCGGCTGCTGGTCAACCTCATCCTGGTCCGCCTCGGCTACGCCCCCGCCATCGTCTACAAGCGGGACCGCACCAAATACCTCAATGCCCTCCGGGCGGGCGACGGTGGCGACCCCGGACCGCTGGGCGAGATGTTGGCCCGGGCCGTGCTCGACAACCTCTACCGGTTCATCGTGCCCGCCGTCGCCGGCCCGAATCGCCTCGTGCCCCTCTCCGCCCTGGCCACCGCCGCCCTGTCCGAGGGCGCGCTACGTGTAGCCGCCAACCGTGGCCGTATACGCGCCCAAAAGGGCCCCGACGGACATTGGCGCAGCACCCGGGCATGGGTCGATGAGTACAGCGGATCCCGCCACGAGCGCCGACCGTGAGTCCTGGAATCGGCTAGACGCGGGGTGGACCAGATATCCACAGATCTTGGAGTGGCGAAAACCGGTTCTGACGAGCCTGTCGCATGAATCCTGACCATCCCACCCGCGTTTCGCGCCGGTTGGGACGATGTGGTCGTGACGATCAACGTGAGGGCTGGGGAGCGGGATCAGTTGTG
>Ga0137390_10005153_pt1 | contig 10987 bp, 12 predicted proteins | sample 15con2h24AmetaG_FD_104937 | JGI IMG/M metagenome (GOLD analysis project Ga0137390, IMG submission 104937) | Vadose zone soil microbial communities from Angelo Coast Range Reserve, California, USA - 15con2h2.4A metaG | ecosystem: Environmental > Terrestrial > Soil > Vadose zone > Saprolite... | reverse complement strand
TGGCAGGATAGTTTGCAAGGTCACCTTTGACGAAACCATAACGCAAGTTCTCCTTGAGATCTCTGACGTTGGCGAGGTTGCTTCCTAGACCTTTGCAGTCTAGGTTGGTTATTTTCAGGTCCGGACGAGACCGTATCATGTGATGAATGAAATTGCTTCCTATGAACCCTAGACCTCCTGTGACAATCAGGTCTTCGAAGATTAGTTCCAGCCTATCCCGGTCTGCAACACTGGGCATTCTTCTACTTTGTGAAATTGTTGGCTCAAAGCTTGAAAAGCCTACTTGAGCGAACTAAGTTGAGCTTGGACAAGCTTCTCATAATTGGCTCCACTGGACTAGTTGGTTCTAAGCTTGCCTTCGCCGCCGCGGGCCATGGCTTTGAGCCGTACAATACTCAGAACGCGCGGAAATCGCCTTTTCCAAATTCGACACGCCTGAACATTACTGACCGTGATGCCACGCTTCGGTTGGTCGGCGAGATTAGGCCTAAAGTCATCGTGAACACCGCAGCCTTGACGAATGTAGGTTATTGTGAGACGCACAAGGAAGAGGCCGAAAATGTGAACGTTGGAGGGGTGAGAAACCTGGTCGAAGCCGCACTGATAAATGACTGCAGGTTCATACAAATATCGACCGATTCCGTGTTCGATGGGACGTATGGACATTACACTGAATCTGATACACCTCATCCCCTCAATCATTACTCGAGTACAAAGCTGGACGCCGAGAAGGTCGTTTCTCGACTCTCGAATTATGCCATCTCGCGACCCAGCGTAATCTACGGTTGGCCCTATGAGTCGATAGAAGCACCATCTGCCTCGACCAAACCAATGAACTTCGCCGCGTTCGTTCTGAATAAGTTCGAGAATAATGAGAAAGTGAGAGCCGTTAGGGACCAGTACAGCTCTCCAACCCTCGCCGACAACCTAGCGGAAGCTTTACTCCGCCTTGCAAAGAGTCACGAAAACGGCGTGTTCCACACAGCTGGAAGGTCGTGTGTGAGCCGCCAGGAGTTCGTCATCAAACTGGCTCAGGTCTTCGGTTATCCGACTAGCCTAGTGGAGCCCGTCTTTGCTAGTGAGTTCCAGCAGGTTGCACCAAGACCGAAAAACTGTTGCTTGCGAGTAGACAAAGCTGAAAGAAGTCTCGGAATGCGATTTCTCACAGCTGAGGAAGGGATCCGCCAGATGCGGAGGCAACCACAACCTCAAGGCGACTCTTCAGATCGTCTCTGTTAAGATCAGCTTCGATAAGAAACGCGTTACCAGTCGCAACGCCGACAGTCGGCTACGAGGCTTTGTCCATAACTTGGACATTCCTCGATGGAATACTTAGAGAACAACATTTAGGCGGATTTGTCGCCAACTCCATTTTCCCAGATCTTATCGCTCGCATGAGAGCTGGAGGATGCATCAGTGGGATCGCAATATCGTCTACGAACCCAGGACGCCACTCATTTGTGCAGCGGCTCGTGGGATCGTCTTCCTCAGCACCCCGAGAATTCCACGGGTTCTGCCTTGGACGATCGCGGAGAGAGGCACGCTAAGGATTGCATCTGCGCAAAACAACAATTGCAATAGGTGAGGGTGCATCTTCCACCTTCGCGCGTAGAACAACATGCTTCTGCAGAATACAAACCATTGTGTCCTACTGGGCATTTTCCTGGAACCACTACGGCCCAGACCATGTTTCACCTTCGCATCTGAAAGCAGGGTTCTTTGTATTCCCGCCCTTTCGGCCCTTCTGGCGAGATCTACATCGTTCCACCAAACAGGAAGTCTTGCATCAAAAATGAACCCCAATCTTTCGATCAGCCCGCGGTTGAAGAGTAGAAAGCTTGCACCAGGCTGTTCGACCGCTGCGACCGGCGGGAGTATTTCGCCTTGGTAGCTGTAGTTTTTTCGGACTAAGTGGTTCATGAACTTCTCGTCTAAGTATGTTCCCACCGTCGAGAAATCGAAGAAAACCCGGGTAATGGTTGCGAATCGTCTGTGAATCACCCTTTGCAATGTCCCGTTGTCGTTGACCATCTCTGCCGTTATCATTTCGTCAGGATGGGAGAACCCGTAATCAACCAGCCTATTCAGATTCTCGTTGAATGTGATATCGGGATTGCATAGCAGTATCCAGTTACCGCGGGCTTTGCGATAGGCCTGCTGCGTCGCGCTTGAGAGCCCCACGTTCCTGGAATTGTAAGTTACCTCAAGTCCTATGTCCGTCAAGATAGATGACGAGGCCTGTAGTGATTCTCTGGTGCCATCTTCAGAACCATTATCCACAACAAGCGTCTGCAGGCCCGCGGGCAGATCTCTCAATCCCGACAGCGATCTGAGACAGTTCATCACCTCTTCTTGGCAGTTCCAAGTAACGATAATGATTGAAAGCATCTCTTTGTTTGTCCGCCAAGTTGGAATATTCCGGCCCCACCCGATGCGCACTGATTATTATAAGAAGAATTGTCCCTTCGGATGCAAAACACATCCCGGCTAGTGTTAGGACAGATTTGACATTCCCTCCTTCAGAATCCATGAATCATCCCGCCCGACGGAATTCAAGCGATTGAAGTCTTTCTGAGGCAGTGCACTTGAGGAATGAGGCTCTGAACAGACCCACTCTAAACGTTGGATGCGGCCCTGACGGCTGGGGAGACGTTCGTTTGGATGTCGACTTTCACACGCAGACGGGAGTGAAATCGATGCTGAATATCAGGGCGGATGCTCATTACTTGCCCTTCGTCGACAAAGCCTTCAGTCATGTTCGTTGTTGGCACGTCCTTGAGCATATCCCGTTACCTTCTATTGCCGTGAGCGAGATCAGGCGAGTGGGCGAATCGGGAAACATTCGTTTCCCAGTAGACGACGGGTTCAAGCGGGAAATACTTCGTAATTTGGTCGCGCTGCCCAGCTACAAGCAATGGAGGGCAGCGTTACAAGGCATACATCTGGCAATTCGAACTAGAAAGCTCGGTGCCCACTTGTGGATAATTAGACCGGTCGGGGCTCAAGCACGGGTCAACTCGTATGAACTCTTTCCCTTCTTGTTGAATGGCCGAAAAGCCAGATTTTTCAGACGGCTACGTTTGCCAAAGGTCCGTCACGAGTGGGAAATAGTCTTATGACGCAAGGGTCTGATCAGATCTATTCTCATGTCGCAACGACGATACAAGATGATCAATGAACAGAGCTTTTCTTGGCACCACAATTCTAGTCTCAGCGAAAGGACAGTTTGTTCCAATCAAAGGGCTTCGACGTTTTAGGGTCAAGAATGGATGGGTCATCCCAAGGCCTTCGTTCTTCGTCGGGGTCCTGGGGATCGTACAGACGATTTACGCAATAGAGCGTAACCGAAGGTTTGATTCCCAACGTCTTAGTACCATGCCAGTAATGACCTGGTATCTGAACCAGCTGAAGCTTCTCTTCACTAGCTGTGATTTCTACAAGAGAACCCTGTGTCGCCGACCCTTTCTTGTCATCGTAAGCGCATATCTTCATCGAACCCCGTAGCACGATTAGGCGGTCTACTTGACCTCGGTTGTGCCTATGCCAGGCCCTAATCGTTCCGGGATAGCTGAAAGACAAGTTCGCTTGAACAACCTTATCATCTCCCATCACATCTTTCCAATCTTCTCGAAGGATTTCGGCAAAGAAACCTCGTTCGTCGACCATCTTGTTAATGTCATGAACACTCACACCGGGCAGCATGGACATCATGTCGCGCTTCAGGCTAATGTTAAAAACAACTCCGTTTTCCTCGCCATATCACTCCCTCGATCAAGCCATTCGTGAAATTCACACGACATGTCCAATAACGAGAGACGCGAATCGAAAAAACCTTGGCAAAGGCATGCGCAGTTTGCGGCAGTATCAGGTGCAGTTGGTCCTTTTGAGTAATCGTCTCCCAAGCGTCCGGCGAGGCTAAGCTCTACTATTGCCTAATGCAAATCAGCTCATTGAGGCCTTCATCGAAAGGTTCACAGGCAAAGCAGTTGGGACGATCAAAATAGTCCAAATTAGGAAAGAGCGATGACACCCAGTTCAATCCAACCCACTTGCCGGGCCTGCGGCAATAGTCGGCTCAGACTTGGATTTGACTTGGGTCTTCTACCGCTGGCGAATTCGTTCCTGTCAGTTTCGGAAGCCAAGAAACAATCTCCTGAACCAAGATACCCGCTACGAATGTTCTACTGCGACAATTGCAAACTCATTCAGCTAATCGATATCGTTGACAAAAGAGAAATGTTCGATGACTATGCATTTCTAACCGCCACGGCAAACACGTCACTGGTCCACTTTGAAAATTATGCAGACCAGCTCACGCGGAAGCTTGCACTAAACGCTGGAGAACTTGTAGTAGATATCGGAAGCAATGATGGGACCCTCTTGAAGGCCTTCAAGAAACGAGGTGCTACGGTCGTAGGCATCGAACCTGCTCACAATGTCGCAGCTCGGGCCGAAGCCGAAGGGATCCCTACCCTCAATGAGTATTTTGGTTGCGAATCCGTTGCGCGCATTGGGAGAAATAAAGCTCGGGTCGTAACAGCTAACAATGTGGTGTCGCACGTCGGGGACCTGAATGGTTTTGTTGAGTCCGTCAGCGAACTCTTAGATGATCAAGGGCTATTTGCCTTCGAAGCACCCTGGGTCGTCGACGTACTCGGCCACTACAATTTTGATATAGTATACCACGAACATCTCTCGTATTTTGGGTTCAAGCCACTATCTCACGTATTTGAAAAACATGGGCTAGAACTAATCGATGTCCAACACTTCCCAACAATCCATGGTGGGACCATCCGGGGGCTAGCAGCGCATCTCGGCACGATTCCCAAACAACGGGAGGCGTTGCATCGGACATTCCAAGCTGAGGACGAACGAGCCGATTTTCGTGCCCTTGAGCAATTCGCCAATCACGCGAAGGTGTTCAGGGTCGAGTTGGTAAAGCTCTTGCAGGCATTAAAGAGAGACGGTAAGAAAATCGTCGGGTATGGAGCTCCGGCGAAAGCGACGATTCTGCTGAATTACTGTTCAATTGATAGTTCTATCCTAGATTTCGTTATAGATACCACTCCCTTCAAGCAGGGCAAGTTTATTCCGGGAGTACGAGTCCCCATTGTGCACCCAGACGAATTTCGAAATGCGAAGCCCGACTATGCCTTGCTCCTCGCTTGGAACTTCAAAGACGAAATCCTAGACAAGGAGCGAGACTTTCTGAAGTCTGGCGGAAAGTTCATCATACCTTTTCCAGAACCAGAAGTCGTAGGGTTGAGCCTGTTACCAGGCGCTTGATACATATGACGAATCTAGCCTACCTGCGTAACAGCCTACCCAAATGCAGACTCATCCTCAGCCGCTTTCTTCGCGAGTAAACTACTGGAGATCGCCACATTCTTTCGTTTAGGCTCAAAAAAATCGGCAATCCGCTACGCTCGCACAGCCAGTTGTGCTCGCACCCGTGCAAATCTTGCGGGACATCGTATCGAATCTTCTCCCAAATCCATCTAGGATAAAGATAGCACCCACCGACGGCCTTGACGCCGATCATTCCGCCATCTCTCTCTACTTCCTCCAATCTCAAACTCAATCCTTCCGGGGTGGTCCAGCCATCGTAGAAGCGATATTTGGGCCAAATTCTCGTCTTATCATATATCCAGGAACTGGCGCCAAGAATGCACCCCGCGTGATAGGTCGCCAGAGTCATCTCGACGTATTCGTTGATGAGTCTTAGGATCTGTTCCTCTTGTTGAAGATAGTAGCTGTCGACCATCAAGACATGCTTTGTTTCTGGGAAGACCGCAAGTGTCTCGGCAACAGCGCTGTTGCGTCTTTCCGCCAAGTATGCGACGCGTTCCCTCGTCTTTTCATGCCGGAAGGGTCTCCATCTCTCGGTGTAGTTGTGATACGGCAGACCCTGAATCGAGAGGGTTTCCAGGTTTCGGCTGATGCAGACGGCGCTGATCTTCACTCTAGAATTATCAAATCCGACGACGGAATCTAGTGGCTTTGTCATCTGTTACCGATACTCAGGTCGAGTACGCTCAGATTGATCAGAAATCATCTGTCTCTAACCACTTCGATTGCCTTCTTGATTCCCATCCACACGCGATACATGGGTTGGTCTTGGTACCAATAATTCTTGTAAGTTGATGGACCTGGGTGATTGTGTATGATTGGAAAGTCTATGATCCCATGAGGGTCTCTTGGGCTAACTCGCTCGTGAACACGGCCAAAGAACTTGACTCTGTTCGAGACAAGTCGTGGCGCGAAATCTGGATTCCAAGCTTCGCGATACCTCCCGTTGTGTAAATTGATGCGTCGTATCCAGTAGTACGGATAATCGGGCTCCAAGTGACCCAGATAGTTCAAGAGCATTTCACTGGCCTCTTCATCATTGTCAATGAAAAGTACCCAGTCATACTTTGAAAGGAAGGAGTTCCTAGCGCTTGCGAAATCGTCAATCTTCCCAGGATAGTCCGTCCCTAATTTGACCAGTTGGAACTTGACCGCTCACAACCTCCTCTCAAGAATATTGTCCCGACTAGATGCCCCATACCATCGAAAGCAACATGATGAGATACGCGCGTGAAGCCCCAAGGTTTTCCGAGCCATGACTCTTGTGCGCTTCGTCATGTCAATCTGATGAGACAGAGCAGCATCGTTACATACATTCGAGAAATTCTGGACAATCCAGTTCTCTTTCTGCGGCAGTACTTTCAGCGCAAATCTTCCCTTGAGAAGGTCCAAAACTGCCTCTGTGTGAACCTCGATGGCGCAAGGGGGGAGTTTGTCAGCCTTCAATAAGAGGTCCTCACAACCTTCCCCGTCCATTTTCATGAAATCGAAATCCCATTCCAGCATCGATGGTTGGAAAGGACCCTCGACGATCTCCATATTCCAGTTGTTGCGGACCATGTTCGTCTTCAGTAGAGGTGTTAGGGAGGCCTGAGGCTCTACTGCGATCACTTTCTTCGCGCCGTGATAGTAATAGAAGAGAGAGGTCTCGCCGCAACCCGCCCCCACATCTAGCACGGTCTTGCCCCCTAGGGACCAAGGTGGAAGATACCAACTCTTCCACGCTTGCCATTCCCGCCATAGGAGTTCGAAATAGTATGGAGTAAGTTCGAGCACGTACGGTCCAATCTTGACAACGTTCTCATCAACAAATTTCCATCTCCAGGAGATGGCAAGATGTTTCAGCCAGTCCAAGATCGACCATTGTGGAGGACGCTTACGGAAGATCAAATGGACCCTTTATGGATTCAGTCCAAGCCCATAATTGTCCAAATTAGATGTTTCGGCCATGAACCACCGTCGAAGGAAACATGAACCCAAGTTCTTCTCGATCGTGTCAGATGATGCAATAAGCTAAGTCAAAGTGTGCAAGTGTCGATATCTTAGATGATGTGATCCTAGGATTGAAGGTCCCCGACTGGAGATGGATCTTGAAGTGGAAGCTGATCTATCCCATTCGCCACGGTCACTCATATACGAGTGATTACGAGATTGGCGTACGACAGACCCTAGTACCTCTCTCTGGGCATGAATTTTGGGACGTTGGAGCCAATACTGGATACTACACCCTCATGCTCGCTAAAAAATTTCAACAAGTCAGAGCGTTCGAGCCTAATCCTGATGCTTTGAACATATTGAGGCGCAAGATCGCCAAGAATCATTATCAGAATGTGCGGATTGTCCCAGTTGCGCTCTCTGATTCCGTTGGAACGTCAAGGCTTTACTTGCATACGGAAGTCCGAGAGAAAACCATCGGTTCCAGCAATAGCCTGATTCCTTCACTCAAGGATGTTAGAAACAAGACCAAGGAAGGGAACGAAATTGGCGATGTGCCTTTCGTCGAGGTCGAAACTGATACCGTGGATAACCTGCTAGGGATCGAGCGCGTAGACCTGATGAAGATCGATGTTGAAGGCGCTGAATTCATGGTTCTTAACGGAGCGATGAAAGCCTTGGATGAAGGCCGCATCACTAACCTCTTGATAGAGTTACACAACGGGGAGAGAAAGGATGAGCTAGACTCTCTCCTGACAAGTCGTCATTATCGCACGAATTGGTTAGATTACGTTACCACAGCAGACGTCAGTAGGGTCTTCGCAACTCTTGCTCATGGATCAATTCAAAGTGATCCCTGAAATTGGCCGAAGACCTTCGCCATTTCAGACTCGAAAGCATCCGGTCCAAAGAGCCTCGAACGGACCGATGATGCCCCGGACAATCTTCTCCTTAGAGAATCATCCTCTATCAGACTCTCGATTTGCTTAGACGCTTCGTCAAGTGTGTCCCACTTGTAACCAACGGTGTCTGTGACGATCTCACGGGCCCCACCGCTATTGTGAACGATAGGGACGCATCCAGCAGCCATCGCTTCAACGATGGTGATTCCGAAATGTTCATTCATAGCGCAGTGAACGTACACCTTTGCCTTCCCCAAAACATCCTTCACTTTCCTTAGTGGCGCCACGATGAACGAAACATTACTCGGAGCAGCGTTCCTCAGCATGTCAGAATAGGATTTTTTTTCAGGCGATACGCTTCCGATTATCGCGAAGTTGATAGAGGGCATTCTGCGAGCGATTTCTAAGAAGAGTTCCATACGTTTCTCTGGACAGATTCTCCCCACAGTGATGACCAGGTCCTCTTTGGACCGACCGCGAAGATCGCTGTACAGGTCTACCGGGCATGGGGGATAGAGGGTTTTGGCGTCTCGGCGCCACTTCTCTTTGACAAATTCTCTAGTGAAGTCCGAGACCGCGAGCAGGAGATCAATCTGGCTGACGCGGTTGTGGTAGAACACCCTCGCAGGCCCGTAGTACAGTTCCCAGAGTTTGGGGAGCGCATTTGATTCCAAGTGGCTGAAATATTCGGGAAAGTAGCAGTACTGCACCGCTGGCAATCGGACGGCTGGTTGGTTTGCCACTTCGGCGGTGTTCAAGATTAGGTTGAAGCGTTGTCTCTTAGAGACTATCCTACGTAATCGTAGTTGATGATAGATGAGCCTCTGGTAGAGCACAGCTCTCCCAACTATGGGTCGAAACGGTGAGTAGGTTAGTAGTCGTACGTTCTTGAATAAACCCTGGACCCCGAAAAAGTCCTCGAAAGTATCAACGTCGAATCTCTCACACGCAAGGTAGACCTCGTGCCCTTTCCTCAACGCTTCTTTGATGGAATGTATTGCAACCCGTTCCCCGCCCCCCATAACGCTCATTCGTGGATGCACGAGGACGATTCTCATGGCTTCGCCAAAGAATAGAGTAGGGAGCCGCTCTTCCGTTGAACGTATGCGTGGAGGACGCCCTTGAAAATGTTCAGATCTTTCTCAACCGCAAAAGTTCCTGTATCAATGTTGCCAGTATACGCGAGAGCGAATAGAACCTTGACCGGCAGCTGAGCTATTCGTTTGAACTGGGTCTTCACATTCAATCGTCCGAGGTAGTAGCCGTACCTACCGACATTGTAGGATGGTTTGAGATTGTACGTGCGAAGGTGGTCGCACACTACATGAGACGTTCTGAGCCATCTGAAGCCGTTCTTTTCGACCCAGCGTCGGATGTACTCATCCTCCCATACAGGCATGTTCGGCACGTGAATATTCTTGACAGCTTCCGTCCTGACCAGCGTGTCCCCGGTAAAGGCTCTATCAATCCTGTCTCGCCAAGAGTCTTGTCGCAGCAGCCTTGCCAATCTCGCCATAGCACGCGTGTAATCTTCAACTCTCTTGTCTCCAGCTAGATAGCTCCATAGACCCTCAACGCCTCCGACATCGGGCTCGATCATTCCCGTGACCGTCGACCACCAGTCAGGTCTCAGCTTGACGTCATCGTCGACAAATGCGAACCAGTCAGTGTCGACTCGTTCGATGAGTTCCTGTCGGGCTCTCGCAGGTCCGATTACTGAAGAGGTGAGGACACAGTGAACTGGGATCCGGCTCCGAAGGTGCTCCACAAATTCGCTGCGAAGACCCCTCAGACTCGGTACCAGGACATCAACTTGCCCTGGGACCTGATCTACCTCTCCTCTCTTCAGAGAATAGCGAGGGCTCCTAGGCGCGATGACCGACACTGACCTCACCCTCTCATCTTCTGAACATCAGGCAACTTGACAGTCGTTCCAAGCGTTTCTAAGATAATTCTTCTCTTAGAAAGAGCACGTCTTGGAAACCTTTTCCTTAGCTCCAGAGGCCCTCCTACCATGGGCACTAAATCGGATATCGAGACAATCCGTCGTTTGGCGTCCGGAAAGGTTGTTCCTTGTAACGACGCGAAACCGTTCACAGTTGAGGAGGCGCACGCGCGTTTGAAAGATCTACCGGGATGGGTTTTTCAGTCGGACTCGATTCAGAAAGAGTTTCGTTTCAAGTCCTACCTCGCGGGTCTTGACTTTGCCTATTTGGTTGGCAAAGTTGCTGAGCTGGAGAATCATCATCCGGATCTTTTCATCGGCTGGCGTCGCGTCAAGGTGGTGTTCTCAACACATGCGATTAAGGGTTTGAGCCAGAATGACTTCGTGATGGCTGCAAAGTCCGAGCTAGAATATTCAAAGTATGGGAAGTCTTAGAGAACCGTAGTTCGGTCAACGTCTTGTCTTGAGTTGTTCTTCTATTGTTTTGAGTCTGTTCTCTATCGTTGTTAGTTTGTCGAGTATTTCACTGAGTATTCGTCCGAGTTCTTCATCTCGTGGTCCGATGTACTGTCCAGGTCTGAGTGGTGAAGGCAGAGGCCCTATCGGAGGGGGTCGAAGCGGGTCCGGCAGGTTGGGGTGTTCCAACAGAGGTCGCTCTCGAACGTCTTCCCTCCGTTTTCAGGGTTTTCATGGGCTGAAACCTTACTTTTTAGAGTCGGAAACGTAGGAGGATACGGTTGCAAATCTACTTTTCAGAGTAAAAAGGAGTAGTTTGGGGTTCCTTCCAACAACCGGAGCGTCAGCGCTCTAAAAGGCGATGCGCTAGTTCGATCGTTTTTCGGGAATCGTCTCGACT
>Ga0137390_10005152_pt1 | contig 10987 bp, 6 predicted proteins | sample 15con2h24AmetaG_FD_104937 | JGI IMG/M metagenome (GOLD analysis project Ga0137390, IMG submission 104937) | Vadose zone soil microbial communities from Angelo Coast Range Reserve, California, USA - 15con2h2.4A metaG | ecosystem: Environmental > Terrestrial > Soil > Vadose zone > Saprolite... | reverse complement strand
TAATGCCAACCCTGGGTGACCTTGTTCCAAGTGACCGCGCGAATCACTGAAGCCGCAAGGTTTCAATTCGTCAGCGCTGCCAAGTCAGGTATTTGCTGTCACAAATACCAGATTCTGTTTTCAATTTCCCTGACTTCTTCCTCACATTTCTTGGAAAAATGAAAGAATTGGCTCATTGACACAATTGCCAGCCGCTGCCAAAAGAAGCTCGTCCGAACTCCCTCCAAATATTGTAAAAACGCTTTCCTGTCCGCCACATCATGGACTTCACAGGAGCCAAACCGATCCAAACGAGTCCGGCCTCAGACAAAGCCGCGCAAAAGAACGCCGCGTCAGATAGATCATCTCGACCTGCTCCTGCGGAGGATCGGAAGCCTTGGCAATGGCTAGGTTGTGCCTGTACGACTTTCCGCCAATCCAAGCCAGCCTGCTTTCAACTCCCGGCATGCCGGTAGATGCGTAGCGAATGCTGTGCCGCCAGGTGGAGGTGTTCCGCGACCGGGGCACGTCTCACCAGCTTGACATGGCGACAATATCTTTTTCCTTAGGACAGACGCTATGATCGAAGAGGGATTGAAAAAGTTGGCAGAGGAAGCCATGCGATTGACGAAGGATTATCTGGAAATGCAGGACAATCAGGATAAGCCCGCAGGCAACAAGCCTCCCCAGAAGCAAATTGATCGTTTACTACTGCGAAACCGAGTGGATGGCAACAACTAATTAGATAGCTTATTGTATCTTGTGCGTTGATAGAATTCCTTGGGCCGAGCTGAACCCAGCCAGCGTTACGATTGCGAATTTAACATGGTCGGGGAGAGCCGGCCAAGCCGTCATCACGCCAGCCAAGTCGGGATCGAGAGTTAAGGGGCCGGAAGATTGGAGCGGACCCGAAAGCGAGTTGGGTTTTGCGCCGCTTTTGGCATGGCCCCCCTGCTTTCCTGTAGAATTGTGAGATAGTTCGACCCCGGTTGGGGGTAATCGCTTCTCGATCATTTAATGGCGAATGCGCAGATTGGGGAGCGCTTTTCTTAGATTTGCAATTCCGGCATCGGTGACCCGCGTGCGGGTAAGGTCCAGGTCCTCAAGCTTGGTCATTTCGACAAGATTCGTCAATCCGGCATCGGTGACGGAGGTTTGACTCAAGGACAGTTTGCGGAGCGTGGTCAACCTTTTGAGGAGGGCCAGTTTTTCATCATCGAAAGGTTTTGCATGGCCCGAGTCCGGTTTGTGCAAACCGAGTTCGACAATGACGCCGTTGTCGTCGAAGTCGAGGTGGCCGTCATATTCACGGTAAAAGTGTAAAGCAACACGGCTGGCTTCTTGCAAGTCAGTTCGGCGCTCGATTTTCAGCTTGGGAATGGCGGCGACCAAATCGTGGGCGCCGGCATCCGTGACGCGGGGAATATCCAGCCGCTCCGGCTTGGGCTCGGCGCCGACCGGATTCATCGGCCCTCCCGCTGCTCTCTCGCTGAGGTCAGCGGCTATTCGCAAAACTTCTAGGCTCTCGAGCGGTTTCAGGTAAACCAATCCGGCGTCGGCGGTTGTGTGTGGCACGGTCAGATTTTTGAGATTCTTCAATCGGTTCAGGTGGACAAAGCCGCTATTGGTAATCTGGGTTCCATCCACGTTCAAATCTCGTAGCTGCATCAATCCCTCCAAATGCTTCAAGCCGGTGTCGGTGATCGTAGTGTAAAACAAATTAAGTGCTTGAAGCCTGGTGAGTTTCTCGAGCGAGGACAGTCCGGTGTCATTCACCTTGGAGAAGGCAAGATCCAGCTCACGTAGATGAGGCATGTCTTGGAGATCGGCCAACCCCGTTCCGGTAATTGATGTGTTAGCTAATGTCAGAGATTCCAATTGAGTCAGATTCTTGAGCCTTGACAGGCCCAAATCGGTGACTTTGGTGCTCCATAGATTCAGTTTTTGCAGCTGAATAAACTCTCCAAGGCATGCCAATCCGGCGTCATTCAATTGGGTGCCAGTCAAATCCAGTTCTTTGAAACGGGCCAAGGCCTTGATTTTATTGAGCCCCGTGCCGGTTATAGGCATTTGCTGAAGGTCCAAGGTCTCCAGATTGTCGAGACTTTGAAGGTGCTCCAAACCGGCATCGGTTATTTTGGTATGCCGAAGGCGGAGGACTTGAAGCTGCGTCATGTCTTTCAAATTGGCAAGACCCGAATCCGAAATTTGGGAATTGGACAGATTTAGCTCTTCCAAATGGGGAATGTCAGTCAGGTATTTTAGGCCCTCACCCCGAATGTCACTGCTTGAAACGTCCAGTTTCCGGAGTTGGCTCAATCCTTGGAGATAGCTCAACCCTTCATCTGTTATCGCGGTATTACTAAGGATCAGAAATCGCAGCTGGGGAAAATTACTCAGGTGCTCCAGCATCCCGTTATTGATTCCCTTCCCGCTCAGGTGAACCGCGATCATGGGTTTGTCAGGCGAGTCTTCGTCCACAAAATATCGACCACGCATTAGTTCAATTAAGCGGAGCGTAGACTCTTGTTCCGACGAGCGCTGCACCGGTTGAGGGTGATGGGAAATCTTCTTTTTCCAGTAGCCAACTCCGACAACCAGCCAGATAAATACCAAGATTCCGAGAGCAGCGGTGCGTAGAGTCATATAGACCGCCCCTCACTTAATCGTAGGTCAGCCTTTCCAGGCTTACCTGATGAAAGTGACATCAGGCATGAAAGCCGGACCGAAGGCTAAACGGAGCCAGCCGCAATAGTACCCTGAGACACGTAGCGAGCAAGATAAATCTTGTCCTTTGGATACAATGACATCGATAAAACCATGCACAATAGTTATGACGCCATCATCATTGGGGCCGGGCATAACGGCCTGGTCACGGCTTGTTACCTGGCCCGCGCGGGATGGCGGGTGCTGGTCTTGGAGCGCCGTTACATTGTCGGGGGCGCTTGCGTGACCGAAGAAGTCTTCCCCGGCTTCAAGGTGTCGACGGCCGCCTACGTCAACAGCCTTTTTCGCAAAGAAATCGTTGCGGACCTTCGGCTTCATGATTATGGATTCGAGGTGTTGGAGCGCAACCCTTCGTCCTTTTCTCCATTTCCGGACGGCCGATTTCTCCTCTTGGGTCCGGAAGCCGATCTGAACCATCGGGAGATTAGCAAGTTCAGCACCAAGGATGCGGAGAACTATCCCCGCTATGAATCGATGTTGGAGCGGGTGGCGACGGTCATTGAGCCGACCCTGACCATGTCCCCGCCCAACCCGCAGCATCCGCGCCTGGCGGACCTTTGGAAATTGTTTCAGCTGGGCCGGGCCTTTCGTAATCTTGGCCCGGCCATGAGCGAAGCCGTCGAAATCCTGACCGGACCAGCCCGGCCCATCCTTGACCGTTGGTTTGAATCGGAGGAATTGAAGGCGACTTTGGCGACCGACGCCGTCATCGGGGCGATGGCCGCGCCCTCCATGCCCGGCACGGCATACGTTCTCTTTCACCACGTCATGGGGGAGACAAATGGGAAGCGCGGGGTGTGGGGCTATGTTCGGGGTGGCATGGGCGGATTGACCCAGGCTCTGGCGAAAGCCGCTCAAAGTCTGGGGGTCGAGATTCGCTGCGATGCCGAGGTGAGCCGCATCCACGCGAAGGATGGCGCCATTCGGGGCGTGGTCTTGGCCAAGGGCGACGAGTATCTGGCGCCGGTGGTCGCCAGCAATGCCGATGCCGCGGTGACCTTCACGAAATTGATGAGCCCAGGCGAGCTGCCGGCGGAGTTTGCGGCTGCCGTCGCTCGAATCAATTACGACAGCGCCTCGCTCAAGATCAACGTCGCTTTATCCGACCTGCCCAACTTTCGCGCCTGCCCCGGATTGCAAGCAGGACTCCATCATCGCGGAACGATTCACATCTGCCCCGAACTCGACACGATCGAGCGGGCTTTTGACGACGCCAAGTATGGTCAACCGTCTCGGACTCCGATCCTGGAATGCACGATCCCTTCCGTCGTGGATCCGACCGTCGCCCCGCCCGGCAAACATTTGATGTCCATGTTCATTCAATACGCGCCCTACAAGCTTCGGGGGGCTAACAGCAATGGCGAGTCGGGCAAAGTGCCGACCTGGGACGATTTGCGCGATCCTTTCGCGGACCGCTGTTTTGACTTGCTCACCGAATATGCACCGAACTTCAAGAGCTCGGTAATCGACCGTCAGGTTTTGACCCCTCTCGATCTGGAGCGAACGTTCAACTTGACTGGCGGCAATATTTTTCAAGGGGCGATGTCGCTGCATCAGCTGTTTTTCAATCGTCCGGTGCCGGGGTTCGCCAATTATCGGACGCCGATTCGCGGGCTGTACTTATGTGGCTCGGCGGCCCACCCCGGCGGCGGCGTCATGGGCGCTGCCGGCCGTAATGCGGCCCGCGAGATTCTTCGCAAGAGATAGCCGACGCTTCGAAAGCCCAATGCGCCGGCAAAGGTCGGCCTAACTAGCAGGAAGAGAAGGTGCCGCCTCCACCGGCGCGCCGGGCTATTCACGTTTTTCGGTCTTTTCCTTTTTATGCCCGGCGTGCGAGGCGCCGGATTTTTCACTTCGCCCGATTTTCGGATCGCCTCCATAAGTGAGATGAGAAGCGCCGCTAACGGAATAATCCAACTTGGATTTAACCTGAATCGTGGCGTGGGACGCGCCGGAAAGTTGGACATCGGCCTGCTCCATAGAGAAATCGCCAAGATTCACATGGCTGGCGCCCGAGACTTTCATCGTCGCTTCCGTGGCGCTGCCGCGCAACTCCGCATGGCTGGCGCCGGAGGCATCCAGCGTGAACTTTTTCATTTCCAGGCTTCCATTTAAATGGCCGGCGCCACCCAAATGGATATCGATTTCCGGAGAGGACTTGAATCCATTCACGGTTACATGGCTAGCGCCGCCGATTGTCAAATTTCGCAATGAAGGCATCGTGACCTTGGCCTTTAGTTGGGTGGTGAAGTGGATCGACTTTTCCTTGGTTTCAAGAGAAAGGTGAAGCGTGGCATCTTCTTTGGCCGCCTTGATGTACTCGAAGAGATTATCATCCGCCGTGATGGAAGTTTTGAAGGCATCTCCTTGAGTGATTTCAACTTCAAAGGCGGACCCGACGTCCAGCGAATTGAAGCCGGAGATTTGGTATTCCTTGGTGACCGCCTTGCCGGAGCCAACAATCTTTTCTCGCTTGGAATCCTTGGCAAATGGAATTCCATCGGCAAGTTCGTCGCCCTGAAGGGTGGAATCTTGAGTTCTCTCGCCGACCTTGGACTCCGGGCCGAGGACCGCGGCCAGGCTGGTCGAGGCTGGATCAGCGGCCAGGGCTTGGTATGTCCAGTGGCCCACTCCGGCGATCGAGACTCCGAGGGTCAAAAATGCCACCGCAACAATTTTGATTTTTGTCATCAACATGGTTCGCAAAACTCCTTGGGAAAGAGCAATTACTTTGGCAGATACGAATGCCCCTGCTACTCGGCCGGCGGCCACCATCAGAGAAGCCTTCACCGTGCTGGCTAAGAGTGATGGAGGAACACTGGCCGAGGTGAGATTGGATCCGAAAGAGGCGGCCAAAACCGCGCCGCTCACCGTCAGGCCCCGGCGTGTTAGGCGTTTGGCCAGCATGCCGCGGGCCCGCGCCAGCCGACCGGAAAGAGTGCCGGGCAGCCAGCCGAGCTGCCGGGCCGCATCCTGCCGAGATTTTCCTTCCAGATCGCACAAGACGATGGGAACGCGATATTTGTTGGGGAGATGACTCAGCTCCTCATCCAAAATGGGCCGCAAGTCATGCCAAAGGTCGGGAACGTCCGAAGGTGGCATGGGAATCACCTGACTTTCTTTCATTCGTCGGCGGGCGGCGGCCGTTTTAGCGGCCAGGGCCGTTCGGTAAGCGACTCCGAAAAGCCAATTCGGCAGCATTTCCCGCGGCCAAATCGTCGCCGCCTTGCGGACCAACACCAGAAAAGTCGCCTGAAATGCGTCCTCGGCGTCCTGCTCATGGTGGAGCACGCGCCGGCAGACTCCGAAAACCATCGGTCCGTGGCGGCGAACCAGCGATTCGAAAGCGGTATCTTCTCTCAAGGTCAGAAATCGCTCCAGCAGCTCACCATCGGTCAAGCCAGCGGCCCCACCCATCAGGACCATGCGACGAAGATCGCGGGCCAGATTTGACATGAGAGCGGCAGACATTAAATTGCTCCTCCGGTTAGGGAAGCTGCTTCTATAGAAGATATTGGCGCCAACTGGGACGGCGCGTACGTGTTTTTTTGCTTTATTTTCTCATTTTCGCGCCCAGGCGAGCCCGGTTGCGTTAGCACCGGGAGGACTCGGGGCGCTAACGCAACCCCGCTCGCCGCGCTTCGGGCTATCGGACCAATTCCGTCACACGCTATAATGAGTTTTTCGACAATTGGGCTATCGCATTTATTTTCGAGCCATTCCGGGTTGCGGGGGCGTCATGAAGGCGACTCGCCAAGTGCATGAATGGACATCATGTGATGACTAGTAATTCGGAAACCTCGGGCGATTTGTCCGGAATCAAATCTGGCCTTAATGACCTTGGGATCCGTCCAGCTCTGGTTCATGCCAATCTTTCACCAGCGGCGCTCATCGAAATGGCAGTTCACCGCGGGGAGGGCCAGCTCACCGAGACAGGGGCACTCAACGCTGTGACGGGGAGTCGCACCGGCCGTTCACCGAAGGATCGTTTCATCGTCCCCGAGGCGGCACGAGCGCACGACATTTCCTGGGGACCGGTCAATCAACGGATGGCGACGGCGACATTTGATCACCTCATAGAGAAAACTCAGGCCCATTTTCATGGTCGAGAATTGTTCATCCACGATGGAGCGGCCTGCGCCGATCCGGCCTATCGACTTGGTGTCCGGGTAGTCGCGGAGAAAGCCTGGCACGCGCTATTTGCTCATGATTTATTTCTGCGGTTATCGGCTGAAGAGCACATTGGATTCACTCCCGACCTGACCATTCTCAATGCTTGCGAGCTGCGGGCCGATCCAACTCGCGACCAAACCGCGAGCGACGCCTTCATCGCACTCAACCTCGAGCGGCGGTTGGTCCTCATCGGCGGCACGCATTACGCCGGCGAAATGAAGAAGTCCGTTTTTTCCTATTTGAATTATGCTCTCCCCCGCCAGGGCGTATTACCGATGCACTGTGCAGCCAACCTGGGGGCCGACGGCGACACCGCCCTGTTCTTTGGCCTTTCGGGCACGGGAAAAACCACGCTCTCGGCCGACCCGGAACGACGTCTCATCGGCGACGACGAACATGGCTGGTCGGACCAGTGCATCTTCAACATCGAGGGCGGTTGTTACGCCAAGACGATTCGTCTTTCCGAACTTGGTGAGCCGCAAATCTGGAACGCGATTCGCTTCGGTTGCGTTCTGGAAAACGTGGTGATCGATCCGCACACTCATCGTCCTCTATTCGACGACGATAGCATCACGGAAAATACCCGGGCCGCCTATCCCGTCGATTTCATCGACGATTGCGAAACGTCCGGCCGGGGCAATCACCCCCGCAATATCTTTTTCTTGACGTGCGATGCCTTTGGGGTTTTGCCCCCCATTAGCCGGCTTACTTCCGATCAGGCGTTATACCACTTCCTTTTGGGTTACACGGCCAAGGTGGCGGGGACCGAAACCGGGGTCACCGAGCCGAAAGCGACTTTCAGCACATGTTTCGCGGCTCCGTTCCTGCCGCTCTATCCGCATCGCTATGCGGAGATGCTTCGCGCCAAGCTACAGGCACACGGATCGACCGTGTGGCTGGTCAATACCGGCTGGACCAGCGGACCGTACGGACGCGGCAGCCGGATGAAATTGAGTTTTACCCGAGCCTTGCTTCGCTCGGCTCTGCGAGGAGAGTTGAGCCAGGTTCCGTATTCCACAGACCCTGTATTCGGTCTGCAAGTGCCCATAAGCAGTCCGGGAGTGCCGGCCGAGTTATTGAATCCCCGGGCCACCTGGCCGGACCAGGCGGAATATAACCGCCAGGCTCAGCAACTGGCCGAACTTTTCCAGCGAAACTTCGCCCCCTATGCGGCTCAAGCGTCTGACACCGTGCGCGGGGCAGGTCCGCCTCTTTGACTTCCCGGACGGGCGTTACACCTCGAAATTCGTGGCATGGGTGGAGCTGATGCCAAATCATCGTGCGTCGGGTTTAAGTTTCGCGTGCGCTCTCTGATTTATCGTTTCGCGCCCGGAGCATGCCGTGAGCGCGAAACGATAAATCGCGAAACGGGCGCGAAACGTAAACTCAAAAAGCCCCATTCCTTTGAGAAAAGTAACCCACAAAGTGGCCGATCGCGAACTTGTCGCTTGCCACCCCCGTAATAAGATGAGAATACCGCCTCGAGCGGCTCCTGATCGGCTATTGGAACTAGCGAATCGCACAGTCCGTTTACGATTCGCTCCCGGTGCATGCTCCGAGTGGAATGCAGCGGGCGCGAAACGTTAACCTACGAGCGATGTGAAAGAACCGCACGGGATTGGCGTAATGATCGAGGTCACTCATCTCACCAAGTATTTTGGCCCCATCTTGGCGGTTGACGATATCAGCTTCGGCGTCGCCCAAGGTGAAATCGTCGGCTTCCTGGGTCCCAACGGCGCGGGGAAAACGACCACCATCCGGATCTTGACGAGTTATCTGCCGGCCACGAGCGGCATTGCTCGCGTCGCCACTCACGACGTGATGCGCGAGTCGATGCTGGTTCGCCGGGCGATTGGCTATTTGCCCGAAAGCGTGCCGCTTTATGCGGAGATGCGCGTCGACGAATACCTGCTTTTCCGAGCCAAGCTCAAGGGAGTGGATCGCAAAGCCCGACCCGGGCGATTGGATTATTGCCTGGACCGCTGCCGGGTTCGGGAAGTCCGCCGGCGGCTAATCGGCACCTTATCCAAAGGGTATCGTCAGCGCGTCGGCTTGGCGGACGCCATGATCCACGATCCGACGATTCTTATTTTGGACGAGCCGACAACTGGTTTGGATCCGCTGCAGATTCGAGAGACCCTGACTCTGATCAAGGAGTTAGGCGAACAGCACACCATCCTATTGTCGACCCACATTCTGTCCGAAGTAGAAACGATCTGCCGTCGGGTCATCATCATCAATTCCGGCCGGATCGGGCTGGATAAGAAATTGTCAGAGCTGGCAACGGAGGCGGCGCTGATTGTTTTGGAAGTGCGCGGCCCGACTGAGAACGTGACTAACGTCCTTCGCACCACCGACGGCGTGGCCGATGTGAGCGTCAAGTCCCTGGGCGACAGCTTGGCCGGATTCGAGATTAAGACACACGAAGACCGGGACCTAAGAGAAACAATCTCTCAGCGGGTGGCCAAGAACGGCTGGACCATCCGACGGCTGGACCTGGTCCAGCGCAAATTAGAAGACCATTTTGCCAACGTCGTCTTGCGCGACGAAAGGGAAGCGGCATCCCGCGAGCACGATCTCCTTGCGGGATAGAAATAAATTACCAGGTTTACGTTTCGCGCCCGGCAAACGCCATGGAAAAGCTAGAAGTTGAATCTCGAGATAGACCCACATTCCTCCGCGAGCGAGCGCCCTCCCTCTTGCGCGATGACGAGCCGAAATTCCCCCGCATCATCGGCACCATTGGTCTAATGGTCGCGCTTTTCGGCATTATGGCCATCTGCGTCACCCAGTCCGGCCGCAAGGGACCATTCGGCCTCGGCTGGGGCAGCTTTTTCCTCGCCTGGGGGCTGGGGGGAATCCTTTATCACGCCGCCGCGGACAAGGAACAGCAAATCCGGCGATCGTACACCATTTTGGGCGGCCTCCTGTGCATCGCCGGCATCGTTTTTTCGATTGTTCGGTTTCAAGACCAAGCCGGGAGCTTATTTTTGCTTGGGGTTCTGTGCTTTGTGTTCGCCTTGCTGTTTGTCTTGGCCGGATTGCGGCATGAGACCGATGAGAAGTGGCGGAAGTGGATTCTTCCCGCGGTCGGCGGTGCGGGCGCCCTGGCCGCCCTGACCGGGTTTGTCGGCGGGAATGTTGTTAGCAAAGGCGAATTCCTTCTCCCCTACGGCTTGTTGCTGGCTGTCCTGGGCGTTTTTTATATAGGAGCGTTTGTCGGCTTGAGCGGCACGAGCAGCGACCTCGGCTATCGAGCCGGCCAAACTATGGGCGTCCTAGGCGCCTTTGCATTCTTGGTGGCTTTGATTCGATCTTTCTTTCCCGGTTTCTTGGTAGCGAACGGTTTTATCTTGATGTGCCTGGGCATACTCTACCTCGCGACATCGGTGGCCTTCTGCTCGGATCGGCCGATCGTCGTACTGACGCGCCGAGAATTAGCGACCTTTTTCTATTCGCCGATTGCTTACATTGTGTTGATTGGACTCACCTGCGTGGCTTGGGTTTACTTTTGGCTGTTTCTCTCCCAGGTCGTCATCCAAATGCAGCGTGGTATTCCTGTCGTGGAGCCGATTGTCCAGCATTATATTTTCGGCCTATTTCCGGTGATCCTGATGATTTTCGTGGTGCCGGTATTGACCATGCGGCTCCTGAGTGAGGAGAAGCGGACGGGGACCTTGGAGGTTCTTCTAACGGCCCCAGTGAACGAGACGGCCGTGGTGTTGAGCAAATTCCTGGCGTCCCTAGTGTTTTTGCTTTTGGCATGGGTGCCTTGGGGCTTGTTCCTGGTGGCCTTGCGAGTCGAGGACGGCAAGCCGTTCGACTTTCGCCCGCTCTTGAGCTTCGGGATCGCCATGACCTTTATGGGCGCCGGGTTTATGAGCATGGGGTTATTTTTTTCCAGCCTGACGCGAAACCAGATCGCCAGCGCGGTCTTGGCCTTCGTGGGAATGATCCTCCTCACCGGCTTGGCCTTGATCAAATTCAATATGGAGGACAGCTCGCCCACCAATCCTTGGGTCACGGTGCTGGCCCAAGTGTCCTATATCGAATTGTGGTTCCGCTCGCTGGAAGGCCAGCTCAACCCGCGGCTCTTGGTCTATCATCT
>Ga0137390_10005151_pt1 | contig 10988 bp, 10 predicted proteins | sample 15con2h24AmetaG_FD_104937 | JGI IMG/M metagenome (GOLD analysis project Ga0137390, IMG submission 104937) | Vadose zone soil microbial communities from Angelo Coast Range Reserve, California, USA - 15con2h2.4A metaG | ecosystem: Environmental > Terrestrial > Soil > Vadose zone > Saprolite... | reverse complement strand
CCGGGGGTTCAGGGCCTGCCGGCAAGAGCCCTGAGGTCAGGCTGGAGAATGTCCCCGGGAGTCCCGTTCCTCGCGTGATTCTGAGCGCGAAGGCAGCCGAACGACTGGGCATAGAGACAGGCAAGGTAGGCGAAGAGGCGGTCGTCCGCAAGCAGATGATCAGCGGCGTGATCATCCCCCCGATGGAAAAACTGCCGTCGCAGAGGCCTGACGGCGGCGGATTTGGAAGCTTCGGACAGGTGGCGGCTGGGGGCGGCGGGTTTGGAGGTTTTGGGCAGGCAGCGGCGCCGAAGCTGGTCGCGACCCTGGCGATACCGCCCGCCGCCGGCGGCGTCTGGGTGCACGTGACGCTGTCTCCGGGGGAGTGGGACAGGCTGGCGAAGGACGCGCCGGCGCGCCTCCTGCCTCTGGCAACGCGTGACAAGCTGGCAAAAGACGTGCTGGCACTGCCGACCGGAATAGAGCCGCTTGAAGACATGAAGCGCTCGATGTTATCGCTGTACTACGTGGTGCCCGGCAAGGATCACGGCCTGACGGTGAACAGCCGCATGCGCGTCGAGCTGCAGCTCGCGGGCAGCGACGAAAAACAGAAGGTCGTGCCCTACGGCGCGGTGTACTACGACGGGAAAGGCGCTCCCTGGGTCTACGTCAACGGGAAGCCTTTGACATTCGAACGCCAGCGCATCGGCGTCGAACGCGTGACAGGCGATCTGGCGGTTCTGTCCGAGGGTCCGCCCGTCGGCACCCCGGTGGTCACCGTCGGTGCGGCGCTGCTTTACGGCGCGGAGATCTTCAAGAAATAACGGCGCGGTAGGGATAATCATCGAGGCACGGAGGGGGGGTTAAAAATATGTTTCGCTGGATCATTGGCTCGAGCTTGCAATTCCGCTTCCTGGTGTTGGGCTTCGCCGCGGCCTTGGTGGTGTTCGGGACCACCCAGGTCAAAAACATGCCCGTCGACGTCTTCCCCGAATTCGCGCCTCCGGTCGTGCATGTTCAGACGGAGGCCCTCGGGCTGTCCGCCGCGGAGGTGGAAAGCCTGATCACCCTCAATCTCGAGGAGTTGCTGAGCGGCGTGCCGTGGCTCAAATCGATCCGTTCGGAGTCGGTGAGCGGCCTTTCGTCGATCTTGCTCACTTTTGATCGCGGAACCGACCTCATGAAAGCCCGGCAGATGATCCAGGAGCGCCTGACCTTGGCGTATACCCTGCCGAACGTCGCACAACCCCCGGTTATCCTGCAACCCCTGTCGGCGACCAGCCGCTTCATGATGATCGGAATTTCGTCGGACAAGGTCGAGCCGACGGTACTGTCGCTGCTTGCCCGCTGGACGATCAAGCCGAGGTTGCTGGGCGTTCCCGGCGTGGCCAACGTGGCGATCTGGGGCCAGCGCTTGCGGCAATTACACATCCAGATCGATCCCAATCGCTTGCACGAAGCCCGCGTAATGCAGGAAGACATCATCGCCGCGGCCGGAGACGCGCTGTGGGTGTCGCCCCTATCTTTTCTGAAGGGATCGGCGCCCGGGACGGGCGGCTGGATCGACAACCGCAATCAGAGGCTCGGGGTTCAACACTCCATGCCGATCGAGTCGCCGGAGGACATGGCGAAGGTGGCCGTGTCGCCGCTCCACCTGCTGATGACCGGCAAGTTGATGTCCCTGGGCGAGGTCACCGAGCAAACCTTTGGGCACGCCCCGCTGATCGGTGACGCCGTCGTCAAGGACGGCAACGGCCTCATGCTCGTCATCGAGAAGTTTCCGGCCGCCAACACCTTGGACGTCACGCGCGCGGTCGACCAGGCGCTGGCCGAGTTGAGTCGCGGTCTTCCCGGCGTCCGGATCGACGCCAACGTCTTTCGCCTGGCGACGTATGTCGAGGATTCGATCTCCAATCTGACGCTGGCGATCGTCATCGGCGCCCTCCTCGTGATTCTGGTGATCGGCGCATTCCTATTCGATTGGCGCAGCGCGCTGGTCAGCGTCGTGTCGATACCGGTTTCGTTGCTGGCCGGCGTGATCGCCCTGCACCTGACCGGCGCGACGATCAACACCATGATTCTGGCGGGTCTGGTCGTCGCGCTGGCCGTGGTCATCGATGACGCGGTCGTCGACGTGGAAACGCTTCTGCGACGGCTGCGCGAGCGAAAACAGGGCGGCGCATCCATTGCGACCATCATCTATGAGACGACGCTGCAGACGCGAAGCGCCGCCATGTACGCCACTCTGATCGTCATACTCGCCGTCACGCCCATCTTCTTCATGGGCGGGGTGTCGGGTGCGTTCTTCGAACCGCTGGCCTGGTCCTACGTGTTGGCGGTGGTGGCGTCGATGATCGTTGGTTTGACCGTAACGCCGGCGTTGGGCCTGCTGCTGCGGGGCGAAGCGTCGCGCGCGGATCGTGAGTCACCCGTCGCCGTCTGGCTTGTTGACAAATACGACGCGGTTCTCCGGCGCATCATCAGTGCGCCGCGCAAGCTGTTCATTGCCCTCGGCGTCGTGGTGGCGGCCGGGCTCGGTGTATTGCCTTTGCTCGGGCAGTCGCTACTTCCTTCCTTCAAGGAGAGCAACGTGCTGGTGAATTGGTCCACCGTGCCCGGCACGTCGCATGCCGAGACCTATCGGATCACCTCCCGGGTCAGCAGCGAGTTGCGATCGCTGCCCGGGGTGCGCTCGGTCGGCGCCCACGTGGGGCGCGCGGTGACGGGTGATCAGGTCGTGGGCATCAATTCGAGCCAAATCTGGGTCGGCATCGATCCCAAAGCCGACTACGACAAGACGATCGCCGCGATCCGGGAAACGGTAGCCGGATACCCGGGCGTCGATCACAGCGTGCAATTCTACTTGCGCGACAAGATCGGTGAAGTGCTGACTGGCGCGAGCAAGGCGATCGTCGTGCGCATCTACGGGCAGAAGCGCGACGTCCTGAATCAGAAGGCGGAGGAAGTCAGACAGGCGCTTTCCGGCATCGCCGGGATCGTCGATCTGCACGCCGAGGGCCAGGTGGACGAGCCCACGGTGCAGGTCAAGGTGAACCTGGATGCCGCCGGTCGCGCCAACGTCAAACCCGGCGACGTGCGGCGCGCTACGGCGACCGTGTTCTCCGGCCTGGTCGTCGGCTTTCTCTTCAAGGACCAGAAGATCTACGAGGTGGTGGTCCACGGCGCACCCGAAGCGCGGCGGAGCTTGACCAATCTTGCCGATCTTTGGATCGGAAAGTCGGATCGCACTCACGCGCGCTTGGGCGATATTGCCGACGTGAGCATGGTGTCGACCCCGATGGTCATCAGGCATGAGGCCATCGCGCCCTACGTCGACGTGGTGGCCAACGTGGCCGGGCGCGATCCGGGCTCGGTGGTTGACGAAGTCGAGGACAAGCTCGAGAAGATCCAGTTTCCGCTCGAACATCACCCCGAGCTTTTGGGTGAATACGCCGAGCGGCAAAAGGCCGAGCAGCACATGCTGGGCGTAGCCGCCGCTGCCTTGATCGGGATTTTCCTTCTGCTCCAGGCTAGCTTTCGAAGCTGGCGCCTGGCGCTCATCGCTTTCCTCGCCATCCCGGCGGCCGTCGCCGGCGGGGTGCTGGGGGCGTTGGCGGGGGGCGGAGTGATTTCGCTCGGCTCCATCATCGGGTTTCTTGCGGTGCTCGGTATCGCCGCCCGGAACGGCGTCTTGTTGATCAACTGTTATCAGCGCCTCGAGGGACAGGAAGGCGTGCCGTTTGGCCTCGATCTCGTTTTCCGCGGGGTACGGGAACGCCTGACACCCATCCTGGCGAGCTCCACAGCGATCACCGTCGCCTTGCTGCCGATCGTCGTTTTCGGGCGCATCCCCGGTCTCGAGATCGTGCAGCCGACGGCAATCGTCATCATCGGCGGCTTGGTCGCCTCGACCTTGTTCACGTTGTTCGTGATACCGGCCCTCTATCTGGTCATCGGATCGGGAGCGGAACGCCAGCACGACCTCGGCCTCGCCGACATATGAGGAGCGACGCCGTCGCAACTACGAACACGGGGTCGGCGCGGCCGGCGAACCGGACGCTCCGAACCCCGGCAGCCGGCGTGGTGAGGACAACCGCACTCGCCCTCGCGTTGGGTTCGGGGCTGCCGGCCGTTGCTGCTGAGGGCGATATCGATACGGCGACAGATCGGCGGGGACGCCCACGCCCCCTTCAGACGGCGCAATTCGAGTTGCCTGCGCCTGCGAAAGAGGGGGAAGCTCCGGTGCTGAATCTTTCAAAGCAATTGACTTACCAGTATTTCATCGGCGTTGACCCGGAATTTGCCTACCGCAATCACGCCAATCTCGATAACCGCTTCCCGGACAAATCCTACACCTGGCTGCCCAGCATGAGCGGCATCTTCACCTATCGACCAAACGCCTGGCTCGAAACAACCGTGGAGCTACAGTTCGAAAAGGACCAGGTCATCCGCGAACAGAACCCGCTCACGCTGCCGAACGGAACGGTGGAATTCCAGCCACCGAGACACAGCTCTTTTCTTATCGACCAGGCTAACTTTACCATCAAGGAATTCACCGCTCCTTTCGAAATTTCCATCGGGCGCAAAGGTTTCGAGGACGAGCGGCGTTCGCTGCTCGACGGCTCGATGGATTCCGTCAGCGCCTTCATCAGGCAGGACAGGTTTACGGGACGCGTGCTTTTCGGAAGGTTGGTCCGCTGGGACTGGGATCTAGCGCGGCACAGCCGCCAAGATAAGGATCGCATCGACACCTTCTATAGCTACGCGGATTACCGCGTAACCGACGACCTAAAACTGGCCGCCTACGGGATCGTCCGCCATGATAAAACAGGGGTGGAAGGAACCCCTATTACGATGGGTATGCGCGCCTTTGGCACGCCATCCGCGGAGGTGAACTACTGGGCCGACATCGCCTTGCAGCGCGGCAAGGATGAGCTTTCGAAACCGATCCGGTCTCACCAATATGATTTCGGCGTGACGCGTCGGTTCTTCGGGATCCCGCTCAACCCGAACTTCACCTTGGGCTGGGCGATGGGGACCGGCGAGGATGATCCGAACGGCAGCGTGAACCACACGTTCCACCCAACGAATCTGGGGTCGAATGAGAGAAGATTCGCAGGTATCCCCCAATTCTTTGTTTTCGGCGAGACGTTCGATCCGGACCTGAGCAACATCAAGATTCTCACGGTGGGCTTCGGCATTAAGCCGGATCCGCAGGTCTCGTTCGACCTCGTCTGGCACAAATACCGGCTTCACAGGCAGCACGGACCTTTGCGCTCCTCAATCACGGCCGAGCCGAACCAGGTGGACTCCGCGTTGAGTAACGATCTCGGGACCGAATGGGATCTCGTGCTCGGGTTTCGCAACTTGCTGGGGGTGCGGCGGCTCACGATGGACTTGAGGCTGGGATGGTTCCATCCCGGAAAAGCCTTCGTGACGAACAGCGGTACGGACGAGCAGATCGTCCTCCGCAATCCCGACAAGGCCACTTCCGCCATCTTCATCATCGAGTATCGCTTTTTTTAGAGTTCGCACCATGGCCAGCGAGCGACGAGCGCCGACCAATATGAATCTTGCTTGATACGAAGGAGGGCATTCCGTGATTGCACGAACATTACAAACCATACTTTTCGCCTCGACGATGCTGGCGTTTCCCACGGCATGCAAGGTGGCTACGGCAGCGAGCTCGGAGTGGCAGGAGAAGTTCGATATCTCAAGTTGCAATATGCTGACCACGGGTCGCAGCGAATACTTCATCCTGGAGCCGGGCTTCCAGCTCGTCCTGGAAGGCGGCGACGTAAAGCTCCACATCACCGTTCTCAATGAAACCAAGATGGTCGATGGAGTGAACACCCGGGTCGTCGAGGAAAAGGAGTGGAAAGACGGGAAATTGTACGAGATCGCGAAGAATTACTTCGCAATGTGCGAGAAAACGAAAGACGTCTTCTACTTCGGCGAGGAGGTGGATTTCTACGAAAACGGCAGGGTCATCAAGCACGACGGCTCGTGGCTTGCCGGCAAGGGCAACAAGGCCGGCCTGATGATGCCCGGAACGCCGACGCTGAACATGAAGTACTACCAAGAAATTGCGCCCGGCGTGGCGATGGACCGCGCGGCGATCATCAGCCTGACCGACACATGCAAGACAGCTGCGGGAACGTTCACCAAATGCATGAAAGTAAAGGAAAGCTCAGCCATCGAGCTCGCCGCGACAGAGTACAAGTATTACGCTCCGGGGATCGGGCTCGTGGTAGGCCAGGAGTTGCGGCTGGTCAAGTACGGTTTCATCAAGGACAAATAGACGATCACATCGTGCCCGAGAGGTGCGAACGCCCGTCTTCCGATATCGGCACGAATGTGGCGCGCCGCCGTAGCAGCGCGAAAAGAATTTCGAATACCAGCCCAGCGCGCTCGGAACGTGCCGGGTCGCATCCGGGAATCCGGGCTCGGCGACACCGAAACCAACATTCGCTGGCGGTTTCAGAAAGAGACCGAAGCGCGGACGGAAGTCACTTTCTTCTTCAAGAGCGTTTTTCCCTTGCAGAAAGACAAGAAGCTGCTCGGCACGCAAGATTGGGAATTTTCGCCGGGCGTCGTTCTGACCAAGGGCTTTTCGTTTGGAACCAGCGAAGCGCAATACTCGTTGAGCAAAGACGTGGTGTTGAAGATGAACAGCGGCTTTGGTCTCACTAAAAACGCGCCCAGTTTTGCGCCGGAGATCGGCGTGCTGTTCCGCTTTTAGCCGATCAGACCGGCCGTGCCGGTTCAAATTCGGCTCCGGGGCATCGAATATAAGCGGGAGCCGGGCGCATCAGGAAACGTCTGCCGCGGTGGGTTCTTTCTGGGGAGCCGAGCGGTGGCTAACGCTTGCCTCGGCCCTCTGAAGTGGGCTTGTAGCCGATCGACAACTCGAAGGTGCGCGTGATTGTCGCGCCGTTGGCATCTCGCGCCTGGACGGTGAAGCGGTACTCGCCGCGCATCGCGGGCGTACCGTGCAGGAGCCCGGTTCTGGAGTGGAGAACGACGCCGTCGGGCAGGGATCCGGCCACGATGCTCCATGTGATGGGAGGCGTCCCTCCTGTCACGCTGAGGGGCGCTTCGAACGACTCCCTCTCCAACAGCCCGTCGGGCAGCGAGCCGTTGATTGCGGTAGGTCCAGGCGTCTGCGCGTGCCCCGCGCTCGCGAGCAGCAACAACGCGAACACTCCGACCAACGCTGACCAGACTCGCAACATTCCCGCCTTACCCAACCGCCGGTCCCCCAAATCGCCACTGCAGCACCGCCGCCTACATTGGCGACGCTACGCCCCTGGGCGACAGGTGTCAATCTCCTGAGCCGGCGGGATTTTCTTCCAACTACGACCGCTATTTTTTTCCATTTACCAGACTATCCTGTAACGGAGCCTTTGTGACCCATGCGGGCACCGAAGAAAACCCGAGGCTGCGTCCTGCCGACAAGTCCATCGCCCTCGTTGCCAAGCTGTGGTGGTAGATTCAGGTCTGATACGGAGGAGGCAATCCAATGGTTAGGCGAACATTGCAATCGATACTTGTTGTCGCGGCGATTCTCTCGTTTTCGGCGGCGTGCGGCCAGGGCGCGGCAAAGCGCGCGCCGTGGCAGGAGAAGTTCGAGATCTCGAGCTGCAAGCTGCTGACGGCGGGCCGCAATCAGTACTTCGTCCTGGAGCCGGGCTTTCAGTTGGTGCTGGAAGGCGGCGGCACGAAGCTCCAGATCACCGTCCTAGACGAGACCAAGACAGTCGACGGGGTCGCTACCCGTGTCGTCGAGGAGAAGGAATGGAAGGATGGAAAATTGTTCGAGATCGCGAGAAATTACTTCGCAATGTGCGAGCAAACGAAGGACGTCTTCTATTTCGGCGAGGACGTGAACTTCTACGAGAACGACAAGGTGGTGAAGACCGAGGGCTCGTGGCTCGCGGGCGTGAACGGCAACCGAGCCGGTCTGATGATGCCGGGAACGCCGAAACTGAAAATGAAGTACTACCAGGAAATCGCGCCCGGCGTTGCCATGGACCGGGCCGAGATCGTCAGTCTCACCGAGACCTGCAAGACCCCGGCGGGTACGTTCTCCGGGTGCCTGAAAGTGAAGGAAGGCTCGGCAATCGACAAGACCGCGATTGAGTACAAGTACTACGCTCAGGGAATCGGTCTCGTGAGGGACGGAGACCTGCGGCTGGTAAAGTACGGGTTCATCAAGGACAAATAAACGCTGCCCCGCGTTGCGGATTCTGTTCGTCGCTTTCATCGCGATCGCGACCATGCCCCTGGCGCAAGCCGGGGGCGGGCCGCTCGGCGTCGATCACCCTATTGGATTCGATGAAAGCGGGATCTGGAAGCGCAGCAACCAGAACCTCGTTCAGTACCTCACGCTGGTAACCATCGTAGGCGGTGCACTGTGGGAGGGCGGTGAGGCGAGTGGAACTTGGTGATGCCTCACAGAACGACCAGGACCTATGGCCGCAGAAGACGATTCGCACGGGACTGCCGCCTATAAGAAGTACGTCATCTCTGCGCCGAAGACAAAAAGGAGGCCCTAAAACAAATATGGCACCATCCGCTTCGTGCCCTTTGCATAATTTCGATACCCCGGGTAACGGTCAACGAGCAGCCGTTCCTCTGCGAAGATCCGGATGACCGTCCCGACCAGCAGCAGCACGCCGGCAGCAAGTGGCACGACTGCACTATTGGCGAGGACTCCCGCCCAGCAGAATACGCACGCCGCCGCGTAGATCGGGTGCCGAATGAAGCGATAGGGACCTGTCGTGACGAGGCCACCGCCGGTAACGTCTGCGACCGGATGGAAGCTCCGCCGACCGAGAGTTAGGCGCGCCCAAGCCATGAGCGCCACGGCGGCCACCTGGACCGCGACGACGACGGGCGAGGGCGAAAAGAGCGCGTACGTGAAGACGAGGCCAGCCACAGCGATCACCATGAGCAGAAACCCAGCAAGAGAGGCAATCCTCATCACATCCCGTCGGCTCTTATTGCACGGAAGGTACGCCCGTGACCCTAAAGCCGGCAACTCAAATTCGTGTGATGTGCTCCCCTGAAATAGCACGGGTCTGAGGTAGAGTCCGCCCTGAAAGGGAGAGGCGGACGTGACGAAGAAGCGCTTTACCGAAGAGCAGATCATTTGCCGTTCTGAAACAACCCGAGGCCGGTGCGAAGATGCTGGATCTGTGTCGCAAGCACGGCATTTCCGATGCGACCAACGAGGCGTTCGTCGCCGACGGCTACCAGAACAAGCGCGTCGCCGCGCTCGACGCCGACACGGGCAGGATGAAGCGCTGCTGGGGCGCCTACGGCAACAAACCCGACGACAGCAACCTCGGGCCGTTCAACCCGAATGCGCCGCCCGCGCAGCAACCGCCTGCAGGTGTTCGAGGAGCTGACCAACTTCGGCGACGACGGCCGCCAGCCGGGCCAGTTCTTCGGCGTGCACAGCATCGCCACCGACTCGAAAGGCAACCTCTACACGACCGAGACGTACGAGGGCAAGCGCCTGCAGAAATTCGTCTACAAAGGCGTCGGCCCGGTGCGCCGCGGCAGCCAGGGCGTGCCCTGGCCGCGCTCGGGTTAGACTCTCACCCTCTTGCGTCTAACGGCACGCAGCAAATCGTGCGATTCGAGGGGCCGCTCGAATACGTTGAGAGCGCCATCCGGCTTGCGCGGCCACAGCGCTTTCGGACGGTCCCAGCACAATTCCAGGCCGTGATCGTCCGGGTCTCGTAGATACACGGCTTCGCTGACGCCGTGATCGACGACCTTGTCTACCGGCACGTTTGCTCGCATGAGCCGCTGCAAAGCATCCCCGAGCGCGGCGCGGGTTGGATAAAGAATAGCGACGTGGTAGAGCCCGGTCGTCCCTTTCGGTGGCGGCTTACCGCCCTCGCTTTCTCGCGTGTTCAAGCCGATGAGATGGTGATAGCCGCCGGCCGAGATGAGCGCCGTTTGCCGATCGAACTGCTGCGTCAGCTCGAATCCCAGAACGTCGCAATAGAAATGCAGCGCCCGCCGCAGGTCTGCGACCTTCAGATGAACGTGCCCGATCCGCGTGCCAGAGTCGATCGGCACGGCTCAGATCTTTATGCCGTTAGCGCGGATCACGTTGCCCCAGCGATCGCTTTCGCTGCGAATGCGCGCTGCGAATTCCGTTGACGTGCTCGCCACCGGGTTGCCGCCTTCGTCGGTCCAGCGCTGAAACAGGCTGGGCTCACGCACCACCTGGGAAAGCGCGGTCTGGAATTTGCCGATCAGCGATGCGGGGGTCCCCTTGGGCGCCACCACGCCGTAGAGCGCATAGACGTCGTAGGCCGCGAGCCCACTTTCTTTGAACGTCGGCACCTCGGGTAACACACTGGCCCGCTGCGCTCCGGTGGTGGCGAGTGCCCGCAGCCGTCCCGCCCTGATGTTTTCCAGCCACGGCGGCAGCGCATCGAAGATCAAGTCGATGTGGCCGCCCAGCAAATCTGAGCCCGGGTTGCCCTGTCCATACGGGATGTGCCGCAACGCCGCACCGGTCAGGTTGGCGAACAGGGTTCCATTCATGTGGTGGAAGGAACCGATGCCGGGCGAGCCATACTTGAGCTCACCCGGGTGCTCCTTCGCATAACGAATCAGCTCCGCGATGTTCGCAACCGGGAGCGACGCGCGTGCGACGGCGACCACTGGGAGGATCTCGATCATGCTCACCGCATCGAAATCTCGTTCGATATCATAGGGCAGCTCGAACAGGTGCCGCATGATGAGATCGCCGGGACCGATCATCGCGAACGTGTACCCGTCCGGCGCAGATTTCGCGGCGGCGGCAAGGCCGATGCGACCTGACGCGCCTGGCCGGTTTTCCACATAGACGCGTTGCGGGAGCACGAGCGATAGCTTGTCTGCAATCACGCGGGTACGGTTGTCGCGCGCAACACCCGCGGGAAAAGTTTCGATGATCTTCACCGGCTTGGCCGGCCATTCCTGTGCGGAGAGGCTGGAGACCT
>Ga0137390_10005144_pt1 | contig 10994 bp, 15 predicted proteins | sample 15con2h24AmetaG_FD_104937 | JGI IMG/M metagenome (GOLD analysis project Ga0137390, IMG submission 104937) | Vadose zone soil microbial communities from Angelo Coast Range Reserve, California, USA - 15con2h2.4A metaG | ecosystem: Environmental > Terrestrial > Soil > Vadose zone > Saprolite... | reverse complement strand
TTGTAACGCACTGACCACAATTCAGTTTTGCGCGCTCAGCTACCCGTTTGACAATCATGTCGGTTTCCGAATCAGGTTTCCCCTTGGAATTCGGAAAAAGTAGTTGCGCTGGCAGTGCGTTGCGTCGCTCTTTCACCGCGCTGAGTTGCTGGATCAGCGCAGTTGGCAAGGGCACGGACCTCTCTCCCCAGTTCTTTGGCTTGAATCCCCAAATAGGCTTCGTCGTAACGCGAAACACGCTGTTGTGAAAGTCGATGTCGCGCCAAGTCACAGACTGCGTTTCCCGGTCACGGCATCCAGATCCCACCATGAACTTTAGAAAAATTGCCTCATCGTCATTGGCGTGACGCAACAGGGTCTGAATCTCCTCTGGCTCGTAAATCGGGCGAATTTTCTCGACATAGTTCGGCCAGTCACTCGGCTGGATCAACTTGGTTCTGTCATACCGTTTGAGCATCTGCAGGACTACCACCAGTTTGTCTTACACAGTACGGTGGCCCAGGCCCTGCGTGTAGCAATAGGTCATGAATTTCAAAATGTCCTCACGCGAAACGTCCTCGACCGATTTCGTCGTGCAGGATTGACGGAAGAGCGTCTCCAGCGTGTAGCGGTACGTAAGGTACGTGCGTGGTGCGCGGTGGTTCTTGATGAATTCAAGATAGTTGTCAATCGCACTGTCGACCCCTAGCCATTTGGGAGGAATATTGGTCGGTGAGGGCCGTGTCTCAACGATACCGGCCCGCATGGCCTCGACCTCAAGTGCCTTGTGCCGCGCCTCTTCGAGTACCCCGGCAAAATCCGGTACGGCCTTGCGCCGTCGGCGATTGCCAGATTTGATGGAATGAAGGCAAGGACTTGCTGCGAGTAGTCATTCCCCACGCCCAGTTTGGCGATGTTGCAGCTGGACGCTCGTTAGGAACAGCAGTGGAGCTCTAATACTTCGTGCGTACGTACACGCCATACCGCCCGTAACATGGAGAGCCCTGACGATTCTTGTGAGGATTGAGAGAGCCATCCATCCTTTTCCTGTTGAATGTCTTTCCGCAAACCGTGCATCGGTAGACGTAGGTTGGCCCTTGATGTCTGGTTCTCGGTAAACGGCCCATCCTTGGCATGCGCGGCATCGCGGCTGAAGGCGCAACGCTAAGCGGCCCCGTCGAAGTCAGTTCAACCGCGTAACGCGGCGTGAACACTTGCGAAGTTACCGTCGCTTCCTGCATACGGTCCACGCGGTAGGACCTGTACTCCCCTGAATCACTGCGTATGGCTCCCAGCACGTAGTTTCCTTCGGCCGTCTGCCGCAGCGAAAACGGCTCTATGCGGCGAACACTGCCATCATAGGCAAGATCGACACAGAGATAGTTCGCCGCTGCGAAGCGAATGATCTCAAGATTGGAGCGCGAGCGAAGGGGAATGTTCATCGGCAATACGCGTGTGCGCACCGGTGTTTCGCCGAGACCACGCTGGATAAGCGCGCGCTGCGGAATCGGCGCGCCGCTCGTCATCCAGTTAAAGATTTCTGGAAGCGCGTCCCAGAAATCGTTGAGCGGGGGAAGAACGGGAAGCTGGTGCGACAACATGTCCGACCACATGGCTTCAAGAGCAGGACGATGCGGCACAAGAGTCTGGAGCGTAGGCACCGGGATCGCCTTGTAAGCGCATTTCTGCCGAAGCACGTCAAGCAGTACAGCGGCGGTTGGCCGGCTATCCGTATGCCGATAGAGGTTCACCACGTCGTAGAGGTCGCGTGGTCGCGTCCGTTCTCCGAGCGCGCGCAGTTTTTCGCCGAACGCTTCTTCATAAGCGTAGCAATTTGCCCATATGCCCCCTCCGGACGATCGGTGTACGCATGAAAGACCTCGCGCCGGACAGACGGAAGCACCAGCCTTTCATCCGCTGTCAGGTCGAGCTTGATCTTGGGCCAGCCGCCCGAAGTCGGCGACACCGGTCCGCGGTACGTTTTTTTGCCCTGGCAGTTGGGACGTCCGCGGGAGTTGTCATAGATATCGAATTCGAGCTGGTCGGCGGGAATATTGAGACCAGATTGTTCCATCACCCAGGCGACGACTTCCTCAAACACCGTCTGTAAGAATTCCTGGTCGAGGTGTTCTTCATTGCGCAGAGTAAAATCCAAATCTTCTGAAAACCGATAGGTCTCGAAATAGCACTTCTTGAGGCACGTGCCGCCCTTGAATACCCAGCTTTCCGCAAGTTCGTCATGCGCATTTATGCCCGCGAGCATCCAGCCGAGGACGTAGTCCTTCTCGACAATGTTAGGCAACAGAGAAAACGACGACGCGGTTTCGAGGATTTCGCGCCGGTCGATCATGAGGCCGTTTGTTTCCTGGCTGACGGCAACCAGAGACGCCAGGCCGTGACGAGTTTTTTCGAGGGAAGCGCGGGATCGAGCCGGGCATAACCCTGTGTCAACCGGGAGCGGCACTCGGCAGCGAGCTTTGCATCGTGCAGCCGCGTTTCCGCAAGATATCCGAGGCGCTTGAAGATGACGCCGTTATTGAACTGCCCCGCGTACCGGATCAACAAGTCGCGATCAGCGGTCTTAGTTTCGAGATACCCGCTCAGGCTATCAGCTACGTGGGCGATGCCACCGCCCACCTCGGGCGCGGCGATCATATCGACCAGCGTGCGTGCGGGGTCCGATATAGATACCTTTACAGAACCGCGCCACAGCGTTTTCAATCCGAAGAAACGTTTCGGCTTCACGTTGTGCAACACGAAAACCGCACCGTGGGCGATCACGCGCTTTTCTGTAACCCGCCGCGTAGTGAAGACCAGGGTCTCATTGAAGAGCTGCTCGGTGAGTTCCCAATGATGGGCGGCCGTCCAGCCGCCGATGTAGCATTGATTGAAGAGCGTTGGTACGAGGACCCAGGGATCTGCGATCACCTGTTCGCTGCCAGCTAAGTCCAACGGGACGGGAACGTAAAGCCCATGTCCTATCCGCCGAAGCCAGCCCTGCTGTTTCCACCGTGATAGGAGCTTGGCCGCTGCACGCCGCTCGATACCGAGTGTCTGACACGCAATATCGACCGACACCACTTCCTTTGCGGCGCGGAGCACTGAAGCGAGCCGTGCGCGGCGGGTTGGCAAGGAGTCGATCTCACGTTTCATAGCTATATAATATAACCACAAGTTCGCATTTTCGAGGAACTTCATGTAGTGACATATAGCTAGATCTTCTCGACGGCCTGAAACCAGGACTGTGCGCTTTATCCCGAGAGCCACTGGAAGCGCGTGAAGTGACGCTCTGCGTGGGTTGAACGGAGCGTCTCGACCTCACGGTTTAGGAAGCGCCACGCCCCAGAAGCAATGCGATCCCGACTTGGGGAACGGGGCGAGGTAGGCTGTGTCCAACTCCTCAATCTGGAATCCGCCCTCCCTAATGAGCGACGGGATGTCGCGTGTCAGGTGGCAGCCCTCAAATGCCCATTGAAAAAGCGGCTCGGTCCTTTCCTGCCATCGCCGAACAGGGGGATCAGGAGCGAGTCCGTGCTCGAAGAAAATGAACTTGCCGCCTGGCTTCAGGAGCCGTCCGATTCCCCGAATGGCCTCGCCGACGCCTGGAATCGTGCATAGGGTAAACGTGCTGACCACGCTATCGACGCTGCCGTCCGGCAGGGGAATCCGTTCTCCAGGTAGATTCAAGAATTCGATGTCCAGCGTAGTTCCACGCTGCCGCTCTTCTGCGCGTCGAATCATCCCAGGGTTGGGCTCCAGGGCAAAGATCTTGCTAACTTTCATCGGGTCGTAGAGGGGGAAATTCACACCCGGTCCAACGCCGATTTCGAGGACCGTTCCGTGCGCCAACGGGACGATACGTTGGCGGATCTTCTGAATAGGTTTGGGATTACCCAGCAGAGTCACAAGATGGGGATAGACGCGATCTTTATAGAAGGGCATAGAGAAATTTCGTCGACGCCATTTGGCACAATGCAGCAGTTTCTTTACTGTTTGTGCAGAGTTGGATAAAGCAGTGTCCGATTGCCAAACTAGTGTCCCTGTTCGCCAATCCTGCGGTACCGAAGCAGCGCACGCACAATAAGAGGCACCCCCACAGCGGTAGGCAATAGCCAATACGTCGCGCTCGGAAGGTGTTTCCATACTGGCAATTGTTTGCCGTTGTCCATGTAGAAGGCAATCAACATCAAAATGTAAGACGACCCCATCCCGGTGATGTGTATCGGCACCCACCCTTGCCATCGTTGTCTCCGCGCGGCGCGTCCGAGGGTTGCCGCTGAAAACGATGCTGCTCCCAGAAAAAAAAGGTAGGAATCCTCGGACCATCGCGTTACTGCGAGAATAGTGGCGGTCAGGAAGACAATGGTGAGGCACCAGTGGTACAACGTCCCAAACCTAGGATGGCGACCGGCGCGTTTGGCGCTGAGCATCGCAACAATTCCTGTCACGACAGCAGCAAGCGCCGCAAGGACGTGAAAACCTAGCACGGTCAGGAACACAGGGGAGTCGGACGGAATATCATTCCGAAGAGATTAAACGGTGGACGGGTCATTGTTCGGCTTTGACGATGCGATTGTTTTGGTTAGCTTCCGCCGTCGGAGAGAACGCTCAGGTTCAACAGTCTCCCGCGTCTGATTGCGTTCATGACCATAAGCTCATGTTAACAGGACGGTTCCATTCGAGTTTTTCGTTACGCGACCACCAATCGATATAGGAATACTCAAATACTGTTGATGTCTTGGTTCTCCAGCACAGATTTAGCAGCACCCCGCTTGGCGACCTTCAGCATCGCGCGACCTACGCATTCCGTGGTTGTCACGTACTTCGGGAAAAGCAACTTCCATACTGGATAAAGGGGCCCCATCACGGCGTAAACTGCCCCGTACCACTTCGTCTTGGTCCGTACTCCGTGCAGTGGCTGAATATAACCAGGACGGAACATGTATACAGCCTTGAAAGGCATCTGCAACAGCGCGTTCTCTGTCTTGCCTTTCACCCGCGCCCACATCATGCGTCCGCGCTCCGTACTATCGGTGCCCGCACCCGACACGTAAATAAACGTCATGCCGGGGCTGAGCCGGGATAATGTTCTGGCCACCGAGGTCGTGAGATCGTAGGTCACGCGCCCATACGCCTCCTCCTTCATCCCTGTCGCGGAGACACCGAGGCAGAAGAAGCATGCCTCGTGGCCCGAGAGCCTAGCCTTAATTGCGGACAGATCAAAAAGATAGTCGTGTACGATTTCGTGCAGTTTCTCGTGCTGCTGTCCGGTGGCATTGCGCCCAATCGTGAGGATGCTTTCCACCTCGGGATCGAGCAGACATTCGCGCAGGACGCCCTGTCCGACCATACCCGTCGCCCCTAGAAGAATCACCTTCACGTATTACCACCTCTCAACTCAGTCTTGCATTGCTTTTGTTTCTGGTTTTCGTAGCAGCTGAGATCTCTTCAGCTCTGTTGGAATTGGAACTCGAGCATTACAATCTCGGGATTCGATCCCAGCCGCAGCGGCGGTCCCCACGTCCCGGCTCCGCTCGAAGTGAAAACCTGCATCCTCCCGATCTGGCTTAAGCCATACACAAACTGCCGGTAAAGCCGCCGTGCCATCCAACTCCAAGGTATGAACTGCCCAAGATGGGTATGCCCGGATAGCTGCAGGGAAACGCCAGCCGCTTCCGCGATCTCCGGATGGTCGGGCGCATGCGTCAACAGAACGCTCGCGCGATCGCGATCCAAGTGAATGCCGTGTAGCGCCGACGCAAACCTTCCGATTTGGGTTGCGTTCCGGTACGGCACGCCAATAATCTGCAAACCGTCCGCTTCCACCTTCTCATTCTTGAGCACGCGGACTCCGGCCGCCGCAATGGCATGCAGATATTTGCTGTCGTCCCCAAATTGCTCATGATTTCCCGCGACGAAATACACACCCTGTGGCGCCACGAGCTCGTTCAATGGCTCCGCTGCTCGCCGCGCGTCGATGGCAGTCCCGTCATACAAATCACCAGCAATAAAAATCGTGTCTGGCTCTTCCCTTAGAATCTTCGCAACCAAGCGCCGTAGAAAACTGCCATTTCGTACGTGCCCTAGGTGCACATCGCTGATCAGTGCCGCTCTTCGCCCGTGCCAGGCGGCAGGCAAGTTCGCGAGCCGCACCGTCGTTCGCGTGATCCGGGTCCAACTTGCGTTGTAAACACCATAGAGTCCGGCCACTACTGCAGCACCCAACAGCAATTCCACCGTCCGATGGAAGTTCATGTCTAGGCCGGCTAGCCGAGCAACTCCAAAAATTATCCAGGAGGCAACCGCCGCGAGAAAGAGGAAGCTGACCAGACCCATCCAAACCGCAGCAACCCTATAAAACGCCCGCAGAGCAGCGTTTGTATAGCGAAAGGCTAGCAGCGAAGCGGCGACAAAGCTCACCGACAAAAAGCCAAGGACCAATATGATCCACAGGGCCCCGTGAGTATCGCGTCCTGCGGGCGAAAATATCCACGTTTCATAAAACAGAAGATGGATCAAACAAAGAACAGACTGAATCACTGCAATGAGACCGATTAAACGTTTTCGTTCCATTAGATTCCTCAACTCGCGATTCGCACTGTCGTAGGAAATTCGCTTGCCGATAAACTGCGCGTGTGCCATTCACTCCAACAGGAAGTAGTCGGTTATCTTCTGTTTTTCCGTTACCCGCAGCGATATTACGGTCCATCCGCAACCCCTCACCGGTTCACGAGAACTCCCTGAGAGTCTCAAGCGACCTGAGTGACTGTTTTCCTGCGCTGCTGTTTCAGCAAAGTTTTGGTGATGGTGCCCATAAACCAGTCGTTAAAGCGGTCGGGCAAGAACGTCGACATGAATACCAACGGCTTGGCATGGGCGCCCACAGCGTAGCGGGTCTTGGGGCGCGAGGCCTGAATGGCCTTGACGATCTCGCGAGCTACGACGTCGGGATCCGACGCCGAACTGGCGCCCGCCAGGAACAGCGCCCGTTTTTCCTCGGCCTGAGGGCCATAGACGGTATGGCCGGACGCTTGCTGCAGGGTGGCAAGGGCGATCTGGCCCCACTCGGTACGGATGGCGCCGGGCTCAATGACGATGACGTCGATGCCGAAGGGCATGAGTTCCATGCGCAGGCAGTCACTGAAGCCCTCCACAGCGAATTTGGTGGCGTGATACCAGGCCCCGAGTGGTTCCCATCCCTTGCCGCCAATCGACGACACGTTCAGGATCTTTCCCGACCGCTGCTGCCGCATGAGCGGTGTGACCAGCTGGACAAGCCGGGCAAGGCCGAAAACATTGACCTCGAACTGACGGCGCGCTTCGTCGAGAGGGACGTCTTCCACCGCTCCGTAGGACCCGTAGCCGGCATTGTTGACGAGGACATCAATGCGGCCTTGTTCGGTGCGGATTCGCTCGGCCGCCTGGACGATGGAACCGTCATCGGTGAGGTCGAGCGGCAGTAGAATTGCCCCCAGCTTCTTGAGATTCGCCATTCGCTCCAGACGCCGCGCCGCGGCATAAGTTGTGTAGCCCAGCTCAATGAGTCTCTTTACCGTTGCCTCGCCGATCCCGGCCGAGGCGCCCGTGACCACCGCTACCTTTTTCATGTCTCTTGCTCCTTGATTTTTTTAGTATACCGTATAGTCGTTTCTGGTATACTCAGTATAGTTGGATGGGATGCCAGTGAAAAAGGTTCAGAAAAAAAATGCAGGCGCAAGGGAGAGTGGTTCGGCCAAGCCAAATGCCATCGTGCTGGCGGCGCTGGAGCTGTTTACCCGGTACGGATATCGTAAGACTTCCATGGATGATATTGCCCAAGCGGCGCAGGTGGCCAAGCGCACGGTATACCTGCACTTTGAGAACAAAGCGGCGGTCTTTCTGGCAATCCTTGAATATCTCGGCAACCAGGTGCGACGACGGTGCGCTGCCGCCGAGAGCGCGGATGGCACGGCAGCGGACCGGCTGACTGGTTTGCTCGATGCCTACTTTGGAATGGCGTTCGAGCTGTTCAGCAAATCTGAGCACATGCCAGAGCTGGAGGAGACTTTCTCAAAGCTGGCGCGGGCGAGGATCGGCGACCTGAATACGGAATACGGAAATCGGCTCGCAAGATTTTTGCGATCGCTTGAGAAAACGGGGGCGATCGGAGGGCCTCCGCAGGGGCTCACCGTGGAGCAGATCGTTCGTATCTTGATGCGGACGGCAGAGGGGGCCAAACACGACCCAGAAGTGCTGGGCGATCGGAAGGCACTTGACCGGCGGCTGCGGGAGCTAGCGATACTTGCCATTGCCGCGATGAAAAAATAATTGGACGCGAAGAGTCTAGCAGGATAGTTCGAAGGCCGCTGAGAGGCTGGACGAGGTCAATTCCACAGGCCAGCAAAGAGTTCATAACGAGTGACACCCTTGCATTTAACCGGGCGCGATGAATCCCGGGTGGTCGCTAGCCGACGATCCGGAAGTTCGGTGAGACTACTTTTAGAGGCATGCTCCGCCCGTCGCATCAATTGCCTGGCCGGTTATCCATCGGCCGTCCCTCGAGGCCATGGAGGTCACAACCTCGGCGACAAGGTTACCTTGTCCAATCCGGGAACGTTTTGGTTATTATCGTCCTGGTACCGCAGGTCTTGAGCCGAAACTCCGAAAAATGGAGCCGTGGAACGAAACGCAAAACCATTTCGAGAAGCATTGGCAAGATGAGAAGAACTGCCTCCGCGCAGTTCAGTGGTTGCGAATCGATGACTCACCGGCGAGGCGCTAGGTAAAATTTGGCTTCGGCGGCGCGCACACTGAGTCAAACCAGCCACTGATATATACCTCGGCGTGGGCTTCACCGCAGTAGTGCCGGGCTCCGGCCGCGTTGGCGTTTTCAGAACTCCATCGGTACACGGTAAGATCGGAATCTCCACATCGAATCACGAACCAGTGGATGGGATTGCTGGCAACCAGTCCACAGACTTCACACCTGAATTCCTGCAGCGTTGTCATGCGCTCCTTCCGTATATCAGTGGTCAGTGACGCTCACTTCGCGATCGAGGCTGGTCGCAGATTTGGTGTCAGAATCGTGAGTTCGCCAACTTGCTCCCTCTTCACGGTACCATGCAGGTGGGTGGCATGATCCATCATCCCAACCTCGGGAATGCTGCTCTTTCCTAGCTGGCACGTGCCATACGGTCTAGTTCCTGCCATTTGTTTCCGTCAACCTTTAACTCCGCTGCCGCCACATTTTCTTCGAGATGTTCGACCCTGGAAGTTCCTGGGATCGGGAGTATGACCGGAGATCGAGCTAGCAGCCATGCCAGAGCCAACTGCGATGGGCTAGCTTTCCATCGCGCTGCTATACGACTGATAGGGCTCTCAGAACTGGAAACACGACCGGCCGCCAGTGGGAACCACGGAATAAAACCCATTTTCTCTTTTTCGCAATACTCCAGAACATCTTCGGATCCGCGATCGGTGACGCTGTAACGATTCTGAACGCTCACAATCGGAACAATCGTTCGCGCATGCTGAATTTGTCGCACGCTCACTTCCGATAAACCGATGTATTTGATTTTTCCTTGCGCTTGCAAATCCCTCAGAGTGCCGAGCTGATCTTCAGCCGGGACCTTTGGATCGATTCGATGCAACTGATAAAGGTCAATCCGGTCCAGGCGCAATCGGCGCAGGCTGCCTTCGCAGGCGGATCTCAGGTGCTCTGGCTTTCCATTTTCAACCCATTGGTTGGGACCTGGCCGCACATAGCCACCCTTGGTGGCGATCACCAGCCCGTTCGGATACGGGTGCAGCGCCTCAGCTATGATCTCCTCACTCACGCCGGGACCATAGGAGTCCGCGGTGTCGATGAAATTGATCCCCAATTCGACAGCGCGACGCAAGACCCGGACGGCCTCAGCCCGACCCACAGGCTCTCCCCAAATTCCATCTCCCGTGATTCGCATCGCGCCGAATCCCAGGCGCGTAACACGAAGATCGCCTCCGATCAGGAATTCGCCAGACTTTTTAGCGAGTGCCTGGTTTCGTTGCACTGCCGACTTGTGATTCTGCATCTGCTTTCCCCTTCCGCCGATGAAAATTGACGTGTCGAACTGCTCTTCTCGTTTGGAGTAACGCGACGCAAGCGGCGTCGCAACGAACGTATGTCCATTTGCATCTCCTGCAATTCTCCGCGATCATCGCGTTACGGCGCCAACAGTGCGGACCGCTTGCACATCATGCCATTCACGCATCGGGATCGCCAGAAATAGCTCGGTGTGACCCGGAAGGTGGTTGACGTAAGGCTCATCATTCGATCCGTTCTGGCTCAATGTCCGCATCATGTTTTGATCCGGTCCGATAACCATGAGGTGTCGCCCAACGTGGAATTCATTGCCGCTTCCCATCGCATGCGACTTGTTAGGTACCCATTTGCCACCATACATATATGAAATTCCGACGCTTTGCACATTGGGCGTACGACCGGCAATGCTGTCCTTGAAGAACTGTAGAAAGACCTGGTCATAGCAGCCGGGCTCATGGGTGCCTTCAGGAGAACCCGGAAGACAGGTCCACCCATTGGTGCCAGCCCGGAGAGCCCGAAACTCGCCGCTGGGCGAAGTTGGCCAGTCGAACACGGCTGCGTTTAGCGTAACAAACTTTGGACCTGCCTGCAGAGCGGATGCGAACTTCCGGTGCCAGCCGAGCCTGCTCGGAGCTATGCTCTGCGGATGCCATCGCGTAACTATAGGTCGTCGTAGCTAAGCTCCATGCCAAAGCGAGCGGCTGCGAGTTTTGTCGATGAAGTCTGTATATTTGTTTCTCTTGCAGGAGTTTCTATGAATTCAACCACTGATCCCGAGCTAATCGGTAAGGTGTCAGGACTACGTTCGACTCATGGCACAGCTGTCTCGTTTAAGTTAGATTCTTCTGCGAGTCGTTCGCGCAGCGCAGGTACGACGCGAGTGCCAATCGCTTCGATGGCTTGCATGAGCTTCGCATGAGGTAAAGAGGCCGCGTTCATTTGAAAAGTGAGGCGG
>Ga0137390_10005142_pt1 | contig 10994 bp, 14 predicted proteins | sample 15con2h24AmetaG_FD_104937 | JGI IMG/M metagenome (GOLD analysis project Ga0137390, IMG submission 104937) | Vadose zone soil microbial communities from Angelo Coast Range Reserve, California, USA - 15con2h2.4A metaG | ecosystem: Environmental > Terrestrial > Soil > Vadose zone > Saprolite... | reverse complement strand
CGGTAAAGTGATTCTCAAGCCTGCGTCCGAGGGAACCGGTGTGATTGCGGCCGGCGGGGTCCGCGCCGTTGTTGAACTGGCCGGCATCCGCAACGTGCTGACCAAGCGGTTGGGCTCATCAAATCCGCATAACCTGGTAAAAGCGACGCTCCAAGCGTTGGGCGAGTTGCGCGACCGCGAGGAGGTTTTGAAAATGCGGAGAACGCCAACCGAGCACGCCACCGCACCGGCGGCCTGATAGATGCACGATGGACGGCACGATTCACATAAAGCTTGTACGCAGTCCGATTGGGACCACACAGCGGGTGCGGCAGACGCTGAAAGGTTTAGGGCTAGGCAAGGTTGGTAGCAGCAAGAAGCTGCAGAGAACTCCGGCCGTGCTGGGGATGCTCCGCCGCGTGTCGCATCTGGTCGACGAGGTCACAGAATAAAATGCCACAGGTTTAGGCCTGTATTAGCGAATGTGATGAAACTGAACGAACTTAAGCCGGCTCCTGGCTCCATCAGGCCCAAAAAGCGCATCGGTCGCGGAATTGGTTCCGGGCATGGCAAGACGGCCGGACGCGGACACAAGGGACGCGGTTCCCGTTCAGGCGGTAACACACCGCCCGGATACGAAGGTGGGCAGATGCCGCTGCAACGGCGTTTGCCGAAACGGGGTTTCAAACGGCTCCCCAAAAATGCCGCCCGGCGTGACAAGTACACCCATATAAATCTGCGCAGCCTTGCCGCCTTTGCTGAAGGTGAGATGATCGACCCGGCAGTGCTGGCTGATCGCGGGTTGGTTAGGGCGGGTCACAAGGTGAAGGTCTTGGGTGATGGCGACCTGACGCTCAAGTTGACAGTTCGCGCTCATGCGTTTTCGAAGAGCGCACGCGAAAAAATCAATGCTCTCGGCGGAATGGCGGAACTGATTGAGGATTCGGCAAAACTGAATGCTTGAAGGATTTGCAAACGCTTCGCGCATTCCGGAACTACGCCGCCGCCTGCTGTTTACCGCGGCGATGTTGGCGGTGTACCGGATTGGCGTCGCGGTGCCGACCCCGGGAATCGACGGGCAGGCGCTGGCCGACCTGCTGTCGCATCTTTCGGGCACACTGTTCGGCTTTATTAACCTGTTTTACGGTGGAGGGCTCGAGCGGTTCTCAGTCTTCGCACTGGGAATCATGCCGTACATTTCCGTCGCAATTATTCTTGACCTGATGAAAATCGGATGGCCCTACCTCGATGAACTCTATAAGGAAGGTGAAGCGGGACGGCGCAAGATTTCGCAGTACACCCGTTACGGCACGGTCGGGCTGGCCATCGTACAAGGAACAATGATCGCGCTCGGGTTGGAGAACTATGGCGCGCAGGGTGGCGGTGGTAGCGCTACCCCGCTGGTCTATCATCCGGGACCCGGATTCATCGTCATGACCGTCATCACGGTGACTGCCGGTACCATCTTCGTAATGTGGATCGGCGAGCAGATAACCGAGCGCGGCGTCGGTAACGGTATCTCGCTGATAATCATGGCGGGGATTGTCGCACGGCTGCCGAGCGCCTTGGCTAGCACCGCGCAATTCGTCAAGAACGGTGAGATGAGCATCTTCGTGCTGATCCTTATCGTTGCCTTGGCCGTGGTAGTGACAGGTGGCATCGTTTACGTCGAGACTGGTCAGCGCCGGATCCCGATTCAATACGCTCGGAGGGTCGTAGGGCGGCGGGTTTATGGCGGACAATCGAGTCATCTGCCGCTGAAAATCAACACATCAGGTGTGATCCCGCCGATTTTTGCGTCGTCAATCCTGGTCTTTCCTGCTACAGTCGCGACCTTTGTACCGGCGCTCAAAGAATGGTCGGGGTATCTAACACCTGGAGGACTGATATACACTTTTGTTTACGTCGGGCTGATCGTATTCTTTTGTTACTTCTATACCGCGGTGACATTCAATCCGGTCGACGTTGCTGACAATCTGAAAAAGTATGGTGGTTTTATCCCTGGCATTCGCCCTGGCCGTTATACCGCCGACTACATCGATCGGGTCCTGTCGCGAATCACCCTCGGCGGCGCGATTTACGTGAGCGCAGTCTGTGTTCTACCAACTATCCTGGTCCAGCGTTTCAACGTGCCGTTCTATTTTGGCGGTACGGCATTGTTGATCGTAGTGGGGGTCGCGCTCGATACGATGGCGCAGATTCAAACTCATCTGATTGCGCGCAATTACGAAGGGTTCATGCGACGGGGCCGGGTTCGCCGGCCGGGAGGTTAATTGGTGCGGCTGGTACTGTTGGGTCCGCCGGGTGCTGGAAAAGGCACGCAGGCACGAATGCTTGAGATCAAGTTGCAGGCGCCGCAGATTGCCAGCGGCGATTTGCTTAGAGCCGCGGTACGTAAGCGGACCGCGCTCGGTCTGCACGCCAAGGCCTTTATGGACAAGGGAGCGTTGGTTCCCGACGAATTGGTTTTAGGGATGATCGAGGAAGGGCTCAGCCAGCCCGACGCTCAAAGCGGATTTATCCTGGACGGCTTCCCGCGCACAGTGGCGCAGGCCGAGGTGCTCGGCAGCATGCTGGCCAGGCGCAAGGAAAGACTCGATAAAGTCGTGGCGATAATGGTTCCCGACGAGGAGATCGTCAAACGGATTTCAGGGCGGCGCACTTGCCGCGTCTGCGGCGCCATGTATCACGTGATCTATGACCCGCCGCGCAATATGAACATGTGCAACAAATGCAACGGCGAGCTTTATCAACGGGAAGACGATGCAGAAGACACGGTGCGCGCGCGAGTTCAGGTCTATGCGTCGTCGACCAGCCCTCTGCTCGACTATTACGGACAGTCCGGACTTTTGGCGAAGATCCACGGGATTGGCCGCGCGGAAGAGATTGAGCGGCGGATCCTGTCCGCTTTGGGCATCGACTGAGTAGATTCGAGGATTGAGGTGATAACGCTCAAACGCCCCGAAGAAATCGCCTTGATGCGCCGGGCGAACCAGATCGTGGCGGAGACACTGAATGAGTTGATCGCCGCGGCAAAACCAGGCGTGACCAGCCTCGAACTTGACCAGTTGGCGGAACAGTTAACTTTGAAAAAGGGCGCACGGCCAGCGTTCAAAGGTTATAAGCCGCACGCGGTCGAGTACCGCCACAGTTTGTGCGTGTCGATCAATGATGAGATTGTGCACGGGATACCTTCAGCAAAGCGCCGGCTGAAGGAGGGTGATATCGTCGGGCTCGACTTCGGGGTTTGTTATCAGGGGTATTTCGGCGACGCCGCGCGTACGATAGCGATTGGGCACGTCTCGGAGGGCGCGCGCCGCTTGATGAAGATTACACGCGATGCGCTTTACGCCGGAATTGAACAGGCGCGCGTCGGCAACCGCATCAGCGACATCGCTCGCGCGGTTCAACATACCGCCGAGCGCGCTGGCTACTCTGTAGTGACCGAGTTCGCCGGCCATGGAATCGGGCGTAAGCTCCACGAAGAGCCACAGGTGCCGAATTACTTTCGGCCTGGAATGCCCAATCCGCGGCTGCAAGAAGGAATGGTGTTGGCTATCGAGCCGATGATTAACGAGGGAGTGGCGGAACTGGAGATTCTCGGCGATGGATGGACGGCGGTTACCGCCGATGGCAAGCTGTCGGCCCATTTCGAACATTCCATCGCGATTACTACCGCCGGCCCTGAGATTTTGAGCGAGTTGAATTACGATGTCTAAGGGAGATGCAATCGAAGTGAGCGGGACGGTGGCGGAGGCGCTCCCGAACGCGATGTTTCGGGTGTCGCTAGAGAATGGTCATCGGGTCCTGGCACATATTTCGGGCAAAATGCGCATGCATTACATCAAGATTCTGCCGGGCGACAAGGTTACGGTTGAACTGTCACCTTACGATCTGACGCGCGGCCGTATCACCTACCGTATGCGTTGACACCGGGCGAAGCGCCGCGGAGCCCTAGCTCGCTGGCGGAACGAAGTGGAGCGAGCAAACGAGTCTGCGACTGCGCATAAGAATAGACCAAATGAAAGTTCGCGCTTCGGTCAAAAGAATCTGCAAGAACTGCAAGGTGGTGCGCCGCCAAGGCGTGGTTCGGATTTTGTGCTCCAATCCACGCCACAAGCAGCGCCAAGGTTAGCTGGAGGAAGGTTCGATGGCACGTATAGCAGGTGTCGAACTGCCGCGTAACAAGCGGATGGAAATCGCGCTTACCAGTATCTACGGCATCGGGCGGCCCACTGCGCATAAGTTGCTGGAACAGGCCAAAGTTGATTTTGGCCGCAACAGCGATGAGCTTACCGCGGACGAGCAAGTGCGGATCCGCCAGGTGCTCGACCGCGACTATAAGGTCGAAGGTGACTTGCGGCGCGACTTGCAGCAGTCGATCAAACGACTGATGGACCTTGGCTCCTACCGTGGCCTCCGGCATCGCCGCGGTCTGCCGGTTCGCGGCCAACGCACGCATACCAACGCGCGTACGCGAAAAGGTCCGCGTAAAGTCGTGGCGGGTAAAAAGGCTGCGCCATCGAAGGGCTAAGCAGAACGGGCTTTACAGCCTGTTGTTCAGATTTTTTGAGGTTACATGGCTGACGAGAATCGCGAACAGAGACCTGCGAGATCTGGCGGAGCGGCGGCAAATCCGCCCGCGGCAGGTGCGGGTGGTGCGAACGCCCCTGCGCCCGCCGGAGGTGCTGCGGCCGCTACCGCGGCGGCGCCGCGTCGAAGGCGAACGCGCCGCAGTGTGCCAGAGGGCGTGGCCCATATTCATGCGACCTTCAACAACACCATTGTGGCGATCACCGACCCGCAGGGCGCGGTGGTCGCGTGGTCCAGCGCAGGTTCCGTCGGCTTCAAAGGTTCGCGCAAGGGAACACCATTCGCCGCCCAGATGGCGGCCGAGGCGGCAGCCCGCAAAGTGGCCGACTTTGGAATGCGTACAGTAATTGTTTTTGTGAAGGGGCCGGGTGGAGGACGGGAGTCGGCAGTACGGGCGCTGCAGGCCGCCGGACTCAATGTCTCGTCAATCCGCGATGTCACACCTATACCCCACAACGGCTGCCGTCCACCCAAGCGGCGCCGGGTCTGAGCGGTTGGCGAAGCGCGACTTAACTGATTGGGGCAAGTACACCGACGCATGCGGTTAGCGCGACGATGGCACTCGGCGTATGCAAGGTCACTAAAAAAGGGTAACAGGTGGCAAGGAATCTTGGTCCGGTATGCCGGCTCTGCCGGCGTGAAGGGTTAAAGCTCTTCTTGAAGGGCGAGCGATGCTATACTGACAAATGCGCGATTGAACGGCGCAATTACCCGCCAGGTGCGCATGGGCAGGCACGGACGCGTTTTTCGGAATTCTCAATCCGGCTGCGGGAGAAACAGAAAGTCAAACGGATCTACGGCATGCTGGAAAAGCAGTTCGCCCACTACTTTGAATTGGCCGAGCGGATGCCGGGCATCACCGGAGAAAACTTGCTCGTGTTGCTTGAACGCCGGCTCGACACGGTTGTGCTGCGGCTCGGTTTCGCCAGCTCGCCGGCGCAGGCGCGTCAACTGGTGCGGCACGGACATATCCAGGTCGACGGCAAGACTGTGACGATTCCGTCATACCTGCTGGAGATAAATCAAACGGTCAGTATTGGCGAAAGGAGCCGCCAGAAAAAGGTGATTGTCGATGCGATTGAGCTGGCGCAACGGCGCGGGGTGGCGTCCTGGATTTCACTGGAGCGGGAGCAATTCCGCGGCTTGCTCAAGGCCTTGCCGGCGCGCGCCGATTTGACGATGCCGATCAGCGAAAAGCTGATTGTCGAACATTATTCGCGGTAGAGAGCTAGCTGATTTTTCCGCGCGCCCAATTTTTTTAATCGAGCACAAATACAAAGCACTATGCATAATGATTGGCGTGACCTGATCAAACCCAAGGGAGTTGACTTCGACGAGAAGGAACTTACTCCCACCTACGGCCGGTTTTTCGCCGAGCCGCTGGAACGCGGTTATGGGATCACGGTCGGCAACGCGCTGCGCCGGATCCTCCTGTCGTCGCTGCCCGGCTTTGCGATAACTGCAGTGCGAATCCAAGGCGTGCTGCACGAATTCTCCACGCTGGCCGGAGTCAAGGAAGACGTGACCGATATCGTGCTGAACCTCAAAGAGGTCCGCCTGCGCTTGCACGAAGGCGATCAGCTTACTGCGACGCTACATGCGAAGGGCGAGGCGGTGGTGACCGGGCGCGATATTACCGGCGGCCCGAGCCTTGAAATCCTTACCCCGGACCAGCATATCGCGACGCTTGACAGAGGTGCTGAGCTGGATATGGAGCTGGTGGTCAAGCGCGGGCGTGGCTATGTGCCCGGAGAACGTACCGACGAGGACGAGCCAATCGGCACGATTCGGCTGGATGCGGTCTACGCACCGATACGTAAAGTCAATTTCGTGGTGACTAATGCCCGCGTCGGTCAGCGCACCGATTACGATAGATTGGCACTCGAAATCTGGACCGACGGATCGGTCTCGCCGCGTGACGCACTAACTTACGCAGCACGGGTAATGCGCGACCAAATATCCATCTTCGCCGGCGTCGAAGAGGAGACCGAGGCGCCGGAACTGGGTGAGCATCCTGACATTCGGCCAGCCTTTAACGAATATCTGTACCGGCCGGTGGAAGGGTTGCCTATTTCGGTGCGCGCATTCAACGGACTCCAGAACGCTGACATCAAGTACATCGGCGAGCTGGTGCAGCGGACCGAGCAGGATATGCTGAAAATTAAGAACTTCGGCCGCAAGTCTCTCAACGAGATCAAGGAAGTGCTGACGGATATGGGGCTGTCGCTGGGAATGCGGTTGGAAAACCTGCCCTCGCGCAGCGAGCTGGATCGGATGTGGGAGGAGCAGGAGCGGCGCGAATCGGCTTAGCTCCCGCGCGAGTCATCCAATGCGTCATCTCAATCAAGGGCGGAAGCTTAGCCGCACTTCGGCCCATCGCAAGGCTCTCTTTCGCAATCTCGTGCTGGCGCTGGTCAAACACGAACGGATCAAGACCACCGACGCCAAAGCGAAAGAGTTGCGGCGTTACGCCGATCGGATGGTCACGCTCGGGAAGCGCGGAGATCTCGCCGCACGCCGTCTGGCGTTTGCGTTCATGCAATCGCGCGATGCGGTCAAGCGGCTGTTCGATGAGATCGCGCCCAGGTTCAAGGAACGCAACGGCGGCTACACGAGGGTAGTGAAATTCGGCTTCCGGCGTGGCGACGCGGCTCCATTGTCGATCATCGAATTCAGCGACCATTCCGAGCAGGCCGCCGCGAGAAAACCCCGCAAGAAGCGCATTCGCCGCGAAGAAGAAGCTCAACCGGCACGCCGCCGCGCCGCCGCCGGCTCATCCGGCGTTCTAAGGGCGCCTCGCTGACACAAAGAAGCGCGCTGGACTGCCCCGCGGCAGATGGCCCTATTAGAAAATGACCGCGTCCCGGTCTTTTTCCACGGCGAGCCCGAATCACATTGCGAGCGTTTCCAGTGTCGCTCACGCTTCTCGAGTCGCGGGCTTACCAGTCGCGATGCAAATGGGAATGAGTAATGACCGCCCTCAGTCAGCCCTGCACTGAAGATAATGTCAGAGGATGAAAAAGGAGAGCAGGCAGTCACGGCTGCCCAGCGAACGCACGATGCGGCCTTCGGCTACTCGATGCTGACCTCGTCGGGAAACAGGAAGGTGGTGCTGCCGTCGCTGAACTGAACCAGAAACATGCGGCGATCCAGATTGATCACCTCTCGCAGCACTCTGGGTTTCTCCTTGAAATGATTCACTCCGTCTCGATCACGCACTGGCCGTCTCAGCAGACAATACCGTCCGATCACGGGGTCAATGGGTTCAACTTGTATATTCTCCATCTTACTGTGCCTCCCTACCGCCCCTTTCGGGTTCCCTCTCACCCACGCCAGAGTTAAGAAGCAAAGGTCGGGCCCGAAATGGGGACCGATTTTTGTGACCCTCAATAACCTTGACGCTGCCTCAGTGTGCAACCAGGAAGATGAGGAATTCGCACTTTATAGTTAAACTCAATTATCGCACTTCCGAGTTTGGGTCATTCGGCCCTTTTCGTAGCCTGCGGCCCATCGAGTCAAGGAGGGAAAGAACCGCAGAACTTTGATATTCTCCTGTTCGTTTCCGATGCTTTTTTGACGGCGAGGCGACCTTATGACGACAATTTATCCCCTAATTATGGGCCGTGAGGCCATGGTATCCACCGAGCATTACCTCTCAGCCTCGGCCGGCGCACGAATGTTCGCTCGTGGCGGTAACGCGATTGATGCGGCGATCGCAGCGACCCTGGTCGAAGGTGTCGTCAATCCGCACATGCACACTATAGGCGGCGAAGCGCCAATGCTCATCTATGCGGCAAATGCTGAACGCGTTATCGCGGTTAACGGCAACATGGTAGCTCCCGCGAAAGCGACCATCGCGCATTACCGCAACCTTGGGATGGATCTGGTGCCAGGCGAAGGTCTGCTCGCCGCGGGCGTACCCGCCGCCTTTGACGCGCTGGCCGCAGCGCTGGGGTGCTTTGGAACACTCACCCTTGCAGATGTTGTCGAGCCCGTGCTGAAGCTATGTGAAGACGGGATGCCGATGCACGCGGGATTAAGCGGCCATGGTGAAACGCCACAAGACTTGTCCGGCTTAATCGGAAGAGCATCGCTACGAAGCAATGAACGCAAGTTTCGCGAGCACTGGCCAACCAGCGCTGCCATCTACTTACCGAACGGCGAATTGCCCCGTCCGGGCGATATAATCAAAAACCCCGCCTTGGCCAATCTTTTCCACCGTTTGCTCGATGCCGAGGCGGCTGCCCGTAATCGTGGCCGTCAAGCGGCGATCGACGCCGCTCGTGACCGTTTTTACCGCGGTGACATTGCACGAGAGATCGTGCGATGGTCGGAGGCGAATGGCGGATTGCTGGAGGAGAATGACCTCTCGCGATTTGCGACGAAATTTGAAGAATCCGTCACCGTCGATTACCACGGTGTCACAGTTCACAAATGTCAGCCGTGGTCGCAGGGTCCGGTTTTTCTTCAACAACTCTCTATCCTGGAGGGTTTGGACCTGCGGCGGATGGGCCACAACTCCGCCGACTATATCCATTATTCGGTTGAAGCCGCCAAGCTCGCCTTTGCCGACCGCGAAGCCTACTATGCCGACCCGGAATTCGTGCGGGTACCGCTCGACGGCCTGCTTTCAAGAAAGTACGGAGAATTGCGCCGCGCACTGATCGATCCAAAACTGGCGTCGATGGAACAGCGGCCCGGCGATCCGGTTGCAATGCGCGCATTAACTGCGGCCGGCGGCGCGGAACCGAGATCATGGGGCAGCGGCACGACTCATGTCACCGCAGCCGACGGCCATGGCAATATGGTCGCCTGCACCGCCAGTGGCGGATGGATTCCCAGTTCGCCGGTGATTGATACGTTGGGTTTTCCGCTCGGCACGCGGATGCAAACTTTTTATCTCGACGAGCGCCATCCCAATGCGCTCAAACCGGGTAAGCGGCCACGCACCACCCTCACGCCATCGCTCGCGACGCACGGCGGCCAGCCATTCCTCTCCTTTGGCACTCCAGGCGGCGACCAACAGGATCAGTGGACGTTGCAGTTTTTCGTCAATCTCATTGACTTCGGAATGGGCGTGCAGGAGGCAATCGAAGCGCCGAGATTTTCCACCGCCCATTTTCGCTCGAGCTTCTATCCTCATAACTCCATGCCCGGCGTAGTGCGGGTGGAAGACCGCATCGACAAGAACGTCGTCGATGAGCTTGCCGCGCGGGGCCATAGGGTAGTTGTCCGACCTTCGTGGTGCGAAGGTCACGTGCTTGGAATTCGCTTCGATCCGAAACGGCGTCTGCTCGAAGGTGGCGCCGATCCGCGCGGCCAGTTGGCGGTGGTGATGGCGGCGCAGGCGATAGGATGGTAGCGGAAGAGATGAGGGATAGGAGATAAGAGACAAAGGGGAGTTGTTCATGGGTCTGCGCCCCACCCGCGCTGAGATAAACCTCCAATCCCTCCCCCTGACCAGGGGGAGGTTAGGTGGGGGTTGTCTTCTATTCTCACAACAAGAGTCATGAAATTTGCGACCCGACTCCTGGCGGTTCTGGCGATAAGCTCAATGACGACGCGTGCTTTTGCAGCAAGCTCTGTGATCGACCCAGCCAAAATAATCGACCTGACGTATACCTTCGATGCGGCGACGATTTACTGGCCGACTGAGCATCCCTTCGCCCATCAATTTGAGCATTACGGGATGGCGCCAGGTGGCTACTTCTATTCATCGGCCAGGTTTGCAGCGCCCGAGCATGGCGGCACTCACATGGACGCACCGATCCATTTCAGCAAGGGCGCAATTACCGCCGATCAAGTGCCATTGACCGCGATGATCGGGCCGGCCTCGGTGATCGATTTCTCGGAACGCGCCGCCAATGATCCGGACGCGATGCTGGACGTTGTCGACATTGAGAAGTGGGAATCGGCACACGGCAAAATCCCTGACGGGGCAATCGTGGTAGCACGCTCGGGGTGGGGCCGCTATTGGCCAGATAAGAAACGTTACCTGGGAACCGACAAATTCGGCGACGTTGCACATCTTCGGTTTCCGGGTTTTTCCGCCGACGCAGTGAAGTATCTGCTCGACCATCGCAAGGTCGCCGCCATCGCGATTGACACGCCAAGCATGGATCCGGGCTACTCCAAAGATTTCCCGGTACATCGGTTATGGCTGGGCGCTAATAAACCTGGTTTCGAGAATGTCGCGCATGCCGATGAACTGCCCGAAACCGGCGCCACGATTTTTTGCATCCCGATGAAAATTGGCAAAGGTACCGGCGCCCCGGCGCGCATTTTCGCACTATTGCCCTGAATAGAGCACGACTCCCCCGCAGTCGTGGGAAAGCATCTTCGACCAGGGGCAGCCGAGGGATCGCGCCCCGTCTTCGGGCCTGGACAGGCTTTCCAGCCTGTCTCTGGAGTTTCTACATAGG
>Ga0137390_10005131_pt1 | contig 11004 bp, 8 predicted proteins | sample 15con2h24AmetaG_FD_104937 | JGI IMG/M metagenome (GOLD analysis project Ga0137390, IMG submission 104937) | Vadose zone soil microbial communities from Angelo Coast Range Reserve, California, USA - 15con2h2.4A metaG | ecosystem: Environmental > Terrestrial > Soil > Vadose zone > Saprolite... | reverse complement strand
CACGCATTTCGCGGCAAACGGCCGCAGCAGCTTCGAGCTCGCGACCAGCAGGCGGCTTGAGACGAAGATCGCGCGCGCCCGCGTCAGGACCCGCCGCAGCATCGGCATGAGCACAGAGCCGCTGATGCGCTGGCGCACAATATCTGAGTGATACCAGACGTAGGTAGGCTTGCTACGGGCGATCATTTCCGAGGCGCCAAAGCCCAGCGGAAACGGATGATGCAGTAAAATCGCGTCGGCCTCGCGCGCCATGGTACGGAAGCAGCGGAAGAAATCGACGGAGACTGGCATTCCCAGCGGACGGCCAAGCGTCGAGGCCTTGCGCACGCGGACGCCGTTGATGATCTCGGCGACGGTTGAGCGGCTGTCGGCGCATGCGAGCACGCGCGAATCGAAGCCATGATGGTGGTTGAGGCCTTCGGCGAGCTGGGCCACTATGGTTTCGACTCCCCCAATATGCGGAAAGTAAGCTTTATTTACCTGCAACAACCTCATCGGAGTGCGGGATCCATGCTCTGCATATCGGCTTTGGAGCATGTCCGTTAGCGGTCGGCCGTTTTCACTGCGGCCATCCAGATGGCCTCGCCCAAGTTGAGACCGATAAGCCGATTCGCCATGCGACATAGCTGGTAGTCGGCATCGTGGGTCATTTGCCTGAAACCGTTCAGCGCATGACACGGGTCGAGGTCCTCATCAAAAATCTTGAAGCCGCAGCTCATAAGAAGCTTTCGAAGTGTATCGTTTGTAAAATGAGAGAGGTGGATTTCCAAGCCGGGGCGGTCGAGCTTCAGGGGTTCGAGCTCGTAGCCAGCCCATCGGCTGAATCGCCGCGGAGCTATGCGCGCTAGCAACCGTTTTACCCGGCGCTTCCAGATCAGGATTTCGTTTGGCACCGCTATTACGATCAAGCCGCCGTCAACGAGCAGTTCGCGGCAGCGCAACAGAAGTGCGCGTGGGCTCACGACATGCTCAAGGACGTGAAAAACGGTGATCACTTCGAAGCGCCGTTCCCCGAAATCGATTTCTTCGATGGTTCCATGTCGAACGTTCAGCCCGTATTTGCACCGCGCAATCTCTAGCGCTCGCGACGAGACTTCGGTCCCTTCAACCTCAAACGAGCGGCGGGCGAACTCCAAAAACTGACCGATTCCGGTGCCGACATCGAGCAGGCGTCCTTTCCTGCCGTAGCGCTCGACCATCCGCAGCCGCCGCCGCCAGAGAGTATCGCGCACGCTTTCGTGTGTTAGCCAATCATCGTATTGATTATACTGCGAATAGTATGCGGCAATCTGTGACGGCGAAGGACAGCGGCTTCGGAAAAAGAAGCCGCATTCGCGGCATTTCCAGAGGTCAAGTGCGCGATCAGCCAGGTCAAAATGGCTGTCACCGCATACCTCGCAATCCAGCGCCGCGTCAGCCTGCATAGTTGACGTACCGTAAAGATGAGCGCGTTGTCGCCGTCGCCTACAGAGAAATCAAGCGCGCGCGGTGCTCACCGATCGGTAGACATTGACCGTCTCGCGCGCGGCATTCTCCCATGAAAAGCGCTTGACGTTCTGATGTCCGGCCAGGATCAGCTTTCGCCGCAGCGCTTCATCGTCGGCGAGGCGTTGCAATGTCGCCGCCATATCCTCGACGGAACGCGGGTCGAAATAGATTGCAGCATTCCCGGCAACCTCCGGCAGCGCGGTGGCGTTGGAGCATGCCACCGGCACATCGGCGGCCATCGCTTCGAGCACTGGCAGCCCAAAACCCTCCGAGAGTGACGGGAACGCCAGCATTTTTGCGCGACTAAGCACCGCTCCTAAATCACCATCGTCGAGATAACCGGTCAGCACGACATTGCCCCCAAGCCGTAATTGACCTATCGTCCGCTGCAAGCGGCCGCCGTCATTTGGCAGATGACCAACGACAACTAGTTGCAAGGGGCGCGACGCCTGCAACCTTGCGAATGCCTTGATCAGTGCTTCAATGTTCTTGTGCAGGAACTGATTACTGAACGCGATGATATAGTCCATGACAATCCCCAGCCGCTCTGCGATGGGCCGCCACGGTCCCGGCGCTGATGTTTGGGCAATGTTCAGTGCACTATAGATTACGCGTATCCGCTCCGCTGGAATGCTTAGGCGATCGATTATGGTTGTGCGGCTGAACTCGCTGTCAGTAATCACAGCGTCCGCGGATCTCGCTGAGCTATTCACAAGGGACGACAGGAGCCGTGCCTTGAGAGCGCTGACGCGCTCTCGGACAGAGGATGCATATCGACTGAGAGAAGACAACGTCAGGTCATGTATGGTTACAACTCTGGGACAGCCAGCCGCGAGCGATGTAGTATTTGCGGGTGAATGCAACACGTCGATTCGGTCGCCCCTAACATAGCGTGGTATGTAGACTTGCTGCAAAAGTTGGCCGTTTATCCCATGCCTGACGGAGCGGCAAATGATTCTACAGCGGAAATTGCCCGGCAGCTCGCTGAGCCTCTCAGCTACCTCACTAGTTGTAAACAGAACGTAGTCATTATCGGCATCGAACTGTGCCAGACCGTTCAGCAACCCGCGAACGTGAGTGCCGATTCCCCCCTCACGACCCGGCCGCAGCCACAGTAGGTCAATTCCGATCCTCATCTGAGTGTCAACGTATGTTGGGCAAAGGCAGCTTTAGGGCATCGTTCCGCGGCGGTTCCGAAGAACTTGTGCCGGTAAAGGACCTGTAGAGATGGGTTTTTCTTGATTCCCGGATCGAGCAATTGTCTCAACGAGAGACGCTGATGCCGTAATAGTGGTGAGGTCGTTCCTCAATAGAAGCTGCAAAGTGCCGTCCGTTAACGCACCGAGAAGGAACTTAAGCAGTACGGCCTCAATGGCCGGCCCACTTGCAAAATTGCGCCTTCGTATCCATTCCCAGAGAAACAGGGCGCCTACCGTGAAGAAAAACATGCCCACAACTATTCCGCCGGGACCTTCGATTGCAAAAAAGAAACCCAGCAGTGAAGGCGCGACCGCCCAGATTCCGAGTTCGTCCAACTCTGGATTGACCTGAAAAATCTCCTCGGTCATGTAACCACCGACGCCCCACTTGTACCGATCCGTGGCGCGCCAGAAGGCTATCCCTAGCGGCCGGCGATCGGCGCTGACCAACACCGCAAGTGCGTCGGCTCCCGTCAGACGCATCGTCAAATACTTAACGGGCAACCAGGGGTCTTCTGACAGTACATCGGAGGGGTGGACTAGCTCCATACTCTCACTCAGGCTGAGCCCGCTACCGCGTTCGTTACGAAAGGCGCCCACAAATGGGAAAAACACCGCGACGCTTAGGATGAGAACTAAGATTGTACCTGCGATCGTTCTAAGTCGAACCGTGTAACCGAGAAGCACGGGAATGAGTGCGGCCATTAGAATTGTGTATCCTAATCCTCCCTTGGTAGCCTCCAGAACGACCATGCTCAACCCGTAGAGAAGAATGAACACTAGTGTGCCACCTATGAGACCGCGCCGCTTGCCCTCGACTGCATACTGAAACAAAAGCAGTAGCAGCATGGGTATCAATGTTTCTCGGGAAAGTGTGACGATGCCACGCAGGTGAAAGGGAAGCGTTTCTGTGACGGCTGTTCCCATCACCATCCCGTAGTGGAATACAAGAGCGCTTGTCAGAACGCTAAGCGCTATCGCTGTTGTGGCGGCTACCCGAAATGCGAGCCGCGACAAGAGCACCTTCGGCGGCGCAATGTTCGCTGTGTAGCAGGAGTAAAATGCGACTTCTGCTATGCATAATGCGCCAAACGCCAAAGTAATGAATTCGTACACTCTGATTAGATTGTCGGGCGATAGGACCGCCGGACTCAAGGCCATTGGCAATGGAGCGAATTTCATTAGATCGGGCCAGCTAACTATCAGGTAAAATTTGAGGTAGTAGCAACCGAGAAATCCGACGAAAATGAGCCAAGCGGCGAGCCTACCACGCACGTCCGACATCAGCACCGCTAAGGTCCACAGACTCAGAGTGACGCCAATTAGCGTGAGTGCTAGGAACTCAACCGGAACGCCGCGAAAGTGATCGCAGGTCGTAAGATATCCGCCTACGAAAAGTCCGAGCAGTGAGGCGTGAACGATCGTAGAACCTGTCATGGCGTGCAAGCCAGAACGTCAGTCTTTAGATTTCGAGAACGCGCGGAACGCAAAAAAAGATGCTCCGCTGACAACTCGTGCGTGCTGCCTATATTTCGCTGAATTTCAATGAGCTGGCAGCCGTCCCGGTGAGCAGGTCGGCCAATATCCGTGCACTGCTCTGCCAATCTCTCGCTGCTCGATAGGGCGCGATACTTGCTTGAGCGAGAGCGGACACTATCCCATCCCTGATGCCCGCCGCCGTTGGCGAAACATAAATCGTCGCGTCGTCGCCGGCCTCGCGGGTTTCGGGAATGTCGGTGGCCACAACGCGAGCACCGCAGGCGCGAGCCTCCGACACAGGAATCCCGAATCCCTCGTATATCGAAGGAAAGACAAATACATCGCAACCGGTGTAGAGCGCTGGGAGGTCTGGGCTAGGTACGTGGCCGAGCGATTTTACCTCTGTACCAACTGAAGCTCTGAGGAGCTGTTCAAGCTGCTGGTTACGCCAGCCTTTCTGACCAACCGCCACCAGCGTGTGGCGTGATAGCAGACCCTCTGTCTTCATCAAGAGAAAGGTTTTGATCAGCAGTGCAAGGTTCTTCCGGGGTTCGCGCGTGCCGACGGCAAGAATATACGGTTTATCAACGCCGTATCTGATCAAGCACGAATCCACCTCTTCGCGGCTTCTTGGTCTGAATTCGCTGGACACTGCAGGTGGAACAACAGCGTCGGTCTTGCGATTATAAAAACAACGAAGCCTCTCGGCTGTGCCGATCGAGTTGGTGGTTACCGCTTTCGCCCTTGCAACATTATGTGCAAACAGAGCGCGGCTAGTCCACAGCACCTTCCGGCTCATGGTGTGCGGCACGACCTTATGGTTCAGATCATGGACCGTAAGCACAGTCCTAATGGTTGAACCCATTAACGCGAGAGGCACGGTGCCGGTCGTGTACCAGAACGCATCCAGATGATCGGAACGGGAAAAGCGCCAGACGGCGAAGGTCAGCCAGTGAGCGGCTCGAATACCGCGAGGAAAAGACCTGCCAACTCTCAGCGTCCACCGCTTCGATTCGACGGGTAATCTTACTGCTGTGGGTGTATAGAGGAAGAAGCGAGCCGTAGGAATTACTTCGTCCAACGCTTTAGACAGTTCCAAAACGTAGCGGCCGATGCCAGCCATTGGCTCTACAAGTGCACGTCCATCGATACCAATATTAATCGACGCCGGAAGCGTCGTTTGGCCTCGCGCGCTGCGTGCAGCACCGCCCGGAGCGTCTATGCGCGCCGCAGACCGACAATAGACTGAGCCGAGGTGGTTCAATCGCAATAAAGCCGTGGCCTAGCGACGAGCGCAAATAAATCCCGGCCTTCTCCCTGCGCCTCAAACCGACGCGCTGAGCTTTCGTAAAAGCGATTGCTCAAGGCTATTTGGGGATGCCTCAACATCCGAATGAGGCGTATGTCGGACCAATGGGGATATGGAATTGCACCCGGACATCCCTGCGACCACGTCTTTCGGAGCGACATCCCGTCTCGCTCGCAGAGCCAGTTAAGTGTGGCCGCTCGCACGTAAGCGACGTGCTCCAGGCCCCAGAACAGATAGCTCCAATGGCTTCCCGCCGTCTCGAATGCGTCGGCGTTGGGGGTGCGCAAGAAAATACTTCCTCCTTCGTTCAGGAGTCGTGAAGCACGAGCGAACAAGGCGGAAGGATCGAGTACGTGCTCGAGAATGTCGAGCATCAGAACCAAGTCAAACTCGCCTGCGGAGAAGCCGGCACTCTCAAGTGTCCCGCAATGCAACTCCACATCGCGATAGTGGCGCTTGCCAAATTCGATCTGCTCCCGGGCGATATCGATTCCGACGAGACGTGACGGAACATATTGTTTCAGGCTTTGCAGCAGGGCACCGGTCGCGCAGCCGATTTCCAGAATTGCCTTGCCGCGCAAATCAAAACTGGAAACGATTTCGGCGTGTCCCGGGATGTTTCCGGTCGCAATTTCGCTGTCGGAAATTTCGTAGCTCTTATTCGGTCCGACGAATGAGTAATGTGCATATGGCACTGAGCCTGAATGCGCTCGGTTGGTTTTGTCGGTGAAATAGTTCGGTCCGTAGCATCGCACCAGCGCCGCGGCATTTGGCGCCGGATCGACGAACAGCGCGTAGCAGCACGGACATCGCCGGATTGCCAGCCCATCGACCCGTTTGGCGACGGTTTCGCCGGGCGACGCGTCGCAGATCGGGCACCGCTCGCGTTTGACCAGCTCGTCTGCGTTCCAGAGCTCGATCATGCCGGCACGGATTTGGCGAAGCGGGATAGCAACGATTGGCGTTCGCTGCGAGTTAAAGACAGTGGCGCAAAAGCCGCTGAAAAAAGAATCACCGCTGCCGCCGCCGCGGACAGCGCCGCGCCCAGAGAAATCGGGCCGTAGAATTCGCACGCGACGATAGTGCAGGCCACCGCCGCTACAGCCACCGCGCCACCGCGCGCAACCGGTCCGGACAGATCACGCAGTCGCATGTCGAGCGTCTGCATCGCCGCCATCGGAGTATACCATCCGGTCGTGAGCAGTCGCGCCGCCACCGTCCCCGCAATCACTCCGGCAAGACCCCAATTCCGTACCCACCACAGGGACAGCACCAGGTTAAGCGCGCTCTCGAATGTATGCATGCCGGCGGTTCCATAATGCCGGGTGGTTGAAACTAGAATCAGGTATGGTGGTTCGATGAGGACCTGAATGGCGAACAGCGCGAGCTGCATATGGTAGGTGGCGGCTCCGGGATAGGCGCCGGGTCCCGCCCATAAGCGCAGCAATTGCGCGCCGGCGATCCAGAAAACCGAGAGGCCGACCATCACATAGTACAGCGCGAAACGCAGCATCGTCAAAAGCGAGCGACGCAGGAACTCCGTCTGCGAATGCGCGTAACTGCTCGTCAATGTGGGAGTGACCGCGGTTGAGACGGTCGCGAAGAGGCTCGCCGCCGTCATCACCACTGAAAATGGCACTGCGTAGCGGGTCACATCCTCGGGACGCAGCGCATAGCCGATTACCAGGTTGTCGATGCCGAAGCCGATGACGCCTCCGATCTGCAGCACACAAAAAGCGAAGCTGGGTGTGATCAGACTGCGCAGTGTTGGAAACGAAAACGCGGACAAGCGCGGCCGCACCTCGCGGGATAGCCGTAGCGCGCGAAAATAGGCGGCGAGGTTGCGAATTATCATCGCGACGCCGTAAATGAGCGCCAGCGGACTCAATTCCAGTCCGGAGAGAACAGCGGCGGCGACCGCGGCGTTGCGCCCCCAGATAGTACAAACCCCGATGGTCTGTTCGGAGTCAACGCGCTCGAAGCCGCGCAGTGCGGTTATAAAAGCGCTGCCCGGTAGCGCGACCGCATACAGCACAGCGACCACGAGCAGCGCCATACCCGCCTCCACGCCGGAGCGGGAAATCACGACTCGCGCGATCGCGGGTGAGAAAACGGACATCCCCACGGCAAGCACAATCGCGATCGCCGTGTAGGCAAAGAAGGCGGTCGAAACCAGCGTGCGGACCTCGCCTTGACGATTCGACGCCAACGCTTCGGCGATCCGATTGGTAAGCGTTTGGTCAATACCTAGGCCCGCCAACGCGAGGTACGGAACGATGCTGGTGATCACGATCCATTCGCCGTAAATCCGCGGGCCGAGAAACCGCGTATAGAGCGGAACGAGAACAACAATGCCGATCAGCGCACTGGCGCGATTGGCGTAACTGACAACGATGTTGCGCCGAATCTGACTGGCCATCGGAGGATCACCGGCGGGGTATCCGAAAAGAGTTTGAATTAGCGGCGCAGGCGGGCTTGGGCCGGGACGGGCTCGGGGTGGGGCTCGGCGACGATCGGTTCGGGATAAACCTCGAGCCTCCGCTCCGCATGTTCCGCCGTCGAGGGCGAGACGATTACCCAGAATGATACCGCGAGCAGCACCAGAATTCCCATCAAAAACGAATCCAGAATGGCGCTGGGCGTGTACGTCTTATCCGCCGAAATCGGCGGATCGATCACCTTGAAGGCGAAATCCGCCTCGACCTGGGCGAGCTTGTCGCGCTGCACCTGACGCGCCAGCAATTCGTAGAGTTGCGACTGCAACAGCACGTCGGAAGTGGCGCGCGCCTGACTTTCGAGCGATGCTATCGCCGCTCCCGAACTCTTGAGTTCCTCCTGCCGCAACTTGCTACGCAGCTCGTCGACATAGAGCCCGAGGGTCCTCTCGGACGGCCGTTTATGGGGATCGAGAAAGTGCAGAGTGATATTGCCGGTCAGCCGGTCGTAGTCGCATTCGAACCTCGCGCTCATAATCTTGTAGAGGTCGTATTGACTCGGCGGCTGATTGCCGTTGAGCAGTTTGGTCCACCAACGCGGATGGTAGATGGCTTTCTCCAGATGATTCTGATCCACCAGCGCCATCGTGAACTGATAGCTCCGAAGGATCGAGATGTATTCCTCGGCCTGACTGGCCTCCGAGCCCATCCCGCCAAGCATCCCGACCAGCGCGGAGCCACCCAGCGTGCTCGCCGCTCCCTGGAGACGGGACATCGAGTCCTGTTCGGCGACCGGCCGCAGAATCGCGGTGGCGCGATAGTAGTGGGTCCTGGCCAGCTCGGTGAGAAGGAATGTCGCGATCAACACGAACACGACGGAGGTGGCGATCAGGCGCCATCGCCCGCGCAAGAGCCGGTAATACGTGATAAGGGGGACCGGCTCGCCATACAGCGGTCCGTCCGCGGGTCGCGCCGGATTAGCGATTAAGGGCAGGACAGGTTGCGAGGGGCGATTGGAGGAATCAGGCATGCGGCACGATTGTCAGAAATGGAAATTCCAATTGGGCATCACCGAGGTAGATAGAAAAATCATGGTACGAAACGAATGGGCGCCGGCCTGGTAATTGAGGTTGCTAGCGTACTCGATCGCGATCTTAGCATGCCAATCGCCCAGAAAATCGGGATGAAGTTGCTTGAGGCGCTTGAGCGAAGTCGGCAGGCTGCTTAGATCCAGCATGGCGCCCGCGCTGTGCTCCTTGCTGAGCGCGTAAGGATAAAATTTAAAAGGATAAGACTGGTCACCTGCGTAGCCAGGCGCCTGCTCGGTGTAGAAGAAGCGAAGACTAATCTTATGGCTGTGCTCGAGCCATCGACCAATCTGGAGATCGACTTCGGTTGCATTTGGCCCAAGCGCATCTCCCATTAATTGACCTTCATAGGTCCAATATAGGGGGTCGGCGTGCGTGGAATAGTTCGTTTCGAGGATGGTGTATTCGAAACGAAAATCGGTAAGCCCATCCTTTGTCAACCGCGGAACGTAGACCCCCCCTTGATAGGAGACCGCCAGGAATGGCATGAATCGGCCGATTCCTGGGATCTCCTTGGTCAGATTATCCTCGCCGAGCATCTCCTGGTAGATCTGCGTGTTGCGCAGGCCGGGGAAATAGAATTTCAAGTAAAAGCCGCCGCGCGAATTGGTTTGGCCCGAGCTGATGCTGCCGGTATTGATGCCGGTCGCTTTGCCCAGAAATCCCATGAAGTTGTAATTGTCATTGTGGGCGCCGCCGAGCATGATTGCGCGCGTCGCGCCCAATTCGAACCATGGCAGTGGCTTGAAGACGATATTGTGGCCGATGATCCAGGGATGAGTCCAATATTTGTCGCCGTCGCCCTGGCCGATGAAGAGCTCGCGGCGGCTGGGACCGAGATAGCGTAAAAATCCGGGCATATAACTGGGGTGAATGTTGTCGATGGTGAGGCCCCAGAAGGGCATCGCGTTGTCACCCTGGGACAGCGGCGCGAAGTAGCCCGTGCCCCACCAGCGTTCGTGCTGGCCAAAGGAGATCGCAACGTTGCCGAAGCTGGCGACCACTTCGCTGCCTAACAGTTGGGCGCGGCTGACATTGGGGACGCCCTTGGTTACCGGGCCAGCGACAGCGCCCTCGCCATAACCGGTGAGGAATCCGGCGAAACCGGCCCATCCGCCGGCGCGCAGGATCTCGTTGCTGCCTGAGGACGTGGGCAGGCCGTCATTATAGGGCAGCAGCGGGGTTTGCTCCTGTGTAAAGATCTGACTGTTTTGATTGACCTTCCAGTAACGCGATTGACCTGCCGAGTAGATGTATTCTCCTTCGATGCGATCTATAGGTTCTACCATTGTGGGCTGGTCGTCTTCCGCATCGTGGCGGAGCCAAGATATTTCCTCGCGCAATTGCTGCGCGAGAGTCCGGACAGCCGCACGCGCCAGCGGCTCATAATGTCCGGAATCATTCAGCTTGCCGGCGGCTTCGATGGTCAAGCGAGCGGCCTCGACACGGCTTATAGGCTTGGCCTCGTCAAGATAAGTATCGAGATAGCCGAGGCCGTTCAACTCCTCCAGTTCGTCATAAATCGGACTGTCGAGGGGAATATAGACTACATAGGTTGAAGCCCTCGCGCGTATCGCCAGCAGTATCTGGAATATCACACCGGCCGCAAGTGCGAATTTCCAGGGTTGATGTCTACTGCTGCGCATCAGAATTTGAATTCCGCGGTTACGGTGAACCAGCCTTCATGCGGGCGTCCTTCAGGGCTTGCAATTGGTCAAGAATTTCAGCATCAGCATTGACCAAATCGCGGGGCGCCGCGGTAGGGCGGGTCTTTTCGAAGAGACGAGCGCGTGCGGGCGGCGCGTCTCCTGCCAAATAGAGCCACAGCACACGACGTACGTATTCTCGTGTCTCGGCATACGGCGGCAGTCCCCCATAATCACTGACCGCACCCGGACCGGCGTTGTACGCGGCCAAAATGTTGATCAATGCGTCGGGTGCGGCGCCGTATCGCCGTCTGAGCGTGTCCAAATAGCGCGCCGCGCCCAAAGCGTTATCGACTGGAT
>Ga0137390_10005128_pt1 | contig 11006 bp, 6 predicted proteins | sample 15con2h24AmetaG_FD_104937 | JGI IMG/M metagenome (GOLD analysis project Ga0137390, IMG submission 104937) | Vadose zone soil microbial communities from Angelo Coast Range Reserve, California, USA - 15con2h2.4A metaG | ecosystem: Environmental > Terrestrial > Soil > Vadose zone > Saprolite... | reverse complement strand
TCGCGCTCGAGCACGGTGCCGCCGATCTCGACACGGTACTGGTCGCCGAGATTTTGCTTGATCGCCGCGGCGAGCCAATCGGTCGCGAAATCGAGGGAGATGGGGCCGCTGGAGAGCCGATAGCCCAATGCGGCGCACCCGACCACGGCAAGGCCCACGATCGAGGCCAACACCATGAGAGTTCGCCGCGCGCGCGGACGGCGCCAGACCGCCCGCATGCCGTGAAAGCGCGGAACGAATCGGGAGACGGACGGCCCCGTGCGGCGCGGCCGGGCGGGAGCCACGCGCACCGCTTCGCCCTGCCGGTGGGCCAGCAGGCTCGCCTCAAGGCTACGCAATGCTGCAAGCCTCGGACTTTCAGAATTCTCCGTCATGCCGGATCGGCATCCCCCGCCTATCTGCCGCGACGACGCTGCAGGTCGAGGCGCATCCCCACGCAAGGTCGCGGATTTCCCTTAAAATCCAGCAACCAAAGGCGCCCCTCCCCATTCTCAGAGGCGGGCCTAGAATGGCAGTCCGAAAGAGTCGAAAGGAAGGCACAATGCCCGCGAATCCGGCCCCGGATGACAAAGCCCCCGACTTCCGCCTGCCCCGTGACGGCGGCGGCACGGTGTCGCTGGGTGACTTCAAGGGGCAAAATCTCGTTCTGTACTTCTACCCGCGGGCCGACACGCCGGGTTGCACGGTCGAATCGAAGGCGTTTTCCGCCCTGTCCGCGGTCTTCGCCAAGGCCGGTACCGCCATCCTGGGCGTGTCGGCCGACCCGGTGAAGGCGCAGGACGCCTTCAAGGCGAAGCACCACCTGTCCATCCCGCTCGCCTCCGACGAGACTCAGAAGATGCTCAAGGCCTATGGGGTCTGGGGCGAAAAATCCATGTACGGAAAGACGTTCATGGGGATAACGCGCACCACCTTCCTGATCGGCAAGGATGGCCGTATCGCCCAGGTCTGGCGCAAGGTGAAGGTCGACGGGCACGCCGACGAGGTCCTGGCCGCCGCGCGGGCGCTCTGACGAGGACACCTCCCTCGGGCGCCAACCTCGTCCCGTCATTTGCAAAAAATTAACCACGTCCCGTTCAAATCCGCGCAAGGCGCTGGCCTCCCCTTCACGGCATCGGCGCGGGAACGTCGATGTCCTATCGGTCCTCCTCACATCGCCCTGGGAGCGAGCGCGCGCAACGCGCCAGCGCCCGGCAGGTCGATGACGATTACCCCGAGGATGCGCACGCCGAGCGTGCGGCGCCACGCCATCCGGCAGGTACGCACGACGAGCGCCGGCACCCGGAAGATGCCGCCCGGCGCGACCAGTCGGTGAGCCGCTACTACCGTCGCGTTCCGCACGAGGACTACACACTCGGCCACGCCGGCCGACAGGTGCGCGTCGGCCCGGTCGCGTTCTGGACCTGCGTCGGCACCCTCGTGATCATGGCGGGCTGGTCGGTTGTCACCGCCACATATTTCGCCTTTCACGACGACGTGCTGGCGCGGCTGATCGCGCGGCAGGCCGAGATGCAGTTCGCCTACGAGGATCGCATCTCGGAGATGCGGGCGCAGGTCGATCGCGTGACCAGCCGGCAGCTGCTCGATCAGGAGCAGTTCGAGCGCAAGCTCGACCAGCTCGCGAAGCGCCAATCCCTTCTGGAATCGCGCGCCGCCACGCTCGGGGCCTTCGCCGACCCGAGCATCACCGGGTCGGTGCGGCCGGCCGCACGGGGGATGAGCTTCGAGCCACCGCCTGCCGCGCCGCTCAAGCCGTCGCCGATCAGCGACAAGGTGATGTTCACCGCACCGCCCGATCGCGAAGCGCGGCTCGAGTCGCGGGTGCCCGCGTCGGCCACAAGCCGTCACGCCGCAAGTCCGATGAGCGGCGGCATCGAGGGCGTGTTCGCCCGCCTTCAGGACTCGCTCGACCGGGTCGACGCGCGCCAGACCTCATCGCTCAACACCCTGGAGGAAAGCTACGACACCAGGGTCAAGCGCATGCGCGGCGTGCTCGCCGACCTCGGGCTCCATCTCGGCCGCGGCGGTCCGGAGCCGCCGAGCGGCGGCCCCTTCGTACCGTTCAAGCTCTCCGCCAATGCCAACGCGTTCGAGCGCCAGCTCCATCGCATCAGCCTGGCGCGCGCCCAATCGGACAAGCTCACGCGCACCATGACCACGGTTCCGATCCGCAAACCGGTGATCGGCGAGATCGACACCACGTCGAGCTTCGGCGTGCGCATCGATCCCTTCCTCGGCCGCCCGGCGATGCATACCGGCCTCGACTTCCGCGGCAATACCGGCGATGCGATCCGCGCCACCGCGTCCGGCGCCGTCACCACGGCGGGTTGGAACGGCGGCTACGGCAAGCTGGTCGAGATCGATCACGGCAACGGTCTGGCGACGCGCTACGGCCATCTCTCCGAGATCGACGTCACCGTCGGCCAGCACATCAAGATCGGCCAGGTTATCGGCCGGCTCGGCTCGACCGGCCGCTCGACCGGCCCGCACCTGCACTACGAGACGCGCGTCGACGGCGACGCAGTCGACCCGCAAAAATTTCTGCGCGCGGGCATCCGGATGGGCAATATCTGACGCATCGGCTGCGCCGCCGCTCTCCGCTTCGCACCGCGACCCCATCCGACCCCGCCTGACGTCGCAGTTCCGCCACGCCCGTCTGCTGCAAGGTGCAGCGGCGTACATCACGTGCCGTGGCTTGAGGGGGAGCACCGATGACGGTGCGGGGCCTTGCTAGAGGTTTGCTGGCGGCCTTAATGGCCGTATCTGCGTTCGTCGGCGCGGCAAGTGCGCAAAGGCTCCCACATCCGTTGCCGGCGGATTGCTACGTCGAGTGCCCGCGCTCGCGTCCCCGCGCCCGTCCCGAGCCTCAGTTTCAGCCGGAAATCAGTCGCCCCAAGGTTACGTTTCGTTCCGAAATCGGCCCGACCTGCTGGAGCGACTGCCAGCGCGAGATGTCCTTCTGCCAGGCGACATCGCAAAATTGCGCAGCGGCTCTTCTTCAATGCGCGCGACGCTGCAGCGACATACGGTAGAGCACTCTTGCGGCGCGGCTATTCCACGTCCTCGACTTCCGCCGGTTCTGTCCCGAACGCCTTCTGCGCCAGTGCGGCCTGCATGAACTCGTCGAGATCGCCGTCGAGCACGGCGCCGGTGTTCGAGGTCGTCACGCCGGTGCGCAGATCCTTCACCATCTGGTAGGGCTGCAGCACGTAGGAGCGGATCTGGTGGCCCCAGCCGATATCGGTCTTGGCGGCCTGCTCGGCGGCGGCCTTCTCCTCGCGCTTCTTGAGCTCGCGTTCGTAGAGCCGCGCGCGCAGCATCTTCCAGGCGGCTGACCGGTTCTTGTGCTGCGAGCGCTCGGCCTGCACGACCACCGCGATGCCGGTCGGAATGTGCGTCAGGCGCACCGCCGACTCGGTCTTGTTGACGTGCTGGCCGCCGGCGCCGCCCGACCGCATCGTGTCGGTGCGCACGTCGTCTTCCTTGATGTCGATGACGATGCGGTCGTCGACCACCGGAAAGACGCCGACGCTTGCGAACGAGGTATGGCGGCGAGCATTGGAATCGAACGGCGAGATGCGCACGAGACGATGCACGCCGCCTTCGCTCTTGAGCCAGCCGAAGGCATTGCGGCCCTTGACCTGGATGGTGGCCGACTTGATGCCGGCCTCCTCGCCCGCGGTCTCTTCGAGATAGTCGACCTTGTAGCCGTGCTGCTCGGCCCAGCGCGTGTACATGCGCAGCAACATGTTCGCCCAGTCCTGGCTCTCGGTGCCGCCGGCGCCGGCATGCACTTCGAGATAGCTGTCATTGCCGTCCGCCTCGCCGGAGAGCAGCGCCTCGAGCTCCCGGCGCGCCACCTCGCCCCGCAGCTTCTTGAGCGCCGCTTCCGCCTCCGCGACCACGCCGGCGTCTTTCTCCGCCTCGCCGAGCTCGATGAATCCGATCTGATCTTCGAGCTCCTGCTCGATGCGGCCGATCGCGTTGAGCTGGTCGTCGAGCGCGGTGCGCTCCTGCATCAGGCGTTGCGCCTTCTGCGGCTCGTTCCACAGCCCCGGGTCTTCGGCAAGCTTGTTGAGCTCGGCAAGTCGCGCGCGCGCCTTGTCGACATCAAAGATGCCTCCTCAGCAGCCCGACTGACTGCTTGATCTCTTCTACGAGCTTCTCGGTTTCCGCGCGCATGACTACGTCCGTTGGGCGGCAGCTGCCGCTGATCACCAGAGCATGTAGCGATCCCCGCGCCTCGGCGCAACCGACGGCGAACGGTCAACGCTTCGGCGCGGATTGCGCTATTCGAGCGGCGGGATGGCTCGCGTCCAGGCGATGAGCGCCGAAAGATCCTCTTCGGTCATCCGCTTGAAATAGATGTGGCGCGCCATCGGCGGCTTGAGCGTGCGGCCGTCGCGGCCGATGCCTTCCACCAGCACGCGCCGCAGTTCGGCGTCCGTCCACGCGCCGATCCCCGCGGTCGGATGGGACGTGATGTTGCGCGCCACCGCGGTGCCCCAAGTGTCGCGGAACTCGAAGCCGCCCCTGCCCCATCCGGCCTTGCTGTAGTCCTGCACGCCCTCCGGACGGCGTGAATGGCACTCCATGCAGTGGGCGATGGTGGCGAGATAGAAGCCGCGCTTGAGCGGGTCGCGCAGGTCCTCCTCCGTCATCGGCTTGTCGGCGCCCGGGATGAGCTCGAATTTCATCGCCGCCTTGTAGCTCGGCGTCTGCACCTCGTTGCGCACCGGCGGCAGCGAGCGGATATAGGCGACGACCGCGTCGCGATCGCGCGGCGTCAGGATCTTGTAGAAGACGAACGGCATCTGGGGCGCGAGCGGAACGCCGCTCGGCCGCACGCCCTCGACCATCGCGCGCTTGAAGTCGGCCTCGCTCCACGACCCAATGCCGGTATCGCGATCCGACGTGATGTTCGAGCCTTTGACCAGGTAGGCCGGGGTATCCCAGGTCTGTGATCCGCCGGAAAACCGCCGCGCCATGACGAAGGCCGGGCCCTGCCGCGGGGTGTGGCAGCCATCGCAGGCCATTACCGCGTTCACGAGATAGTTGCCGCGCTCCACGGCCGTCTCGGCGCGCGCGCCGGGCAGGCCGGCGGCGGCCGCGAGGAGGCTCACCAGAAGGACGGAGCGCGCGACTCGTGATGGATGCGTGACATGTCTCATGAAAGCCCCCGGAGCGAGAAAAGCACCCGGAAGGCTAGCATGCGCGATCGGGCTTGCCAGCCGGCAAAGCTCAGGAGCGCGTGTGGCTCAATACAAGCCGCCGGTGCCGCGCACCGCGCGGTCCGCATCCGGGTTCACGCCGTAGGGCGAGCCGTATTGCGAACCGTATTGAGTGTCGGGGCCGACCATGCCGACCATCGACGCCTCGGGCGGCGCCGTGCCCGGCTTGAACCCTTCGAGGATCGCGACCGAGCCGGGGGTGGCGCGCACGCCGCTCCGGGCGTCGACGCGGATCAGCTTGAGGCCGGGAGGGACGCGGAATGGCACCGGCGGCTTGTCGGCGAGCGCGACCTTGTAGAAGTCCCGCGCGATGGGCGCCGCAAGGTGTCCGCCGGTTGCGCCGTGTCCGAGGTGACGGGGCTTGTCGTAGCCCATGTAGACGCCGACTGCGAGATCGGGCGTGAAGGACACGAACCACGCGTCCTTCTCATCGTTGGTCGTGCCGGTCTTGCCGGCGATCGGCTTTCCGACCTCGCGTAGCACGGTGGCGGTGCCGCGCTGGACCACGCCCTCCATCATGGAAGTGATCTGATAGGCGGTCATCGGGTCGAGCACCTGCTCGCGACGGTCGACGAGCGTCGGCTCGTTTTGATTCTGCCATTTCGCCGCGTCGCAGCCGCGACATTCGCGCTGGTCGTGCTTGTACACCGTCCTGCCGTAGCGATCCTGGATGCGGTCGATCAGCGTCGGCGTGATCCTGCGGCCGCCATTGGCGAACATCGAATAGGCCGCCGTCATGCGCAGCACCGTGGTCTCGCCGGCGCCGAGGGCGAAGGAGAGATAGGGCGGCAGGTTGTCATAGACACCGAAGCGCTTGGCGTATTCCGCGATCAGCGGCATGCCGACGTCCTGCGCGAGCCGCACCGTCATGACGTTGCGCGAATGCTCGATGCCGAAGCGCAAGGTCGACGGCCCATAGAACTTGCCTTCGTAGTTTTCCGGTCGCCATGAGGGCTGCCCCGGACCCTGATCAATCTCCAGCGGCGCGTCGAGCACGACCGTCGACGGCGTGTAGCCGTTGTCGAGCGCCGTCGCATAGACGAACGGCTTGAACGCCGAGCCGGGCTGGCGCATGGCCTGGGTGGCGCGATCGAATTGGCTCTGGTCGTAAGAGAAGCCGCCGACGAGCGCGAGCACGCGGCCGGTCCACGGATCCATCACCACCATGGCGCCGGACACTTCGGGGACCTGGCGCAGACGGAACTGGCCGTCCTTGCCGGCGATCGGCTCCACATAGACCACGTCGCCCGGCTCGAGCACCTGCGAGACCTTGGCGGGCGTGCGGCCGCGGCTCGGGCCTGACGCCGCCTTTGCCCATTTGACGCCGTCGATCGGGACGATGCCGACCTGGCGCTCGCGCAGAACGGCGCCGCCGAGCTCGCGGCCCGGCTGAAATCCGACGCGCGCCGCCTGATCGCTCGTCTCCAGCACCACCGCGACCTTCCAGGCGACGTCGGAGAGGGCCTTCACCTCGGCGAGCTTGACGCCCCAGTCGCCGGCGATGTCGATCTTGGTGACCGCGCCGCGGTAGCCCTGCTGCTCGTCGAAGTGCACCAACCCGTCCACGAGCGCCTTGCGCGCCATCACCTGCATCTTCGGATCGAGCGTGGTGCGCACCGACAGGCCGCCCTCGTACAGTCCCTTCTCGCCGTATTTTTCGTAGATCTCGCGCCGCACGTCCTCGGCGAAATATTCGGCCGCGAAGATGTGCGCGCCGGTCGGCCGTGGCGTGACGTTGAGCGGCTCCTTCTTGGCCTTCTCGCTTTCCTGCTCTTTGATGTAGCCGTCCTCGACCATACGGCCGATCACGTAGTTTCGTCGCGAGATCGCCGCCTCGCGCTGGCGAAACGGATGAAGATTGCTCGGAGCTTTGGGCAGCGCCGCGAGATAGGCAGCCTCCGCAATCGTAAGTTCGTGCACAGATTTGTCGAAATAGAGAAGCGAGGCGGCGGCCACTCCATAGGCGCCGAGGCCGAGATAGATTTCGTTGAGGTAGAGCTCGAGAATCTTCTCTTTCGTGTAAGTGCGCTCGATCTTGAGCGCCAACAGCGCCTCCTTGATCTTGCGCTGGAATGAGACCTCGTTGCTCAGCAGGAAGTTCTTGGCCACCTGCTGGGTGATGGTCGAGGCGCCCTGCGGACGCCTGTTGCTGCCGAAGTTCTGCGCATAGACGATGCCGGCGCGCGCGATGCCGCCGAAATCGAGCCCGCCATGCTCGTAGAAATTCTTGTCCTCGGCCGACACGAACGCATTGGTGACGAGCTTCGGAATCGCCTGGATCGGCAGATAGAGCCGGCGCTCGCGCGCGTATTCGGCCAGCAGCGCCCCGTCCGAGGCGTGCACGCGCGTCATCACCGGCGGCTCGTAGTCCTGCAGCTGCGAGTAATCCGGCAGGTCCTTGGAGAAATGCCAGACGAGGCCCGCGGCCGCACCGATGCCAACGAGAAAGATGATCGTCCCGAACGCGAAGAGGAAACCGAAGAAGCGAAAAAGCAGCCTCATCGTCCGCCTTCCATCAACCCCTTGCCCGCAGATACCAGCGGCGCCCCATGATCCCGCAACCGGGCTCCGGGACGCAAAACCATGGCCTGCAAGCCGCCCACCGGCCGATTGGCCGCCGATACCGCAGATCGCGCGGAAATGACGCCGTGCCAAGGCTTTGGTCGCCTTGTTTTGTGGTCAAACTGAGGCTTCTGCGCCATTCCCACCAGCCCCTCCCCGGCTCAATGAGGCCCGTCGGCAAGACGGGTGGTGAAATAGGCGTTGACCGCCTGCACGATCGACTCGCCAGCGCGCGCCCGCCAGCTCTCCGACAAGAGTTGCTTGAGATCCTGCCGGTTGGAGACATAGCCGAGCTCGATCAGTACGGACGGCACGTCCGGCGCCTTGAGCACCCTGAAGCCGGCCGATTTGAGGGGATGCTTGTGCATGCGCGCCGCCCCTTTGAGCGACTTCACCACGTGCTGGGCGAACTGCGTCGAGAATGTGCGGGTCTCGCGTTGGGCGAGATCGATCAGGATGTCCGCGATGTCGTCGGGCTCGACCGACAGGTCCACGCCCGAAATGACGTCGGCGCGATTTTCCGCATCGGCGAGCCGGGCGGCCTCGGCGTCCGAGGCATGATCGGAGAGCGTATAGATGGTGGCGCCCTCCGCCTCGCCGTCGCCGCGCGCCAGCGCATCGCAGTGGATCGAGATGAAGAGCTGCGCCTGGCGCAGCCGCGCAATCCGCACGCGTTCGGCGAGCGGCACGAAGCTGTCGTCCGAACGCGTCATGACCACGCGGTATTTGCCGGTCTTTTCCAGCTTGTCGCGCAGCGTGAGGGCGAAATCGAGCACCACAGATTTTTCCGTATCCCCGCTCGCGGCGCGGGTTCCGCTGTCGATCCCGCCATGACCCGGATCGAGCACCACGATGGGTCGCGAATCCCCGTTCGATTTCGGCGCGGGCTCGCTTCGCTTGGCGGCGTCCTTCGGCAGGCGATTGTCCACCGCCGCCGCACGCATGAACGTCTCGCGGTCGACCGTGATCAGATCGAGCACGAGCCGCGCCGGCTGGCTGTCGGACGGATCGAGCACGAAGGCTTTTTCGACCCGAACCGGCCCGGCTGCATCCAGCACGATGCGCGAGCCGCCGGGCATCACAAGGCCGTAGCGGAACGCCTTGATCAGACCGCGGCCGCGCTCGCCCGTCTTGGGCGGAAAGTGGAAGCTCACCTGCGGCAGGTCGATCACGACCCGGTAGGGGTTGGCGAGGGTGAAGGCTCGCATCTCGACTTTGCGCGAGAGATCGACGACGAAGCGGGTCTGCTTCTCGTCACCCCCGATCCGCACATCGGTCGCGAGAGGAAAATCGCCTTGAGCGGCCGGCGACGGCGCCTGTGCCGCGCCAGGAGCCGTCTCTGCGATCAGCAGGACGAGCACAGCAAGGCTTACCGCGCGGATCGCCACCGAATCTCAGGCCCCTTGGTCTCCCCATCCCCCTCTTACTCCAATAGGCCTGCGCGGTTAACCGAAACTTAACCCTACGGCACGGCCCGGGCTCGAGTTCCGGCACAGAGGCAATTTCCGTGACGGCCCAAAGGGCTGGCGCAGTCCCGCCGGTCCGGCTTGCCAAGTCCCCCGTCCGCGCCTTATGTAAGATTGCTGGCGATTCAAGGATTCCGGTTCTGCCGCGTACGGGCATCCGGCACGCCTGAGGCGTCGACCCCGCAGAGGCAAGGCCGCAGGAGGCGGTGGATAGCGGACGGTCGGCGGGAGCCGATGCCTATTTCGAAGGATGACCGGAATGCGCCCGTGGCACGCGCCGCGCGCGAGCAAGACCGTCAGCGCAAACCGACTAGATGGCGGCGTTTCCGCGCTGCCGCACCATTCCAGGTCGCAGGTCATGCCGAGTATGACGAACATCACCCGATTGCGTTGCCGCCGGGCAGCGCGTTCGGCCGCGTCATCGCTCGGCCCGCGCCTCGCGATCCCGATCTCTCCGTTCAACCCACCATTCGGTGCGTCTTCTCGAGTTCTCGGTTCGCCGCCGCTCCGGCGCCGGACGGGCGCGATCCGACGTGCCGCCAAGAGAAATGTCTATGGCCAACAAAATGCTCATCGATGCGACCCATCCGGAGGAAACCCGGGTGGTCGTGCTGCGTGGAAATCGCGTCGAGGAATTCGACTTCGAGTCAGCTAACCGCAAGCAGCTTCGCGGCAACATCTATCTCGCCAAGGTCACACGTGTCGAACCGTCGCTGCAGGCGGCGTTCGTCGAGTACGGCGGCAATCGCCACGGATTTCTGGCGTTCAGCGAAATCCATCCGGACTATTACCAGATCCCCGTCGCCGACCGGCAGGCGCTGATCGACGAAGAGGAGCGCGCGCACCGCGCCGCCGAAGCCGAAGCCGACCGGCGTGCCGGCGGCGGCCGCTGGCAGCGGCCGCATCGCCGCTCCGCCGAGCGCGCAGCGGAGGTGGTGCAGAGCGAGCCCGTCGAAGGCGCGCAAGCCGAAGGCGAAGTCATCGAAAGAGAGGCGGTCGAGCAGCCCGCGCGCGACGATGGCCATGAGGGCGAGTACGCCTCCGAAGCGGCCGAGGCGCACGAGGGTGAGCCGGCGCCGAGCGCCGACATCACCGCCATCGATACGCATGCGGAGCCGATGCCGACCTCAGCCGAGGCGCCGCAGGGCGAGGAGCCGGCGGCGGCCGCCGCCGGGCCCGGCGAAGGAGCGCCGGACGTGATGCAGGTTGAGGCTGCAGACGCGCAGCCGCCAGCCGAGGGTGCGACGGCGGAGCCGGCCGAGGTCGTTTCGGAATCCGCGCCAGGCGACGAGCACGGCGGCAACGGCGAGGCCGACGAAGAGGAAGTCGTAGAGTCAGTCGGCGGCGCCGATGCGATGGAAGAGGTGCCCGACCGCATGCCGCGGCTGCGGCGCCAGTACAAGATCCAGGAGGTGATCAAGCGCCGGCAGATCATGCTGGTGCAGGTCGTCAAGGAGGAGCGCGGGACGAAGGGCGCGGCGCTCACCACCTACCTGTCGCTCGCCGGCCGCTATTCGGTGCTCATGCCGAATACCGCGCGCGGCGGCGGCATCAGCCGCAAGATCACCAACCCGCTCGACCGCAAGCGGCTCAAGGAGGTCGCGCAGGAGCTCGAGGTGCCGGAAGGCATGGGCGTGATCCTGCGCACCGCCGGCGCCGCGCGCACCAAGACCGAGGTCAAACGCGATTTCGAGTACCTGCTCCGCATGTGGGAGACGGTGCGCGACGTCACGTTGAAATCAACCGC
>Ga0137390_10005125_pt1 | contig 11013 bp, 15 predicted proteins | sample 15con2h24AmetaG_FD_104937 | JGI IMG/M metagenome (GOLD analysis project Ga0137390, IMG submission 104937) | Vadose zone soil microbial communities from Angelo Coast Range Reserve, California, USA - 15con2h2.4A metaG | ecosystem: Environmental > Terrestrial > Soil > Vadose zone > Saprolite... | reverse complement strand
TTGCAGCGTGCGAGTGTGGATGGCACATTTGGTACGCTCCGCAGACGACTTTCAGTGTCACTAGATTGCAGTGGGGCTGGAGCGTAATGTTGACGTGTTTGTGTTCTCAGGCTCGGTAGACTTGGGCTCAACGACGCTGTAAAGGCTACTGCCAAGACTGCCGGGCCGTGGCGTGTAGTGCGGCACTGCTTCAGTCGGTTTAGAGATTATGAATCCTGCAAAGCACAGTTTAGTGTCATATCGTCCGACTCGAGATTGCGCTAGCGCATACCCCTCAGGCCAGCTTGCTTCTCGCCTTGTCTGCCAAAGCCAAAGCCACCCGACTTCTCGTCTTCATCAGCGGTGTCCGCTGGCTTTCCGCCAAAGAGGGTGGGGTGGAACTTGGGGGTGGCAAGATTTCCGGTGTGCATGGGGAGAGCACTCGGGTCGCTGCCTTCTCTCCAAGCGCGAATGCTACGCTTGGACTTTGCATGCTCGCGGAAGATGAGGCCAAGCGCCATGTTCAAGCAGCCCACGGAGAAGAGGAAAAACGCGGCGACAAGCGTAAGTTTGTCAGCGTGGTGGGAGAGAATCGCGGCTCCGATGCTAAAAGGGCGATCCACATCCGAGCTCAGCTGCGATGCGCATGGCAAGAAATGAAGAAAGGGAGACGCACAGTCCCTGGAAGATCCCAAGGGAGCCGAGGCCGAATTGCGAACCGAGTACCGGGAAAAAGCGGTCGAAGAAGAACATCGGCCACGAGACCTCGGATAAGAGGAGGAAGACGAGCTGGAAGATGATGAAAAGGCGATTGACGACCGCCCAGAAGACACCTGCTGGCTGATTGGGAACGGTGCTGCCTCTGAAAAGAGCAGCCGAACCGAGTCAGCGTGACCCGTACATGAAGCAAGGAGGCCGAAGGGCACAGGCGCACTCTACGTAGCCGCAAGCTCCGTCACCGGAATGTATGTCCTGTTGGGACTTGTTGACGGCTCGAATATCCGACACCATTGTGACGATACTGCTTGAAAATGCGAGCAACAATCCGACGATGCTCAGCACGCGGACAGCATTGAGACCATAAAAAACGTCTAGGGTAGACGACAGCGTCGATCAGTGTTCGGCGCTGAGGGTAGAACAAGGCGCACAAGAACGAGAAGACATCTTTCAAGCGGATTGGAGGGAGAATGAATATGACAGGTGAACACAGGCAAGAATGGTCGCAATAAGGTGAAATATACGGTGTCCCAGCACCGTATGAGGGGATTAGAGAAAAAAAGATCGAGTATGTGTAGAGGGAGGCCCCAGGGAGATTTAAAGATGGAAACTCGCCACAAGCAGGTTTTAAAAGAAAGTGTCTTGAAAAACTTTATTGTTCTACGCAACAACACTTGGCGGAGTGCCGTAACCGGAATGTACTTTGCCCGGATTGATTGCCCCCTCCATTGTTCTACGGCGCGTGGCGGTCCAAGACCCTTCGCATATGAGTGCGATTATTCATCGGACCTCGCGTAGTCACATCGAATCAGAGAAGCAAGCACAGGCTTGCCATGGCACAAAAGGGTAGTCAAGGGTAGTTCTTATGGTGTGATAATAAACTATTGGGTGTCCCGACGTGAACGCAGATGATACGATGATACAGCGGCAGATGCCGTCCTTTGTATTTGGGTTATCGTTTGTTTGGTCCTGGCGAAGGGAAGAAATAAGGGAATGGAGCATAAATAAGCCAATGATCTCTTGTAATGCGAAGTAATGATGGGGGGAATGCCACTGTAATGAAAACATAACAATCGTCGGTGAACGTGAAAAAGGAATAAGGCGGAAGGCGGAGTGTGAAAGTGCGAAGGACAAGAAAAATGAGTCATTCAGATCGTGAAGAACATGTCGGAATACCACCTCGTTCCTTGTCGTTGCCAATGCGAAGCGTGTAAGCTGTCTTGCGTCCGGATGTATGCTGTATGGTGAGAGATGACGGGATAGAGGATGTGGGTTCCCACGGACCCCTAATCTAATATTGGTTTCCCCAAAGAACCTAGGCCACATATGCCGGAGGGGCGTCAGTAGGATCCACCACACTTGTCGTTCTCGGTTCGGGCTGGGCGGGGGGCTTTCTCTCAGGAACTCCCCCAGAGCCTGATGCAGATGGTCTGCGGTCACCGTCCTGAATGTGACCACCATCCGAATGAACGAGGATGGGACCACTTGACGATGACGAAAAAGCGTGAGCAGATTTTTTCTCTGACCGGACCGACTGCTTTTCAGGCTCAGGGGCTACCATAGGCACAGAGCCGGAACTCGGCACATCATCGGGAGAGAAACCAGTCCGTATGGACGCTGGAGATATGGGTGATAAGGGGGGATTGATAACCTGAAGCGGGCGCCGACTGGAGGGGCCGGGAGCGGTGCTCGACCCACTGACACTGCCGCTACCAGTAACGGAAGGGCTGTGACGATCCAGCGGGGGTGCTGCGCCCGGAGGCAATTGATGATGGGTCGAATTGTGCGAACCTTGCCGCCCCACTTCACCGCCTCTGGTTTGGGCACCTGGGATAGAGGCCACAGTACCCGACATCGTGGGCGTCAATCCTCCAGTAGCCCCAATCAGGGCAGTGATTGAATCACGCCGTCCATCACCGGAGTCGTAGATCATGCTAGGTGGACCCCCTGAGGACGTCGTTGGCATTGATCGCCCCACGAGGCCGTACTCGTACGGCCTAGACTCCTTGGCCAAATCCAGACGTCTCGTTTCATCCCGGTCTCGTGTCACTGGGTAAGGGAACACGATGTCCTCATCCTCCCTATTATCTGTATCAGGTTTGCGGCACTTTTTTCTAGAAAGTATCGAGGTAAGCGACTTTATCTGGGAGCGGGTGACAGAACGCACAAAATCAACCAAAGTATAAGGACCACCCCTATGAGGAAGAAGAAACCTCCAACCGCGCCGCCTACGATGGGGACGATGTTGCTTGAAGATGACTTTGAGGTTTGACTTTGCGAAGCAGCGGCCGAGGTCGGGAAAACAATCACCGTAGGCAGGGGGGTAGAAGTTGTAGTGATTGTGACCACGGTGACCACACCATTGTTTAGCGTTGATGACTGCTCCTCAGTTACTACCGTAGGTGGGGGGGTAGTCGTTATCACGACAGTAGTTGGTGTATATTGAGGAATAGATGGGGATGGGGAAGGCTGTGGTGTTGTAGAAGGGGAAGGTTGTGGTAATGTCGTCGGGGGAGTGGTGTTTATAGGGGTTGAACAACTGGCGAAGAGGGTCGAAGTCGGATCAACCACAGTGACGATGGTCGTAATGATTAGGGGAACTGTTAGTGTCGAGACAGCGCCTGTGCATGCGTCAATGTCACAAGTCTCGGACAAAACGGAGAAACACAAGGCAAAGAGCAAGATAAGGAGACCTCCGAGCACTCACCATCTGGTTGAGTCTGCACGATAACAGTAGAGGTGGTGATGACGTTTGTCGACGTCGTCGTCGAAAAGAGGGTCAGAGTAGGAGTCGGAAGGCAGACAGCCATGAGATTATGATACGGAGGGGAGCCGTACTAAGCGGGCGTCGGAGGTGGCAGTGATCGACGTAGAACGAGACGGTAAGGGAACTATAGCCGAAGAAGCGAGTTGAACCAAAGAAAAGAAAGTAAAAAAGAAGAAAAGAAAAGGAAAAAGGACGGGAAGGGAAGAGAAGGAAAGAGAAAGAGGCCGTGGCGGTGCAGATGTTGTCCATGTCCAATGTAAAGCGTGCTGTGCACGGCACGGCGCTCAAACGAAGGGGTCTGGCCAAGCCATCATCCAATCAGCAATCCGGACAGTATCTCGGCGCTGCGCCCATACTGTACGCCGGGGCTTGACGTGACGTGTAGTTTGTGATTTAACTCGGGGACGTATGTAGCAGATACGGAGTAATAGAGATGCACTCAGCGCGATGAAAAGGTGTATGAGGTATAAGGTCTGACTATGACAGCCTGCTTGAAATCCTTAAGCATCATCAGGCGTACCAAACCAAAGAGTTGTACCCCACCCACCTCTATGAGGCGTGTTGTGACGACATCCTGACCATATGGTCGTTTTTGTTTTTGGAAATTCCCCCCTGAGGCGCTTCGTTGGGGTTGGGTGGATCAGACGATGATGGTAGCCGTTCGAGATTCGGCGGCCGCGACTGAACGAAAGGCGTTTGCTCCTCTCCATCCGTGGTGCTCCCGCTAACAACCCTCCCAGTCTCATCCTTCCTAGACTGCTTCCCCTTCGAAGAAACTCGTCTCCACAGCGATTTACTCTTGGCAGCAACAATTCTCCCGAAAACTTCGAGAGGGTCTTCTTCTCGCGCTTCATCTGGGATCAAGTGATCATCGCCATCATCGCAGTCTGACCATGTGCGAGATTGTCGTGGGACGCCCTGCATTCGAGGATCCCTCTTCTGTTGGAGCATCCGTGACCGCGCGGCAACACCAAGCGGACGGTTCGACCTGACGTCTCGGGGGCCTATCTTGGGAAGCGGCGCAAATTTGACGTTGACGGTTGCAGGCGAGTTAGGGGGGGATATCGAGGATTGAATGGAATGCTCTTCTGAGGGGGGCTGACAACCATCAGACGAAGAGGGAATTGAGGGTGTTGAAGAAGTCGACAACGTCAGTGATGCCTCTCCAACATCGAGGGATAGGGATCGCTGTCCCGAGGGGGGCTGACAAGTTGGAGGAGTTGGAGGATCAGGTTGGACGAGTTTGGCCATGTACTGTACTGTGGTGAAGTAGAGGCGTTACAAAATCAAACATCCCTGGGTGCTCAGTTGAGCCAGGCGGTGCAGTGCAACTCGTCGCTGTCGCTAATTTTCGTCAAATTTCATTTGAATCCGATTTGATGGCCGCTGCCACCCGCGCGTCAATTCCCGTCCAGCCGCTGGCTACTCCTCCCGTTCACTGGCACTTTGTGTCCATGTCGATTTCTCGCTCCGAATCACAATATAGTCGTCGTCGTTCCAACACAACCCTCTCTGCATTCAAAAATACTCTTCCCCCACCCCCACCACTCGAACTTGGCGCGTCCAAAGTCCTGACAGCCTGGGTCCACAGCACTGGAGATTCGGGCAGCGTCCTACTCAATCATTCCTGCCTACCTGGTGTCGCAACAGGAGATCTACTGCGTGTGACTCAGCTTCATGACAAGTCGGGGTTCCTCTTCCTCGTGCCTGATGAAGACACGTCTATACGCACCCAACTCCAGGTAAGCATCATTTGACTTTCGGTTGACTGAAGAAACCACAACACCATGACAGATATCACTTCCAAAGTCAGTCGCTGAGATTTTCAGCATACGGAATAACACAGAGGTCACCGTGACCAAAGTAATGTCTGGCTTGTACATCGAAATCTCCACCGCCCGTTCACTGCTCGGAGCAGGTCGATAAAACCGAATGTCAAGCTGATTACATCGAGCTAATTTTCCAAGATCAATATCTGGGAAGGAATGACATGTGGAGATTAAGCGAACAGCTCACTAGCCATTGTGTCCACATCGGCCAGGAGATCATCTTTATAGGCTCAGTTGTAGCCAAGGTAGAGTCCATTTACGTTGGTGGGCAGAAAGTACGTTGTCTCTGGTTTCTTTCACCTGTTGACGACCTAAAATATTCTCATTCCAAGGTCTCCAGCGGATTCGTGGCGGCCACTACAAAGGCAGTCTACCGTTCTCTGTCAGCAAAGGTCATGATCTTCATTCAGGTCTGTCGCGAGCTCTGGGAATTTTCCGGGGATGGTGAACGCTACAACGAGAAAATCGTCCACTCTTTTCTTCCTGAACTATTCTCTAAATGGAAGCAGGCAGGCACAAACCATACCGTCACCATCGTGCTTATATCGCGCGTTTTCTACGATCGCACCGAGGTCGACTATGCCGAGGGTCCTTTACTTCAAGACGAAGATGGCAGGTGGCACAAGGACTTTTACAAGGTCATCACGGACTTGGAGGTCCTGCACGACTGGCAATCCACGCTTGTCAGCCTCAAGGATTCATTCTGGGCCTTTCAGCGGGACATTCTCCTGACACATCACTATCACCGAACTTGGTCAACCTCTTCTGCCGTGACGGGGACGTCAGGGGAAGTGCGCCTTGTAGGGCAACTCTCATTTGCGCATGACGGCCCTCTTCTAGAAGCATTGAATATGGCTCTCAACCCAACCGAGACGCACTACATCGACCGCTCCCTCTCTTTAACAGGGGCCTCTACCATCATCATTACTCCTGGGACGGGGTATTATCGCGTATCTAAACAGCTACTGCGACTTACCACAACGCGTATGCTGGACCAGGGATTCGGAATTGATCTCGTGTCCTTAGCAAAACCACCACTACATCGCAGCCCCATTTTCTGTTTCCGTGGTATTGAGCCGGAGCTCTTCAGGGTTGATAAGCTCGGTCGGTATGGCTCTCGGGCGTTGGACCCTCTCTGGGGTGGGGACGATGGCCCTGCGGACTGTGTTGGCCGTGAGAAGCAAACCTTCTGGTGGGAACCCTTCTGGGTTGGTATTAGCTTTTGGGACAAGCAGATGGATCTGCCTTTACGAGAGGATAGGTATAGATCGCAGTTATCGTCCAGGGACAATAACTCTAATGAATGTCTCGTAGATTCGTCGCCCGTGCAAAGATGCATGAGATTCAAATGCTTGGCTTACTGGACCATGACGTATTGTCCAGCATTGAAGTTCCCTATCTTCCAGAACAATATGCATCTCTTCTTGACCCTGCACGCGAGGGCAATTTTGAGGCGTTCGTAGCAGCTAAGCGTGAGGCAGACAAGTTCGACACGGATATCTTCGAGTTCAAGGACTTCGAAGTGCAGGCTCCCAGTAGCAACCGCACCTCAGGCGTATCTGTTACAGGTACGACTCCGATGCCACCATCCATCAGAATTATGGATAAGCGTGCTGGGGCTCAACATCGCCCTTCTCAGCCTCCTAGCAAGATCCATCGAATAGAAGAAAGCCCCCAACCCTCAGAGGCAGAGCCTTTACCCACTCCTGTGGTTGAGAAGCGGCTTCTGGCGGGCTCGTTATCCAGCACATCCGCTGGCAATTTGAGCACATCCCCTTCTCAAGCTTCTATTCGCTCTGTTCGCTCTGCTCGCTCCGACGCTTCGACTTCGTCAACCCAAGGTAATCGCAGCCCCCAGAGTAGCTCGGCCTCTCTGTTGCGCTCAAAGTTCACCTCTTCGTGGCTGTTCAATCCGTTTCGCAGTGGGCCCAGTCAGGCTGAGACATCCCCCGTCTCGGCATCGGGTGAGTCAACTCCGTTCCGAAGTGGGCCCCCACCAAGTATGGCCTTGTTGCCTACGCCCCATTCAATGACAGACAAGAAAGCCCCCACACCTCTGCTCCAGCCTCACGCCAGGAGTCCGCTCGCTACTATGACGGATATGTCATCATCCCCTCGCCCGATGCCCATCAAGGGCATCACAAGCTCAAGACTTTCCAGGGGACTTGAAGATGGAGGGCCAATACTCCATGGTTCTCTTACCAAACACTCCCAATCACCTATGAATACTCCACCACGCGATGACGCTTTGTTCGAGAGAAGGCGTAGCATCGCGCTTGGTAGCAGCGCGTACCTCATCGCTTCGTCATCACCATCCGTTCGACCGACCCCGTCAGGCCCACAGATTCCCGTCTCCTATACCGACTCGTCTCTTGCCCGAAGGTGGCAGCATATGTTCCCGCAGGCAGTATTCAAGCATGATATAAAATGGAAGTCCATGGTGACCCCGGGTTGTCTCCCACTAACAGCAGAAGAATTTCCGAGCACGTCAGAGCTCGAGACTTCGTACGACGTTTTCTCCTACGACTTTGTCGTGGATCCGCCCGAGACGCGCTCGTTCCTTCTGCGCCCACCGACCGTGCAATCCCAAAACCCGGATGAGGACCGCCGGTTATGGGCGATCGTCGTCATGCGAGGTATGATTGCCCTGCGGCTCGCACAAGGATTCCAGATCGTCCTGCGGTCCGCCAACTCGCCTGAATACGACCCAAACCCGGATCCACGCACATTGCGGCGGGCGAAGTCGTACGTGTCGGATGAGGACGCAACACCACGACCGATTGGTGCCGCTGCGGCGCTGCACGCGCAGGCTGACCCTGTTTATTTGAGCATGAGCAACGAAATACACCGCATCGCGTATACAGGCGAGGCGATTCAAGTGCGAAGATATGTGCGACGTATGCCCCCAACTCCACCCCTACACTACAAATGTCTGATCTGGCCGAAACTTGGTGTCGGATACACGGAACTGAGTCTTTCTTTTGCCTATCATGGCTTAGAGAACTATGGATGGAACAGGTCAGTTTATACAATTCCGTCTTCTGATCTCGTCTACGCGACACCTTCTGATATGCCACTAGACTGGACATGTTGGTTGCTGGATATGAACAGCAATTCAACGAATCATTACGGTATTGGCGCACACGCTTCGTTGTGATCCCAACATTGGAGCCTCCGACATACAGTGGTAGTATCAGTGGCAGTGGAGTGAGCGATAGGCTCAACGAAGAGGAAATACGTATCCTCGGAATTGAGAAGCTCATGGAAATGTTCTCACGCGTACGCTGGCAGCCGCCGGACGAGCGCGCGGCTGGTCCTGCGCCATCTGTTCGCCTGCTTGTGACAGACGTGGGACCGGCGTCGATGGTACTTGACGACAACCTCATGGCACGCCTTGACGAGATACACGCGGCAGGGCCACTCCGGAAGAAAATGAAGAGCGAGCGTGACATCGCAGACATGAGCCTGGCGGCAATCGCAAAAGCCATGCGTGAGGAGGACGGCCTACCGATCAAGGAGCATCGGTGGCAACGGCAGAAACATCCGGACACCTTTCTCGGATTCGAATTTGTCAACTGGCTCATTCGCGAGTTCCGGGACGTGTCTACGCGAGATCAGGCCACGGAGTGGGGCGTCAAGTTGCAGGGACAGGGTCTGTTCGAGCACAGTAGTGGCCGGTACGGATTCTTTGACGGGTAAGCGCCATTATCATCACACATACCCCAAAGGACACGTTCTTTTGTTAGTCGGACCGGTGATCGCGAAACACTCATCATGTTTATCCATACAGGCACTACTTTTACAAGCTCAAAGGAGAATACGCAACCATGTCCACGCCAAAGGGAGGCTGGTTCCGCTCCAAGCCGTCATCATCACAGGCGCAGGCGACGGAAGAGGCGCCGCGATCGGGCCATTATCCGTCCAGTCAGCCGAGAGTCAGCGTCAAGAAGGCCAAGAGACAGATCATTCTAAGCCAGAGTATGGTCATCGATACGGACCTCAACAAGGTAGAGGCGATCTTTGACTTGCCACAATATTTTTGGCGAGATTATCGGGCTCGTTTTTCTTACGCAACCCATACACAGAAAAGCGAGCGTGCTGAAACGGTGATATTGCATCACGATCTGGTCCACAACCCTACGACCATCTTCCATTTCGAGCTGCATTGGATTGGCACTGCGGCACGGTGCATCGAGGACATGCTGCGGGTGTGGACGCGTACGATTGAGCGTTACGGATTGACGCTGGTCGAGGCGTACGTATCGCAGATCAGCGACATCGCGGATCGTAATCCGTTCCAGTCGTGTTTCCCCGTGCGGCTAGCGGTGCAGCCCCCGATCGTGCTGGACATCGAGCGACGCGTGCCGGAGCACCGCCAGGGTGAGGTCGCGCGCTACTTTGAGTACGCGCTGCTGCGGCGCTTCGGATTCGTGCTGGACATCGAGGCGACCAACTCGTACCCCGCGCACGTCGACGCGGTGTACTCGTACCGTCGCGCGCCGTTTTCGTACTCGCAGTTTGTGCACCGCTCAGGCGTGGCGTTCGTGCAGGTGCTGGGAGGCGCGCAGGGATTCCTCTTTCTCACGAACCGTCTGATGGGCTCGGGTCGCGTCGGAGCGAGTCCCGTCGGCATCGGCAAGGCTACCCGCCCGGCGGTCGATGCGGAAGAGCTGCGCATCAAACTGCAACTATTTTGCTCAGACAAGGAGGCACTGGTGAAGTTCTACGACGAAGAACTTGCGCAGCTGATGCATGTGCCTGATGAGCCACCGTTACTCTCAATATAGCGAACTCGGGCCGAAGGCGGCAAAGACATGGCCTTTATGATACCCGTATAGACTGCGCAAAAACCCACTAGGCTAAGAAACATCATGCGCACTAACGATCATATCGCGCCCGTTCGGCCTCACGCTCCGTCTATACGGATCCCTGGAAAGTGGTTTACGCATGTCTATCGGGGGGCACAGGTTGGTCAGAAGACGGGGCAAATTGTTTCTTTTCTCGGTTAGGAAGAGGGCAGGCACGAACCAAAAGCATCTTCCTCGTCCTTGCCACCCGGACCGAGACCGAGGCTCCCGTAGTACTCGCGCACCCGACGGTAGACGCTGTAGCCGAGGCCCTCGTAGAGGTCGATAGCAATCGAGTTTGTACAGCGGACGTAGAGATCGACGAAGAGCCCGCCGTATACGTCATCGGACACGGTCTCGAGGAAGTTCATGAGCGTGCGGGCGAGGGAGAGGCGCCGGTATTCGGGTGCGACCGTCAGGGCGGTAACATGGCCGTGAAAATCATTCGGAGATCCTTCGGCCTTGCCTAGAACTAGTGCATAGTAGGGTAACGGATGGAGAGAAGAAACCGTTTCGCGGAGGATGAGGTGGGGCCCTGACCGCGCACAAGAAAGGCGAGAAGAAACGCACCGTATCCCATTAGTCGACCGCTGGGGTGCTCAGCGGTGCAACACATGTCGGGCCAACGGGAGAGGTAATTGAAATAAAAGCCGAGGCCATACTACAAAGCAAAAGCGTCTTAGGGCACTAGTGTGGGCGACAGACAGGGACGGGCGATGTTGGGAGGCCGTGCAGTGCTTGTTATTGCCAGGCCCCCCCCCCCCCCCCCCCCTCGCTTCGGGGCGCCCCACCCCCCCCCCCCCACATCCGGGTGGTCGGGGTTATGGTGGGGGGGGTTTTTTTTTTTTTTGTTTGTGTGGGGTGGGGGTGGGGA
>Ga0137390_10005123_pt1 | contig 11014 bp, 10 predicted proteins | sample 15con2h24AmetaG_FD_104937 | JGI IMG/M metagenome (GOLD analysis project Ga0137390, IMG submission 104937) | Vadose zone soil microbial communities from Angelo Coast Range Reserve, California, USA - 15con2h2.4A metaG | ecosystem: Environmental > Terrestrial > Soil > Vadose zone > Saprolite... | reverse complement strand
GCGCTTTGCGGCCAAGGAAGCGGCGATGAAGGCAATGGGCACCGGATGGAATCGCAATGTTGGCTGGAGGGAAATCGAAGTCGTACGCGAGCGCGGCCATGCCCCGACGATCACTCTGCACGGCAAGACCGCCCAATTTGCCCGAAGGTGCGATATCGCCCGCTTCCACCTCAGCATCAGCCATACTGCAACCCTGGCAATAGCCTATGTCATCGCGGAGGGGCGACTTCCAGCTGAGGGGTGACTCCCAATGATTGTCATTTCCGCCAGGGCGGGGGATGCGGGACGAGGCAGCGGCTCGCTCTTCTCTGTTCTTGCGCGATATTTATTTCGCGCCGATCGGCCGTTCACTCAATGGTAACGGGGTAGCCACGGCGCTGGCGGCCCCGAGTGGGCCGGTCCCGGGCAAGCTTTGAAGAGTGTCGACCCTAAGGCTGGTGATATACGCTTCTTGCGGACTTTGGGAGCCGACCAACACCAGCAGCCCACCCTTCATCATCTTAAGCTGAGTCCTCATCACCGCCCGCGCGCCCGCGAACAGAGCAAGCTCGAGCGCGACCAGATTACCATGCGTCGCCAACGGCCGTACATGAAGAATACGCCCGGCGGGCAGAAAAAATGCGACTTCCTGGCCGCATGAAGTATCAGCCTCGTCGGCTCTGAGCAATTGATACGAACCATAATCGAACAAAGTTCGCAGGCGCCCGGTTTCAGGCCCGAGCCGCTGATCGATCTCCCCTGCGGTCTCGCGCGCGACCATCGAATCGACATGAACGCTCAGCACCGGACTATCGCATTGGGCGACCGCCCTGCCCTGCATCACGGGCGAACACAATGCCAGGACCAAAAACAGGAACGGGATAGAACTCCGGCTCATACTATGGTTGATTTGGCAACCAGATTACGGTTGTGGTGGGATCATTGGAAAGCGCAATCATCGGCGATTGCGATTCATCAGACGACCCGCTCGGAATCGCGCCAAGTGTTTGCTCAGAACGTCCCCCAACGTCATTTTTCCCCTCGGATGCGACCTGAGCGAGGTGCGGCGAACGATGCACCAAACGATCTGCAAAGGGTGTTACCAGCCACACCGTTACCAGCGCTGCGAATGCCCCCGCAGCAACCAGTGATAAGCTCGCGCCGACATGCTCTGCGAGCGGAGCGAGATAATGCCTCCAGCGCATCACCAGCGGTTGCGGAAGCTGCTCAATCCGCTTTAGCACCGCCGCAGTGAATCCCTCGACAGAGGGCTGACGAACGCAATCGCGCAACGCTACACCCAACGAACGATAGGCGTCGAGCGCCACCTTGCACGCCCCGCAACTTACCACATGGAGGGCAACGTCTTCCATTTCGTGCGGTTCAAGCTCACCATCGTCGAAAGGACCCAGCAGGAGTTTTACCTGGTCGCACGCTGGCATCGTACTCAGCCTTGTTCAACGCTCTTGAGAATCGTGCGAAGCCGGTCGCGAGCATAATGCAGACGGCTCATTACCGTGCCTCGAGGACACTGCAAAATATCGCTGATTTCATCGTACGATAGCCCTTCCACCTCACGTAGGAGTATCACGGCTCGATGCTCCGGCGTCAATTCGTCAAGGGCGGCGCGCAGGCGGCGATTGAGTTCACTGCGTGAGAGTTCGGCGAAGCTGTCACCGATAGAACTTGGCAAACGGTCAATTTCGCCCTCCGCCTCTTCCCCGCGCACGAAAGAATGGCGCCCCTCGCGCCGGCGCAAATCAATCGCCAGGTTAGCCGCGATCCGGTAGAGCCAGGTTGAGAAACTCGAACGCGATTCGAAGCTGCCCAGATTCTCATAAGCTCTGACGAAAGTCTCTTGTGCCAGCTCCAATGCATCTTCCTGATTATGAACCACCGCCAGAGCCACCCCAATCACGCGGCGTTGATAGCGCTCGACTAAGACACCGAAGGCCTCGCCGTCTCCTCGTTTTGCCTTCCGAATGAGTTCGCTTTCGTCGGGCTCTGACCGGGATTCTTTACTCAACAGGATTGGACGGAAGGGAGGTGCAGAAATTCACGCGTGATGGGTAAGGCTTCATTCAAGCGCTTCAGAACGCTCAGGCTGATGCCGTTCTGCACCACTGCGGGCAACGGGCTGCAGTTCTCCCCAATTGGGTCCAACCTTAAGCTCAACCCGCAGGGGCACTCGCAGACTGGCTACACCCTCCATTTCACGACTCAACGCCTCCCTAACCGCCTCCAAGCTGGCGTTTTGGACCTCCACCAACAATTCATCGTGTACTTGCAGCACGATTCTTGCAGCGGGCCGCCGTTCGGCTAAAGAAGCGTGCAGCCGCACCATCGCAAGCTTTATCAGGTCGGCCGCACTCCCTTGTATCGGAGTGTTTACGGCGATACGTTCCGCCTGAGCGCGTGCCCCACCGTCGGGACCATTCAGCTCCGGCAAATAGCGCCGGCGGCCGTACATGGTCGTAACGTAGCCGCATGCTCTTGCGCTCTTCAGTGTTTGCTCGACATAGCTGCGAACTCCGGGCAGCCGCTCAAAGTATCGCTTTATGTAATCAACGGCCTCCGCCATCGGAATGCCAAGTTCGCCGGCCAGCCGTTGTGGGCCCATCCCATAGATGATGCCGAAATTGATAACCTTTGCGAGTCGCCGTGCTTCCGCATCCTGCGCGCGGCTGTCTCCGAGAATTTCACGCGCGGTCCGGGCGTGGATATCCTCGTCGCGCGCAAATGCATCAATTAACGTCGTATCACCCGACAAATGCGCCAATATCCGCAGCTCGATTTGGGAATAGTCGGCCGACACCAGAATAAATCCTGGGGCCGGCACGAACGCGCGCCGAATTCGCCTGCCCTCTTCGGTGCGGGTGGGGATATTCTGCAGATTAGGGTCGCTTGAACTCAGCCGGCCGGTGGTGGTAAGCGCCTGGTGGAACGAAGTATGAATCCGCCCCGTGGACGCGTCGATCAGCTCGGGCAACGCGTCGCTGTAGGTCGATTTCAGCTTGGAAATACCACGATATTCGAGCAGCTTCTGCGGCATCGGATGGACACCGGCGAGCTTCTCGAGGGTGTCGGCATCGGTCGAGTAGCCGCTCTTGGTCTTTTTGAGCCCCTTTACTGAGAGCCCCAGATGAGTGAACAGAATTTCGCGCAACTGAACCGGTGAATTGAGGTTGAACTCCCGTCCGGCCAACTCGTAGCATTCGTGCTCGAGTCGCGCCAACTGGTCGGCGAATTCCGCCGACATCGCTTTCAATGCGTCGCCGTCGATGCCAATGCCGGCCGCTTCCATATCGGCCAATACTCGCGCCACCGGCAGCTCAATTTCATTAAACAGCGATTCGAGATGATCGCCGGTGAGTTTGCGCGCGAGGGTTTGGCGCAACGCTTCGACCACAGCCGGTTCGGAACCGACAGAGGTGTTGCCACCGAGCGGCGCCAGATGCTCGTGATAAAGATCCACAATGGATGGCTCAGGCTTGCCAGGGTTTATCAGAAAGCCAGCCAGCATCGTGTCGAAATCGATTCCGCCGAGTTCGACGCCGTAGCGGCGCAGCAGGCCGATATGGCGCTTCAGATCATGGCATGCCTTGGACGGCGTGGGCGCAGTTAAAAGCTCAGCCGCCGCCGGAATCGATTGGCGTTCCACCAGATATACGCGCGATTCGTCCATCGCCTTGAGCTTGAGCACGACGGCACCGGACTGATCTCCGCCCAGATGCAGTGCGAGTTGTAACGCCAACTTCAATCCGGTCAGCACTGCGGCGAGCGGCTCGCCGTCCGCGCGAATTTCTTCGCTGATGCTCGCCTGCGGCAGTTCTTTGGCCGAGGGGGTCAACTCAGCCAGCAGCGAACCGAACTCGAGTTCACGCAACAGCTCGGCGACTCCATTCTCGTCGATGCCCGGCCACGCCAGGCCGCTGGGCTCGAAATCCAGCGCCACATCGGTTTCGATCCGCACCAGCTTGCGCGCCAGTTCGACGTCATGCCGATGGGCAACGAGAAGACCAGCAAGCTTTTTCGCCCCGCGAATTTTGGTCTGTTCGAGCTTATCGAGCCCGGCGAACAGAGCTTCGAGTGAGCCATAATTCTGCATCAGCGCGCTGGCCGTTTTTTCGCCGACGCCTGGCACACCTTTGATGTTGTCGATAGAGTCGCCCATCAGGGCCATCACGTCGATCAGCGCGCGCGGTTCGATCCCGAAACGGTCGCGCACTTCACGCATCCCGGTCCGCTTGCCGAACATCGTGTCCCACAGGGTGATGTTCGGCGACACGAGCTGCATAAAATCCTTGTCGCCGGTAACGATGACCACGTTGAAACCGTCGCGCGCGGCACGCACCGCCAGCGTACCGATTACGTCATCGGCCTCGTAGCCGTCGATCACCAGGCGCGGTATGCGAAACTGGTCGACTGCGCGGTAGATGTAGGGAATCTGCTGCACCAAATCGCTAGGAGTTTCGACCCGATTGGCCTTGTACGATTCGAACAGCTCATCACGGAACGTCTTGCGGGCTGAATCGAAGACGACCCCGATATGCGTCGGCCGCGCATCCTTGAGCAGCTTCAACAGCATTCGGATGAAGCCGTAGGTAGCGTTGGTCGGCAGCCCGCGCGAATTGTTCAGCCGCGGCAGTGCAAAAAAAGCCCGGAAGATATAGCCGGAGCCGTCGACCAGATAGAGGGTACTTCGTTCTTCCGCCATGGCTACCCTGCCCTACGCTCTTCGAGCTTGGTTGCGCGAGAGACAAGCCAGGGTGATGTTTCACACTAGCCAATGCCGCACGCACGCGAAAGCGTGTGGAGAAGAAGGAACGAAGAGAGGCGAACGGCGCGTTTATATCATCAGCAAATGGCGGCGGCACGGCCGCCCGGCCCGCATGTCAGATCGTCGCGCTCGGCGCCGGAGCCCTGGATGAGCAGTCTATCCAGAATCACCCGAGGTCATCAGCTTGCACTTTGAGACCACGTGTGGCTGATTCGGAGAGCTGATTCATGCACAAAATCGCCCTGACTCTGCCGATTCTTAGTGTATTCATGGTCGTGTCGAGCTCGTTGGCGGCACCGCCAGATCTGGCCTCGATGGATTGGTCGGTTAATCCGGCCCACACCCTGGCAAAAAATCCGCCCGCGAGGAAAATGGTCTGGGACTTTATCAATCACTTTCGGGATGACACGGGGGGTCGGCTCTGCTCGTTCCGCTTTGTCGACCTCCGCCATTTGGACGAATTGTCCCTGGTCGCTGTGTACGACGGGGGTGGCTCCGTAAGCTGTAACCAGCTTACAATCTTCGACAAAAGCGCGACGGGATTCGAAGCATATGATTATAGCGACGGCCTGCAGGACGCGGATGTCAAGGACCAATCTAAAATGGTAGAGACGCAGTGGGTGCCCTTAACGTTCCAATAGGGAACGCGCTTTGGCCAGCAGTTCACGCTCGCTCTTATGGCTCGCTCGCTGCGGTGCTTCGTCCAGGTCCACCCAGGTGGCCTCGTCGATTTCCGCGTCATGTGCTGAGAGGTCGCCGCCGTGCGACTCCATCAGATAGAAGTAGACCCGTTTGAAGATCCGCACGGGCGGCAAATCGGGCCGATCGTGCCAGGAATACACGTAGGAAACATCGCCCAGCCGCTCGCCTGGTGTGACTTGCAGTCCGCTCTCCTCGCAAGCCTCGCGCACGGCGGCATCCAGCACGGCCTCGCCGGGCTCGACATGACCCTTCGGCAGCACCCAGGTATCGCGGCCCGCCGGCCGTACGAGCACCACCTGAATCCGGCCGTCGGATTCCTGGCGGCGCCAGATCACCCCGCCTGCCGAGATTTCCCGCCGCACCTGAAGGGTCTGTTTGCGTCTGGGTTCGTTTGCCTTGGCCGCCACTTGTCTTAGCTTATATCGGCACGACGGCCCCGAAAACCGCCATCCAAAACTTCCCTGCACACCGTGCAGGATGGTAAGCCGCCTCGCGCGAACAGGCCCGACTCGACAGGCTGATGAGTTAGGGCGGAGAGTGATTCTGGTTTATTTCTCCCCCGGTCCGGGGGGGAACGGCGCCATCCTTTTGGCGCCAAGAGAGGGTCATTACTTAGCGAGCTCGCCAGAGCTCGCGATTATAAAACTGCCCGGACTCCAGCGAAAGTTTGCTCCATATGCCCTAAGCTATAGCGCGCGCTCCTCGTTGTATGGCGCGGGTCTATTAATGCACTCTGTTGTCAGATTGACGCTTGGTTTCCGGGGAGTCGAGTGGGAGAGCGATCTGAAGACAGGAGGATCGATAGGTGAAATGCACGGTGTGCGGAGCCGAACTAATGGCTACGAGGACGGATCTGCCATTCAAAGTTCGAGAGACGAGCATCGTGATCCTCAAGAACCTCCCTGTTCTCCAATGCGCAAACTGTCCTGAATATCTGATCGAAGATGCAATTCTTGGTCGCGTCGACGAGATTCTGGCGAATATCCGTAGCCACGCCGAACTTGAGGTTATTCGCTATGCAGCTTGACTACCAAGCTGCGTTCGAAATCCGGGCTGCCAAGTCCCGGGCCAGGCTCACTCTTCGATGAAGACGGGTTCGGGCGTCGTGACCGGAGCGACATCGAGCACATCAAACGCAAGAATAATGTTTCAAGAATCCGATCTAAATTTCACGGCTCAACTTCTCTAGTTTCTCAAGCCAGGCTCGGAAATGAGCGCAGGCTTCGCGGATCTTGTCGAGGCCGATTTCCAGCGCGGCCAAAACCCCGAACAAGGGCTTGGTGTAGCCGGGTATAATAGCCTCTACCCTTTTCGATGGCGCTGTTTGAGGTGAGTCGTCGATATCCTCGGGCGTGACGAACTGATCACGAATCGTTCTGAGGCGAATCTCAATTTGCGGCCGCCCGACAACACGAGCGAACGCAGCGCAGTCGCTGAACAGCAGTCCTTCAAATTCATGCATAACCACGAACGGGACGAAGCGCCTGGAATTGAATTCACCGCCCATCTGGTTGGAGATATCATTCAAGAGGCCTTCTTCAACCGTTATTGCCCTTTCAGCAAAGTCCAATAATCCGGCTTTCTCACGGCCCGGCCACGCCTTGCCTCCCCAACGCGGCAGTCCATAGTAGTCTACCATCGTCGTAGATATACACCCTTGGTCTTGTTTCAGGTGCCGGACGATATCCTTTCTAACTGCGTCCCATGCGCGGCCCCCGCCGCGGTGGGAACGCTGGCGCGCATTACCCACTAGTCGAGCACTGACGCTTTCGAACCCGCGTTGAACGAGATACTGGCTCAGTAATTCGTTTACGAAGGTTTCCTCGGTCTGACCTTCCACATGGACCAGCAGGCGCGCCATAGCTCACTCTGGGCTCGGCCTCGCACCCAATTCATTTTTCTCCCAAAGCTGGCCCAAGCTGTAATCCTCCAGCCACGACTCCAAGCGGGCGGGCTCGAGGCGTCGAAGCTGTGTTGCTCCGTGAGACCGCTCCGCCACAAGAACGTCCTCCGGCTCGAAATGATCCAGGAGAAGCGAGGATTGCGTCGCAAGAATCACCTGCGTTTTCTCCGCGGCCTGCTTCACCAGCGAAGAAAGGAGCGTGATCGCATACGGGTGCAAACCGAGTTCCGGCTCATCGATCAGGATAACCGAGGGACGAAATCGGTCGGGCTGAAGCAACAATGTAGCGAGCACGATGAATCGTAAGGACCCGTCTGAAAGTGCGGCAGCCCCGAAATACTGATCCGAATTCGTGTGTTTCCATTCGAGCCTGATGGTTTCTTCGTTCAGGGGGTCGGGTCGCAAAACAAAGTCGTCGAAGAACGGTGCAACACGCTGCACTGCCTGCCGAATCAGCGCATATGAGTCGGGGTGTTTCTTGTGCAGGAGATATAGGAAGGCAGAGAGATTTGAAGCGTCCGGCCGCAAGAAAGCGTTGTCGTGCAGGCGCGCGGTTTTCCGCATTGGAGAGGACGCGCTGGTGTCATGGACGTGATATACGCGGAGCCCTTCAAGACGAGTGCGGACCCAGCCGGGGATTCGGACAACTCTAGGATCGCTGATGCCAGCCTCTCGACCATCAGCGCGCGGGGTGATCGACTCAATGAAGGGGCTTGGGTCGCGGTCCTTATTCCAAAAATAGACTAATTCCTCCGCCGGATAGAGGTTGTCGTCGACCGTCGGTTTGAGAGTCAGACGATATTGATTCACCTCGTTGAGGAAGGAGAGGTGGAATTCCATTTGCTGGCTTGTCTTCGAACCGAAGTGTAACAATTGATCCGCGCTGCCGGCGACTCGCACATATTCGTGCAAATGGCCCTCGGTAACCTCCCGCAGAAAAGAGAAGACCGCAACAAAGTTCGATTTACCCGAACCATTAGCGCCGATGAGGACATTGATCGGCCTTAGAACAAGCTTCTCTAACGAGGCAATGCTTCGGAAGCCTTTCACCGTAATGTAGTCGAGTTCCGGTGGGGTGGGCATGTGCTTAGCCTAGCGCGCCCCCTGCTAGCCGTCACTATCCACTTGGACCATACAACCGCTGCCGGACAGCGCGACCCACCTCCCGGGTATTATCCTACATCGCCGAGGCTAAAGCCGAAATCCAGCATTCGGGCGAGCGCGTTACGCGCTCCGCTGGCTTCTGCGGCCGCGAGTTCCGGATCGTGTTGCAACCATTCTTGCGCCAGATCGCCGGCCTGTTCGATTAGCGCGAAGTCGCGGATGAACCTGGCGAACCGCAAAGGCAACGCCCCGGTCTGGCGGGCACCAAAAAGATCGCCCGGCCCGCGCATCTGCAGGTCCAACTCCGCGACTTCTGCGCCACTCTTGCACTGTGCCAGCCGTTCGACGCGTGCACGCGCCTGCGGCCCGGCCTGAGACGACACGATCAGGCAACATCGCGAGGCATCGGCGCCGCGCCCCACGCGTCCCCGCAGTTGATGTAATTGGGCCAGGCCGTAACGCTCGGCGGCGACGATGACGATAATCGTGGCCTGCGGCACATCAATCCCAACCTCCACCACCGTGGTCGAGACCAGCACCTGGACAGCGCCGTCACGGAACTCGCGCATCACCTGGTCCTTTTCCGCCGGCCGCATGCGGCCGTGTAATATGCCGATCGTAAATTCCTTGAGCGGTCCAGCGGCGAGCCGCCGGGCGGCCGCGACCACCGAATCCGGGTCGTCCTGCTCCCCTTCAATCAGCGGCAGCACGTAATAGGCGCGCCGGCCGCGCTCCAGTTCTGCCCGGACGCTCGCATCCACTGCAGCAAGCGCGTCTTCGCCGACGACCTCAGTTGTCACCGCGGTTCGTCCCGGCGGCAACTCATCGAGCGAAGAGACGTTGAGATTGCGAAATAACGCGAGGGCCAGGCTGCGCGGAATCGGGGTTGCCGTCATCAGCAGAACGTTGGCTTGCGAGCCTAGCGCCATCAGCCGGGCACGGTCGAAAACGCCGAACCGATGTTGCTCGTCGATAATTGCGATTCCGAGCCGGCGCATCGCCACTCCTTCCTGGATCAAGGCATGGGTGCCAAAGGCCACCGGAATCTCTCCGCGCCGGAGCGCGCGCAGAAGCCTGGCTCGTTCGCTGGTCCCGACCCTCCCCGTCAGCAAGGCCGCGGTGATGCCGAGCCGCCCGCACATTCGGTTGAAATTGGCGAAATGCTGCTCGGCGAGTAATTCGGTCGGCGCCATGATCGCTGCCTGCCAGCCCGAATCAACCGCGCGCAGGGCGGCATAAAAGGCGACCAGGGTTTTGCCGCTGCCGACGTCGCCGAGAAGAATGCGATTCATCTGTGATGGTCCGGCAAGCTCGGCTGAGATTTCGTCGATCGCGCGGAGTTGCGATGCCGTCAGCGCAAACGGCAGCGATGCCCTCAGTTCCGAGGTTAAGCGCGCTTGACCGGCGAGCGCCGCGCCCGCTCTGGTTCGCAGGCGCGAACGCTCGCGAGCGAGCGCGAGCTGAAAGGTAAACATCTCGTCCAGGGCAAGCGCGCGATGAGCCACTGTTGCGCCGGCCTGCAACTGTTCGAGGCTTGCGTCGGCAGGCGGCGTATGCAGATAGCGCAGTGCCTCGATAACGTCGCAAAGCTTCCCCCCCTTGCGTAGCTCCGGCGGGATAGCGTCGAGGCCGGCGCGGCTACCATGCTGGAGAGCCTGTCCAATCATCGAGGTAAACAAACGCTGCGAAATCTCGGCCGGCAGACTGTAAATTGGGCGTATGGCGGGAGCCGCGCCATCGCGCAGGCGATAGATTTCCGGATGAACCAGTTCCAAGGTTCCATTCGGCGCACTGGTCACGCGTCCCGACAAGACCAGCGGTTCACCAGCAGGCAGGTTCCCGCTGCGCAGATTGAACCAGACCACCCGGATTCCCTTGCCAGAGGACTGCCTGAGGAACGCGGTAGCCATCCGCCGCGACCACCGTCCGGGCATCGCTCGGTCCGCGACGTTCTGCAATGCGCCCTCCACCACCGCGGTCGTGCCTGCGCGCAACGTCGTGACCTCATCGCGCCGCCGCAAATCTTCGTAGCGATAGGGCAAATGTATCAGGGCGTCCGCGAGTGTAGCGATCTGACGTGCACGCAGCACCGCGCTGCGCCGTGGCCCCACGCCGGGCAGAGTTTCGATATCTACCGAAAGTGGCGTGCTCCGCGCTGATTGGGAGGATTGAGCAGTAGGGAGTGAAGAATGAGAGGAAGCCGAGGCCTCCTGGTTGCTTTCTGCGACGAGGTCGGCGTGCGCTCCGTGCTGGCCTCGTCGGTTGCCTCTGTCTTTTCCAAATCCCATTTCTTTAAGGCACTTGTCGCAGCAGGATCGACCCCAATTGTTTTTTTGCATCCGTGCTTGGCCGTATATTATGCGCATTGACTTTGCGCTAGTAACACTCCACAGGACCATTTAGATGCGTCTGACATCATGACTCGTGCCCAGTTGCCAGCATGCCGCCGGCGCAAGATTAGCCAAGGTTTGAACCTGAATCCGGCGTGATCGACTGGCCGGATCGCCACCCAAGCGCTGTGGCCGTCGCTTTAGGTCGCTGCAAGG
>Ga0137390_10005120_pt1 | contig 11016 bp, 10 predicted proteins | sample 15con2h24AmetaG_FD_104937 | JGI IMG/M metagenome (GOLD analysis project Ga0137390, IMG submission 104937) | Vadose zone soil microbial communities from Angelo Coast Range Reserve, California, USA - 15con2h2.4A metaG | ecosystem: Environmental > Terrestrial > Soil > Vadose zone > Saprolite... | reverse complement strand
TACCGCAACGGCACCATCAAGATCGGCGCCTGGGGCAGCGAAGTGCAGATGACCCCCGACGTCGTCGGCGTCAGGCAGAACCTCAAGCTCCTCGTCGACCATGGGAAGATCCCGGCCGCGGTGAACCAGAACGTGGTCAGCACCTGGGGCGCCACCCTCGGCGGCGGGTACTACGTCTGGCGCTCCGGCATTGGCATCACCCAGGGCGGCCGGATCATCTTCGTGTACGGCCCGGCGCTCAACGTCCAGGACCTGGCGACCCTGCTGAGGCGAGCGGGCGCGGTCGAGGCCCTGCAGCTGGACATCAACCCGTTCTGGATGTCCTTCGAGTCATACCAGGCCCACGGCCATCCCTCGGACCCGCGCCCGGTGAACCTGCTGCCGACCCAGCAGCAGAGCGCGTACCGCTACTACTCCGTCTACAGCCGCGATTTCACGGTAGTCTACGCACGGTGACCGCCCAGACGAGCGCCACCGAGGTGGCGGTGCGGCCCCGGCACGCCCGCCGCCCGAGCTGGCCGGTGGCGGTGCTGCGCACCGCCCGTCCCCGCCAGTGGCCGAAGAACCTGCTCGTGTTCGCCGCGCCGCTGGCCGGCTCGACGCTCGGCCGGCGCGACGGCCTGGCCTATGCCCTGGTGGCCGCGGCCGCCTTCGGCTTCGCCTCGGTCGCGGTGTACTTCATCAACGACGTGGCCGACGCCGAGCGGGACCGCCGCCACCCGCGTAAGCGGCACCGGCCGGTGGCGGCCGGCGACCTGCCGAAGCAGCACGCGGTAGTGCTGGGCGCGGTCTGCGCCGCGGTCGGGCTGTCGGGCGGCGTGCTGATCTCCGAGCCGCTGCTCACCGCGTCGGTGGGCGGCTACCTGAGCCTGTCGTTCCTGTACTCCTGGGTGCTCAAGCACATCCCGGTGGTCGAGGTGCTGTTCGTGGCGTCTGGTTTCCTGCTGCGCGTGCTCGGCGGGGCCGCGGCCACGCACGTGCCGCCGTCCGGCTGGTTCCTGCTGGTGTGCAGCCTGGGCGCGTTCGGCGTGGCCATCGCCAAGCGCTACACCGAGCTGACCAATCTCGGTGCCGAGGCCATCCGGCACCGGCCGGTCATGCGCTGGTACCGGCCCGCGGCGCTGCGGCAGAGCCAGTTCGTGGTGGGCGCCTTGATGATCGCGGCGTACCTGGCGTGGGCGGCCGGGGAACACCCGGGGGCCAGGACCTGGCACCTCGTCAGTGCCCTGCCGCTCGCCGCGGCCCTGATCCGGTTCGGCTTCCTCACCGGCCGGCGCACGGCCGCGCCGGTGGAGGACCTGCTGACCAGGGACGTCCCGATGCTGGTCTGCGAGCTGAGCTGGCTGGCGCTGTTCGTGGCGGGTCTGTAAGGCTCGCCGCCAAGGACTGGTGGATGAAATGAATATTTTCCCGAACGGACCGGGTCACTTGCCCCGGATCATGCTGCTCGGCGGCACCAGCGAGATCGGCCTGGCCATCCTCGCCGCACTCGATGTGCCTGCGGGTGCCGAGGTCATCCTGGCCGGGCGGGACGAGCAGCGCCTCACCGCCGCGGGCAAGGAACTGCCCTACCAGGTGCGGACCGTCCGGTACGACGCGGTCGAGACCGGCAGCCACCAGGCCTTCGCCGACGGCATCTTCGCCGAGGGATCCCTGGACATGGTCATCTCGGCGGCCGGCATCCTGGTCCCGCAGGAGGACGTCGAACACGACGTCCGGCGCGCCGCGGAGATGATCGAGACCAACTTCACCGGCCACGTCACCAGCCTGCTGGCCATCGCCGACCGGATGCGCGCCCAGGGCCACGGCACGATCGTCGTGCTGTCCTCGGTCGCCGCGGTCCGCCCGCGCAAGGCCAACTTCGTGTACGGGGCGGCCAAGGCCGGCCTGGACGCCTTCGCCCGCGGGCTGACGGACTCGCTGCATGGCACCGGAGTGCGCGTGCTGCTGGTCCGGCCCGGGTTCGTCACCGGCCGGATGACGGCGGGCATGCCGCCCGCGCCGCTGGCGACGACGCCGGAGCAGGTCGGCGCGGCCACCGCCGTGGCGCTGCGCGGCCGTAAGGCGGCCGTGTGGATTCCGGCGCCGCTGGCCGGGCTCGCCGTGGCTCTCCGGCTGATCCCGCGTCCAGCCTGGCGTCGTGTTTCGCGCTAAGCCTGCCGAAGCCCAGGTACATTCGGGAGCCGTGAGGGTGCTGGTCGCGGAAGACGACGAAAACCTCGGCGAAGTCCTGGCGCGCGGGCTGCGGGAACAGGGCTACGTCGTGGACCTCGTGCAAGACGGCGAGACCGCGGCCACCTACCTCCGCTTCTACCAGTACGAGGTGGCGGTGCTCGACTGGCGCATGCCCCGGCTGTCCGGCCTGGACCTGGTGCAGCAGCTGCGCCGCGGCGGCCTGGCCACGCCGGTGCTGATGCTCACCGCCCGGGACGCCCCGGCGGACCGGATCGCCGGCCTGGACGCGGGCGCCGATGACTACCTGGTCAAGCCGTTCGACTTCGGCGAGCTGCTGGCCCGGCTCAGGGCCCTGCAGCGCCGGCCTCCGCTCAGCCAGGCGCCCCGGATGATGATCGGGGAACTCGAGTTCGACCCGGCCGCGCGGGAGGTGGTGATCCGCGGGCATCGGCCCGCTCTCACCGGGACCGAACTGGGCATCCTGGAGATTCTCATGCGGCGTTCCCCTGGTGTCGCCGACCGTCGCTCGATCGCCCAGCATGTCTGGGACAACGAGGCCGACGCGTTCGGCTCGAACACCATCGACGTCCACCTGGCCAGGCTGCGCTCCAAGCTCGCGGGCGCCGGGGTGCGAATCGAGACCGTCCGCGGCGTCGGTTACCGGATCGTCCCCCAATGACAGCCAGCCCGGCGTGAGAGCCAGCCCCGCGGCCAAGGTCGCCGCCGTCGCCACGGCGGCCATCGCGGCCGTCTACCTCATCGGCGTGGTCGTGCTCAACCTGGTGGTAGCCAAGCACCTGACCGAGCAGAACGATGACCGGCTGGCCGGCCGCCTCACCATGGCGCGGCAGGATCCGGCGACGCTCAGCCAGCGGGTGACCCGGGCCGGCTCGGCCGCCGACCTCGACGCCGACGCCGCGCCCGTGTTCCTCTGGTACGCGGACGCCCGGGGCGTGATCACCGGGCACAGTCCCGGTGCGCCCGCGCTTCCATCGGCCCTGCTCGCCGCGCATGCGCCGCGCGAGGGGCTCGGGGTCACAGCGAACCTGGGCTCGGTGGGCCCGTTCCGGCTGAAGATGACGCGGGACGATGGCGGCTGGCTGGTCGCGGGCCAGAGCCTGGCCGGCGACGCGCACACCCGGCGCCTGCTGCTGAACTCCGAGATCATCGCCGGGCCGTTCTTGCTGCTCGCGATGTTCTTCGGCTCGCTGGTCGTGGGCCTGCGGGCCCTGGCCCCGGTGGAGCAATCGCGGCGCCGCCAGCTCGAGTTCACCGCCGATGCCTCGCACGAGCTGCGCACTCCGCTCAGCGTGATCAGGGCGGAAGCGGACGTGGCCCTCAGCGCCTCGCGGGATGCCGCCGGGTACCGCGACGCGCTGAGGAGGATCCAGGGCGAAAGCGAGCGGCTGCGGCGGCTGGTGGATGACATGCTGTGGCTGGCCCGGTTCGACTCACGACCGCCGCCGCCTGGCGATGAGCCGGTCGACCTGGCGACCCTGGCGCAGGCCTGCGCGGACCGGTTCCGTGCCGTCGGTCCCGCCGTCACCGCGGAAACCCCGGACGGGGCGGTGCTGATCAGCGCGCCGCCGGACTGGATCGACCGGCTGGCCGGCGTCCTGGTCGACAACGCGTGCCGCTACGCGGGAGCGGACGGGCAGGTCCGGATCCAGGTCCGGGCCCAGGGCAACCGGGTCAGCCTGACCGTGGAAGACAGCGGCCCTGGCATTCCCGAAGCCGACCGGCCGCGCCTGTTCGACCGGTTCCACCGGGCCACCGAACACGGCCCGGGTGCCGGCCTCGGGCTGGCCATCGGCGATTCGATCGTGCGCTCGACCGGCGGGCGATGGCACATCGGCGATTCGCCGCTGGGCGGGGCGCTCATATCGGTCTCCTGGCGGCACTCCCAGCCGCACGCAAGGGGGCCGAGGGGGTCTGGGGGGAAAGGTTTCCCCCCAGGATCGGGGGGCTCCGGGGGGTCGTCCCCCCGGGCTAGCGCTGCCTAGCACGGCAGGCGGACGACGGCGCGAAGGCCGGGCCCGGCGTCGCTGAGCGACACCGAGCCGCCGTGAGCCTCGGCGGTGGACCGCACGATGGCCAGGCCGAGGCCCGATCCTTCAACGCCCTCCTCCCCGGTCCGGCTCCGCGCGTCGTCGAGGCGCGAGAACCGGCCGAAGGCCCGTTCGACATCTGCGGCGGGGATCCCTAGTCCGTCGTCGGCCACGGTCAGGACGGCCCAGCCATCCTCGCCGCGCACCGACACGCACACCTGGCTGGCCGCGTGCCGGACCGCATTGTCGAGCAGGTTCACCAGGAGCCGGCTCAGCGCGTCCGCGTCGCCTGCGACCACGCAGGGCGCCGTGGCGTCGGTCAGCACTGGGACCCGGGCCGCACCGTAGCGTTCGGTGACCGATCCGCACACCGCGGTCAGGTCGGTAGGCCTGCGGCGCAGGTGCTGGCCGTCGAGCCGCGCGAGCAGCAGCAGGTCCTCGGTCAGCCTGGCCAGCCGCAGTGTGTCGGCGTGCACGTCGCGCGCCGTCTCCGGCCAGTCCAGGCCGTCGGGGTGATCGAGAGCGACCTCGAGCTGAGCGCGGATGCTGGCGATCGGGCTGCGCAGCTCGTGCGCGGTATCCGATACCAGATCGCGCTGGCGCTGCTGCGCATCGGCGAGCCGGGAGAGCATGTCGTTCAGCGTGACGGCGAGCGACCGCACCTCGTCGCGCGCGGGCGGCACGGGCAGGTCACGTGGTACGCCGGTCTCGGTCACCTCCGCGGCTCCCCGGCGCAGCTCGGCGATCGGCCGCAGCGTGTACCCGGTGACCAGCCACGTGGCCAGGGCCAGCAGGCCGAACAGCAGCGGAGTTCCGATGATCAGCGCCTTGGCGAGCGTGACGAGGCTGTCGCCGGCCTGGGCGTAGGAGACCGCGGCGATGACGACCTGGTGGCCGCTCGCGCCGACGGCCACCACCCGCAGCAGCGACGGCATGCCCAGCGGCGGCCCGGCCAGCATGCGAGCCTGGCCGGTCCGGGCGGCCGCCTCGGCCTGCCCGGGCGGCAGCATCGGCACCAGCCGGTCCGCGCCCGGCGACACGTCGGTGATCCGGCCCCGGGCGTCGAGCACCTGGATGGTAATCGTGCCCGGGGCGACGGGAACCGGGCTGGGCAACCGGTTCTGATCGATAAGCGCGGCCACCTCGACCGCGCCCTGCCTGGCCGAGTCGTCGAGCCCGCGGATCAGGGATATCCGCAGGGCATTGACCAGGAGCACCGCCGCGCCGGCGAGGGCAAGCGCCAGCCCGGCCGAGGTGATGAGCGTCAGCCGGGCCCGCAGGCTTCGCCGCCGCCACCATCCGGCGGGCCCGCGCCGCTCGCCGGTCACGGTCAGCCGCCGTCGGCGGCAAGCCGGTACCCTGCCCCGCGCACGGTCTGCAGGGCGTTCTTCCCGAACGGCACGTCGATCTTTCGCCGCAGATATCCCGCGTAGACCTCGACGACGTTCATGTCCGCGACCGAATCCGGATCCCAGATGTGTTCCAGCAGCTCCGCCTTGGGCACCACCTGGCCCGCCCGCCGCATCAGGTACTCGAGCAGCGCGAACTCCCTGGCGGTCAGCTCGATGACCGCATCCGCGCGCCGGACGGTGCGGGCGGCCGGGTCGAGGTGCAGGTCACCGGCCGTGAGCACCGCGGGGCGCGGCCTAGCGCCCCGGCGCAGCAGCGCGCGCAGCCGGGCCGCGAGCACCACGTAGGAGAAAGGCTTGGTCATGTAGTCATCGGCGCCGAGGTCGAGCCCGTCAGCCTGGTCGTACTCGCCGTCCTTGGCGGACAGGATCAGCACCGGCACCCAGTTTCGCTCGGCGCGCAGCCGTTCGCACACCTGGTAACCGGACAAGCCAGGCAGCATCAGGTCGAGCACCACGGCGTCATACCCGCCCTCCCGGGCCAGGTGCAGGCCGTCCACGCCGTCGTGGGCGACATCGACGGCGAACCCCTCGGCGGTCAGGCCGCGGCGCACGGCCGAGGCGAGCCGCTGTTCGTCTTCTACCACGAGCACCCGCACTGTCCCAGTGTGACCCACTAGTCCGGCTGCCGTGGCCGGCCTCTCAGGGTGCTCACAGCGGCCGTGCGGCACTGTTGAAACAAGCACTGTTGAAGCAAGCACTGTTGAAGCAGGCACTGTTAAGGCAAGCACTGTTAAGGCGAGCACGGCGGGTACGCTCCGATAGCGGGAGAGGTGTCATGGTTCAGGTACCGAGGCTGTCCAGGCGGGCCAGGTGGGCGATTCCGGCCGGCGCGCTGGTCATCACCGGCGGGGTCATGGCCGGGTCGCTGATCACCGTGGCCCAGGCCGCTCCCGGGCTGCCCGCGCGCACCCCGGCTCAGCTGCTCGCCAAGGTGGCCGACTCCGTGACCCCGCCGCTGACCGGGACGGTGGTGGAGACCGCCTCGTTCGGCTTGCCCGCCCTGCCCGCCACCGGGAACCCCACGTCGCTGTCCTCGCTGCTCACCGGGTCGCACACGGTCCGGGTGTGGTACTCAAGTCCCGGGCATTTCCGGCTGGCAGTACCGCAGTCGCTGAGCGAGACCGATGTGATCAGGACCGGCGGCACCGCGTGGCTGTGGCAGAGCACGCTGAACAAGGTCACCAAGTTCACGCTCCCGGCGCAGTCGGCCGCGCCCGTCCCGAATCAGCCGCTGACGCCGCAGCAGGCGGCCCAGGAGGTGCTGGCCGCGGTCGGGCCGACCACCACGGTCGGCGTGGCCAGCAACGTGACGGTGGCCGGGCAGGCAGCCTATGCGCTGATCCTGGCGCCCAAGGACGCCAGGTCGCTGGTCGGCCAGGTGCAGATCGCCATCGACGGCCGCAACGGCGTGCCGCTCCGGCTGCAGATTTACGCCCGGGGCGCGAGCAGTCCGGCCTTCCAGGTGGGTTACACGGACATCCATTTCGTGACCCCGGCGCCCGCCGACCTCAGCTTCACCCCGCCGCCGGGAGCGACGGTCACCCAAGTGAACCTGGCCAGCGGAGGCGGAGCCCCGGGCAGCGGAGCCCCGGGCAGCGGGGCACCGGACGTCGCCGCGATCGGATCCGGCTGGCTGACCGTGCTCAAGCTGCCGTCATCCGCGCTGACCCCCAGCACCCCAGCGCAGGGTCCGGCTTCCTCGCACGGCACCTCGGGTGACGGCTCCGCCGTGCTGCACGCCCTGCTCGCGTCGGCCACCCCGGTACACGGCGCCTGGGGCAGCGGCCGGCTGCTGCGGACCAGCCTGGTCTCGGTGCTGATGACGGACGGCGGAAGCACGTTCGTCGGGGCGGTCGAGCCCAGCGTGCTCTACGCGGCGGCGACCCCGGGCGCCCCCGCTCACTCCGTTTCCCAGCCCGCAGGGACACCTTGACCGCGATCTCGACCAGCGGGCTGACCAAGCGCTTCCGTGGCGGTCAGTTGGCCGTCGACCACATCGACCTGGCCGTTCCGCACGGCTCGGTCTACGGCTTCCTCGGCCCGAACGGGTCGGGCAAGACCACCACGATCAGGATGCTGCTCGGTCTGGCCTTCCCGACCAGCGGGAGCGCGACGCTGCTTGACGTGCCGATGCCGGCCGGCGCCGCTCAGGTGCTGCACCGGGTTGGCTCGCTGGTGGAAGGACCGGCCTTTTACCCGTTCCTGACCGGCGGCGACAACCTGGCTCGCTACGACGCCGCGGACCGGACCGCCGACGGAGCCACGGCGCCAGCCAGGATCGAGGCGGCCCTGGACCGGGTGGGCCTGCTCGCGGCGGCGAAGAAGCGGTACCGCAACTACTCGCTCGGCATGAAGCAGCGCCTGGCCATCGCCGCGGGCCTGCTGCGGCCCCGTGAGCTGATCATCCTCGACGAGCCGACCAACGGGCTCGACCCGCAGGGGACCCGGGAGGTCCGCGCCCTGATCAGGCAGATCGCCGCCGACGGCACCACCGTCTTCGTCTCCTCGCACCTGCTCGCCGAGGTGGAGCAGATCTGCACGCACGTGGGCGTGATGCGGACCGGGCGGCTGGTCTTCTCCGGATCGCTGCCCGAGCTGCGCCGGACCGGAGCCGCCCGGGTCACGGTGCAGACCGCCGACACCGAAGCGACGGTCAAGGTGCTGACCGGGCTGGGCCTGGCCGACGCGCAGGTGGCCGCGGCCGAGGTTTCCGGCCACGCCTACGCGGAGGCGTCGGCCGTGCTCGGCGATGCCTCGCCGGAGCGGGTCTGCGCCGAGCTCGTCCAGGCGGGCATCGGCGTCCGCGGCTTCGCGGTCACCTCACCGAGCCTGGAGGACCTGTTCGTCGGCCTCACCGGGGAGGGCTTCGATGTCAGCGGCTGACCGGGCGAGGGGGGTACGGGGGGGAACGCTTCCCCCCCGTGAGCGGGGGGTTCCGGGGGGTCGCCCCCCCGGGTCGGCACTACACGCACCACGGCCCGTTCGGGCCTCTCTAAGATTTTTCGTCTCTGAGCTGCGCCTTGTCCTGCTGCGCAGGCGGAACCTGCTGCTGCTGGCGGTGACCGCCATCTTTCCCCTCGTCATCGGCATCGCCCTGCGCCTGGCGGCGCCTCATCCGCAGGGCGGCAACGGCCCCGGGGTGGCGTTCTTCGACCAGCTGGCGGGCAACGGCGTATTCCTCAGCTTCATCGCGCTCAGCACCCTGCTCGTCCTGGTCCTGCCGGTCGTGGTCGCGGTGGTGGCCGGGGACTCGGTAGCCGGCGAGGCCGGTTACGGCACGCTGCGTTACCTGCTCGCGGTGCCGGCCGGGCGGACCAGGCTGCTCGCGGTCAAGTTCGGCACGATCGTGACGTTCGGCCTGTGCGCCACATTCATCGTGTCAGCGGTGGCCCTGGTCGCCGGCGTCGCGCTGTTCCCGGTCGGGCCGGTGACCCTGCTGTCCGGAGCCACCGTCTCGCTGTCCGACGGGCTGCTGCGGCTGCTGCTCGTCACCTTGTACGTCGCGGCCGCGATGGCCGCGCTCGGCGCGATCGGGCTGGCCATCTCGACCATGACCGAGCACGCGATCGGAGCCATCGCCGCTGTCATGATCATCGTGGTGGCCAGCGAGGTGGCCGACAACGTGCCGCAGCTCGCGGCGGCCGGGCCGTACCTGCCCACGCACTGGTGGCTCTCCTTCGACTCCCTGCTGCGTGCGCCGGTCGATACCTCCACCCTGCTCCGCGGGCTGCTGTCGTTCGCGGTGTACGCGCTGCTCTTCGTTTCGGTCGCCTGGGCCCGCTTCACGTCGGCCGACGTCACCAGCTGAGCCGGCGAAGCTGGGCCCGTCCGGGTGGGCCACGATGACCTCCTAGCTGCATATCGCATGTACTTGCAAGTGATTTGCATCTTGGTTATCGTGTGGTCAGTTGGCATCAGGCATTTCGGCCACCGGAGGGGGGACCGTGCCCGCTGCGACCGCGTCGCGATCTGCCCGGATGAGCCGGCTGGTCCGGCAGTCGTTCACCGCGATGACGCCGCAGGAGCGCGCCCGGGTGATCGCGATGTACGGCGTGATCTTCGGGCTGCACGTGGCCGGGTTCTTCATCTTCTTCGTGTTCGTGGTGCCGTCTCATTACAAGGGGCTCGGGATCGGGGTGTCCATCCTGGCCTACACCCTGGGCCTGCGGCACGCGTTCGACGCCGACCACATCTCCGCGATCGACAACACCACCCGCAAGGTGATGGGCGAACGGCAGGGCACCGGCCAGCCGCGCCCGTTCGGGTTCGGCTTCTTCTTCTCCCTCGGGCACTCCACCATCGTGGTCGCGATCGGGATCGCCATCATCGTGGCGGAGAAGACGGTCCTGGGCGCCGTGTCGGACAGCGGGTCCGCCCTGCAGCGGTTCGGGGGATTGTTCGGCACCATCGTGTCGGCCTCCTTCCTGCTCCTCATCGGGCTGCTGAACCTGGTGATCCTGGCCGGGATCGTGCGGATCTTCGCCTCGATGCGCCGCGGGCAGTACGACGAGGCCGAGCTGGAGCGCCAGCTGGCCAACCGCGGGTTCTTCTACCGGTTCTTCGGCCGCTGGATGAAGGCCATCACCAGGGAGTGGCAGCTGTACCCGGTCGGGGTGGTCTTCGGGCTGGGCTTCGACACCGCCACCGAGGTCGCCCTGCTGGCCAGCACCGCGCTGCTGGCCTCCCAGCACGTGCCCTGGTACGCGATCATCTGCCTGCCCATCTTGTTCACCGCGGGGATGACGCTCATGGACACCACCGACGGGCTGTTCATGAACCTGGCCTACGGCTGGGCCTTCTTCAACCCGGTCCGCAAGGTGTACTACAACCTCGCCATCACCGGGCTTTCCGTGGCCATCTGCTTCTTCATCGGGGGGATCGAGGTCCTCAGCCTGGTCCCCCGTGAGGTCAAGGGGCTCAGCCAGACCCACGGGTTCTGGGGCTTCATGTACAACTTCAACATCAACAAGGCTGGCTTCGTGATCGTGGGCATGTTCATCGTCACATGGCTAGCCGCCATGCTCATCTGGCGCTTCGGCCACATCGAGGAACGGTGGAGCGCCCGCCTGCAGCCAGGCGCGCCAGAAGGCGACGACCCCGGCACCCCGTGAAACCCCCTCGGCCGGCCGGCCCGATGGAACATCGAGCCGACTGTGACCGGCCCGATGGAACATCGAGCCGGCTGGACCTGACGGCCAGACGCGTCTCTCGCACGATCAAGCCAACCGAGCAAAACGTGACTTAACACGACACTAGCTACCGGCCGGCGTGTAAGTCAGGTAGGCCACTCCGCTGGTGTACGTCCGGCAGTCGGTCAGGGCGAGTTTGATGGGCGCGGCGCCATCTGCGAACAGCCGCCGGCCGGTGCCCAGGGCGAGCGG
>Ga0137390_10005115_pt1 | contig 11019 bp, 10 predicted proteins | sample 15con2h24AmetaG_FD_104937 | JGI IMG/M metagenome (GOLD analysis project Ga0137390, IMG submission 104937) | Vadose zone soil microbial communities from Angelo Coast Range Reserve, California, USA - 15con2h2.4A metaG | ecosystem: Environmental > Terrestrial > Soil > Vadose zone > Saprolite... | reverse complement strand
TGGGCATCGTCGAGATCAGCGAACAGCGGTAGCTCGCCGAGTCTGTCGCGCACTACTCGCCCAGGCCGGGGAGGCCGAGTCCTCCGAGCGCACCACCCGCGAGCGGGCCGAGCTTTGACTCCATCAATGCCTGTGCCGACCGGATCGCCTCGTTCACTGCCGCCAGGATCATGTCCCCGAGCATCTCCGGGTCGCTCGGGTCGATCGCCTTCGGGTCGATCTTGATCTGCCTGATCTCTCCGGCGCCGTTCGCGACGACGGTGACCATTCCGCCGCCCGCCGTTGCCTCGACGGTCTCATTTGCGAGTTCGGCCTGAGCCTTCTGCATCTGTTCCTGCATCTGGCCGACCTGCTGGAACAGCTGATTCATGTCCATGCCCATCGCTAGTCCTCTCGTTCGTGGGCGTCCAGGGTCTCTTTCACGAGCTCGAGAATCGTCTCTTCTCCGGCCGGCTCGTCGTCTTCGATCGCATCGGCCCGAGCTTCGCCCTCGGCGAACGCGAGCCCGAGGTGCCGTCCGGTCACTTCGTAGAGCGCGTCGGCGAGCAGCGTGGCGTTCTTCGGCTCCTCCGCCAGTTGCCGGTGGAATGCGGCGCTCGCGGGGAATTCGACGGTGAGCGTGTCGCCCGCGAGCTCTGCCGGATGCGCCTCTCGCAAGACGGACGCAGCCGGGATCGAGCGCTCCTCGACGGCCGGCACGACCGTCCGCTGCCACGCCTCCTGGAGCTGCTCGAGCTCGAGCGAGGGAGGAGCAGCCATCGCGACGGCTTCGACAGGTGCCTGCTCCGGCCGTGTCTCGGGGTCTGACCCTGAGACCGGAGCCATGGGGACATGGCCCCGCGTCTCGAGCTGTTCGAGGCGATACGAGAGTGACTCCCTGGACAGGTCGGCTCCGGGCCGCGTCACCTTCACGAGTGCCAGCTCGAGCGGCAGGCGCGGATCGCCTCCCTGTCGCATGTCTTCGACGGCTACGGCCAGCAGGTCCACGAGGCGGATGACCGTCGCTTCGCCGAGCTGGTTCGCCTGCGCACGCAGCCGCTCGCGCGTCTCCTCAGTGACCGGAAGCGTGTCGGGTACTTCGCCCATGTGCTGCACCAGCATGAGGTGGCGCAGATGCTCGAGCAGATCGGCGACCAGACGGCCGAGATCCTGTCCCTGTTCCGACAACTCCTCGACGAACGTCAGTGCGCCGGCCGTGTCGCGGTCGACGACGAGGTCGCAGAGCCGGAACAGCGCCTCCTCCTCGACCGCGCCCAGCAACTGCAGCACGGACTGCACGGTGATCTCGTTCTCCGTTGCGGACGCGAGCTGGTCGAGCGTCGAGACTGCGTCGCGGAACGAACCGCGCGCGCCCCGCGCGACGAGCGCGAGCGCCTGATCGGGGACCTGAATGCCCTCTCCGTCTGCGACTCGGCGCAGCAGGCGCACGAGCTCGGGCAGGCGCGGTCGGGCGAAGACGAACGTCTGGCAGCGCGAGCGCACGGTCGGCAACACCTTCGAGAGGTCGGTGGTGCAGAAGACGAAGACGAGGTGCGGCGGCGGCTCCTCGATCAGCTTCAACAGGGCGTTCCAGGCAGCGTCGGTGAGCTGGTGCGCCTCGTCGAGGATGTAGACCTTGTAACGCCCTTCGGCCGGCTGGAGCACGACGCGTTCCCGGATCTCACGAATGTCGTCGATCCCGCGCTGAGACGCGGCATCCATCTCGATCACGTCGAGCGAGGTGCCGCTGGCGATCGTGACGCAGGGGTTGCAGACCTTGTCCGGCGTCGGCGTGGGGCCCTGGACGCAGTTGAGGCCCTTCGCGAGAATCCGCGCGAGCGAGGTCTTGCCGGTGCCGCGCGGGCCGGCGAAGAGATAGGCCTGGCGCACCTGTCCGGACGTGATCGCGTTCTTCAGCGTGCGGACGATCGCTTCCTGGCCCACGACCTCGTCGAAGTCCTGCGGGCGGTACTTCCGATAGAGCGCGGCCACGGGGCGATACTAGCCCCCGGACTGAACGCATCAACGAGGAGGCTTACTCTCCGCGAAGAGGACTGCGTCGTACTCGTCGTGTCCAGGTTCGACACGCGTCACGACGTAGATATCAGGCCCGTATCGGAACTCGTCGCTCGGCTTGAACTGGACATCGAGGTCGAGCTCGGCTCTTCGTTCGGCCTCGTCTTTCGACAAATGCATCTCGTATCGCACGATGGCTACTCCTCTTGCCGCGGTTGAGCCGGTTGGTTCTATCAAAAAGACAGACCGTTCTGCCTCATTTGACCGGAAAATCGGCTACACTCCGGGCGTGAGTGAAAGCTCAGCCGTCTCGGGGCCCCGATCCCAGGCCCGAAAGCGGATCCTCGACGCCGCCTACGACCTTTTCTCCAGGCGCGGGATTCGCGCTGTCGGAATCGACGAGATCGTCGAGAGGGCCGCGGTGGCAAAGGCCACGCTCTACCGGCACTTCCGGACGAAAGACGAGCTCGTGCTTTCGTTTCTCGAGCAGCGCGAGGAGCTGTGGACGAAGGAGTTCTTCGAAGCCGAGGTTCGCCGCCGTGGCGCGACTCCCGAGGAGCGATTGTTCGTGATCTTCGACGTCTTCGACGAGTGGTTCCGCGCTGAGAGGTTCGAGGCCTGCTCCTTCATCAACACCTTGCTCGAGATGGGCCCGGAGCACGTCCTCGGCAGGGCCGCCGTTGTCTATCTAGAGAACATTCGCGCACTGGTCGCGACGCTGGCCGCGGAAGCGGGGCTGCGAGATACGGAATCGTTCGCAAGCTCCTGGCAGCTCCTGATGAAGGGCTCGATCGTCTCGGCAGCAGGCGGCGACCTCGAAGCGGCGCAGCGAGCCAAGGCAATGGCTCGGCTCGTGATCGACCAGTACCGCTAGGTGGCACTGCTACCATCGCCGCGCCGCGGCAGTAGGAGTGTGTGAACCGCGTCAGGGCCGGGAGGCAGCAGCGCTAAGCATTCCTCCTACGTGCCGCGGTTATCGCCTCGAAGAGTCGGCCCCGCGTGACGCGCTCGTCACAGTTTCGTACCCGTGCCTGGCACCGGTACGTGCCCAGGGATGCCGCACCGCATGCGGGATCGCCGAGTTGCGTGACGCTTCCTCATGCGTTTCGTACCCGTGCCTGGCACCGGTACGTTCGCGAGGAGATGGCCCTCGCCGAGGGGTCGTCCGCAACCGCGAGGCACGGTGGCGGCGAATGTCGTTGGGTATTCTCGTTTCGCTCTCGGGCGCATAGCTCAGCGGGAGAGCGCCCGCTTCACACGCGGGAGGTCCCTGGTTCGATCCCAGGTGCGCCCATAGCCGACACTGCGCAAACCCGGACTCGGCGCCTGCTTTGGCTCAAAGCGCGTAGTGTCGGCTTTTGATGTTCTCGCTTACCGTGGTCGCGACCACCGGCAAGCGGTTCGGCGAGTTCGCGCCCTACGTCGCGTCCATCAACGACGCTGGTATCGTCGCATTCCAGTCGACGCTTCGGGTCGGCGGCTCGGGGGTCTTCGCCGGGGCCGGCGGAAGGGTCGAGGAACTGGTGAGGCGATCGCTCCACGCAGGCGTCGCGAGCCATCCCGACCTCAATGACGCGCGGGACACGAGCTTCTACGGAGAACTTCCGCGGGGCGGTCAGGGCGTGTTTCTCCTCCGAGACGGCCGCTTGCAGATGGTGGCGGACACTCACGGCGCTTTCGCGTCCATCGGCCCGCTTGGTCCGACCATGAACGAGGCGGGCACCGTTGCCTTCCGCGCGGATCCCGCGGACGGAGTGAGCGGCATCTTCGCGGGCGACGGCGCTGCTGTCACGACGGTCGCCGACACCAGCGGCCGTTGGAGCCGGTTCCATGGCCTGCCCGTGATCACGGGGGACGGTACGGTCGTCTTCCGGGCCGATTGCAGGGATGGCGCCGAGGGGATCTACGCGGGCCGCGGCGGAACAATGCGGGCAGTCGCGGAGACCGGGGAGCGGTTCGCGTCCCTCTCCCTCTTCCCGTCCGCGAGTGAGGGCGGAATCATCGCGTTCGCGGCAACGCTGCGAGGCGGAGGGCAAGGAGTCTTCACCGACGACGATGGACGAATCGCGTGCGTCACCGAGACCGGAGAAGCCTTCGAGGCGTATCGAGGCGCTCTGATCACAAACGCCGGTGCGGTCGTGATCATCGCGACTCCGCGATCTGGGAGCCTCGGCCTCTTCGCCGGCCAAGACCCCGCGGTGGATGGGATCCTCGCTTTCGGAGACGCGCTCCTCGACTCCACGGTCGAGGACTTGGCAGCAAACCCCGTCTCTGTGAATGCCATCGGTCAGGTCGCCATCAGGGCAAGCCTCGCTGACGGGCGGCAGGTGATCCTCAGGGCCGATCCAGCCGGGTGACGTTTCAGGGACGGGCGGCCCAAGCATCTCGTACGACCGGAGCTTGGAACGGCTACGGCACGGTCAGCGGCGGTCCAGCAAGCGTCGGCTGGTTTGCGCAATGTCCGGTTCCGCCCATTTCATCCGCGCGGGCGAGTAGCTCAGAAAGGCCGAGCACTTGTCTTACAAACAAGAGGACGCTGGCGTGGTCGTAGCTCCAACCAGGTAGAGCGCCCGCTTGAAACGCGGGGCGTTGCAGGTTCGAATCCTGCCGACCACATTCTTGGCTCCGTAGCTCAAACGGCAGAGCAGCCGACTCTTAATCGGCCACATGCAGGTTCGAGTCCTGCCGGGGTCACCTGCTGGAAGGACTGCCATTGGTGCGGTATCCCGTCTCGAAAACGGGTGGGCTCCGGCCCTTGGGGGTTCGACTCCCTCTCCTTCCGCTTCAGTGGAGGCATGGCCGAGTAGAAAGGCAGCGCGCTGCTACCGCGCGGGCGGCTTGGCCGCTCCGCAGGTTCGAATCCTGCTGCCTCCGCCTTTCGTTCCGGTGTGGTCGAGCGGCAAGACGCGCGACTGTTACATCGCGAAGCGCAGGTTCGATTCCTGCCATCGGAGCTACACGCCCCTGTGGTCGAACGGGCTATGACGCCGGACTCTCAATCCGGAAGCTGCGGGTTCGAGTCCCGCCGGGGGTACTTGCCGAACGAATGGGCTGTGGAAATCGCGGCACATTCTCGTCACGGTGTCTGACACCGGGCCATGGACTAGTTGGACGCCACCGAGCAGGGCCGAACCGGGAGTCGGTGCGGGTTCGGTGACATCGGGCGGGCTCGACGGCACGGCGTCTGACACCGGGACGTGGTTCGACGAGTCGTCACGATTTCGGCCCAGATCGTTTCGCCTTCACTTCTGCCTGTAGGGGAGACTGGCCACCCCGCCGGCTTCGGGCGCCGGAGATCGCTGGTTCGACTCCAGCCGGGCAGATCGCGCCGTAGGGGAGTGGCTGTCCCCGCGAGCCTCATGAGCTCGAGACCGTGGGTTCGAATCCCACCGGCGCTATGGGGACGTAGCTCAGCGGCAAGAGCAGTCGCTTGTCAGGCGAAAGGTCCGCCGGTTCGAGTCCGGTCGTCCCCGTTAGCCGGCGTGGCACACGTGGTGGTCGTGGTGTAACGGCAAGCATCCGAGGTCGTGATCCTCGAGGTTCCGGTTCGAATCCGGCCGGCCCTCCGCCGAAAGATCCGGCCGCTGCGCGGCCATGATGATCTTCCGGCGTTTGCCTTCGGTGTCGATCCGAGCCTAGGTGGCCGACGCCGGCGAAGCCGGCATCGGCGGCGTGGCGGTCGTGGTGTAACGGCAAGCATCCGAGGTCGTGATCCTCGAGGTTCCGGTTCGAATCCGGCCGGCCGCCCCTCTTTCTTGCGGACGCTGAGCACCGGTGAGCTCAGCGGGCTGTAACCCCGTGGCCTACGGCTGTGGTGGTTCGACTCCACCCGTCCGCACCAAGTGCACCGTCGAAATGGAATGGAGGTGACCATGGGCAAGAACAAGCAGCCCACGGTGCCGATCACTGTTCCGCTCGACCAGATTCGAATCAGCGAGCGTCGTCGACGTGGTCTCAGCGTCACGACGGTGGAGCGATATCGACAGTGGCTCGAGCAGGGTCGAGAGGCACCGCCGGTACGACTGGTCCGACTGGGCGACGGATTCATCGTCCGGGACGGCCGTCATCGAGTTGCCGCGGCACATGCTGCGGGTCAGCTCGAGATCGACGCAGAGGTGTCGGCCCTTGCACGTTTGCGTGCAAGAGCCAGGTCGATCTTCTGCCGGCTGTCGAGGGGATTGCGGCCCGAGCGGCGGAGTGTCTCCGCCGCTCGGCTCCTCGAGCGCCGATGCGCCACTCACGGGGACGAAGCTCTGGTGGCAGCGCACCTCGCTTGCAACGAGGAGATGTGGGTTCGACTCCCACCGTCTCCATCTCCGTCAACGCCTCCGTAGTGTCAACGGCAAGCACGCGCCCTTTGTACGGCCGAGGTGCGGGTTCAACTCCTGCCGGAGGCTTTAGCACGCGGACGTAGCTCAGCAGGCAGAGCACCGGGTCGCCAACCCGGATAGGCCCGTTCGATTCGGGTCGTCCGCTTCACAGGTCCGTGGTGTAACCGGTAGCACGGCGAGCTCCAACCTCGTTGGTCCGGGTTCGATCCCTGGCGGACCTGCTCGAAGAGATTCGCGGACTCGGACGGTCCGCGAAGGCTGGGCGCCGCCTCGCAGGCGGCGGGTCCAGCGCTTGACGACACAACGGCCGGCCGCTGGTCGGCCTAGGAAGGGGCACGACATGGGACTGCCGTATCGCGCTCGGGTCAACGAGCGCTGGTTCCTGAACCTGCCCGGTTTCCATGGTGGTGCCTACGTGGTCGCCTACGTCGAGGACACGCGCGAGCGTGGTCTTCAGCACTGCGGCGGCTGCCAGGACGAGAACTGCCGGGAGTGCCCGTACAACTTCGAGCCGCGAATGATCCTCGAGATCGCCGACTGCAACCGTTGGATCTGTCTCGAGTTCGACGTCGACTCGGAAGCGGGCCGCGCCAACTCGCTGCACAAGCTCGACACGCTGCTGGCGGCCCTGCGCGTCTTTCGCCAGGGCGTGGTGGCTGAGTTCGAGCCGTACGAGCAGCGTGAGCGCGAGCTCGCAGAGCAGCGGGACTGAAGCCGGAACGAACGAACGGGCGGCGGCGCGCTTGAAGTCGCCGCCCGCGCTGTACGCATGCGGGCGTGGCGCAACCAGGCAGACGCACCGGTCTCAGAAACCGGACTGTGGGGGTTCGACTCCCTCCGCCCGCACCTTGCCTCCGTAGCTCAGCGGACTCAGAGCACCGGGCTTCGGCCCCGGGCGCAGAGGTTCGAATCCTCTCGGGGGCTCTCGCAACACCACGACACCGTGGCCGAGCGGCGAGGCGCGCGCCTGCAAAGCGTGCTACGGCGGTTCGATTCCGCCCGGTGTCTTAGACGTCAGCGACAATGGCAAGGAGTGACGCAGTGAGCACTATCAAGACCTTCGGCACCGTTGACGAGCGAAGCCTGAAGCAGCTGGAGCGGTGCATGGAGGCGGGCGACGCCGAGTTCGGTGTCCTCTGCGCCGACCATCACCCGGGTTACAGCCAGCCAATCGGCGGCGGTATCGCCTACGAGGGCTACGTGTCGCCTTCCGGGGTCGGCTATGACATCGCCTGCGGCACCAAGGCGGCGCGAACCGACCTGACCCGCGCAGACCTCGACGCGCTCGGCGGCGTCGGGGCGATCATGGGCGAGATCACGCGACGGATCTCGTTCGGCATGGGAGTGCCGGCTCAGGAGCGGAGCGATCACCCGGTGCTCGACAAGATCCGCGACGCCGACTTCGCGCCGCAGCGAGAGCTGCACCAGCTGGCGGCGTCGCAGCTCGGCATGGTCGGCTCGGGCAACCACTACGTCAACGTGATGGAGGACGAGGAGGGCCGCGTCTGGGTCGGCGTCCACTTCGGCTCGCGCGGTTTCGGACACAAGACTGCGTCGGGCTTCCTCGCGCTCGCACAGGGACTGCCGTTCGACGGCCGGGCGAGCGAGAGCGAGATGGACTCCCCGCCCGTCCTCTTCGAGGTCGGCTCCGAGTTCGGTGACTCCTACGTGTCGGCGATGCAGCTTGCAGGCGAGTACGCCTACGCAGGTCGCGACGTCGTGGTGGGAAAGGTGCTCGAGATCCTCGGCGCAGATTCAGTCGACGAGGTTCACAACCACCACAACTTCGCGTGGCGCGAGGAGCACTTCGGCCGCGCCTACTGGGTAATCCGCAAGGGCTGCACTCCGGCTCGTCCTGGTCAGGAGGGCTTCGTCGGCGGCTCTATGGGTGATGACTCGGTGATCCTCGAGGGCGTCGCGGGCCCCGATGCGGAGGAGTCGCTCTTCTCGACCGTGCACGGCGCCGGGCGCGTGATGAGCCGCTCGCAGGCAGCGGGTCGTGTCCGCCGACGCAAGCGCTGGACCTGTCGAAACCGCGACTGCGACCGTGTGTTCGACAAGGATGGTGCATGTCCGGATCACCCTGGCGCGGGCCTGAAGAAGATCTGGGTCGAGGAGCTGATCAAGCCTGGCGTCGTCGATTGGCCCGCCGTCCAGGTACGTCTGCGCGAGCAGGGCATCGTGCTGATCGGCGGCGGCGCCGACGAGGCGCCGGAGGTGTACAAGCGACTGCCGGATGTTCTCGCCGCGCACGCGGGATCGATCCGCGTGAAGCACACGCTGCGCCCGCTCGGCGTCGCGATGGCGGGCCGCGACGTTCACGATCCCTACAAGGACTAGGCCGCGTTCTCGGCCGACGCGGCGCTGGTTCCTGCTTCACTCCCGACGTGAGCAACTCCGCCGCAGAACGGCGAGCCAGGTTTCGGGCGCTTCATCAAAGAGACGAGCTGCTCGTCATGCCGAATCCCTGGGACGTCGGCTCGGCGCGGTTGCTCGAATCCCTCGGCTTCGAGGCGCTCGCCACGACGAGCGCCGGCTTCGCTTGGTCGCTCGGCAAGCTCGACCAGACCGTGTCGCGCGACGAGCTCGTCGCACACGCTACGAGCCTCGCGGGTGCGACCGACCTGCCGCTCAACGTCGACAGCGAGCGCTGTTACCCCGATGACCCCGGCGGTGTGACGCGGACGGTGGAATTGCTGGCAGAGGCTGGAGCCGCGGGCTTCTCGATCGAGGACTTCGACCGGGACTCCGGTGGCATGGAGGAGCTCGGGCGTGCGGCGGAACGTGTTGCGGAAGCCGCGGAGTCCTCGCGGAAACAGGAGCAGCCTTTGGTGCTGACAGGTCGGGCCGAGAATCACATCCGCGGCGTCGACGACCTCGACGACACAATCGCGCGGCTGATCGCCTACCGTGATGCGGGCGCGGATGTCGTCTACGCGCCGGGCTTGACGCACCTCGAGCAGATCGCCCACGTCGTGGACGCCGTTGGAGTTCCGCTGAACGTCCTTGCGCTGCCGGCGGGACCCAGTCTCGGCGAGCTCGCCTCCGCCGGCGTGCGGCGGATCTCGACCGGGAGCCTACTCGCGAGCGCCGCCTACGGGGCTCTACTGGCCGGCGCACGTGAGCTCAAAGAGAACGGCACGTCACGCTACGCAGAGGGCGGTGCGCCAGCAGACGCCCTCGAGGCTGCCTTCCACTAGGCGGTCGTTTCGGCGAGCGCGATCGCGCCGAGGACACCGGCTTGCCGGCCGAGTCCTGGCAGCGTGATGTAGTCGGCGATGTCGTCGACCACGGCGCTCGCTTCGAGGTACCCGTTCATGAGCGTGAGCACGTGACGCTGAACGAGGGCGAGCAGCCCGTCGTGATAGGCGACGCCGCCGCCGATGACGATGCGCTCGGGGGAGAGCACGCACATCACGGACACGAGCCCGAGCGCAAGGTACCGCGCCTCGAGCTCCCAGACGGCCGTGTCGCTGTCGAGCGACTCCGCCGGCCGGCCCCACCGGGCTTCGATCGCACGCCCGGACGCGAGTCCCTCCCAGCAGTCGCCGTGGTACGGGCATACGCCGTCAAATGGATCCGCGTTGCGATCGTGAGGGATGCGCATGTGGCCGAATTCCGGATGCACCAACCCGTGCAGGAGCTTTCCGCCGGCCATCCCGCCGCCGCCGATGCCGGTGCCGACGGTGATGTAGCAGAAGGTTTCGAGTCCCTGACACGCGCCCCAGCGATGTTCGCCGAGCGCAGCGGCGTTGACGTCGGTGTCGAAGGCAACTGGCACGGACAGTCGCCGGCGGATCTCCTGTCCTACGTCGACGTGCGCCCAGCCCGGCTTCGGCGTCGTCGTGATGTATCCCCACGTCGCGGAGGTGAGCTTCTGGTCGATCGGCCCGAACGAACCGATCCCGATCGCCCCGACCGGACCTTCGCGTTCGAAGAAACCGACGGCGCGTCCGATCGTCTCCTCTGGTGTCGTGGTCGCGATCGTCTCGATCGCGCGGAGATCGTCCGGTCCGCTGCCGACCGCGCACTCCCATTTCGACCCGCCGGTCTCGATGCCGCCGTAAGCAATCATTTCGCGCCGCACGACTTGCGGATGATGAACTCCCCGGGGAGGACGACCTCGTGTCGGCGTTCCGGCCCGCGGCCCTCGATGCGTTCCAGGAGCAGCTGCGTGCCCAGCGTTCCGAAGGTTTGCGCAGGCTGCTCCATCGCCGTCAGAAACGGATAGAGCCTCGACGCGTACTCGATGTCGTCGAAGCACACGAGCGCTACGTCGTCGGGGACTTCGAGCCCCGCGGCGCGCACGGCTTCGATCGCGCCGAGCGCGACAAGGTTGTTGACGGTGAAGACGGCCGTCGGTCGCTCCTCGAGCTCGAGCAGCTTGGCCATCCCGGCCGAGCCCCCGCTCGGGTCCGGCGGGGCCTGCGCCCCCAAGGCCGGGTCGAAGGCAATACCGGCTGCGTTCAGCGCGGCTTCATATCCCTTTCGCCGGTCGCGAGCGGTCGAGACATCGTCCGACTCCACGATGAACCCGATCCTTCGGTGTCCGAGCGAGACGAGATGGTCGACGAGTTGGCGCGCGCCGCCCGAGCTGTCGCCGAGGACGACGTCGCAGTCGACTCCCGGGATGGTGCGATCGATGAGGACGAACGGAACGCCGAACGCGGCGAGCCTCCTCAGATGCGTGGCG
>Ga0137390_10005114_pt1 | contig 11020 bp, 11 predicted proteins | sample 15con2h24AmetaG_FD_104937 | JGI IMG/M metagenome (GOLD analysis project Ga0137390, IMG submission 104937) | Vadose zone soil microbial communities from Angelo Coast Range Reserve, California, USA - 15con2h2.4A metaG | ecosystem: Environmental > Terrestrial > Soil > Vadose zone > Saprolite... | reverse complement strand
GAGGAGTGCCACGGCCTGCTGGGCGATGCCCGCAAGGCCGGTTGTCACGCCTGAGGCTGGCGCTTCCTTCGCGCGGCGGAGTCCGCTGGGGCTCGCGGCGATCGCGGGCGGCGGGAGCTTCGCAGCGTGCTCGTTGAGCACGGTAACCGCCTCGTCGAGGTCGGCGATCGCGGATGCGGCGGCGGGCCGGTCGTCGCCTGTCGCGTGCGCGGCGAGGCGCCTGACAGCGTCGCGCAGCCGGATCGCGCTGCGCAGTTCGTCCTCGGTGGCCCTGGCGCCGTGACGGTCAATGCCGACGGCGTTCAGCCATGCGTCGAGGTCGGCCGGCCCGGCGAGGTCGTCGTGGATGCCGTCGGCGCCGGGCCAGATCGTCGACATGAGCCGCACCGGTGCCGGCTCGTCGGGCAGGACCCAGGAGCGGAGGGGTGGCGTGGCGGGCATCTCCCTAGATTATCCGGATAGATGAGCTTGCATCCGTTAGAAGAGGATGCTACAACTGTTAACGGAACATTTCGTTGTCACCCGTTAGAATCGGGTGGCTGGAGCATGGCGCTTCGAGGTGGAGCATGGCGCTTGAACAGGTTGCAGGTGAGCCATCACAGGAGGAGCGCGGCCCCGAGGCGTTCTCGGTGTCTCTACGCGTGAACGGTGTCGTGTATGAGCTCGAGATCGAGCCGCGGGTCACCCTGCTTGACGCACTCCGCGAACGTCTTCGCCTGACAGGCGCGAAGAAGGGCTGCGATCACGGTCAGTGTGGGGCCTGTACCGTGCTCGTCAATGGGCGTCGGGTCAACTCGTGCCTGACGCTGGCCGTCATGCATGAGGGTGACGAGATCACCACGATCGAGGGGCTCGGAACCCCGGAAGAGCTGCACGCGTTGCAGGCCGCCTTCGTCGAGTGTGACGGCTTTCAGTGTGGCTATTGCACTCCCGGGCAGATCTGCTCGACGATCGGCATGCTCGGCGAGCTGCGCGCGGGCGCGCCGAGCCACGTCACAGCGGATCTCGGATCACCGGAGATCGAGCTGAGCGACGCAGAGATTCGCGAGCGCATGAGCGGCAACATCTGCCGGTGCGCCGCCTATCCGAACATCCTCGCGGCCATCCGTCAATACGCAAGCGGTGACGAAGGCCACCGATGAGATCGTTCACCTACGAGCGGGTAAGCGACTCGGCGAGCGCCGTTGCCGCCGCGTCGAGGCCGGGTGCCAAGTTCATCAGCGGCGGCACGAATCTGCTCGATCTGATGAAACTCGAGATCGAGCGCCCGACGCACCTAATCGACATCAGCCGGCTGCCGCTTGACGCGATCGAGGACCTTCCCGACGGCGGGCTGCGCATCGGCGCGCAAGCGAAAAACACCGAGGTCGCCTCCGACATGCGCGTACGGACGCGGTATGGCGTGCTGGCGCGGGCGCTGCTCGCCGGCGCGTCGGGACAGTTGCGCAACAAGGCGTCGGTGGGAGGCAACTTGCTTCAGCGCACCCGATGCCCATACTTCTACGACCCGGCGGCCGCGTGCAACAAGCGCGAGCCCGGCTCGGGATGCTCGGCGGTCGATGGATTCAACCGGTCACACGCGATCCTCGGCGCCAGCGACGCGTGCATCGCGACCCATCCGTCCGACATGGCGGTGGCGCTGTCGGCGCTCGATGCAGAAATCGAAGTTGTCGGCGAGGGAAACAGTTCGCGGCGGATTTCGATCGCCGACTTCCACGTGCTGCCGGGCGACACACCGCACATCGAGACGACGCTGCGGGCCGGCGAGATGATCACCGGCGTGGTTCTCCCCGCACCGCCGCCGGGGCGCCACGCCTACCGAAAGGTGCGCGACCGCGCGTCGTACGAGTTCGCGCTCGTCTCGGTTGCGCTCGTGATCGAGACGCAGGACGGCACGATCACGAGCGTGCGCGTCGCGCTCGGCGGGGTTGCGCCAAAGCCGTGGCGCTCGGCCGAGGCGGAAGCGGCGCTGCTCGGACAAGCGTCGACGACGGCGCAGTTCCGAGCGGCCGCCGCCGCGGCGCTCATGGGCGCGAGCCCGCGCGGGCACAACGACTTCAAGATCGAACTGGCCAAGCGCACGCTCGTCCGGACACTCACCGACGCGACGGAGCAGGCGGAGCGCGTGTAATGGCTGCGATCGGACATGCGATGAGTCGCGTCGACGGCCCGCTCAAGGTGACGGGGGGCGCGGCCTATGCATACGAGCATTGGGAGGCGGGCGAGCCCCTTTATGGGTTCATCGTCGGCGCGACGATCGGGCGGGGTCGTGTCGCGGCGATTGATGTCGCGCGTGCTCAGCGGGCTCCGGGGGTGCGGCTGGTGATGACTCATCGCGACGCGCCGGAGCAGGGAACGCCCGATCCGACGGCCCTGCTTGCCACGATGGAGGCGCTCCCGTGCCTGACCAGCCCCGAGGTCGATCATTACGGTCAGCCGGTGGCGCTCGTCGTGGCTGACACGTTCGAGGGTGCGCGGGCCGCGGCGAGTCTCGTCGAAGTCGAGTACGCCTCCGAGCCGGGGAGCTTCGACTTCGAGTCCCTCGAGGATCAGGCGATCGTCCCGCCGCGCGTGATATTCTGGCCCCCGGAAAGCCGCGTCGGCGACTTCGACGAGGCATTCGAGAGCGCTGAAGTCAAGCTCGACGTTGCATACAGGACTCCGTACGAGTTCGCGCAGCCGATGGAACCACAAGCGTGTCTGGCAGTCCCAGACGGCGACGACATCACGTTGTACACATCCACACAGGTCGTCGCCTGGACGCGTGAATCCGTCGCCAGAACACTGCGCATCGACGCCGAGCATGTCCACGTCGTCGCTCCGTATGTGGGCGGCGGATTCGGCTCCAAGCTTTACACCCACCACGAGACGATCCTCGCCGCACTCGCTGCTCGGCGCTTGCAGCAGCCGGTCAAGGTGGCGCTGACGCGCCAGCAGATGTTTCAGCTCCTCGGTACACGCGCCACCTCGCACCAGCGCGTACGGTTCGGCGCCGCGAGCGACGGGCGGCTGCTCGCTCTCGGCCACGACGCGAACATGGCCATCAGTCCCCGTCGGGAAATCGCCGAAGAGCACACCGCGAGAACGTCCGGCAGCCTCTACGCGGCGCCCGGCCGGCTGACGCGGCACCTGGTCACGCGGCTTGACATCTACCAGCCCGAGTCCGTCCGGGCGCCCGGCCATGCACCCGGCCTGCTCGCGCTCGAATCGGCGATGGATGAGCTCGCGCACGAGCTCGGGATCGATCCGGTCGAGCTTCGCATCCTGAACGAGCCGACGGTTGATCCAGAGCGTGGTGTGCCGTTCAGCGAGCGGCGCCTGATCGAATGCCTCCGGGAAGGAGCCCAGCGATTCGGCTGGGAGCGCCGGCCCACTCACCCCGCGAGTACGCGCGACGGCCAGTGGCTAGTGGGCTATGGCATGGCCGCCGCGATCCTCGACTACTTCCAAGCCCAAACCCGCGCCAGCGCGTGGCTCGGCCCAGACGGCGACGCGATCGTCCGGACCGATATGACCGACATCGGGACCGGGACATACACGATCCTGGCTCAGGTCGCTGCCGACGCCCTGGAGGTCCCGGTCGAACGCGTCCGCATCGAGCTCGGCCGCTCGGAATTCCCCGCCGGGTTCGGCTCCGGCGGCTCAACGGGGGCCACCAACTCCAGCAACGCCGTCCACCGTGCATGCACGGCGGTACGCGAGAAGCTCCGAGCCTCGGGCGGTCGCATACCCCCTGAAGGCATCGAAGCAGAGGGTCAGATCGTCGACTCGGCCGACGATCCGAACAATCAGGCCTACTCGATCAGCAGCCACGGAGCCCAGTTCGCCGAGGTAGGGGTCGACATCGACACCGGCGAAATCCGACCCAGACGGATGCTCGGCGTCTTCTCAGCCGGGCGCATCCTCAACGCCAAGACAGCGCGATCGCAGCTCATCGGAGGCATGATCTGGGGTCTGAGCGCGGCGCTACTCGAGGACGCGGTCCTCGACACGCGCTCGGGCGCGTTCGTCAACCGCGACCTCGCGAGCTACCTCGTCCCCGTCCACGCCGACATCCCCCCGGTTGAGGCGGTCCTGCTCGACGGCAACGACGACAAAGCGAACCCCCTCGGCGTGAAGGGGCTCGGCGAACTCGGGATTTGCGGCTCCGGAGCCGCGGTCGCCAACGCCGTCTTCAACGCGACCGGTGTACGCGTACGCGACTTCCCGATCACGCTCGAGAAGGTCCTCCCGCATCTCCGCCAACCGGAAGGAGTCACATGACAACCGCCTGCTGGCGGTGTTCGCCCAGATGGAACGGATCTACATGCTGGAGCGCGCCGCCGGGCGCGGCCAAACAGGCCCGCGGGCTGCCCGCCGGGCGCCGCGCGAAGCTGAACGCGACCACCCGCGCCGGAGCCGCCCAGCGGATCGGGGACGGCGCGATCCCTGAACAGGTCGCCTCCGAAGGCTGATCAGCGGGCCAGGCCGCATCCCCGCAGGTCAGCGATATTCGCTTTTTCTGCGATTACCACGGGAACCCCTGACCCGCGCTTTGATCTTGTCCGTTACTGAGGACTTCCGGACACGAAGATCACCATCGCCCAGCGCCACCCCATCAGGGGGATCCCCACCCTGCCCACGATCACAAGCGGGCTCCAACCGAACCGGAACGCACGCTAACGACCCCACCCATCCGCGCCCGGACACCCCCGCTGACCTCCCCGAACCGCCTTAACGTGCGATCCGGTTCCGATGTAGGTCCACCCCCGACAACTCGGTGCGCTGCCGGAAGTTCCCGGCAGGGCCGGTGAAGGCGCCCAGGTGGATCCGGTCGAGTTCGCGGCGCATCACTGGCCAGGTCTTCCCGGTGGCGTTCTCGGCGACGCGGACGAGCAGCAGGGCGAGCCAGCACAGCAGCACGTGGGCGCGGATGCGTTCTTCGAGCCGGTGGTAAACGGGCCGCAGGTCCAGCACGGATTTCATGTCCCGCCAGCCGCGCTCGACCTCCAGCAGCTGCTTGTAGCCGACGGCGATGTCCTCGGCGGAAAGCTGCGGGTCGGCGCAGCGCAGCAGGTACTTGCCGTCCAAGTTCTCCTCGGTCTTCGCCTTGGTCTTGTCGATCCGGAGCAGCCCGCCGGGCGTGACCCGCAGGAACCGGTTCAGCCCCGGCATCGTGGAGATCTTGCCGCGCAGCTCGGCCCGCCTGGTGGCGGTCAGCTTGTCGGTGCCGGCGATGAGCTCCTCAAGCCGGGTGATCAGCTCGGCGCGGACGGCGGCGTCGCGTTCAGCGGCGCCGGGGTTGCAGCAGATGATGAACCGGTCGGTCGCGTCCGCGATCCGGACTTCCTTGACCTGCAGGTTCCCGGCCACTTGCTGGTAGCGGCCCTGCCGGGACAACGCGGCCTTGACGTGCGGGGACTCCGAGCGGAGCTTCTCGCCGATGATGTAGCCGCCGGCGCCTTGCTGCAGGAACCGGCGGTTGCGCGCGGAAGAGAACCCGCGGTCGGCGACCCAGATGATCTTGCCGAGCACCCACTCGCGCATGTCGGTCTTGACCTGCCGGATCAGCGCCGAGTCGCTGGTGTTCCCGGGCCAGGACCAGACCCGGACCGGGATGCCGTCGCGGGTGACGGCCATCCCGATCACGATCTGCGGCAGGTCATCGCGGCTGTCCTTGGACTTGCCGTGGGCGCGGAACCCGGCCGTCTTATCAGAGTCGGCGTCATCGCCGCTCGTCTTCTCCCCGCGCCAGTCCCGCAGCGTGTCCTCGTCGGCGTCCTCCACCTCGAAGTACGTGCTGGTGGTGTCGAAGAACAGCAGATCCACCTCGAGGCTGAGCAGGCCGGCGACGGAGAAGTACACCTGTTTCTCCAGCTCGCCGCGCACCTGATGCAGCCAGTCCATCGCCCGGTAGCACGCGTCGTCGGTGACAGTGCCGAGCCCGTCGATGTGCACGTCCCGGCTCATCCACTCCGGGGTCGTGGTCATATCCGGCCGGGATTTCTCGATAAGCCCTGAGCCGCAGGTCCGGGGCCCCGGACTGTTCGGGGTCCCAGTAGCAATCGCGGAAAATCCATCGAACCCACCGCTGACCTGCGGTGATGTGGTGTTATTCGGGTTGGTCAGCGAGTCCTGCGTCGTGCTGCGGGGTCTGCGTCGGCGGTGACCTGGGCGGAGGTCTGTTCGCCGAGCTGGACGTACCGGCCGAGGCTGCCCAGGTGCAGATGCCGGGATTTGGCCTGGAGTTCGGGGGCGGTGCGTCCGTCGGCGGCCAGGTGCTGGAGGGCGGAGTGGCGGAGCTGGTGGAGCGTCCAGCCCTTCTTGTGCGGGTCGTGGGCGGCGGTGGCCTGCTTGAACAGGTACTCGGCGCGCGGGTAGGACAGCCGGCCGTGTCCGGTCTCCGGGCAGACGTCCGCCTCGGCAGGGGCTCGCGAACCGGACACGGGCGCGCGCCGGCCGGCGAGGAACACCGGCCCTGAGGTGCGACCGCGTAGCAGCCGGGGCAGGAGGCGGGCGGTGCCGGTGGCCCAGTGGACGTACTCGATCGCGCCGCCCTTGGAGGTGACGCGGCCACGCCGGAACTCCAGGTCGAGGTCCTCGATGTTGAGGGACAGGAGTTCCCCGGCGCGGGCGGCGGTCTCGTAGAGCATCCGCCACAGGACCCGTTCGCGCAGGCCGTGCCGGTCGTCGGTGAGCAGCTTGTCCAGGCGGGCGCGGGGGATGGCTCGATCGCCGCGGCGGGCGGGCTTGCGGCGTTCCAGGCGGCGGGCGGGGTTGGTGGTGAGGATCTCCTGCCGCCCGGCCCAGGCGGTGAAGGAGGTGAGCGCGGACAGGTGCCGGTTCCAGGTGGCGGCCGCCGCGTCGTCCCATCGGTCCATCACCGCGGCGTAGTCCTCGGGAAGGAGCGAGGCGGTATCGCGGCCGCCGGCGCGGGAGACGAGGCGGGCGAGAGTGCCGGCGTAGCTGGAGCGGGTGGTCCTGGTCTTGATCGAGTCGAGGTAGCGGTCGACGGCGGCCGTTACGATCTCGCCGCTGGCGGGGGTGCCGGCGGGCGGGGCCGGGAACGGGACGATCGTCACGAGGGGGGCCTCCCGCGCTGATGTGACACATAACGTTGCCGAGTCGGGTCCGGCCCGGCCCGGCGCGAGCTGGGTGTCTTCCCGGTCCGCGAGGTCAGTGTGACAGGTAATGCAGATTCTGTGTCACAGGACGGCCCGAGGTTCCTGGCCTTGGTCAGAATTGGCGAGGTTCCCTCGGCATGCTGCCACGGGTGCCGCAAGGAATCCGGCATTTGCTGCGACGACTCAACCCAGGGCAACGCGGGACGGTTCACTACGAGCCCTAACCAAAGATCAGCCCATGGCGGGTTTCGGGCTTACCTTGGCTACACCCCTATTCCGGTCCCACCCGCTGCCAGCGTTGCGCGAATCGCTACACGCGATGCGCGTCACGTCCGCAGGCGGGGCAGACCAAGTAAGCCGGGGAAAGGGGGCAACAGGCCGGCGTCAGCGCTGCCATGGATGGGCCTCGATGCCGTCCAGCATCTGGCCGACGGTGGCCACGGCGCGGCGCAGTTCCTCGCGGGCCAGCCTGGTCAGCTTCGGCACGTCGCGGTGGTGGTGGAAGGCCGGGTCGATCCACTCCGGGTCGTCGAAGTCCTTGTCGCGCAGGAGCCGGCTGAACTCGGTCGGCGCGGCCGGGCGGCGCTCCGGGTCCGGGTACTCAGGCGGCCAGATCATCAGCCAGTGCTCCCAGTCGGGCCAGCGGACCGCAATGGTCTGCTCGTAGCGGTGGATCCGCAGCTGCGGCCCGGCCGGGGACGGCACGCAGGCGGTCCCTGTCCAGCTCGCTGACGCCGTTAAAGGTGCGGGTGAACTCCAGGTCGCTGCGCATCTCCCACTCGTGCCCGCCGCGGTGATCCGCTGGCAGCCCGCAGAACATCGGGTCGTCCTCGTCCCGGTCCTCGGGCCAGCCGGGGTCCCTGGCCAGGCAGTACGGCAGCTCGACGGCGGCCCGGCCGGCCGTGTTCCAGCGCATCCACCACACGGCGCTGGAACTCATGGCGCCCTCGCCGGTCTGGGCGAACGCGACGTGGCCGCCACGGTGCTCGTGCCCTAGCTCGCAGTGCAGCCGGGCCGGCACCGCATGCCCGGCGCCGGGAATCCGGTCCAGGAACAGGAACTCCTCGACCGTCAGCTCAATGCGGGTGTTGCAGCGCAGGGCCTTTGCCGTCACGCGGGGCACTGTAGCCGCGGGGGGCGGCCTGGGGGTCGGGGTCTTGGGACTATGCGGCCGGGAATTAGCGCTAGGCACCGGGGCGGCAGGTGAGCTGCGTGCGGTGCCAGGGCCGGTCAGCGGGGCTCGTTCCGGGTCGTCCAGCCGTGCTTGGCGATGAGTTTGTCGAGGGCGCGGCGGAGCTGGTCGACGCGTTCTTGGGCGTCGGGGCCGCGGATGCCGATGGTGATCGCGGAATGGGTGGAGTAGCAGGTGGCCTGGCGTCCTTCGGCGGCGGCTCTGGCGGCCGCGTGGATCCGGCCGCGGAGCTGGGTGGCCTTGCGGGGGTCGGACTCGTGGTCAAGGCCGTCGATGGTCAGGTAGCACAGGAACGGACCGGGGCCGGTCAGCGCGCTGTCGGGTAGCCCCGCGTCGAGCGCGTCGCGGATCTTCGCGCGGTCGCTGTTGCTCATCGGACGCCGGCCGAGCCAGTCCGGCCAGCCATCTGGGCGCAGGGGATAGCGCGGGCCGCCTTAGCGGCGCCGGCCCGGTCTGCGTCTGGCGTCGGGTCCTGGGTCATTTCCAGATGGTGAGGTGCCTCTGTTTCCGGCTTGCTGGTCAGCGGTCGACGGTGAGGTGGCGCAGGGCGTTGTGCTTGTCGTCGGCCGTGGGCTGGCTGTAGGACCGGACGGTGTCCAGGCGTGCGTGCCCGAGGAGCTCGGCGACCAGGACCAGGTCCTCGCCGGCGCGTACGAGTGTGGTGGCGAAGGTGTGCCGGCCGATGTGGGCGGTTGCCTTGTCGTCGAGTCCGGCGTTCGCGGCGATCGCGGTGAACACGCTGCTGGCGGCCCGGGCGGACAGCCGCCCGCCGCGGCGGTTGAGGAACAGCGCCCGGGCCGCGGCGGCACCGGGCCAGCCTGCCCGGCAGCCGCGGCGCTTACGGCGTGTATGCTGCCCCGTCGGTGAAGAAGATGTCCGTCGGCGCTTGTGGGATGTTCCCGCCCCAGACGATCATCTGGTGGCCGGTCCACACTGCGCTGGGGAAGCCACGGCCATGCAGAGGTGAAGCAGGCAGGGCCGTCCACTGGTTGGCGGCCGGGTTATAGGCCTCCCCGTGCGCCGGGGGTGCCCAGGTGGGGTTGCTGCCGGCAAGCCCGCCCCAGACGAGCACGCGGTGACCGGTCCACACGGCCGCGAACCCGAAACGCGGCAGCGGCATGGCGGGCAGCAGCCGCCAGCTGTTCTTGGCCGGGTTGTAGGCCAGCCCGCGGGCGCTGCTGCTGCTGAGGAACAGGATCTCCTTGCCGTCCCACAGCGCGGGCCCCCTGGTGAGCGCCCGGGGCATCGGCGGCAGCTTGCGCCACGTGCCGGCGGACGGGTTGTAGGCGGCGGCGTCGCGGAAGGTCTTGTGAGAGAAGAAGTTTCCCCCGCCGGCCACGACCAGTTCCTTGCCGGTCCAGGCACCCGATGCGCCGGCTCGTGGCTGGAGCGGCGCGGCCGGGAGCTTGCGCCAGGTGTTGGCCGCCGGGTTGTAGGCCATCCCGTCGCGGGAGGTGTCCTCGCAGCAGGCACCGCCCCAGGCGAGGAACTGGCGGCCGGTCCACCCGGTCACCGCCCCGGACAGGGAGGCCCCGGGCGGCGCGATCTTGCGCCAGGTGTTGGTCGCCGGGTTGTAGCTGCCGCTGGTCAGCCCCGGGACCAGCATCCGCGATCCTGTCCACACGGCGACATCGGCCGAGTTCACCGTCGCGGGCTGCGGGCCGTCCGCCAGCCGGACCCAGGTCCTGGCCGCCGGGCGGTAGGCGAAGGTGATGCCGCGCGAGCCGATCCCGTGAATGATCATCTCGCGGCCGGTCCACACGCTCACCATCGTGACTGGCGCCTTGGTGATGGGCGCGGCGGGCAGCAGCCGCCAGGTCCCGGCGGGAGTTTGCGTGGCCGCCGCGGACAGGACACGATAGCTGGCCGGACTGGTGATGGCGGCTCCGGCCGGCGGTGCCGGTGACCGCGTGGTCGCCGTCGCCGGGACCGCGGCCCCGGCAAGACCGGCGGTGGTGAGCGCGATCCCGGCCGCCACGGCGGCACAGATAGCGCCGGTAATTCCCCTGGCGCGATGACGATGCTGCTCTCCCGGCCGTTGCGGGCCGGTCCGCCGCCGCCTCCTGGCTAGTACTGATCTGAACATTGCATCTCCCTGCTGCTCGACGGTTAAGGACCTGTGCACTGGTTAAGAGCGCGCAGGCGGCCCGGCGGATGCGGATATGGGGAGGCCTCCCCACGACCTGGCCAGCGGCGCCGCCATCCAGCCCTGGCCGTCATCGCGCTGATCGTGCGCCCGCCCGCCGCGCGGAGATCACGCCGCCCTTTCCGCCCGGGCGCGCGGGCCGCATGCGGCACCGGCGACCCGCGGGCGAGCGCGCCGGGCCTGCCGCGCCGCGCGCTGGCGGCCTGCCGCAGCAGGCGTGGGCCGGGGGCCGGGGGCCGGGGGGCGCTGCGCGCCGCCGCCGGCTACTTCGCCGGGCAGCTCGCCCGCGCCGCCCGCGACGAGCACATCGCGTTCGCCATCGGCGCCAGGCGGATCGCCCCGCTAGGGCGGCTGCTGGACGGCGCCGCCGAGGACGACTGGCGCGAGGCGACCGGCATGGACGCCGCCCAGGCCGCCGTGGCGGATCACCGGCCAGGCTGGTGGCCGGCGAATACGTCGCTGTTGTTCCGCCGGGCCCTGGCGGGCCTGTTGACGGGCCGTTGCGGTGAACCTACCGTGGCCTCAGGAAGACGGGCCGGGCCGGTGCTGCTGATCGTGATGTATGAGTCCCAGACCTGG
>Ga0137390_10005109_pt1 | contig 11020 bp, 11 predicted proteins | sample 15con2h24AmetaG_FD_104937 | JGI IMG/M metagenome (GOLD analysis project Ga0137390, IMG submission 104937) | Vadose zone soil microbial communities from Angelo Coast Range Reserve, California, USA - 15con2h2.4A metaG | ecosystem: Environmental > Terrestrial > Soil > Vadose zone > Saprolite... | reverse complement strand
GCATCAGCTCAGTCGAGCCCTTGAGGTCGGCGAACAACGCCGTGACCATCTTACGCTCGCCGTCGAGCGCCAGCGCAGCGGCTGACCGATCCGGCGCGATTCGGATTTCAGGTGTCGATGGTCGATTCGGGGCAACGTCCGCCGCCGCGCCGTCGGCGAGCGCGGCACCGCAATTGCCACAGAAACGCTCGCCCGGCTCGTTCGGCGCGCCGCAAGACGGGCAGACGAGCGCCAGCCGCTCACCGCATTGCGAACAGAACCGCCTCCCGGTGCGATTCTCGATTCCACATTTTGCGCAGCTCACGGATGGTCTCCACTCTCCGCTCTTTAGTGGCACAGGCTTCCAGCCCGTGGGGTTTTCTCTTCGAAGAATCACAGGCTGGAAGCCTGTGCCACTAAGAGACAGCCATTTACTTGGGTTGTCAGCCTTGACTCTTTGCAAACTAGTGCGGTTGGTGCAACTCTGAAACGACGCGCATTGTGCAAAAATTCGTGGGGGGACTCGAATCTTGAACGGAGTACACGACATCGGCGGGATGGACGGGTTCGGTCCTATCCATCGCGAGGCTGACGAGCCCGTGTTTCATGAACCTTGGGAGAGCCGGGTATTCGGGATGTTCCTTACCGGCGCGGGCCTGCCGCGAGAGCCGCTCGATGCCAGCCGCCATCGAGGCGAGCGGCTCGATCCGGTTAAGTATCTCAGCTCCAGCTATTACGAGCGCTGGCTGGCCGGGATGGAGAGCGCGCTCATCGAAACGGGTACGCTAAGCCGGGCAGAAATCGAAGCACGAGTGCGGCAGTTCGCGGCTGATCCCGACCTGCCGATGCCGCGCCGCGAGGATCCTGCGCGTGCGGACAGCATCGCGAACGCCTTGCGCTCGGGCAACCCGGTCACACGGAAGACTCGCCAGAAACCCCGCTTCGCCGCCGAGGATAAGATTGTGACGCGCAACCTTAATCCGCATGGCCACACGCGCTTGCCGCGCTATGCGCGTGGCAAGCGTGGTGTCATCGTGGCCCATCACGGAGCCCACGTTTTTCCGGACACCAACGCGCACGGCCTCGGCGAAAATCCGCAGCACCTTTACACGGTGCGCATCGCAGCGCGCGAGTTGTGGGGCGGTGGCGCCGAACCGAATGAAAGCGTGCTTATCGATCTTTGGGATAGCTATCTGGAGAAGGACAAGACCGCCGCCAAATCTGCCGTGCAGAAACCCATGCCCGCAGTAAAGAAAGTCGTGGCGAAGCCTCCGGCGCGAGCAACCAAAATGCCTGCACGCGCCGCTGCTTCAAAACGGTCGTTTGCCGCACCGCTTCCATCTCTCACGGCGGCCGCACCTGTAAAAAGTAAAAGAGCCAGAACGACAGTGGGCGCCGGGCGAGGTTCCGCCCGGAGTGGACGAGGTTCAGGCAAACCGATGAGGAAGAGCCGATGAGCGAACAAGAATCCGATAAGGGCCATCATCCACGCCCTTTGTCGCCGGCGGCGCTGCGCGCGAAAGCGATCGAGTCCTTGCTGGTCGAAAAAGGCCTGCTGGCCAGTGATGCGATCGACAGTGTGGTCGAGATTTACGAAAAAGACGTTGGTCCGCTCAACGGCGCCAAGGTCGTCGCCCGTGCCTGGAGCGATCCGGGCTATAAGCGCCGGCTGCTCGAAGACGGGACCCCGGCGATTGCTGAACTCGGCTTCGGCGGATTGCAGGGTGAGCACATGGTGGTGGTGGAGAACACGCCAAGAGTGCACAACGTGGTCTGCTGCACTTTGTGCTCCTGTTATCCGTGGCCGGTGCTTGGATTGCCGCCGACCTGGTACAAATCGCTCGCATACCGTTCGCGTATCGTCCGTGAACCGCGTGCGGTGCTACGCGAGTTTGGGCTCGAGCTGGCGGAGTCGGTCGAAATCCGCGTCTGGGACAGCAGCGCCGAAATCCGCTACCTGGTTCTGCCGGAGCGGCCGCCTGCGACGGCAGAGATGAGCGAGGGGGACCTGGCGTCGCTAGTGACGCGCGATTCCTTAATCGGAGTCGCGCGAGTCGAGACGAGCCAGCAGGCAATTAGCAATGGATAATTACGATCGGCTGTTCGGCAATGCCGGCTACATCGCCAGGCGTATCGCAAGCGACATCAGCGGTCCGGCGGCGATTCCGCGCCGCAACGGCGAGCCGGTGTTCAGTGAGCCCTGGGAGAGCCGCATTTTCGGCGCGGCGGTAGCGCTCTGCGAGCGCGGATTGTTTGAATGGGACGAATTCCGGGAACGGCTGATTTCCGAGATTGCATCGGCGGATGCACAGGCCAATGTCGCTGCGCCCGCCGCGTCGACGTATTACGAGCACTTCCTGTCAGCGCTCGAACGGCTGCTGATTGATAAAGGCATCTGCGCAGAAGAAGAAATCGAGCAGCTCACGAACGCAGAATCGCGCGATGCGCATGACCATCACTGAAAAAGGCCGGTTAATTAACCATTACGCGGTCGTGCGCTCGGTTGCCTCTCCCGGCCGGGAGAGGTCGCGCCTAAGGCGCGGGTGAGGGACCTTAAACTCCGAGATGCCGGGCGATCGTTTCGAGCACGCCATCGATTGCTTAAGACCCCTTCGTTGCGGAAGTGCGACGGTCAGACGCGTATCAGAATCCTTGATTATCGTCCCTCACCAGCTCGACGAAGACGCCGAGCGACCTCTCCCGATAGTAGGGAGAGGTATTCCGGAATCAGGTCCCGAGTTCGTTCAGTAGCGTCTTGGCGTCCTTCAAGTCTGGAGTGTCGAGACCTTCGGTAAACCAGTTGAAGATTTCAGCGAGCATTGTGCGCGCTTCGTCGCGGCGTCCTTCTTGGTCGAGCAGCCGCGCGAGGCTCATCGTCGTGCGCAGTTCCCAAGCTTTTGCGCTCATGTTGGTCGCGAGCGCAATCGATTCGCGGAAGTCGCGCTCAGCCAGTTCGGTTTGCTCCTGCTTGAGCCGGAGTTCACCGCGTATCCGGAGTGATTCGGGCCGGTATACGAGTTCGCCGGGATTTGCCTGAAGCGTTTGCTCGACGGTTTCCAGCGCCTCAGCGATAGCGCCTGAACGCTGCTGCGCTTCGGCCAAGAATGTTGTATACGGAGTGATGCCCGGGAAGCACGGCCCAAATTCGAGCATGCCATCTATTGCTTGGCGAATCAGCACAATGCCGTCGGTCGTGCGGCCTAACTGTGCCCGCGCATGACCGAGAACACATCGGCAGTTTCCTGCGATTTGCAGTATTTGATTTCTTTCGCATAGCTCGACCCCCTGCGCTGCCAACGCTTCGGCCTGCTCATATTCTCTCAGGAGAACCCGCAGATGCGCGCCGAGACTCCTCGAGAGCGCGACCTCGAACAGATTGTTCCCGATGGTGGTTGCCATCTGGGCGATTCGCTCGCGGGCAACATCGGCTCTGCCGAGCATCCAGGCGTTCCAGCTTGCGTACGCAAACGCTGCTGCGGCGCCACCACTGGGAAGCTGCCTAAAACCGGCATCGTCGAAGAACTTGAGCCCGGCTTCGAAACGTTGTTCGACGCCGGCGAGGTCGCCGCGCCAAAAGCGCGTTAAGATCTGGAGCGCATGCACGCCCGCGAGACTGAAGGCACTGCCTTCGCGAACAGCAAGGTCGAACGCCTGGTCGGCAAGCATACCCGCGGTGGGAAGGTCGCCCGAGCCGAAGGCGCCGAGGCATCTCGCCATCACCCAAATGCCGAGTTGCGAGAGGTTGCCGCTCTTCTCCGCCAGCGTCGCAGCCCGCTGGTTAGCCTCGATACTCTCGGGAGCGGAATGCCCTCTCGTTATCCAAAGCATCAAAATTACGCACTGCATCAGCTGCAGTTCGCGAAGGTCGCGCTCGGGGGATTGGGGCAGGAGGTTCAGCACGGCCAGGGCGTGATGATAGCTCTCGAGCGCTTCCCTAAATGCGTTGCGGCTCTCTGCGCCCTTGCCGGCCCTTAGCCATTCAGCGAGCGCGGGCTCAACTTCACCCGCTTCGGTCCAATGGCGGGCAAGAACTTCGGGATGTGCGTCCTTGAGGTCGGGGAATTTTTCTTGGATGGTGTGCGCGACCAGCCGATGCAGTTCTTTGCGGCGGCTTTTCAGCAGTGCCTCGTAGGCTGCGTCGCGGATTAACGCGTGCTTGAACTGATAGGTCGCGTCTGGCGCGAGGCCGCGTTCATAAAGCAGCTCCGCGTCGATCAGTCTGCGCAGCTCGCCTTGCAGCTCTCCATCGCTGACAGGATGGACCGCATGCAACAGTTCGTAGGAAAATTCGCCGCCGATGACAGATCCGAGCTGGAGAATCTCTTTGGCGGAGCCGAGCCGGTCCAGCCGCGCCATTAATGAATCATGCAGAGTTACCGGAATCTCGCGCCCGGTGAGCTTTGTATTGCCGCTTTCAAGCACTGCGCGGGTCAGTTCCTCGACGAACAGCGGCACGCCGCTGGCGCGTTCAACCACCGTGTCCACGGTTTCATCGGCGAGTGCGATGCGGGCGGCCACTTGCGCTATCATCTCGCGCACATTGCGGGCGCTCAGCCGGTTGAGCGTGATTTGCGTATGATGTGCGCGCAGCGGCCATTGGGCGCGGAACTCGGGCCTTGCGGTGTACAGCAGAAGCAGCCGCGCGGCCGCCCCCTGTTCGGCCAGCAGTTGGATCAGCTCCAGCGTCGATGGGTCCGCCCAATGCAAGTCTTCGATTACGATCACCAACGGCTGCGCATGAGCGGCACCGATCAACCAGTCTACGAGTGTGGCGAGCAGGCGCCGGCGCTGCTGCTCAGGTGAAAGCGCGGACGGTGAATACTTCGGAGATAACGGCAGATGCAGCAGTGGAGCAATAAGCGGGATGGCTTCGGCGGGTTGTAGTCCTGCGCGCGCAAGGCCGGACTGCAGTTCGGTGAGGCGTTCTTCTGCACCCCCTCCCTGGCCCTCCCCCGTATCAAACAACGGGGGAGGGGACAGAGTTAAGCCGCGTTGCGATGCTTGTTGCCCTCCCCCATTTCCTGACATGGGGGAGGGCCAGGGAGGGGGTGCAGGCTGAAATTTACTAGTACGCCGCTCGTCCTCCTTCTGCAGCTCTCGCAGATAGTTGTCCAACCGATCCAAGCTTTGCTCCCAGATCAACTGGCGAAGCACCTCTGCAACAGGGGTAAAACGGGGTGTTCTGATAAAACGGCGCAGCCGCGGCCTCTACCCAGATGTGGGGCGTTCCCGCAATTTGTTGCTGGAATTTCTGCACCAGGCGTGATTTGCCGATTCCCGCCTCGCCGATGATCAGCACGACCTGACCTTCACCTTCGAGCACACGCTGCCAACGATTGGTTAGCAAGCGCAATTCGTCTTCGCGCCCGACAAACGCTGTCAGTCCATGCGCTGCTGCCCCGGCCGCGAGCCGACCGCGCACTCCAGCCGGCTGGATCACCCGATAGAGTTGCACCGGCTGTTCAATGCCTTTGAGCGCCTGCGCTCCGCGATCTTCAACCACGAATAGCCCGGCAGTCAGCCGATGCGTAGCCGCCGATATCACGACGGTGTCTGGAGCAGCGGCCGCCTGGACCCGGGCGCCGCGATATTTGGCGCCTCGCCGAAGACGTCGGTCTCCTTACCGGCGCCCGCGCCAACCACCACCGCGCCTGAATCGATGCCGACCCGCACGGCTAGCTTCACAGGGGATGACAGGCTGAAGCCTGTCCCACTCTGATCGTTGAGCTTCGAGATAGCGTCACGGATAGCCAGTCCGGCGCGTGCAGCGCGTTCGGCATCGTTGTCGTGCGCCGCGGGATAGCCGAAGTAAGCCATCACGCCATCGCCGAGATACTTGGCGACGTGGCCGCCGAATCGTGTTATGGCCTCAGCGGCAGCACGATGGTAACCGGCCACCGTGTCCTGCCATTCCTCGGGATCGAGCCGCGCTGCAATCTCAGTCGAGCCGACCAGGTCGCAGAACAGCACCGTCAGATGGCGCCGCTCACCGGTTGGGCTGCTCGTGGGTACGGCCGGACGAATCGGGGTGGTGACCGTTAATGGCAGGCCGCATTCGCCGCAGAAGCGTGAGCCGGGCGCGTTGTCGAAGCCGCATTGCGCGCAGTGTGCCTTAAATGCTGCCCCGCATTGGTTGCAGAATTTCAGCTCGTCGGGATTATCGCTTCCGCAATTCGCACAGCGCATCATGTTTATCCCGCAGCCCACGTGCAACCGGTAATATGGTTGCATAGCGGAGCCCAATTGGAGCACCTCGGGTGCCTTTTCGTTTATGATCAGGCTTCGCTACAATCGGCGTCAACCAAGCGCAGGCCCATGCCCGAAGGCCGAGCATGGCGGTCCCGCCAGATCGCACGGCGGGTGGAGGACGTTAATGGGTTCCATTATGAAATTCGCGCGCCCGCGTCCGTTCATCCGTCAGCACCCTCACCCGCGCGTCACGGCGCTGGCGGAACAGCAGGCAAGCGCCGCGCCGCTCGCCCTCTCCCGCAACAAAGCGGGCGAGGGGCCACGAACGGCAGCGGAGCAGGAGGCGCGCGAAGCGCGTCGCTCGCTGTTTATCCTGATCGGCTCGTTTTTTGTCACTGCGACGGTGATGTGTGGCGCGGTGGTCGCGATGGTGTCGAGCACCTGGACCGACGTCATTATCATGTCGGCGTTCGTGTTGGTTTTCGCGCTGGCGAAAATAGTTCTGGCGAACGCGCTGATCTACACGATGTTGCGCTACGATGCCGAGACTGCAAACGTTCCGATCAGGGCTGAGCCGGTTGCAAGTTATCGGCGATTCGTGCCAATCCGCCAGGAGCCGGCAGTACAGCTTAGACGAACCGGCGCGGTCAAGACCGGCAAGCTCCGCGTCGCCGCTGGCAACGCGCAACCGGGTTCCCCTGGCGCGTAGCTAACAGTGCCAGCCGATGCGCTCGATCAGCGCGGGCACCAGTCCGGCGATTGGTATGCGCACCTGTTCGGTCGAATCGCGATCGCGCAACGTGACGGTGTCATCCTGCATGGTCTGATGATCGATCGTGACCCCGAACGGCGTGCCGATTTCGTCCATCCGCCGATAACGCCGGCCAATCGAACCGGCCTGGTCGTACGCCACGATGAAATAACGTTGCAGCATTTCTCGCACATTGTGCGCTTTCTCCGGCTGGCCGGCTTTGCGTAGCAGTGGAAACACTGCCACCTTGATCGGCGCCAGCCGCGGATCGAAGCGCAGCACGATTCGCTCTTGGCCTTCGACGACGTCTTCGTCATAGGCATCGAGCAAAAACGCCAACATTGCTCGATCAACGCCGGCCGCTGGTTCGACCACCCAAGGACGAAAACGGCCCTTGCTTTCCTCGTCGAAGTAGCTGAGATCCTTGCCGCTGTGGCGCGCGTGCTGGTCGAGATCGAAACTGCCACGCCGCGCAATGCCTTCCAGTTCGCCCCATCCGAACGGGTAAAGATATTCGATATCAGTGGTACCGCGCGAGTAATGCGAGAGTTCATCCGGCGAATGAGGCCGCAGGCGCAGATGGCCGGGATTGATGCCGTACTTCACGTACCATTGGAAGCGCGCATCGACCCAGTATTCGAACCATTTCAGCTCTTCGGCGGGATTGGGCGGCACGAAGAACTCCATTTCCATTTGTTCGAACTCGCGCGTGCGAAAAATAAAATTGCCGGGCGTGATTTCATTGCGAAACGATTTGCCGGTTTGGGCGACGCCAAATGGCAGCTTGACCCGCTGAGTATCGAGCACGTTGGCGAAGTTGCTGAAAATCCCTTGCGCCGTTTCGGGTCGAAGATAGATCGTGCTGGCGGTGTCTTCGACCGGCCCGACGAAGGTCTTGAACATCAGATTGAATTGGCGCGCTTCCGTGAGCTCGCCGCCGCATTCCGGGCACCGCGTGCCATCGACGTGATCGGCGCGAAACCGCTGCTTGCAACTTTTGCAATCGACCAATGGATCGGTGAAATTCTGCAGATGGCCGGAAGCTTCCCAGATGCGGGGATGTTGCAGGATCGCACTGTCGAGGCCGATTACATCGTTACGCGACTGCACCATGTCGCGCCACCAGGCTTCCTTGACGTTGCGCTTGAGTTCAACGCCGGCCGGTCCATAGTCCCAGGTTGAGCCGAGTCCGCCATAAATATCGCTTGCCGGAAACACCAAGCCCCGGCGCTTGCAGAGGTTCACGATTTTGTCCATCGTGACCGCTCGCGTGGCCGCTTCAGTTTCGACCGACAAAAATGTCTCTCCTCAAAGATGGCAAGCGAACGCCCGCCGCCTGCTCAATGAATTTGCCATATCAACCGAGCTTGATGATTTCGACCGAAACACGGCCGCCGGGTGCAATCTCCAGAATTCCAACCGTACCCGGCACTCCCACCAGATTGCGGGGCAGTGTCGCACTGCCGGGATTCACGACCAACGTCGGCCCGAAGCGTACGACGCCCTCCAGATGGCTATGTCCAAGCACCAGCACGTCGACGGGGCCACCAAAATGGGCGTGCATCGCGTTCATGAAAACCCTTTCGGAAGTTTCGTCGGGGGTCGGCAGAGCGTGAGCCAAGCCGATCCGCAGCTTCTCGACTTCGATCAGGTGAGCAGTGCTGACCCGCTGGTCGGGCGCGAGCTTGAACTGGTGGCCATCGAGGCCCTCGTCGCCGTTACCCAGCGCCGCGATGACCGGTGCGATCTCCGCCAACTCGTCGAGCACCCGGTTAACGTACACATCGCCCGCGTGCATCACGAGATCGACCCCGCGAAAGACCTCGAAGACGCGGGCCGGCAGATGCTCGCAAGCTTCTGGAATATGAGTATCAGAGATAAGTCCGATTCGCATTATGCCCTCGGAACAGGGCTTTCGCGTAGGCGAGGCTACAAACTATCATGGCTCCTGGAGGCCGGCAATTTCATCCCGGTAAAGAGCTATTACGGCCCGAGTGAGGTTCACGTGAGAATTGTCAGGATCGCCATTGCCGTTACGCTGATGGGGGCGCTGCTCGGGATCACTGGCTGCAGTCATAAATTGGTCGGTCGCGCTGGCGAGACCACGGTTAGCGTCTTCCCGACCAAGAAGGACTTCGACAACGTGATGTCGATGAAGTCACGGGGCGGCGCCGAAGGAATGGTCGGCGGGCTCGGCGAGACTTTCGTGGCAAAAAAAGTCGCCGAGAGCACCCAAGTCAAAATCCTGTCGTCAGATAACGAGGGCGACGAGATTCAAGTCCTCCAAGGTCCCAGTGCGGGACTGCGTGGCTATGTAGCGAAAGATAACGTGGATTAGCCTCGCTAAAATCTACCAAATGGCCGGCTTAATTGCTCCGGCACTCGTTGCCTTCCATTTGGCGGCGACAAACAGGGCAGGCTCGGGAGCGGCCGCCGTGATTTCAGAGATGCCCGCTACAGCGCGTTGGCGCCACGCTCCCCGGTGCGGATACGGACCACCTCTTCCATCGGCATAACAAATATTTTGCCGTCACCGATGCGGCCGGTGCGCGCAGCTCGTTCGATGGTTTCGACAACCTGGGTGGCGCTCTCATCGGCCACGATTATTTCCAATTTAACCTTGGGCAAGAAGTCGACCACGTACTCGGCGCCACGATAAAGTTCCGTGTGTCCCTTTTGGCGGCCGAACCCTTTGACTTCGCTGACCGTGAGGCCCTGGACACCGATACTCGACAGAGCTTCTTTGACCTCGTCAAGCTTGAACGGCTTGATTATCGCCTCGACCTTCTTCATATGACTCCTCTGGGTATATACGGGGAAAAACGCCGCCACCCGAGCGTGCCATTGTTATGATATCGTTATCTGTACCGTTAAGCAGCCGAGGCAAGTCCTCGACCAAGGTGACCTTCCACCAGCAGCGCACGAAAGATTAAGCAAGCGAAATGCCATCGATGCTGCTTGAGTTTTCGTCTGGGTCTGGCGGATTTGTGTTCAATTGATGCCTACCTGATGACCATCCGACGAATGGAGGGCAGCGGGGTTGATGCTGTTGCTGTAGGTGCCTGGCGACCGAATCATTTTCTAGTAATGCCGATTTTTGCTCCGCCGATCGATGGTTCTTCGCCTCTTATCAGGCGAGCGATGTTTTCGCTATGACGCAACAGGACAACTGCCGTCATGATTATTGCCAGCAAGATGTAGGCTGGCGGGCAATCCAGTGCGGCAACCGTCGGCGGCAACGCCAGCGCGCCAAGCATCGAAGCGAATGAAACAATTCGGGTCAATGCCAACGCCACACCGAAAACTCCGACTACTATCCCAATTGGTTGAGGCGCCAATCCCATCCAAACCCCGAGCGAAGTCGCTACCCCCCGGCCACCGCGGAATTTCAAAAAGACAGACACAATTGACCCGGCGAAGGCGGCAAATCCCACCGTCGCCAACGCGGGCGGCGCGGAACCAAGGACGAACCGCGCCAACTCGATCGAAATAAAGCCCTTGAAAACGTCGGCCACAAAAGTCACCGCAGCGGGCATTTTGCCTCCCGCTCGCGCCACGTTAGTCGTGCCGATGTTGCCCGAGCCAACTATCCGGGGATCAAATCCCCACGCGCGACCGACCAGCACGCCAACCGGAATCGCGCCAAATAAGTAGCCGACGGTGGTCAACAGCGCGAGTGCCAGTCTGACCCTCTTCGTATCGCCAAAAATCGGCTTTGGTCGGGGTGACTGGATTTGAACCAGCGACTCCTGCGTCCCGAACGCAGTGCTCTAGCCAGGCTGAGCTACACCCCGTCGCTTGCTTGAATACCATCGCCACGCTGCGATAGCGAGTATCCTTTATAGCACCGGATCATGGCCAAGGCGAGCCTACCAACATATCGGAACCAGCCCCGCAGAATCGAGCCGGCGCCCTTTCATCACTGGCCATCTTTTTCATGTCTGTGCTTAGCAGGCTGCGGAAAAAGGCCTTCCGCACCCTGCTTTCCCTCTCTGTAATCTCCCCCAGAGGGGGAGAACTGGAGTTTCTACATTTAGGTCTGTCAAAGACCTGATTCTATTGACATACCGACCTTGAGATGGTACGCTTCCGGGCGGTCCG
>Ga0137390_10005100_pt1 | contig 11028 bp, 15 predicted proteins | sample 15con2h24AmetaG_FD_104937 | JGI IMG/M metagenome (GOLD analysis project Ga0137390, IMG submission 104937) | Vadose zone soil microbial communities from Angelo Coast Range Reserve, California, USA - 15con2h2.4A metaG | ecosystem: Environmental > Terrestrial > Soil > Vadose zone > Saprolite... | reverse complement strand
GCGCCGGCCATCGCGGCCTGCGCATTAGCGGAGCACGAGGCGGCCAGTGGCTGGCGAGGGAACTCTGCGGCAGCGACAGCAGCAGCGGCGTTCACGAACGATCTGTCCCTCACGGAGGAAGAGTGGGGTAGAGCCGGTCCGCGACCGGAGCTGGGACCGGAGCCGGAAGCGAGGCCCGGGAGCCTTGGCATGCTATTGCAATAGCCAGCGCCGGCCGTGCCTCTTCCAGCCGGGGCCGGCCCGAGCACGATGCGAAAGTCCTCGCCGCCGTTGTTGTCCCACCACTCTCCCACGTCGGCCACGGCGAAGCGCACGGCGAGAAGGAGCGTGCACGGCGGCGCGCGTAGCGCGAGGGAGATGGTGAACGCGAACCGGTCCCACGTGCCGTATCTCCATGCGGCGGGTGCGCCACGTGCGGTGGCGTCCACGTAGTGCGCGCGCACCTCGGACGCCGTCGTCCAGCCGTCGAGCGTGTAGGGCACCGCGACGAGTTTCTCGTAGGCGACGTTGCGCACGCGCACGATGCCGCGGAGCAGGAGGGGCTGGCCCTGTTCCAGTCGCCCGCTGACGAACGAGATGGACTCGAGGCGGACTTTGGTGTCGCGCGTCAGCGGGGTGTGCGGCGAAGGGATCCGCGATATGATATCCGCGACTTCGAGAGGGACCGCCGGCGTTAAAGCCGTCGCGATACTGGCACGTAGCATGCGCAACGATATGTCGTCATAGTCGTCGTCGGACGACACCTCGCTATCGCCGTCAGAATGGGGACTGAAGATGGCAGATGGCCTTCCGGTGGCGCTATAGACGCAGACGGATTCGAGCTGACCACCTATGTCCTTGAAGCGAACCCTCTTACGATTCGCCGAAAAGGCGTTTCTGCCCGCTTCCCTATAATCCCAAGACGTAGAGTACTTGAGAGATGACTTCAACGGCTTGTCAACCACCGTCATGGAAGAAACAGCCCGAGGAGCGGATGTCTGTGGAATGGTGGTACTGTACGGGACTCTGTATCGAAAAGACTGTGGTGGAAGACCGAATAGATGCTCATTCCTCGCAGAGTGATCCGGCGCCAATTGTGAGTGCGATGAGGAAGTGGGATTATGTAGGGACGGCGCGGAAACCGATGGATTCTGGCAGGTTGTATATGCGTACGGCATCTCTACCCTGCTCGACTTGAAACCGTGGTTCGAGGTAGGTACATAGAGGTGTACTGCTTTCCTTACCACGATCCTCGGTTCCCAAATACAAGAATCGGGTCTTACCCCGCCACCAGAGACGTTCCTTGGGGCCTCGCACAGCGGCCAGCCCAAAGAGTGAACAGTGCACCGGCCCGGTATCTCCGGAGACACTCGGGTGGATCATCGTGATGACGTCATCGAAAATCCGAGATTGACGGGCGACAAAGATTGTCGGTCGCTGTTCAGTATACAATAGCTGAGTTGGTTTGAAGCTACCTAGTCACAGTATGCCACCCTACAATCTCCAGCCACTGACCCGCTGCAGTGTAGCTGCAGTGCCAAGGCAGCACTAGGTGTATTATGGGCGTAGCGTGATATCCTTTCTTAGAAGCGCTGGCCCTACCCCAGAACACGCAATGACTGAACGCCTCATTTTTCTTAGTCTCCGTTACTTATGGCCATCAGCGGCTACGACTCGCTTTCGTCCAAAAGTGAGCATCGGCCGTCTGGTCCCCCTAATTATTCGGAACAACAGCCCTCCTTTCCTAACAACGAGGGTATGGACAGTCCTTACACCCCCCTTCTCTTTACTCCCTCGCGGCGGGAGCCGACTTCAAGCCGCTGCAGCACCACCTTTTTATCAATCCTTCTTATCCTCTTTGTCCTGAATTGCCTTGTGACTGCACAAGCGATCCTCTCCACTTATCAAACTCAGTTCGATGTATGTCATTCGCGATGGACGTCTGAAACCCCACTAACTCCTATTCCATCCCTTAGGCCGATCCTCCGCTTACTGCCCTTACCGATGACGACCAGTTGAAGTGTATCAACTGGGGCCACACCCCAAATGATGCTTATCCGTCTCCCCCTCTCCCAGATCTTGGACCCCCGTCCGTCTCGTGGGAAAAGCAGAGCGTAGAGTTCGATCTCCCCATCGACTCGGAGAGTCTATTTGTCTTCTCTAGGGGCTCCATATCTTCTGGTGTTGTGCGAGTCCATCAGTCACCCAAGGTGAAAGACGTGAAGGTTAGCGTGACCGCCCACTATCATAAGAAGAAGGTTCTTTCTAGCGCGAGGGTGTGTCTCGTGCAGCCTAAAAAGGGGGGCGATGGGGTAGGGATCTTTGTGAGTCGTCATCCACGACGTCAGGCCCATTTTTACTGAACCGTTCACAGACCCCGTTCCGGTTGATCCCACCCAGGCGGAAGAATAGCCTCTTCTTTGTTGTTGACGTCACGTTCCCGTCCTCGGAACACCATCCTCGGCAAGTTCCATCGTTCGCAGTTGACGTCCCCCGGTTCGGAGTCGACGTGGCAGATCTATCCGGATACACCTTTTCTTTGTTTGCGCTCAAGTCGACGAATCGTCCTCTCACAGTGACCGTGAGCTGACTCTCCTCGATTGAGCCCGGTTCTCCCCCCTAACCTGTTCTCCCGATAGTCGGTCAAAGGAAATGCCATCATTGTAGAGGGCAAAAATGGCAAAATCGAGGGGTCCTTCGACGTCGCCCGACTTTTGAAGGTTTACGCTGCCAATAGTCCCATCAAAGTATCTCTCGACGTCCACAACAATCCGCCGAGCAAGCCGACGGTAGTCTTGTTAAAGACTAGCAACGGGTCAGTACGACATGCCACATTTCTGGCCTTATCATTCACGCATGCGCAGCCACCTCGACTCTAACCTCTCACTATCTACCAACTCTTCCTCCGGCGCAGGCGGCGACTTCCGCGTCTACACTCACACGAGCAACGCCCCCCTGGACGTCTCCATCTCCGTCAGCCCCCCGGACTCGCACCTGGTCTTCGAGGGGTCCACGAAGAACGCGCCGGCTCGCGTTGCGCTGCCCGCCGCGTTCGAGGGCGGGTTCCTGCTCCAGACGACGCACTTCCACCCAACGCTGCACGTGTCGCCTGACGTCAAGGATCCGGCCGGGCGTGGGCGTTTACGCAAGGTGGACGAACGCGTCATAGCGGGCCGTGCCGTGATCGGCAACGTGTCGTGGGTGCCACCTGGAGACCGGCCCTGGGTGGACGCGGACGCTAGGGCCGGCTGGGCAAGCATCGTTACTCACAACGCGCCCGTGATGCTCGTCCTCTGATTGATTTGTCCGATCTCGTCGTACCGTATGGCAGAATTTTTGCTTTTTTTTCGTTGCGATCTTCATGTGTGTTTGCTGCGTCCTCCGTTCGTCATTTATCTCACCTGGCGCGCCTTTGCCGCACGTTGTTTCTTAGCCTGTTTATTTATGGTTCGGTGATGGCGGGTAACCATCGGCTATGGTCATTGTTCGGATGAATTGTAGTCAGACCATACATAAATATGAGAATTAAATCGTGACAATCAAACAGTCATTGCGGTCATTCAAGAAATGAAAAAACTAAGGGACATCCCAACACATCTCCCATCTCCCAAGCATATTATACACATGGTTATCCGTGTAGAATGAGACCCACTCCTAGGGGTGGGCAAAGACTCCTGCGCATACCCCTGTAAGCCAACTCAGATCGCATCTGGAACGGCGTCGCGCGGCTCGTCTTGACCCCTGGATACCTTCTCCTGCATGGGCATGGCCTGATTGGCGAAAATGATCGCGGAAGCCGCACGAGTCGACCTGCGGCGTTTGATACGCGCGCGCCAGAGGAGCAGCGCTATGGACGCTCCGACGAGGGCAATTGCGCTGAGGATGCCACCGACGATTGCCGCGATCTTCCTCGCCGTGTTGTTATGGGCCTTCAACTTGGACGAAAAGAACTGCGCTTGCGAGGACGACAAACCCGGGACGGTCGTTTGCGACGAGGTCGGGGCCGGAAGCGAGGTCATGGTCGCTGGTTCGCTGGGGCTGATCTCAACCTGGTCTGTGAAAGTGAAAGTGTCAGTACGAGCTTGGCACGTTCGCAGGACTTGTTTGTTGTCCTGCGAGGGGATTTGCGATGGCCACTCACTTCCGTGTTGGTGCGACAAGATAGGATCCCAAATTCCCTCCTTCTATTGTTCCGGGAGATTACCAACCCGTCAGTTTCCCACATGCGAAATGGGGGCAGAAAAGGAAATGCAGCTTACAGTCACATCGATGAAAGCCCACTCCGGCACGCGTGTCCCACTTGGGACGGTGTTCGAGTACCTGAGCCATCCGTCAGATGGGGAACAAAGCAGGCGTCGGAATGAGAACGAACGTTTGTGGAGGGTCGACGGCCGTGCAGTTGAACGACCACGTTTTCCACCTACAAACCGTTATTGTTATACCATTGGTAAGCGCGCAAGAACAGGCGAGGAAGCGCACGCACGAGAACCAGTCGGCACCTTGGCAGGCATCGCAAGCGCTCATGAGCGAGTAAACGACCGTGTTGCACTTGCACAAATCGCTCGCATCGCCGGAACCGGTTGGCCCAACATAGGAGTAGTCATCGATGGCCAGGCTAGGGATCGCAAAAGCTTTTCTTTTTTGAGTCTTCTGAACTCGACGATTCTAGGATCGTAGCGCACCTCCGTTATCACATACGCCCTGCAAGTATGCGGCGACCGCGCAGGGGCTTTGCCCGAGGGTGTTGTACGACTGGGATAGGTTTGATTAGATGGGATTGATGACGGGGATATCGGTGCATGTACCCAAGACCACGCTGAATTGCACGTGGGATACGAAAGCTGAGCTTCAGCTAGCAGTGGTGAAGCAAGCAGGAGGACTGCCGCAAGGGAGTAGGTCGCCAACATATGGAAGAAGGGGGGAAAGGGAAAAGGAGGCCCAAAAGGGAGGGGATAGGGCATCGGTCCAGGCGTGGGGGGTATAAATGTGCGTATCTAGCCGCCAGGGCCCGAGCAAATTACGGCAAGAGAATCGCCCATCGAGCGTATCGAGATCGAATATGGATGGACGATATGCTATCTCTGTCGAGAATTCGGCTAATTTGCGCCATATGCAGTTTAGTTGCAGTTTTTTGTTTTGCTACCGGCAGCCACGGACGGCCCCAAGGACCCCATTCTCGGGCCTTGCTCCGCCCCTGTTCACGTTTGGAGTACGCAAAGCTAATCTCGACGATAACTGGCACGTCGGCCCCCGGCCATTCCAGGATTTGTGACTTGTGCGGAGAGCGGAGTGATACGCCCATCATTCATCGAAGAAGGGAACCCGCTTCATCCAATCGACCGTGATACGCGCTATCCCGAACTCCATCCGTCCGGGGAGACGAGGGCGGGAGGGGGAGGAGATCTGAAAGTCAGCTGAGATGGAACGCGGCGGCGTCGCCAGCCAACACCGATCAATCATGTTTTACCACGTTGTTGCCACATGCGTCGAGCGTCGACGTCCCGTCTACGCTGAACCAAACAGCCGCCCAAACGCGCTGATCTCCCTTGCTATCTTGCCTTAATGTAATTCAATTGACTCAGGGCATATGATATCGATGTCATCAAAATGGGTTGCGCCCTCCACTATCAGATAATTCAGGCGTAATAGCCCCACTCGGTCCGAGCCGAGGTCTTGACCAGACACACACTTGTATCTGTGCACAATATGCACATTCTCACATTCTCTAACACAGGAGTTTCTCGTACAGTAGTATCTCTCGGAGGCAAGGTAACCACGATCAGTGAGCGTTGCAACATTCGTCCAAATAGCGCATTTGCATGTGTAAGTATTGCAGCCACAACAAGCATTGAATACCTGGACACAAAATGTTGGGAAAGAAGGAGGATTAGATGGGTTCTGTAGTGACTTGCTTCTTCGCAACACGTAGTAAAGGACAAAATCAGGCTCAAATGCCATTCATTGGTCGACGCCGCCGGGCCGTAATTCCGCTCGCTCTCTTAAACACGCTCAGCGCTCAGCACTCATCTCTCTCCCGAACGCAGTATACAGGACGCGGTCATCTCAGGTTCATGACCCAGCGGCGCCGTGGTTCGTACTTCTGCGTCTGGATACTCTGTTTTGCCTGATATATTACATTCACAGACTATCTTGCAATAGTAGGGTGCCAACCTTAGCACCAAGCATCCCACACAATGCCACGACGAGGGATGCTATGCACTGGATTTATACTATCAGGTCGTCCATCGTTCGAGTCGTACATCAGCCAGGAAACTCGTCATTATAGAGAGGACAACAGACGCATCGTGATATTGCCCCCCTCCGACAATATCGCCCCCATCACGTCGTCTGCGCGTTCTAGCCTTGTCATTCTTGACAGCTTGGCAGGCCTGCTTATCCCCGAATGGGTGAATTCCGGCCAAATCAAATGGCATGGACATGGCTCAGCCCTTGTCCATAAATCCTACAATCTAAACTTGTTGGGATGACCGCGCTAAATCCCTGCACGCTGCATTATAGAAGAACGCGGCCCACATTACCATTCTGGTCAATTATGGACTGAGGTTTGGGGGTGTGTTCTGTGTGGCACATAGTCCAACCGATTTTACAAAGCATATAGTACCGTAGAACTGGGAGTGGCAACGAGTATGATGTGAGTAGAACCAAGATAGAAATGGAAAGCAAGACAGCAAGACCCTACTACCCTACTACTGTAAAGAGGTATACTCGCCATATGGTATCAATCAAGCCAAATACAACACCACACTAGGCCTGCCTGACCAGGTTCGAGAGCCTGGTATCCGTGATATCAACCATAACTCCAATGTTTCACGTCGATGATGGACACAAAGTTCATGCTAGCGACACAACCCGGCGTTGTGTGACACAGGAAGTACAAGGATCGACGGGCACCTGTCAAACGGTGGGAGTCCATATGAATTTTAACGTAATGATGAAGAGCGCCTGGCCGCACTGACCGCCGACCAGACCCGGTAAATGCCGGTCCGGAGTATTTACCCCTGAGTGCCTGAGTTCAGAGCCGTTAGCACGTCTCTTAGTTCCCATCCCTGGGTGCCTATCCATCAGCCAAGAAACGTAGGTAATGTGCTATCCTTTCTCTGGGCACAATTCGTGTCACAGAGTCAAAGTACTACAGGAGGATGGGGGAGGGACCTGGGAAGTGACGGAACCAGGCGCGGAATCGCGGGTCCTTACTCTACTTGACAGTCTGGCAGGTGAAATAAAGTAACACCATTTTCTTATATACCGCGCCACATGTGTCTGGGCGCTGGGCACGGTTTTGCTTTCCCCTAGTCCCACCACACGCGGGCTCTCCCAAAATGTTGGCCTTTGTCGTGACGCTCACGATTTTGTTACTCTTTTCTGGCTCTGCCGTCGCTCAAGTAGCTTCTCCCAATTGCCTCACGGTACCATGGGGATGGGTACGGCTCTCCCTAATTCTCTTTTTTTTTTTGCTTTTGTCAGGGCTGAAATGCTTTTGTCCCAGACATTCAACTCTCTCAATCAAAATGCGTGTACGGTCGCGGCATACTTGCTGTCGACTTGTAATATGGGCTGTGAGTGTTCTTCGCCTTGCGTTCAAGAGGAGAAATGGCGTCTCATCTCTTGCATGTATGTAGCGTTTACCATCGACCCACTGCAGTCAGGATACTCCTACACGGGACCGAGCGGTATTGACGACGGCAACTTGTGCAAGTGCAATACAGTTGCGTATTCCCTCATAAGTGCATGTGATGCATGCCAGTCGGAAACATGGATCACGTACGTTTTCATCGTGTCTTTTTCATCACACGCCCGTTATGCATCTGCCATCAGGTGGTCCGAATATTCATTCAACTGCACACAGACACTACCTCCCTCGAGGTGAGTTTCCCGTTGCGGCCGAGAATCTATCGCATCGCATTGACGGGCAATTGGCCCATAGCTTCCCTAACCCGGTCCCTGCAGGAACACATGTACCTGCGTGGGCTCTCCTCGATGTTACCGTTCGTTGTTATTATGTTCTCCTCTTTTCTGACACGTACTAACAGTACAACCTAGCTCGAGAATGACTGGAACGCCAATAAATCGATGGCCACCGGTGGTAAGAATCTTCCTCCGTCATTTTCTTTTCGCCGTTTTACAACTGTGTTTTCAGACAGCCCCGAGATAGGTCCCGGCGCGATGATCGGCACCTCAGGCTCTTCTACCACGGGCACGGGCACTGGCGCCACGCGCACCTCTCCAAGCCCCACAGGATCCACAGACACATCTTCTACCCACGGCTTCGCGTCCCCGCCTACATTTACACCTACACCCAGTGGGGGTTCAAATGCGGGCGCCATCGCGGGCGGTGTCGTTGGTGGTATTGCAGCGATCTCCATCGCTGCTGCTGCGCTCTTCCTGCGGCGACGACAGCAGCGTCCACAGGCGCCGCAGGCTGCCACGCTCGTACTCGACGGACCATCGCAGCCGCACATGGATGAACCCTCGGTGCCTGAGACACCCTCGACTCCAATGAGGCTCTATGTACGAGTTTTTCATGCCTTTGTTGCGTTTGTGCGTGCGTGCTCATCTTCTGTACGCTCAGGATCCAAATGACCCGACTACGTTCCCTGGGTACCAACCACCTTCGCCCGGGACGGATGTACCTGACTCACCGTACGGAAACGGAAACACCCTGGCCAGCATGCAGATATCGCGGCCACCTGGATATCACGGCTTGCCCACTGTTTGATTTCACGAGTCCCTTCGAACTTTTTTGCGTGGGCCGTTCGCGAGCCCGGGTTTACAGTTTTCTCAATAATTTATTACGTAATGGGAATGGAGGAATCCCCACCGCTTAACTGACGTACTGTACTGTACATTTCTCAATACTCACCATTCTGGGCGTTATCACAAACTCTCCGTTTGTGCGCATGGGCCTTCGGCGGACATGTATTTTTAATAGGACACTATCATTACGAGGCCTTGTTGCGGGTGAACGGATTTTTGGGGCTGGGAGTTGTGTACTGTAGCCAGGATTGTGGCATGCCATTGACATATCCAAATGTCGGAAATCGGAATGAAGGCGGGTGGCGGATAACGTCGCGTAAGGTCAGGTGCACGATCGTATGATCGAGGGCACGACAGAACCGGCTCGAACGATCAAACAGTACAGCGCCCATCAAAATCAAAATAGGAGTCATGTTCACACGCACGGTCCACCCCATGCTCTGCTCTCTTGGGTCGTGTGAGGGCTCAAACACGCATCCAATGCCGTTATATTACAATGACAGTACATCACATCAACGACTGAAGCATGCTGCCCCCATCAGAGAAGTCGTCTTTGAGATGTCTGACCCACCCACCGCCCATACAGCGACCGCAAAGCTCCATCCAGCGACTCTCAAGGTCCCTTTCCTGCTGGACGACGGGATTTTAGATACGGTCAACTGATAAACACCCAACCCCCAGGGGCGCGTCAGCCGACGGCTCTTAACCTGGCTACGCCAAGTGATCGGCCATTGGCACCTCGAATCTCCGGATTCGCTCGGTCCTTCCGCCACCGCCACCAGGCATGTAGGGTGCAAAGTGCAAAGACCGCAAGGGTCGGTTTCCGATTCTAGTCGAGTTATACGACACGCTGGCGCGCCTATCATGTGTGCGGGGGAGGGGGTGCGTCGCATTGTCACGGTATTCCCGATATAGCCTGAGTACCCGTAGTCAGTTTTACTGTATATCCTGTATTCCAATCAGCTTCGCCAAATTTTACTCCATCTCGTAACTAATGACCAGGACAAGTGAAGACACGCCACCAAGCAAAATTGGTTCTTCTAGCCATGGAGAACCAAAATCGTCCGCAATTACCGTTAGCTTTCGGTTCGTTGTATTATTGCCTGAGAGTTTCTTGTGACTGGAACGTTATGGCTGTTGTCGACTGCGAAGCATTGCAGTGACCGTGACACGCAACTCGAATGCAAACATAGGAATAGAGACTACGTTGAATCATGTTGGCCCGAGCCATCCGAGGCTCGAGTTTACAATATACTTAACTATGACCATTATGCTACTCTCTTAAGCTCTTAACGCTCCATATCTTACAGCCTTGACTTAGGAATTGTTTGAAAAACAGACAAAGAAAATTCCAACTAATCTTGTAACCTTCGGGGTTAACATGCGGTTGACATCTTGCACGCGAACACCCTCAACGCCCCATTTCTGGAAAACCCAAGACGACGCCATCCACGCGCCATTTTCACGGCATGTGACGTAACTAACGCGGGTGTCTGCTATGCCTAAATAGCAGGAGGGGTTTCAGTAATCGGCGCCGCGAGGGGTAGAGTGGAATGGCCACCGACCAATTCCACTTGCACTGCTCGGAGCAGAACCCATCCAAGCGTTCGCGTGGGACTCTACCTCCACATTGCCTACATGGATAGGTGGGCCGGCCTCCGTGTGTGGGGGGCCTTGGGCGGGCTAGACGGAGGAGATGTAGGGCTAAGTTCTGCTAAATCTATATATGATTCAGGTACTCACGCCTACTAGAATAGGGGGGGTTTGGCGGTGACCTCTCTTGCGCATAGTCACTCCCATTGCTCGTAACTTCTGAGTCTTGTAGGAAATCTTCGTCATCAGAATTGGGTGGTTCGTGATCTTTTCCATTCACGTCAACATATTTGCATGGATGCTGTAAACGAATACACGTACGATGAGTCCAGCCCCCAGTGACGGGTCGTTGCCCTCCTGGCATCCCTGAGTGTGATTGCTGACGGGCGACGCCTGATGCCGATGCAATCTGATAAGGCATTGACTGAGCATTGTATACTTGACCGGGAATAGGCACCATCATAGTACGACCATGAGGCATCATAGATGATGACGGCGGCGAGCCCGAGGGGTACGCCGATGCGTATCCTCGTTGTACCGAAGGGACAGGGAACGATTGGGGGGGCGAGACAGGTAAGCGTGCGGAGAGATGCGGAGGTGAGGACGAGTGCGAGTGCATGATTGCTGGCGCATGTGCGTGTGCAGATGCATCGTAGTTTGGGTGGGTGGTTCGGCGGATTG
>Ga0137390_10005094_pt1 | contig 11037 bp, 10 predicted proteins | sample 15con2h24AmetaG_FD_104937 | JGI IMG/M metagenome (GOLD analysis project Ga0137390, IMG submission 104937) | Vadose zone soil microbial communities from Angelo Coast Range Reserve, California, USA - 15con2h2.4A metaG | ecosystem: Environmental > Terrestrial > Soil > Vadose zone > Saprolite... | reverse complement strand
TTGGCGACGATAAAACGTTTGGCAGCGATGCAGGATTGACCATTATTAATGGTGCGCGCTTTCACGGCCGTAGTCACAGCCTGTTCGAAATTCGCCGAAGGCATGACGATAAATGGATCGCTGCCGCCGAGTTCCAGCACGGTTTTCTTGACTTCGCTGCTAGCGATGCTGGCGACGCTGCGACCTGCCGGCTCGCTGCCAGTGAGCGTAGCAGCGACAACGCGACGGTCTTTCAGAATTCCTTCGACCGCATCCGACCCGACTAGCAAGGTTTGCAAGGCGCCGGCAGGAAAGCCCGCGCGTCGAAAAATGTCTTCAATTGCCAACGCGCATTGCGGCACATTCGAAGCGTGCTTGAGCAATCCAACATTCCCGGCCATCAAAGCCGGTGCCGCGAAACGAAAGACCTGCCAGAACGGAAAATTCCAAGGCATCACTGCCAGCACCGGTCCCAGCGGTTGAAACTTTACGTAACTCTTCGCCGCGTCTGTTTCAACTAGTTCGTCGGCTAAATGCTGCTGGGCGGTCTCGGCGTAATAGCGACAAACCCAGGCGCATTTTTCAGCTTCTCCCACTGCGCCTTTGATTGGCTTGCCCATTTCCAGGGTCATGATGCGCGCAAAATCATGTTTCTCTGCCTCGAGTATTTCCGCGGCACGCATCATCATCGCTGTCCGTTCAGCGAATGGAGTTTCGCGATACACTCGGAATGTATTACTTGCACGCTGCAACTTTTCGTCGATCTGAGCCTTCGTCAAAGACTCAAACGTTTTCAGTGTTTCGCCTGTAGCTGGATTGATTGATGCGATCGGCATGATTTTCCCTGAACAAGAGTATGACAGCGCGCGGCTTTGCCGCATCCTGTGCGGAAAGGCTTTGCCTTTCCGGTCAACAATACCACTGTTTTTCGCAAGGCTACGCCTTGCGGGAATGCCAGCGAATTTCACTGAGATCCATCAACAGCGGTTCGTCATCATTCATGCACCCAAGCCAACACCGAACGCTCGACCAACGGTAAGTCTTTGCATCCGTAACCAAACCAGCCCTAACCGGATTCTGGTGAATGTAATTGACTTTCTGAATAAACACATCCTCATCCGTTATTAATTTAAGGTTTGGATGGTGGTCCCAAAGCGAATGGCGATACCGGTTTTTTCCTTCTTGGTGTCGCAGCTTTTCCAAAGAAGAATCGTAGCCGCGGTCTTTAAGAAATCCGATAACGCGATGACTACTAATGCCATTCACATAACGCAGAGCTTCCGAAGGCTTGCGCGCCGTTCCCAACAGGAGATGAAAGTGGTCGGACATGACCACGTAAGCGAATAACAACAGTGGTGCGGAGTTCCTTGCCTCATTGAGAGCATCACAAACCAAACCTTTCATTTTTGCCTTCTGGAAAACCGCCAGACGGTTGTTTGTTACCGATGTGATGTAATAGGCGGGCGTGTCTTTCGAGATAATGAACATGAGGCATAGCCTCCATCGTGAGTTGAGCTTTCCGGAAAGGCAGAGCCTTTCCGCACAGGATGCGGCGAAGCCGCGAGAAGAGTGCCGAATGAGGATTACGCGCAACAGTTGGTTAGGGTCAATCGCTCGCGTTGATGAGGTCGCAACCAAATCTTGAAACAAATCTTGTATTGGTTAGCCTGAAAGTCATGAAGCCAAAGCTAGACAAATTCGCCATTGCCGCCGCGTTGCAGGAGATCGCCGCGCTGCTGGAGCTGAAAGGCGGCAAAGACCGTTTCAAAGCGCGCGCTTATCAAACCGGCGCGCGCGTTATCGCCGGCATGAGCGAAGACCTGGGCGCGGTTATTAAAGCAGATCGGTTGACCTCAATGCGCGGCATTGGTGACGCGCTTGCTTCGCAAATTAAGCAGCTTTATCTCACCGGCGAATCGTCAGTGTTGCGCGGTCTGAAGAAAGAATTTCCGCCGGGCATTATCGAGCTATCCGGAGTTCCGGGTCTGTCCACCGCGAAGATCGCTGCGCTTCACAGCGCGTTAGGCATTACTTCAGTCGCTGAACTCAAGACGGCGGCGGAAGCAGGGAAGATCAAAAATATCAAAGGCTTTGGCGCGAAGACTGAGCAGAAACTGCTGGAGACTTTAGCCAGCCACCGGCAACGCGAAAAGAAAGAACAACGGCTGCACCTTCACCGGGCGCTGGGAACCGCCGAGCAGATTAGCAACTACCTCGCCACCTTCCGCGATAAGATCGAAATCGAATTCGCAGGTTCTTTGAGACGCTGGAAAGAAACAGTCGGCACGATTCGCCTCGTCGCAAAGACGAAACAACCTGCAAGCTTGATCGAACACTTTCTGCGCTTTCCGTTGATTGTCGGGGTAGAAGCGCAGGCGAAAACGAGTTGCATCGTGCGGCTCGCAGAAGGCGCGAGAGTTTCAGTGATTGCGGTTCCTCCCCAGGAATTTGCCTTGGCTTTGTTAACTGAAACCGGCTCGCAAGCGCACCTTGTCAAATTGCAGCAGATAGCAAATAACGGAAAAGCGAAAAGCAAACGAGGCAAAGTAAGCACGCGTGGGGCCGCGCGGTTGTCCGCCCCCAAAACTGAAGCGGAGATTTATGGTCAGTGGGGCATGCAATACATACCGCCGGAACTGCGTGAAGATGTAGGCGAGATCGAGGCCGCTCTCGCAGGTAAACTCCCAGAAGATTTGCTCACGGTCGAAGACATTCAGGGCATGGTCCATTGCCACACCACTTATTCCGACGGCAAGCATTCGGTTGAAGAGATGGCGCGCGCCGCTGAAGCAATGGGTATGAAGTACATCACCATCACCGACCATTCGCCGGCAGCTTTTTATGCTGGTGGCGTAACAGTTGATCGGCTAAAGCGGCAGTGGGATGAAATCGCGGAGGTACAGGAAAAGGTTAAAGTAAAGATCCTGCGCGGAACCGAATCAGACATCGTCGCCGACGGCCATCTGGATTACCCGGACAAGATTCTTGAACAATTTGACGTGATCGTCGCCAGCATTCATTCGCGTTACAAGATGGATTCCGCAAAGATGACGAAGCGAATCGTTACTGCGATGCGTCAGCCGGTATTCAAGATTTGGGGCCACGCGCTGGGACGTTTGATCCAGCGCCGGCCGCCATTTGAATGCGACATCGAAAAAATTCTGGATGTGATTGCCGAGTCGCGCGCGGCCATCGAAGTCAACGGCGATCCCTGGCGGTTGGATATGGAGCCACGTTGGCTGCGTGAAGCGCGCAAGCGGAAAATCAAATTCACGATTTCCGTTGATGCGCATTCAACAGGCGCGCTTAATAATCTAAAGTATGGAGTCGGGATGGCGCGGCGAGGTTGGGTGAGAAAAGCCGAAGTGCTGAATACTTTTGGTGTCAAAGCCTTTCAAAAGGCAGTTAAGCCTGCGTGAATAACGAGGGACGAAGGAACTGAACTCGTATGGCTTGTCTATTCTGCGGAATCATTAATGGCGAAATCAGCGCTTCAGTCGTTTTTGAAGGCGATATTTCGCTGGCGTTTCTCGACCACCGCCCGCTCTTTCCAGGCCATTGTATGTTAATTCCAAAAAATCACTTTGAAACACTGAGCGATCTTCCGGCGGAACTCGTGGGCCCGTTCTTTAAGAACGTGCAATTACTGGCGGCGGCGGTAGAAGTTGCGCTTGAAGCCGAGGGCTCTTTTGTGGCCATGAACAATCGCATTAGCCAGAGCGTCCCCCATTTTCACGTGCATATTGTTCCACGCCGCAAAAAAGATGGCTTGAAGGGATTTTTCTGGCCCCGCACCAAGTACAAGGACGAGATGGATCTCGCCGCGGTACAGAAACTAATTCAAGCAGCTGTGACTGAGATCAAAAAGCGTAGTTGACCAGACGGCCGCACTTCTCCGATTACTCGCCGCATTCCTCCACTCTCAATGATTGACGCACTAGTTTGACGCCGCACGGTCAATGTTTGGCCGCATGTCGCCGACAAATTTGTCGAGTGGTCGAATGCTGTAGAGTACTATCTCGATGGAGCGATCAGGAAAACCCGATTCCAGCGTGAAAGTGTAGCCGGCAAATACGTCACCCGAGTCGTCCCGTCCCCAGAAAAGAAAATTCTTGTCGTTGAGAAGCAGCAATTGCTGCATCAGCGCTGACGGATCCCTCGCTTTATTGATGTTCATGTAAGAGCCTCGATAACGAGGGTAAATTCGAAAACCAATCGTCTCGTCTTTCGAAACCCCAATTACGACCTCAAAACTGTCGGCGTAAGTCAGGCCTTCCTGCAACATGCCGACAAAATTAAAAGGTTGTTTCTCGCTCTGACGAAAATTAATTCCGATCCCCTTTTTGGATCCTGAATTTTGCAGCAAGGTTCGCAGTTTTTCCCTTGTTGCAATGCGGGAAGCCTCCTTTTCCTGATCCGTTTGGGCTTTAACGATAGATCCGGCGCAGGCTGCAGTTAAGATCAGCAATAATAAAACGAAAACTTTTTTCATGATCGGTCGTCAATCCTCCTGAGAATCATCGAAAGACGCCTGTTTTTAAGGCAATTTCGCTATCAGAGTCAAACAAATTCGCGATTCGAAGAGAGGAGCTTAGAAAATTTCGTCCTTCAAAAAATAAAACACATAAAAAATTGATCTCAAAACGTCGTTCGCGTATAACTCTCCCCGTCGCGAGGGTCACGGCCTTCGAGACCAACCAAGGGATCGGCAACCGATGTGGTGACACGCGGAAGAGGGGAAAGACAGGCGGACTGTTAATCCTATTGACGCCTTGGGTTGAAGCCGAAAGGCTTTGCTAGAGGAAGCTGAGAGGCTTTCTCGAGCCATTCGGATAAAAACGAGTGGTACCCTTTAGGAAGGACCCGCTGAAGGGGGCGAATGGTTCGGCGCAAGCTGAACCGACGTTGCCGGGTCGTAACCGGAGGTGGAGGAAAAGCCACCAGAACAAAAACCTAAAGGCACCGCGTCCGAAAGGAGGCGAGAACTGTGAAAGCAGTTCGCGTGCTGACCGAGGATCTAACTGACCGCCAGTTGGTCATCGGGATACAAATCGGCAGCCTAGTGTGTACATGCGAAGCTGCCATCCTTTTAAAAGCTTCGGCGATTATTAGGAAACGGATTGCGCTACTTTCAGCTTGCTGGAGGTAGCGTTTTCCGTTTCTGCAGTCCTGCCTATTTAAGTTATTATCTCTCCATACTTTCAGATCAGATTTTGAAGCCGCGCAATTGCTCCTCGTCTCCCTGCGAGTTTTGCGCCCATTCCTAAGGAGATTGATCATGACTGAAGCACGAATGCAGGAAAGCCCAACTTACGCTCCCGGGACATTTTGCTGGGTGGAGCTGGCAACAACAGACGCTGAGGCAGCGAAGAAGTTTTACACAAAGCTATTCGGTTGGACCTTCACGGATAGTCCGGTCGGACCTGGCATGGTCTACACAATGCTCAAGCTAGATGGAAAAGATGTTGGCGCACTTTACACCATGCCGCAGGAGATGACGTCGCAAGGCATCCCTCCGAATTGGTTGTCCTATGCGTCGGTCGCGAATGTCGATGAAAGCGCGGCAAAGGCAAAGGAACTCGGCGGGACTCTGATGAAAGGGCCGTTTGATGTTATGGACGTGGGTCGGATGGCAGTCATCCAGGATCCGACGGGCGCCGTGTTTGCTCTTTGGCAGGCTGGCACGCACAAGGGTGCCGGAATTGTAAACGTGCCAGGGGCATTGGTTTGGAATGAACTCACAACCACGGATACAGCCAAAGCCGGCGAGTTTTATAGTGCTCTATTTGGCTGGGGAATCGACGCGAAGACTTTCGGGCCCACGGAATACACGATTTTTCAGAACGGCGACAGAGGAGCTGGAGGAATGTTCAAGCTGACTCCAGACATGGCTGACGTCCCGCCGTTTTGGCTGGTGTATTTCGCCGTTGACGACTGCGACGCGAAGGTAAAGAAAGCGAATGAGTTGGGAGCTACTACAATCAAGCCGGCTGCTGACATTCCTACCGTAGGTCGATTCGCGATCCTTCAGGATCCGCAAGGTGCGGCCTTCGCAATTATTAAGACTGAGCCTCAATCAGCCTAGTTTAGTGGACGGTTATTTCGGACTGACCGTGCAAAACTGCGAGCGGCGGTGGCGAACGGATGCCAAACTCAACTGCGATGTATTGCGCGTGAAGAGCTTCAGAGTTGAGTTTTTGCACCGGCTCGCCGCCGCTTGCCGTTTTTGTAACTTGCTGTTCTTCAGGCGACCCGCAAAACAATAATTATGAAATCACGCTTCGTCTGGCTTCTCCTGTGCTGCATCTGGGGCTCGACCTGGTTATTCATCAAGATTGGCTTAAGAGACCTTCCCCCTATCAGCTTTGCAGCGATTCGTTTCCTCATCGCAGTTATTATTCTTGCCGCCATCATTCTTGTCAGACGACTTTCATTGCCGCGATCAGCTAAAGACTGGTGGATGCTGGCTGGTACCGGTGTGCTCGCCTTTGCTCTCAACTACGGCTTGATATTTTGGGGCGAGCAATATATTTCTTCCGGACTCGCTGCCTTGCTGCAAGCCACCATACCAGCATTTGGATTGGTCATTGCTCACATTCATTTACCCGCGGAGCGAATGACTCCGTTGAAGTTCGTTGGCGTCATTCTGGGCATCGCCGGCGTCGGCGTTATTTTTTCCAATCAACTAACGTTCGCTGGACCAAAGGCATTGGCCGGCAGCGTCGCTCTGGTGATTAGCTCGATCTGCGTGGCTTATTCAAATGTTCTGGTCAAAGCGTACGCAAAAAACATTGAGCCTACTGTGATCGCTGGCGGCCAGATGTTTTTTGGTTTATTCCCGCTGACGATCATTGGATTCCTGACCGAAGGAAGTCCCGTCAATTTCCATTGGACCGACCTCGCAATCGTTTCGTTGTTCTATCTGGCAATCGTCGGTTCCGTAATCGCTTTCATTTTTTATTACTGGTTGGTACGTAGAATCGATGTAACCAAGTCCATGCTGATCGCGCTTGTGACACCGGTGACCGCTGTGATCCTCGGCATGTTAGTGCTGCACGAAGAGATGAATTGGCGCACTCTAGTTGGCGGCGCGTTGATCATGAGCGGTATCGCTTTGCTTGTGGTTCACCGCAAGCAGAGGGAAGCGGAGTTGCTTCTCGAAAGTTAAAGTCTCAATGCGCTTTGTGCGGGAGCGCTGGAAGCGGAAAGTTCAAGAAGTTCAGAGTCCAACCTTTAGGTTGCCCTCCTTGGGAAGAATCAAACTAAAGTTTGTACTCTGAACTGCTTGAGAGAGTTGCGCAGCCAGATAGGCTTCAATGGCGCGCTCGACTAGAGGCGCTTCCAGTTGTGAATAGCATTCCGGCAACTTTCTCAGTTGCGCGAGTTGTTCCGGCATCAGCCAAAATCCACCCACCTCAATTCCGAAACGATTGGGAATTGCTAACTCCAGAGCAGTGCGATGAACGGCACGTAGATACCTCGCCGCTTGTCTATCAATCTCGACTACGCAGTCACTAAGCGCAAAGCCAAGAAAGGTCACATCCGATTCGGTTGAAGAAATGTCGAGTGCGCGTGCGGCTTTCATTCTTCTATGATGTTCAGCGCTAGACTGCGCGGGAAGAATTGTTGTAGCTGCGAATCAGGCCCCGTACTACGCCCTGAATTTGAATGCGTTCGGGAGTCTTGATGAATATTGGTTTGAACTGCGGGTTCGCTGGCTCTAAACGAATGAAGTCGGGCTCGCGATAAAACTTTTTCACGGTGGCATAGTTGCCGTCAATCAGCGCTACAACCATCTGGCCATTCTCGGCGGTTTGCTGTGACGAGACGATGATGATGTCGTTGTCCTGAATGTTTTCGTCAATCATCGAATCGCCGCGCACGCGCAACGCGAACATGCGGTCACGACCCAACATGTTCTTCGGCGCCTGGACGGTTTCGTGAGCAAGGATTGCCTCGATGGGCTGCCCGGCTGCGACCGTTCCCAGCAATGGGATTTCGTAATCGTTGTCCTGCTCCTCCTGCTTGATAATCTCGATACCGCGGCTGACGTGGGGAATACGTTTGATGAGTCCTTCGCGCTCGAGTGCCGATAGAATGCTGTGCACACTTGCCGATGAAGTCATCTGAAACTGCTTCCCAATTTCCGCAATGGTGGGCGGCAGTTTGTGGGCCTCCACATAGCGGCTTATGAAATCGTAGACCTGCCTTTGCCTTGCTGTTACAGGCATTCGTAACTCCTTTCGAAAAACCCCTTGCCTTAAAAGCATCCGGATGCTATTTTCGCCAGTAAGCGAAAATTAGGCGAATATTAGCGAATGACGAGGAAGGAGTCAAGGGAAAAGTGGCATAGACTTTAGTCTGTGCTTCATGTGTAGAGACTAATTGTCGGGGCGTAAATGTGGCTGGTACGAAACACAGACTGAAGTCTGTGCTACTTGATTACCCGGGCGAGTTTTTTGAGATCATCAACGAAGCGCCGATGTTCCAGGCGGCGAGTTTCCTCGTCGGGAGCACGAAGAATCGAAGAGGGATGCACAGTGACCATTACGTGGGGAGCCAGCGTCGATTCGATGAATTCGCCGCGCTGTTTGGTGACGCGAAATTTTGGACCGAGCAGCACCTGCGCCGCGGTGGCGCCGAGGGCGACAATAACTTTTGGTTTGACTACAGCAATTTCGGCCTCGAGCCAGGGACGGCAAGCAGAGATTTCGCTGGCGTTTGGTTTCTTATGAATACGGCGTTTGCCACGCGGTTCCCATTTGAAATGTTTGACAACATTGGTGACATAAGTTTGCGACCGGTCGATACCGGCCTCGATCAGTGCGTTATCAAACAAACGCCCGGCGGGGCCGACGAAAGGCTTGCCCGATAGATCTTCTTCGTTGCCTGGTTGTTCACCAACGAACACTACTGTCGAACGCTTGCGTCCTTCGCCGAAGACGGTTTGCGTGCCTCGTTTCCAAAGGTCGCAGGCTTTGCAATCGGCGGCAGCTTCTTTGAGGGAAGGCAAAGTTATTTTGTCGGGAAAGAATTCTTCAGCCGAGCCATTTGAAGTTTTGCGGGGCATTAGTTTTTGTAAAGCAAACTGTTAGTTTGCGGTGTCACCATGACATTCAAGTTGAGCGGCAACGAGCCACCGCAAACTAACAGTTTGCTTTACATTCACGGTTATAAATCATGAGAACGGCAATTTCAAAAGCGGAAATTGAATCCACCATAGCAGCTCGCTTTGGCGATGCGTTTAAGCATCACGAAGTAAAGAGTCCGGAAGTTATTGCTACCGGCATTGTTCAAATCGATTTGCTTGCCGCGGGCGGATTGCCACGCGGCGCCATCACAGAGATTTTTGGACCGGCATCTTCAGGCCGCACCAGTTTCATGCTGGCAACGCTCGCGGCGGCGACAAACCATGAAGAAGTGTGCGCGCTGGTGGATACGAATAATACGCTCGATCCGGAAGCGGCCATGCGTGCAAGCGTAAATTTTGAGCGGCTGCTTTGGATACGCTGTGACAATAATCTAGAGCACGCCTTCAAGGCCGCTGATCTCCTGTTGCAGGGCGGTGGCTTTGGTATCGTAATGCTCGATCTGGGCGATCTTTCCGCGAAAGCAGCACGCCGGATCATCTCATCCTGGTGGTTTCGCTTCCGTCGCGTCGTGGAAAACAGTCCGACCGCTTTATTGGTCATTACTCAGGATTGCAGTGTGCGATCCTGTGCGGCTTTGTCGCTGGAGATGAAAAATGAGGCGGTAGTTTGGTCGCAAATGAATCAAGACTTAACTAAGAAGCAACCCTTTTCCTTAATCGATTTTTCAACCCGAACAAAAACGACTGCCTCGTTTTTAATTAACCAGGGAAGACTGCTGCGCTCCCTGACAATGCTGGTTGAACGTCACCGGCCCCTAAGCCCGACTGTAAGAGAAACTACGTTGCAGATCAGAGTCTAGTTATAAGTGGCACAGACTTCAGTCTGTGGCGTGCTCACTAAACACGGACTGAAGTCTGTGCTACCACGTCCATTGTTTAAAGTAACTTCCTCCTCCTCTTTGTCCGCTAAAGCTATTGACGTATTCGTTAATTTTCGCTAATCTTCGTTTTACTTCAAAACTCGAAAGGCTAGGCCATGTTTGCGGGTATTCATGGGCAAAATCTCTCGGACGAACTGTCTTTGGCGGAGTTTGCTTACTCTTTTTCACCTTTTGTCGAAGAGGTGTGGCCGGACACGGTCGTGATCGATGTCGAAGGTTGTGCGCTGCAATTTGGCTCCGCGTATGAGCTGGCAACGGTAATCGCGAAACAGGCCGGCGCGCCGAAGCAAACAGGTGGACTAGAGGCCCGGGTAAATGTGGCTCTAGCGGCGAATCCGGATACGGCCATACATGCTGCGCGTCGCTGTCATGGAATAACTTTTACTGCCCCGGGAGAAGAGCTGACATGCCTTGGGAGCTTACCGATAAGCGCGTTGGAATATTCGTTGGTCAATATTGAAAGTAAGCAAGCCAATGAAATTTTTGCGACGCTGAAGCTGTGGGGCGTGTGCACTTTCAAAGAATTTGCAAAGCTGCCCGTCGCCGGGGTTTCGGAACGACTAGGTCAGGACGGTGTCCACCTGCAACAACTCGCCGGCGGAAAAACCGATCGCCACTTAAAACTAAAACAAGCCGCCCCCGTTTTCGAAAACTCGATCGAGCTCGAGTATCCCATCGCGCAACTTGAACCACTCTCTTTCATCTTCGCCAGATTGCTCAATCAAATCTGCGCAAGTTTGCAAGCGTATGCGCTGGCCACCAATGAGCTGCACGTGCAGATGAAACTTGAAAACAAAAGCGCGCACGAGCTGAAACTCAATCTGCCTTACCCCATGCGCGATCACAAAGTGTTTTTGAAACTTTTATTGCTCGATGCCGAAGCGCACCCGCCTTTAGCAGCGGTGGTTGCAGTTTCGATTAATTGTGAACCGGTCAAGCCTCGCGTTTTACAAACGGGATTATTTATTCCGCTGGCGCCTGAGCCGGCAAAGCTGGAATTGACACTGGCGCGCCTGGCAAAACTTG
>Ga0137390_10005090_pt1 | contig 11040 bp, 18 predicted proteins | sample 15con2h24AmetaG_FD_104937 | JGI IMG/M metagenome (GOLD analysis project Ga0137390, IMG submission 104937) | Vadose zone soil microbial communities from Angelo Coast Range Reserve, California, USA - 15con2h2.4A metaG | ecosystem: Environmental > Terrestrial > Soil > Vadose zone > Saprolite... | reverse complement strand
CAGGCCCTAGTCCCAGCACTCCCAATATTATTTTCGGGAGTCCTGACACATGGCACCATCTCCGCACCGTTCCAAACCGCGTAGGACTCCGCCGTCTCGTCGCGCACCTATGCGGCCTGTTGTCGTTCCCGCCTCTGGTGGCAGTGACGGTCAGCCGCCTCGATTCATGTTCAAGCCTGAGGTCACCGCGCTGACCAATCGTTCGTTTCCAACTCTTTGGAAATGGATGCGGGCTGGGCAATTTCCGTTAAGCCTCGACGTTGGCGGCAAGACCGCATGGTATGCGAGCGAGGTTAACGACTGGATTGCCAACCGACCGCGCAGTCAGTTCAAGAGCGTGGCGTGTGATGTCCATGACTGAAACACCTTCTGAAATCGCACCTCTCGATCTTCGCGAAAAGCTTGCGCATATCGATCTGATGCTCGCCGACCACGACCGCAAGCGGCAAGAGATCCAGTTTGCGCCCTGGGCGCTGGCGTTGGGCGGTGTCAGTACCGGCGTGGCATTGTTCGCCGCAGCGGCGGTTTTCGTGAAGCTTTTTCTGTAAAGGACGGTCAAGAACGCGAAACGCCCGGTCTGATCACCGGGCGCTCCGCAAGAGGAAAGGAATAGACAGTGCTTGTCGAATGGGATTCCGACGCCGATATGCTTACCAGCAAAACGCCGGCTTCGCAAGATGCGCCGGGCGTTGCTCCAGATCCGAACGACTGGAAATACTGGGCCACGCTCATCACCAGCACGTGGCAATCGTCCGTCTTGAATATCATCGAGACCGGCAGGCTGTTAGTCAAAGCCAAAGACCAGATTGCTCCTGGCGAATTCGGCGACATGATCAAGAAATTTCTGCCGTTCAAGCAGCGGACAGCGCAAAAGTTGATGAAGCTTGCTCGCAATAAGGTTCTGGCCAATGCGGCACATGTGCCGCATCTGCCGCCCCACTATGGGACGCTGATCGCGCTGGACACTCTCGCTCTGCCAGATGCCGAGCTTGAAAGCAAAATTCATGACGGCACGATCACTCCCAGGATGGAGCGGAAGGATGTTGCTGCGCTCAAGCCGAAGCCGGTTAATGCCATTCCGCGCGAGTCGTCCATGGCGAAGCTCAAGCAAATCAATGCTGAACAAGCTCGCCTGATATTGGACCTTCAGAGCGATCTGGCTCACGCCAAACGGAATGACGGCTCCCTCTTTAGTAAGGGGGACAATAACGAATTGATCGCGAGGATTATCGTCGACTCGCTAGGCGAGCGCAAGGCCAGGGAAGTCGCGAAGGTGGTTCTCGGTCAAGACAAGTTAAAGATGAAGGAAACCATGCAATGAAGATATCGGCACATCGGAGTATGTGTGATGATTGATGAAAATTCGACAGCTGTATTCTCCGTCAGAATAACCGGCTTTTGTTGTAAATGCGGGAAGACGTTGAGGCCGGGACAAGAGGCCGTCGTTCATAAGCTGCGGTATTTTCATTTCGAATGCTACGACGCACTGATCGATGAGGGGGATACCCCAGCGTCTACTGGCAATATCAAGCAGCCGTCCGAGGATAGAGGGCGGAAATGAAAAGAGGAGTTGCGTTTCCTAAACGAATATCCAAAGGGCGCGTGCTTTGTCACAACCATATTTTGTATCAAGGCTTTCGTGCTTGGACTGATGTCAAACCGCCGCCGGGTTTTGTAAGATGTCCCTGCGGATTTGCAGGCTTACCGCACTATGCACGGCGCGCATTCGTCGTAGGTCGGGCATGGACTCGGTGGAATTTCTGGGGATATGCACGGCGATGAATTGATGGAGGCTGCTGAGTAATGCGTTGGAGTTTAAGTAAGCATATGTCATGAGTAAAAAAACCGAAAGTGATCGCTTCACCAAAGTCGCAAGCGATCTTTTGCTGAATGTGCGAACCCTTGTGAATTGGGGGCTGGACACTGGCAACACGACGCCTGAGCAGATGCGGCTGACTGTGACCGCACGGCAAGAAGCTGCGGTGAAGCTGATCGAGGGCGGCATGAGCCAGCGGCAAGCAGCGAAGGTGCTGGGGGTCGACCAAAAAACGATCTCAAACGACGTGAGGAATAATTCCTCAAAAGGCGAGGAAAAAGTCCGCACTGGTAACACCGCCGCCAAGATGCACCGCGCCGCGACAGCTTCCGCCAAAGCAACGGAAGGCGGTGTGACGGAAGAGCCAACGGACAAGTATCGCATAATCTATGCCGATCCGCCTTGGGACTACGAGATGATGCTGACCAATAAGGCGTTTATCACCTACGATGTGCGCGATCACTATCCGGTCATGGCACTACAGGCGATCTGCGATCTTCCGGTTGAGACATGGCTCGAAGACGATGCAGTGCTCTTTCTGTGGGTCACGTCGCCGATGCTGGAAAAAGCACTCAATGTCGTGCACGCCTGGGGCTTCGCATATAAAACGACCTTCGTATGGGATAAGATCAGGCACAACATGGGACACTACAACAGTGTCCGGCATGAATTGCTTTACGTCTGCACGCGTGGCGCATGTCAGCCAGATGTGAAACAGCTTTTCGATAGCGTGCAAAGCATCGAGCGCAGTGACAAGCATAGTCAGAAACCGGTCGAGTTCTACGATATCATTGAAACAATTTATACGCGTGGTCGCAAGCTTGAGATGTTCGCTCGGACTCGGCGCGAAGGATGGGACGTTTATGGCCATCTCTCAGAGCTTAAGGCAGTAGCGTGATGCCCAGGAAGGAAGCAAAAATGAAAGCTTATGAACTCAAACAGAATGACGTAATGCGAATGAACCTGTTTTTCGAAGTGCTGACGGTCACGCCGGTAGATAAGGAGTTGGTCAAGGTTAAAATCGCCGTTCTCAAAGTCGCCATTCACCACCCTGGCCTTCAAGATGCAGGCACTGGTGATCTTATTATCTGCGATTCCAATGAGCCCAATGAGCAGAAACCGGCCAATCTTGAATTCACCGATGACGGCCATGTCCTGGAATTCATCTGCAAGGCTAATCGGGAATTTAGCGTCCTTCGTCAGGAGGCTTATAGAGGTAACGACATGAGCTAAAGGCGGTTCAGGTCACGTATTCTAGCGAGGCATTAAGGAACGCCAAGCCCTGAACCGCGCAATTTGCGCGATTTGAAATAAACATTAAAACTATTGCCAATCAGGCGAACTTGGACCAAGCTAGCCGAACACAGGAGACTCCGACTCGCGATTAGATCGCGCCAAGGGGTCTCCTTTTTTTTGTTTTTGAACACGGGAGAATTCGATGCCAGCACGAAAATCAACAGACCATGTCCAGGTCGGCCTGCGAATCCGCGAAGCATTGCGTATACGGCTGGAACGTGAGGCACAGAGAAACAAGATCCCCTTAAACCGGGAAATGATGAACCGGCTCGAACGCAGTTTTGATGTCGACGCCGCGCGATCGATCGAAGCCGTCACCAACGATTTGGCGAGCACCTGGAGCCGCATTCGCAAAAAAGAAGTTCTGCGCAAAGCCAAGGCGACGCTCGCAAGGGCAAATTATAAGGGGAGCGGTATCAACGCAGCATAAAAGAAGAAGCCGCGATCTTCTGGGGCCAGAGGATCGCGGCGAAGAGTGAATGCCCTCACCGAAATGTCAGTAACAATGAGGAACGAGAATGCCTAGCACGAAAAAGCCGACCGTTGCAAGCGCAACCAACGGCGAAATTTCCACAAATTCCCAACTCTGAAAGACGAAGCCGAGTTTTCCTGACTTCGTTGCGAAGCTATGCGGCCAACTCAGGTTGGTAACCAGAAAACAGAAACAGAAAACCATAAAACAGAAAACGAAAAAGAGAAAATTAGAAACAGAATCATTTCGCCATCGGCTCGCTGCGGCGTGTTTCCGAGATTTTCATCAGAAGGAGATTTTTAGGACTACGCGTTATGCGCAACGGACTCATTAAATATAACAAAGCCTGCCACGCGCTTGCAGAAGCCAAGTCGGTCGACGAAGTCAAGGACATCCGCGACAAGGCGATAGCCATGGCGGCATATGCCCGGCAGGCGAAGAACCATGACCTTGAAGCCGACGCTATTGAAATCCGCTTGCGCGCCACGCGACGGCTCGACCAGCTGCGGCAGGCGCAGAAGAAAACCGTAGGACTCGCCAAGCCCGGCAGACCCTCAAAAAACGGGTTATCCAAAAACCCAATTAAACCGACGCTTGCCTCGCAAGGCATCGACAAGAATCTCGCACATCAGGCGCGGATTCTCGGAGCACTATCCGAGAAAAAATTTGAACAGGTTGTTGGCGATGCCCGAGACGCGGTGACCCGTGCGGTCAAAACCGTGATGCGCGGTGCCGATATCGAACTCGAAAAGCGCGGTTACCTTTTCGAAATTCAAGACGGCTGCACGATTGACGATCTCGACGCGCTGGCAAATTCCGGCAAAAAATTTGGTGTCATCTATGTCGACCCGCCATGGACCTTTCATGTCTACAGCGGCGAAGGTAAGCAAAAATCACCTGAACGTTATTACAATGTCCAGTCGCTCGACGACATCAAGGCGATGCCGATCGAAAGACTGGCCGCTGATGATTGCGCATTATTGTTATGGGCCGTGCTGCCCGAACTGCCCGGCGCTTTAGATGTCATCAAGGCGTGGGGCTTCACCTACAAAACCGTGGGCTTCACTTGGATCAAGCAAAACAAGAGCGGCGAAGGCTTGTTCACCGGCTTGGGGTTCTGGACCCGAGCTAATGCCGAAGTGTGCTTGCTGGCCACGCGGGGCTCGCCTAAGCGCCTAGCGAAAGACGTTCATCAAGTCATCCTGTCGCCAGTCGGCGAGCATAGCGTCAAACCTGAGGAAGCCCGATCACGCATACAGCGGCTATTACCTGGGCCGTATCTTGAATTGTATGGGCGACAATCCGTGCCCGGCTGGACGGTGTGGGGGAATCAGATTTCTCGGAAAGATCTGCACGGCGATGAATTGGCGGTGCGCCATGCGTAATGGAAAAACCGCGAATGGCAGAAATATCACCGCCGAATTATTCGAGGCCTACGGTCACTTTGCTACCAATGCCTGCGGTCGCTATGCCTCCAGCAAACCCAGCGCATTCGATCAGCGCTTAACCTTCCTACGCCAGCGCATTACAGAGATCATAAAGGCTGATCTGCCGATGTTGACGGCGCGACTATATTATGCCGCACGTGGCTGGCCAACATTCCCTGCGCCGGCAGACGGTTCGAAAAAATCGCTGAAGTCAGCCAAATACAGCAACGGCAAAAACTGGGGCATGACCATCGACGAGCGTACCATCCGCATCGATTTCAAGAAATGGCCTGATCAGAATATCGGAATTGTTACGGGCGTTGAGTCTGGAATCTTCGTGGTCGAAACTGACACTGCCGAACACGGCGACGATGTCAACGGCGAAGCGGTATTGAAGGCATGGGAAGTTGAACACGGCGCACTGCCCGAAACACTAATGGCGCAATCACCATCAGGATCGATTCACCGCTTCTTTAATCATCCTGGCCTTGGCATCAAGATCAAGAATGTCGCAGGCGTCTTACCTGGTGTCGACGTGCGCGGCAATGGCGGCATGGTGCTCGCCGCGCCATCGTATCGACCACCACGCCTAGCGACCGCTGATGAACCGGCTAAAGCTGGTGGCGTATACGTCTGGATCAATGCTGGCCATGCCATCGCAGATGCGCCGCAAGCGTTGCTTGATCTAGTGATTGAGAAGCCAGCGGCTGAAAATGTTGATAACAATAAAAATGATATACACAATTCCGATCCGAAAGAAAAGAAAGCGAAAAATTACGAGCGACAAGGCCAAAGAACATCTAGCACTAAGCGCACTCGCTCATGGGCGGAAGCCGCACTTGAGGATGAGTGCGACAAGCTTGCAAGCACACCGAAAACCAAACGCAATCATCAACTCAATAGCTCGGCGTTTTCTTTGGGGCAGATTGTTGGTGGTGGTTGGTTGAACGAAGATGAAGTGATCGTAGCGTTGATGCAAGCCGCTGAAAAAAACGGTGTGCTTAAAGATGATGGCGAAGCTATCTGCACGAAAACAATTAATTCCGGATTGTCGAAAGGCAAACTGAATCCGCGAGATCCGCCAGACAAGCCTTCGCCGCCTCCTAATGATGCCACGGAATCGAATCCCGAGGCCGATACTATCAAACAAGCCAAAGCGGCTGAAGCCAAGCAATCGAAAAAGAAAAAAGCTATTGGTGTTACGCTCGAAGATTTTTATGCGCTGATGCCAATGCATTCCTACATCTTCGTGCCGTCTCGTGAGATGTGGCCAGCCTCCAGCGTCAACACGCGGATTCCACCGATACAGATATTCAAGAAAAACGGCAAGCCTCTGTTGGATGAAAATAAGAACGAAGTCTTTCTGAAAGCCAGCGTCTGGCTCGATCAGAAAAAGCCGGTTGAGCAGATGACATGGGCACCCGGCTTTCCGCTGGTGATTCAGGATCGGCTGATCTCCGAAGGTGGCTGGATCGAACGTGAAGGTGTCTCGACATTCAATATGTATCGGCCACCTTCGATCAAGCTTGGCGATGCCAAGAAGGCAACCAAGTGGATCGGTCTAGTCAAGAAGGTTTATCCAAATGATTTTGAAGAAATTTTTAATTTCTGTGCGCATCGTCGACAGAAGCCAGAGGAAAAAATCAATCACTCTCTGATTCTTGGCGGCGCTCCAGGCATTGGCAAAGACACGATACTGGAAGCACCAAAGCAAGCTGTTGGACCGTGGAATTTTCGCGAGGTGAGTCCGCAGGACGTGATGGGCGTTTGGAATGATTATATCAAATCGGTCATGCTTCGCATTTCAGAAGTGCGCGATCTTGGCGAAGTTAATCGTTATAGTTTTTATGAACATTCAAAAACTCTGACCGCTGCGCCACCCGATGTGCTCCGTTGCAACACCAAATATATTCCGCAGCATTATGTGCTCAACATTTGCGGCGTGGTCTACACTTCAAATTACAAGACTAACGGCATCTATCTGCCGCCCGATGATCGTCGGCATTATGTCGCATGGTCGGATCTTACACAAAATGATTTTCCCGAAAACTTCTGGCAGGAATTCTGGCACTGGTATCAGCACGAAGACGGTTTCGAACATGTCACGGCATGGCTCGCTGAGCGCGACATTTCCAAGTTTAATGCCAAAGAGCCACCCGTAAAAACCGCAGCGTTCTGGGCGATCGTCGACGCCAACGCGGCACCCGAAGAAGGTGAACTGGCCGATGTGCTCGATGCAATGAGCACTCCTGATGCCACGACATTGATTAGTGTGGTTGGAAATGCGGAAGGTGCTTTCGAGGAATGGCTGATGGACCGCAAAAACCGTCGCACAATCCCGCATCGTTTTGAGAAATGTGGGTACGTTCCTGTGCGTAACGAGGCTGCCAAGGATGGCCTGTGGGTGATCCAGGACAAACGGCAGGTGATTTACGCACGAACCGAATTATCGCTCCAAAATCAGATCATCGCCGCTCGAAAACTGGCCTTAGATTTCACTGGCATGAAGATCAATTATTGAAATGGGCACCAGGACACGTTTTTTCCGATGTGAGATAAATCAATGGGTTAGCGACTTCGAAATCAGTGAAATCAGTGAAGTCAGTGAAAAACGATTCTCCCCATAAAATCACTGAAATCGACATCTCGTAAACTTCCTGAATCAGATGGGCATAAATGTCTGAAAGTCTAAAAGTCTAATTTTATGGGGAGAATCATTTTTCACTGGCTTCACTGATTTCACTGATCTCAGCGGCGACAATGGGCAGCAAAAGGAAAGGCGCAAAACTCCCTCTAAATGAAACCTCGCCGCACCAGAAGCACTGACCGCCAGCGCCAGGAATGGCGAACGCGGAAGGCTGCCGAGCGGGCGCGGGAGCGGCATCGGAATCCTGTGACAAGGCTGAAAGATCCCCAGCGCTATTACGGCGCGTGGCTGCTGGACTCGGAGGCTCGCATATTGACCGATCCAATCCTTGACACGCTGACGGCCAAACATGGGATCGATGAAAACCCGTTGCCTGATCGTGAGTATCGCAAGCTGGTCGAGATCATCCTTGCAGACGAGATCCAAAAAAAGATTTTCGGAAAATAAATGTCACGCGTGACATCTGGCTGCCGATCGATTGGTTATAGTCCAAAACACCTGGAGATGATTTCGATATGACCGACTCGTCAAAGGCATACAGCGTGGAAGAGCGCGAAGCTATTCATCGCAGAGCCAAGGCAATTACAGGGCAGCAATTGCCGGCGCGTGATGGACACCATGCGATTGATGTACAAAATAGTTATTCCTCGACGAATGAAGTCGATCAGATTGTTGGCCTTCTCGGTCAGATCATCAGGCGAACGAAGGGTTTATCAGCGCCGGATGCGGCGAGAGTCAGGGAGCTTGTCCGGGTGGCTCACGCGACGTTGACCGCCACAACCTGCCTTTCTGAAAAAGATCAGCAACTTTTTCAGGCTGCGCTGCGCGATGCGGCGAGGAGATATTGAGTGATGAAAAATCCGAGCAATGATTTTCTCAAGGCAAAGCTCCGGCAGCTGGATTATATCGATCGCATCAGTCTTTTGACATGCAGCATTATCGAACACCATAAGGAACCTATCTCCGCCGTGCTTGGTCTCATCGAACTGATTTCGCGGCTCTCGCAATATTTCAATGAGGACAAGCGATTTCGCTTGGCGGATAGACTTCGAACGGCGGCAGACCTTTGTGAGAAAAAAGTTTTGGCTGAAAAGGGAAATTCATATTATGACAGCAAAGCACATTGACAAAACACTCCGAGGCTTGCCGATCGACGATCGGATCGGCGCACTGATCCTAAGTTTATGCGAGCAAAACGTCGATAGTATCATGGCTATTCAGCGATTGATTGCGACGGCGAAAATCCTGGGGCAGCAATTGCCGGATGAAATCGATCGGCGATGCTGCGCAACGGCTTTGCGGGATTGCGCGACCCTGGTTGAGGCGGAGTACCGGCCACTGAAAAAGGTGTGAGGATGACGACTGAACTCGAAGAAAGATTGGCTCGCTACGTAGCGGGTGATCGATACGCGCTCGACGGCTTTGACGAGCCTGATGAAATACAAGTGTCATCGCCTGTTCTGAATGCTGGCGAACAATTGGTTCTGCGGCAACATCAGCGCCAGCGACCGACCCTCGATCCTGCGACGCAAAAACTTTGGGATGATTGGCTTGATACTAGATGCATGGCGATTGTCGAAGCGACATTCAAACCTCTTATCAAAGTTATCCGTGAGGTGATCGTCGAGGAGCATATCAATCCTCTCGCTGAACATATCGGCACGACGATTGGCCAGATTGAGAACCGTATCGACAAGGATCTCGCCGCCGCTTCCAAGGACATGAAAGCCGTCACCAAGGAGATGATGACCGCGTTTCGTGATAACTTGCGGGCCGAACAGATCGAATGGGTGCGGGTGAAGGATCGGCAATTCGTCAGCGAGATCGCCGAGATGCGCGACAAGCTGATTTCTCGCCAGAGCGATGACATGAACACCATGCGCGACGACGTGGTCGCTGTACTGCGTCACGAATTGGCGGAAGAAATTATCAAAATGCACGAAGAGAGTCGCCAGCAGATGCGCAGGGAGCTTCGCACCGAAATGAGCGTCAAGATGAAAATGTTTCGCTCCTTCTTCAAGAGAAATCGGTGAATAAAATCATGAGTGCCGAGCTGATTCATAAAACGACCGAATCGAAAACTGGTGGTGGTGATTTCATCTTGTCGGATGCGACGCCGGACCATTATGATGATGTGATCGAGCCTGATGGCTGGGATTTGAATAATTTCAACAAGAATCCAATCGCACTTTTCAATCATAATTCTGATTTCCCGATTGGCCGATGGACAAATCTGCGCGTGGAGCGGGGAGCACTCCGTGGCCGTCTCGTGATGGCTCCAGAAGGAACGTCGGCACGGATCGACGAAATTCGCAAATTGATCGATGCCGGAATCCTAAGAGCAGTGAGCGTTGGATTTAGGTCTATTGAAAGTCAGCCGCGCAAGTCAGGAGGCCGCAACTACACGAAGCAAACGCTGGTCGAATGTTCGTTGGTATGCGTACCTGCGAATCCTAGCGCACTGCTGCAGGCAAAAGCCATGGGCGTCAGCAACGAAACCATCAAGATGATTTTCCGGCAGCAGAACAGGAATGCAAGTCTTGCCGAAAGGATTAGGGACGCTCGCGCCAGTGTCAGATATAGCGTAGCGCAAAAAAAAGACATCCTACGCAAAGCGCGGGCGATGCTTGGAAAATCCAATTCGCCAAAGTTGCTTACGGCGAGCGGTGCAGCCAAAGGCAAAGCCGATCGGATGGCGCATAACAAGGCGGTCCATGAAAAGGCGAAGCTACGCTCACATTCGATTCACCATACGCCGAACCCGGCTGATTACGAGACCATCGATGCTTTTGTCAACGACTGCGTTTTGGATCTGAGGGAGGATGGTCACACCAGTCACGCTGAGGCTAGTGCTACGTGTCATCAAATCTGGGCCGAGCGTGATACCAGCAAATCATCCGATACTTATTATGTCTGGCAGGGAAAACGAATTCCGATTCCGACATGGCGCGGCAACAAACGGTGGTAGAGAAAATGGACACTTTCAAAATCATCGTTCGTAACCGTAACGCTGAAGATTCACTGGCGACGATTTGCGAGCTGCCGGACAACACGACACCAGATCAAGCCAGGGCGGTCTTCAGGAATCATTTTCTCAAGTTTGCAGATGATGATGTTGTTGTTGAGCTTTGGTGTGATCAGCGAGAGGTGTTGAACTGAAATGCGCGATGATCCGGTTATTAGATCACTCGAAACGCTTCGTGATGATGCGGAGACTCGTATGACCACGGCTCAAGGGCAATCTCTTGTGCTGGCTTATATGAATTCGCTATTACGTCGTCGTGATATCAGATTGATGGCGCTTGAAGAAATGCGCGACGAAGTTTCGATCGCGCTGGCTTTGCGCGCTCCACCGGTTTTCAGATTTGTTGAAGAGTCACCT
>Ga0137390_10005089_pt1 | contig 11041 bp, 8 predicted proteins | sample 15con2h24AmetaG_FD_104937 | JGI IMG/M metagenome (GOLD analysis project Ga0137390, IMG submission 104937) | Vadose zone soil microbial communities from Angelo Coast Range Reserve, California, USA - 15con2h2.4A metaG | ecosystem: Environmental > Terrestrial > Soil > Vadose zone > Saprolite... | reverse complement strand
TGGTTGAGGATTGACTCTTCCACCCGACGAAAATCAATGTTAGAGTCCGCGCACATATATAACATCCAGGAGGGCGAAATGAACAGGGTTCGTGGTCTTCGGAATTCGCGCACAATTGTCGCTTTTGTCGTATCGCTGAGCGTTTTGTGTGCCATCTTTTGGGGGGCGAGGCTGCTGCGAGCGCAGTCGGCGGCGGCGGCAGGCGCAGCGCAGTCCGACAACGCTTTGCTTGCAGATTTTCGCCGCGTCGAGGTGGCTTCGGTCTCGGATGCCTTGGAACAGTTGACCGGCAAACGGATGTACATGAGTCATCGCATGCATCCCATCTTCACCACTGCCGACTATATGGCTGCCGGAGCGTTCGCGCTGGGAGTAGGTGGGGATCTGGTGAACGCCGCCGCTTTGCGCTCTGGGAATCTGTCGATGATTACGCAAGCGGCTCGCGAGCTGGTGCGCGCAGTCCATTCGGCGCGCGAGTTGGCTTGGAAAAGAAATAGCCCGCTGCACCAGAGGGCTAGATCTCTTCCCAATAGCGAGGGGGATGTGATGCAGGTTGGCCTCTTTACAGGGTGGAATTGCGGCCGAGTCTCAGTAACGACGATGTTTGTTCTTTTCATTTCTGTGCCCGGAGTGACAACTGCTCAATCGCCATCTGCAAAGGAGCCGCAGGCGGCTATCGTTCACATCGATGCGACTCCCGGACACGCTATCAATTCCTTCGATCCCGATAGCGCGCTGGGCAGTTCCATCGATGTCTTGTCTCATGATGACATCGACAAGGTTTATACCCCACACATCATTCAGGAGTCGCTCTCGGCGGGCTGGGGACCGATTACCTATCGCAACAATTCCGAGCTGCGCATGGCAGCGTGGCATTGGACCGAAAACGGAACGTGGAGCGATCCAGTTCACAAGAGCGGGTACTTTACCGGAAGCACCGAACTCAAGGAACCTATACGCTACATTCTTTCTTACGCGTTGCCGCACCGCGGTTTCTCGACCAGCGGCGACCGCCCGCTTCAAGGCCCCAATCTCAGTTATTGGAAGAGCAATCCGTATCTCACCAGCAAGTTCACCGGGGAGAGCGACGCGCTGCACCCGCAATGGGTTGTCGTGGATCTGAAGGCGGAACAACCGGTGAATGCAATCCGTATCGCATGGGCCAGTCCGTATGCCAAGATATACCAAGTCGAGTACTGGGAGGGAAAGCGGGCACTGGATTTCGATGAGGGCCCCCAGGGCGAGTGGAAGACATTCTCGTCGGGAGTGATAAACGATGCTCGAGGCGGCACAGTCAATCTGAAACTAGCGGATGCTCCAATCCTTGTACAGTATGTGCGCATCTTGATGACGGAGTCATCGAACACCTGCGATCTGCATGGAGCGGACGACGTTCGCAACTGCGTGGGTTACGCCATTCAGGAAATCCAAATCGGCAGTGTCGATTCCAGCGGAGCCTTTGCCGAGATCGAGAAAAATCTCGGCGACAAACCGACCACGTATTGCACTTCGTCGATTGATCCCTGGCACTCGGCCGCCGATGTGAATGCCTCCGGCGGCTATCAGCACACCGGCTTCGACTTGTTCTTCACCAGCGGACTTACCAACAATCTTCCGGCAATGATTCCGGTCACTATGCTTTACGGCACGCCGGACGACTCAGCCGCCCAAATTGCCTACATCGAAAAGCGCGGCTACCGCATCGGATACGTCGAAATGGGAGAGGAACCCGATGGCAAGCACGCCATGCCCGAAGATTACGCGGCTCTGTACATTCAGTGGGCCGCGGCCCTGCACAAGGTCGATCCCAAACTCAAGCTGGGTGGGCCTATCTTCGAGGGCGTGAACCAGGACATTCGGGTCTGGCCTGACGCGCAGGGCCGAATATCGTGGATGGGGCGCTTTGTGGACTACCTGAAGACGCACGGCCGTATCTCCGACCTGGCTTTCGTGTCCTTCGAACACTATCCCTTCGAGCCGTGCACGATTACGTGGAAAACTTTGTACACCGAGCCTCAGTTGATGAAGCACATTCTGCAAGTGTGGCGGGACGACGGAGTTCCCAAAGATGTGCCGCTGATGGTGACCGAGAACCACCTGGCCGCCGAGCTGACCGGACCGATGACCACGATTTTTGCTGCCTTGTGGCTCGCCGACAATGTTGGCTCTTTCTTTGAAGGGGGAGGGGCGGCGTTCCACCACTCGCCGATTCAGCCTCAGGGTATTCAGAACAGTTGCCTCGGCTGGGCCTCATGGTCGAATTTCGTCTCCGACGAAAGCTACGACATCAAGGGATACACTTCGCCCTACTTCGCCGCGCGAATGATTAACCTGGAGTGGGTTCAGCACCGCTCTGGCGTGCATTACATGTTCCCTTCTTCCGTTGATATTAGGGACGGGGAAGGAAATGCGCTGGTTACGTCGTACGCAGTGCATCGTCCAGATGGAAATTGGTCGATCATGCTGGTCAACCGGGACGAGAGCAATCCGCATACCGTACGCGTGCAATTTGAAGATTCCAGGAACAAACAGAATGCGTCATTTTACGGGCCGGACACATTCGTGACTTTCGGAAGCGAGCAATATGTTTGGATTAACGACGGACCAAACAGTCATGCAGACCCGGATCACCCGCCGATCGCGACCACTGTGGTCGCAGGTCCGGACACTGCGTTCACTCTCCCGAAGGCCTCAATCACGGTGCTGCGAGGAAAGGTAGCCGGTCTCAAGGATTGAAGGCGCGTGTCAACTCTTTGGCATTTGACATTTTGTGCAGGTGAAACCTCTAACATCGATGCCGCAGGGCAAGTCTACGAATGGAACGTCCCAACTTTAGTCTCAAGCAGGGTGATTTCCTCGCACTGATGATCGAGTTCGTTGTAAGCGGCTTGATAGCGGCGCTTGAACGAGTCGAAGCTTGAAAGATCGCGCCACCGGTCAATGATAAGGAAACGATTAGCGTTTTCCGTATCGCGCATTAATGCCGTTTCTATATACCCCTCTGCCCTGCGGAAAAGCTGGACCCAATCCCCATTCACACCGTAGGCTTTTTGAAACTCCAGCAGGCGGTCAGGTTGAGCTTCAATCACCCATGCTATTTGAATCATCAATCGCCTCTATCTCAGCTGTCTGGTGTACCAGACTGCGCCTGGCGTCAGATAGTCGTATCCTTCCCCCCAGCAAGCCTGCGTGTGGCCTAGATAGTCGATGGCGAGATCGAAATAATCGCCGAAGGGAAATCTAAAGCCATCACTGAAGATGTAGGTATATCCAGCAACGTCGGTCGAAAGCGTGGTTTCTGTTGACCACGTCGCGCCTCCATCACCGGAAGTCTGATAGTAAACGTTCCAATGCGGATTGTTGCGCTGATCCATCCAGGCCACGCGGACATCGCCCGCCCCGCCGGCAACGATTGCCGGGAATGCATGGTCCACGCCCGCAGGAGCGGACGAAATGTCTAATTTCGGAGTCCAATTGACGCCATCGAGAGAGCTGGAAAAATAAATCCGCTCCGGTCCAAAACCTACCGTACCGGCATTCCATAGCAGATAGAGTTTTCCGGCTGCGTCTGTAGTCATGGCCGTGCCTGCGCCCAGAAAAGCCCAGCCGCACGAGTACGCCGAACAATCGGGCGGTGCGCCGGAAACATCCACCAATGTCTCAGTCCAAGTGATTCCCTTGTCACTCGACTTGCTTACGTAAATATTTACTGGACCCTTCGCGCCGCCATTCTGGGTATAGCCTTCCCACGCGAAATATACATTGCCGGCATTATCGATCGCGGCCCCTCCGGTGAGAGACCAGCCGAATTGGGCGTTCTGATTTACTTTCGCGGAGGTGAAGGTCTGGCCTCCATCATGCGAGGAGGAGACCCAAACGGTCTGGGAATGGTCGTAGCCTACATAAACATCCTGGCCGTGAACCACAAGAATATCCTTGTCGGTTCCAGCCTTTGTCTGATTCGCTATTACCGTGCTCCAGGTCTGTCCGAAGTCTGTGGACTTGGCCACGTCGATTACGCTTTTATTGTTTTGCAGCCAGGATGCATACACAGTTCTCCCGTCCACCGGATCGACCGTGATCTGCACGTCGATTTGTTCTGATCCCGGAGGCGCGATAATGCGTGGCGCCGACCACGTGTTCCCGTTGTCGTTGCTCATGACCAGAAACATGGTTGGACTGGGACATGTCGGACAACCGGGGATCGTTGGCTGGGTAGGAGTGGTGTACTGGGGAATGAGAATGTAGACGTGTCCGTATCGGTCAGCGGCGATCGAAGGCTCCCATTGGTCTCCCACTGTGAATCCAACTCTGGTTTGCGCTTGGAAAATGGGATGGGCTCCCGCTGTCAGGAGCGGGCAAGCTAAAGTGAGAATGAACAGGCAGACACTCATGGCACAGAATTGGCTGGTTCGACCCCGTATCATTGGTAGCCTCCTGATGGTTAAGTTGACTGCACTGACGGCGCTCTTTGAGCGGGAGAAAGTATAGACCAAATTCACTCCGCCTGACGCGGCTTATTTTCCGAATGCTGGACACTATGATCTCTCGCGCCGTCGCTATTTCCCGTTACCTCCGTAACGTGCGGCGCTTACCCTATGGATTTAACCTTTCTATGGGCTTACGCCCCAGCTGCGGGTTGAGGAGACCCTTATCAACAACGCCAACACATTTCACGCCAACCGGGCAGCATCGGCACGCGCCTTCGTTCACAGCCTGAACATCCTCATTAAGTACGCGCGTATGTACGGCTACGGTCACAAACGTACCGAAGCTCAGTTTGAAATTACCTGGAAGGAATTGCAACAGGGCTTGCCAATTGCTGGAGACGGAGGGTTCTTGCTTGGCGTTTCCGACAATATGTTGTTGCTGGATGGAGTGCCGCTCGACACCGGCCAGGTTGAGCGCAGCTTTGGACAGCTTTTGAGTACGGCCGGGCTGGCCAGCCTGCACTTCTCGAAAGATGTGACCATCGAAGACTTCACCCGTCTGGTGCGCGCCTTTACCCTCGCAGGCTCCAAAGCACAGGACGTGGCCAAGCAGATTAAAGCAGCGTTAAGCAGCGGAAACAAGAAAAGCACGATCAAGATCAATGAAGTGAAGTTTGTGGCCGCCGATCCGCTGACCGGCGACATCAGCGTGGCGGCACAAATTGCAGCGCAAACCCTGGGACCGGAATTCAAACAATGGCTCAATGATCCGCAGAAACTGCTGCAGTTGATCGCGGCGGCGGAAGGTGCGAACTCCGCGGGCGCAGGCCAAAGCAGCGGCCCTAGCGGCCCCTTCGGTAGCGTTCCGAATCTGCCCGGCCATTGGGTCGCAGGGCCAGAGCCGGGATCTAAAGGGACGGGCACGGGTACGGCGCCCGCGTGGGAAGGCGGCGTGGTGCCACTGCAGGAAGCGGAAGTGGTTCAAGCGATTCGCCTCCTCACTCGTTTCGGCCAGGTGCAGGGCGATCCAACTATTAGTCCGGAAGCTCTCCAGAAAGAAGTGGGCGAGACCGATCCGAACACGCGGCTGAACCTGCAACAATTGCTGGGAAGCCTGGCGGCCAAGGCAACTGCTGAGAAGCAGGAAGAAGACACGCCGCTGTTGATGAAGGCGGCTGAGCACATGGCAATTCGCTTCGCTCTGGAACGGTATTCCAAGGGCGAAGTGAAAGTTAACGCCGTGCACCAGATGATGGAGCACATGAGCCGGCAGATGGACTCGCTGCGCCAGATTTTGAAATTGCAAGAAGACAAGATGAACAAGGCGGGCATTCTCGTGGAGTCGCATGCCGACATCCTCGACCGGATGTTCTGGGCCGAAGTACCGGAGTCAGGAAAGAAGACGGTACTGCTTTCCAACGAAGCTCCGTGCGTTCCCCCGCGCAACCTGCGCCAGTTCCTGGAAGTCTTATTGGATCGCGAAGATAAGAAAACGTCGGCCGAAATTCTAGATAACTATTCCGGTTGCCTGGCCACAAAAGATGCGGAAGCGCGGCGCAAGACGGCCATTGGGTTGAGCCAATTAGCCGACCTGTACGCGCGCTTGGCCGGCGACTCGATGGGCGCAGCGATTCGCAAAGTGACCGATCAACTATGCGTGGAGAAGGATCCTGAACTGCAAAGCCTGCTGAGCGCCGCATTCGTGCGCCTCAGCCAGGAGGCCAGCGAATCCAAGAATTACCCGGCAGTGAATGCGGTATGCGCCGGTATGGAGATGCTGCAGCAGCAGCGTCCGATACTAGTGAACGACCTGCGGCCGCGAGTGGGCGTGGAAAACCGGATTCCAGAATTCATTGAAGAAGCCCTGCGCGGCGAGAAAATCCCGGGCGATCTATTGCTGGTGTTGCGGCGCACATCGCAAACCGGCGCGGAACATCTTGCCGACCGCTTCTTCCGCTGCATGCGCCGCGATGAATGCGACCGCATGGTTGACCTGGTAAGGGAGATGGGAACTTCCGCTCTGGCCCAGCTGCGAGAGATTCTCCGCACCGGACAGCCCCGGCAGGCTTCGGCAGTGGTGGGAATATTGAGCCGGCTCGATGTGGGAACGCTGCTGGAACTCTTGCCCATGCGCCTGCCGGAATGGAACCGTTTCTACCACGACATTGTAGTTCGCCAGATCGCCTATGGCGCCGCGTTGGACCGCGGGCGCACGTTGCTGGAACTAGCGGAGGTTCTGGATTCAGTGGTGTTGCCCGAGGCGATTGATGAAATTGGCATGAGTGGCGATCTCACGGCAGCGCCTCCGCTGCTGGCCATGGGGCGTCCCGGGGAGTCGGCTTCGCGGTCGCCGTTTGTGCAACTAAAAGCCATCGAGTCGCTGGGCAGGCTACGAGATACTGACTCCCTGACTCTGTTGCGTGAGATTGTCGAGGCGAAGAAGACCTTCGGATGGATTCATCACCGCGAGTTGCGGATTGCTGCGGCGCAGTCGCTCTCCAAAACCGATCCGCGCTACAGCAGTCAGATTCTCGCCGATAGCGGCATCGAACCGGCGGAACTGGCAATCGCCCCTCTGGATACCGCCCCGGCATGCCCGTGGGTCCGGCAACGGCGCTACGAACGAATGGTGTTGGCGCGCGCGGTCAGCGCTACGATCGGCAGTTCGTGGGGTAAGTCGCGCATTCTGATTCGCGAACTGAGCCTGGGCGGAGGCATGGGGACGAAGGAAGACAATCTCCGCATTGGCAGCGAAGCCGACATGGAAATTTCTCTGGGCATGCGATCGAAGATCCGCGCGCATGTGCTGTTGCGCCGGGCACGCGTGAATGAAGTGGGATTTGAAATCGTCAGCACCGACCTGGAAAGCCGCTACCGTTTGCGCAGAATACTGGTGGAAGCCATCAACCGCGCCCCGCAGAAGAGTGATCCGCAGTGGAGCGGGCAGCGCAAGATCTAGCGCCATAAATCTCAGGTCAGACAAAAGCCTCTGCTCGCCAGTGCGAATAGAGGCTTTTTCCTTGCGTGAATATCTACTTCACCTTGAGGAAGATAATCGCCAGGGTGTAGAGCGCCAGCGACTCAATCAGCACCAAACCCAAAATCAGGGCGAATTGAATGCCAGGGCGGGCCGCAGGATTGCGGGCTAGAGACTCCGTGGCGGCGGCAACGGCCTTGCCTTGGGCCAGACCGCAAACGGCGGATGCAATCGCCATCGAAAACCCCGCGGTGATGGCGATCCAATTAGTCTCGCCGCCCACTCCACCCTGCGCGAAGGCAGGCATGGCAAAGCACAGGGCGGACAGCGTCATGAACAGATAACTCAGCTTACGCATGTTGTATTTTCTCCTCGTATCAATTTGCTGCCAGTGGGTGGTTGACGCCATACCGTGCAGACGCCCTCACGCTTGCGGCCACAAACTTGAAATTAATGCTCTTCGGCTACCGCGCCCGAGACATAAATGATCGACAGCAGCATGAACACATACGCTTGCAAGACCGCAACCACAATGTGCAGGCCGCTGAAGATGATAGGCACCCCGATCGGAATCATCGAAAAGAAGACCAGTGTAATCAAGTCCCCGGCAAATATATTCGCCCACAAACGAACCGTCAGCGAGAGCAAACGGGCAAAATGGCTCACCAGTTCAATGGGGAGCATCAGTGCAGCCAAAAGAATTCGAGCAATCAGCGGCATGCCTTCCATGGGTGGTCCGAAGAAATGCATCAGGTACTTCGGCCCCGAGTGTTTGAATCCCTGGGCGTGGTAGTAGACGAAGGCGCAAATGGCGCAGCCCAGCGGCACTACGGGAACGCCGGTCGGTGATTCGAAACCCGGAATCAGCCCGATGAGATTTGCCGCCAGAATAAAGATGAACAGAATTGCGAAGAAGGCAGTGTAGGGTTCGCTGTGGTGGCCGATGATCTCCCGGCTTTGGTCCAGGACGAAGCCTTCAATACTCTCGAAGGCGTGCTGCAGTCCGTTGGGCGAGTCCACCGACAGGCGTGACCTCAGCAGGAAGAAAACAGCCACCAGGAAGAAGAACACCAGGAGTTCCATGGCAACGGAATTTGGAATGGGCGCTTCCGGATGCTTGGGCGCGATATGCAGGGCCTGCAAGAATAAAGTAACGGGATCCGCGAAAAGGCGGTTGAGAATGGCGGTGAACCAAAGTTGTTCGGGCATAGGCCTGACGCGGCGGGCTCCTGGATTATTTTCGCAAGTTTGATCGACGAACCCCTCAATGCTTTCGGGCTAAGGCTGCGTAAGTCTCATACGCAGCTTCGCAAGCAATCGCACCGACGGGCAGGAACAGACCCACAAATAGACCCCGGAGGCTCTCGGGAAAACTGGTTAATATACCATACGCGGCAGCACCCATCAAAACATAGCGCAGTAGGAAGCGTGCGACGATTCCCTTCCCGGATTGCGGTTTGCCCGCATTGGTGACGCGATCGGCTAGTCCTGTGACGCCGCTCTTGAGCCAGTGGAAATTTATAAAAGCGATGATGCAACCCGCCAGAAAACCCAACGCCGACGAGTGCCCAAACTTCCACCAAGCCGCGGCGGTGAGTATTAGGCCCAGGCCTGCCATGAACCAGGGAATCCGCCCGGCGGCGCCAGAGTAGAAGTCGTCTTCGGGAACAGGCGCGGGACCTGCCGGATTGTCAGACTTTGAGTTCTCGAACTCCATGCCGCTAACAGACATGGTACGCGAGTGTTCACTGGGACGTTTTATTTTGTATCGCGCTGCACTGTGCGAATCACTTCGATCAAGCCTGCCGCACTGCCCAGCAGCAACCCGACAATATTTATCCACGACGTATGCAGCCAGTGGTCGAGAGCTGTGCCCAGCAGCCATCCCACAATCGTCGCTGATGGCAGCACGAGCGCTAGTTGGCTGTAGCGGCCCACTTGAACCCAGACATTGTTGCGCCCGGTGTTCTTGGGGTCAGGGGTTGGATGGTCAGGGGTCATCATTCGCATCGGGCCAGGCAAAATTGGATTCTACGCTAATGTGCAATCGACCACCGTAGGGCCGCCGAGCTTCGCTCTGGACGGGACAGCCGAGAGCCCTGACTGAAGGCTAAAAGCAGACTGTCATGAGTAATCACGAGCGGATTAACTTTGCTACTGCCGGACTCTGTGCCAGTCCCAGCGACCAGTTCACAATTTGGATGAAGCGGTCGGGCATGATTCCGACGAAGATTGTGGCGAAGGCGGTCGCAGCGAGCGCGACGCGCATGGTCCAACTCACGGGCAGCACTCCTCGCTCTTCGGGCTCGCCCATGAACATGGCATTCGCCATCTTCAGATAGTAATAGAGTCCAAACACGGAATAGAGCACGCCCAGGGACGCCAGCGCGTAGTGTCCGGTTTCGATCAGGCTGAGGAAGATGAAGTATTTGCCCCAGAAGCCGGCCAGGGGCGGGATTCCGGCAAGCGAGAGCAGGAAGATCAGCATGAGCACGGCTTCTACCGGAGCGCGCGAGTAGAGGCCGTTGAGGTCGTCAAGTTCGTCGCCGATCACGTTGCGGCGGCGCAGCGAGGTGATCACGCCGAAGGCGCCGAGGTTCATAAATGTGTAAACCAGCAGGTAAATCAGGATGCCCTTGATGCCGTCAGGGCTTAGTTGGGTAGCGGTTCCGGCGATCAGGCCGAGCAGCATGTAGCCGACGTGTGCGATCGAAGAGTAAGCGAGTAGGCGCTTGGTATTGGTCTGGGTGAGTGCGGCGAAGTTCGCACCCGTCATGGTGGCGATGGAGACAAAGACGAGGAGCGGAAGCCAGACCGCGCGCATTGGCAGTAGTCCCCAGATCAAAATGCGCAACAGCATCGCCCATCCCGCGGCCTTGACGGCGACGGACATGAATCCGGTGATGCAGGTGGGCGCACCTTCGTAAGCGTCCGGCGCCCACTGGTGAAAAGGGACGGCGGCAATTTTGAAAAGAAGTCCGGTAGTGGTGGTGAGCAATGCCACGATGGCGACCGGATTGTGCGGGTCCCGCGAAAGAAGGCGGGACAGTTCACGGCTGATCTCTCCGAGGTTGGTGCTGCCCGTGAGGCCGTAAAGCAGCGAAAGTCCGTAGGCAAAAATGCCGGACGAAAAGGCGCCCAATAATAAGTACTTCAGCGCCGCTTCGTTGGAGCGGCGGTCGCGACGTAAAAATCCTACGAGAACGTAAGTGGAAATCGCCATCAGCTCCAGGCCGATGAAGATGAGCACGATGTCGAAGCCGGAGGCCATGCACATCATTCCAACCACCGAGAGCAACATCAGCGTGTAGTACTCGCCGTGATTTTCATGCTCGGTCTGCATGTAACGCATGGACATGAGAATGGAGATCGCTGTGCCAGCGAGAAAGAGGTAGAAAAAATAAAGGGCAAAGCGATCCATGTACATCGCGCCCATCAAGCCCGGCCATCCGCTTCCCGGAGGCAGATGGTTTGCCTGCAGCCACAGCTGAATCTTTACCACGCCCCCAGTGGCAAACGCTACGCCGATGAGGGCCGTAACCGCATTCACCCACTTGGATTCGGGCGGGAGCATCAGATCGATCAGCAGAATCCCGAGAGCGAACAGCGTAAGCAGAGTGACGGGAAGAGCGAG
>Ga0137390_10005088_pt1 | contig 11041 bp, 10 predicted proteins | sample 15con2h24AmetaG_FD_104937 | JGI IMG/M metagenome (GOLD analysis project Ga0137390, IMG submission 104937) | Vadose zone soil microbial communities from Angelo Coast Range Reserve, California, USA - 15con2h2.4A metaG | ecosystem: Environmental > Terrestrial > Soil > Vadose zone > Saprolite... | reverse complement strand
CTTTATCGAGGTCGGCGAGCTCGCGCTCGGCGGTGACGCGGGGGAACACCGCCAGCCTTGCCTGACGGCCGCCGCGATTGGCAAGGCTTGGCAAAGCCTCGAGAGCCGCGCCGGCCGAACCAAAACGGTGCAGGAGCTGATAAAAGGTAACTGGGCCTACATTCTCCGTCCGGATCAGTCGGAGCCAATCCAGGCGTTCGGATGGGTTGAGCTGTCGTGGTGCCATGTCCCAAGGTAGATGAGTTCATGGACCAATTGAAGCTTTGAGTTGAAAAATATTCTTTATCTTCAACTGCTGCGAAATCTGCGTGTCCAGCGAAACGATCAACGCTCCTCGCGTCAGTCCTTCCGCAAGCGGATCTTGCTTTCTTCGCCGCGCACAAGACGACGGATGTTGGCGTGATGCCGCAACACGACGATTACGGCGACGAAGGTAATCAATTGGGCCTGCTGCGGATCGGTGAGTAACCAGCCGGCCAGAACCGCGGCGATGCAGGCTGCGAGAGCCGCCACGGACGAATAGCGAAGGACAAAGGCGACGGCGAGCCACGCCGCCGCCGCGAGGATACCGACCGGCCAGGCGAGAGCGAGGAGGACCCCGCCTGCGGTGGCGACTCCTTTGCCGCCCTTGAAGCCGAGCCAAATCGGGAAGAGGTGGCCGAGAAAGACCGCGGCAGCGGCGATCACCGTAACGTCCGGACCGAACTGCCGACCGATGAGAACCGCGACGGCGCCCTTGGCGCAATCGAGCACGACTGTCAGCAACGCGAGCCACTTGTTGCCCGTGCGCAGCACGTTCGTCGCCCCGATGTTTCCAGAGCCAATGGCGCGAATGTCGCCGTAACCGCCTAGTCGTGTGAGCACTAGGCCGAACGGGATAGACCCGAGCAGGTAGGCGATCGCGGCCGCAACAAGAAACGGCCAGGTCAGGGAGAAATCGCCAAGCGGGTGCGGCATGGGCCCCATAGAATGTATACGAGCCAGCCTATACCAGCGACAGCATCACAAGGAACCCTCTCGGACGGCTCGCCGATTTTTCCTCGGCGGCCTGACGCATTTATTTTCGCACAAGCCCTAAGTACCGTGACCGATTAGACGGTAGCGAGTGATGCTTCTGTCGCGGCGGCAGGCTTATCGGTCGAGGCAAGGAGTGAGATGAGCAGATCCCTCACCAGATGCGCTGTGCGGTGGTTCTCATCGAGTTCGGGGATGTATTCGACGATCTCGATCGCGGCAAGATCGCGGCGGGAGCCCAGCCCGGCAAGAGCCTGTACCATCTCGTCGCGGCGCAGGCCATTTTCGGTCTTGAGGCCGATGCCGGGCGCGTCCTCCGGCTCGAAGCCGTCGAGGTCAATGGTCAGACCGAAACCAGCCGTGCCCGCCGTGGCGATGGTCAGCGCATCGCCAAGCACCGCATTGAGGCCGCGGCGGCGCACCGCGTCCATCTTGAAGATGCGGACGCCGAGCCGACGGAGCAAAGCGATTTCGCCGCCCTCATAGGAGCGCGCGCCGATATAGCAGAGGTTCTCTGGACGCAGAACCTTGCCGCCGACTGTCAGAAACTGCTCTTCGCCATGTCCAAGGAGCACGGCCGCACTCATCCCGTGCGGGTTCAGCGAGGGCGAGGTCTCCACCGTGTGAGCGTCGAGATGGGCATCGAACCAGATCAGCCCAATCGGGGGCGCCGCAAGGCCGGGCGTGGCGAGTCCGCGCGCGACACCACCCCAGGTCCCGATGGCGCCGGCATGGTCGCCGCCGAGCACGACCGGCAAACGCCCTACGGCGATCGCGGCTCCAACCGCCTCGGCGAGGGCCGCATTGTGCTGCGCCACCATCCGGTAAATCTCGTAACGGGGCAATTCGGGCGTGCCGCGCCAGCGGCGCTCCGGCTCGATCATTGCCGCCCACGCCGCGTCGATGCCCTCCATGCCCAACCATTGCGCCAAGCCGGCATCGCGCAAAGCGCGCGGACCGTCTTCGGTCGCGCGCAACCCGGCGCCCCAACCCGATGCGGCGCCGATCAGCGATACTTTTCTCATCGCTCAGTCCTTGCTGTCGTAGACGACGCGACCGCCGACGATGGTCTTTATCGCGCGCCCCTGCACCGGGCGGCCGTCGAAGGGCGAGTTCTTCGATTTTGAGCGGAAATCCTCTTCTGCGATCTGCCAGGGACGATCCAGATCGAAGACGACGAAGTCAGCGGGGGCGCCGACCACCAGCCGACCGGCAGGCAGGCGGAGAATATCGGCAGGCGCACAGGTAAGCGCACGCAGCAAGCTGATCAACGGCAGATGACCGTTATGATAGAGCTCGAGCGACAGGGGCAGCAGAGTCTCGAGCCCGATGATGCCGCTCTCCGCCGAGGTGAAGGGCAGGCGCTTCGAATCCTGATCGTGCGGCGCATGGTCGCTGGCGATCGCATCGATAGTGCCGTCGCGCAGCCCCTCGACGACGGCGCGGCGATCCCATTCGCCGCGCAAAGGTGGCGATAGCTTGGCAAATGTACGGTACTCGCCGACAGCCGTCTCGTTGAGAGCGAAATAGGGCGGCGCTGTATCGCAGGTCACCGGCAGGCCGCGCTGCTTGGCGGCGCGGATCGCCTCGATCGCCGCCGCGGTCGAGATATGTGCGGCGTGGTAGCGCGCGCCGGTGATCTCGACGAGGCGAAGATCGCGCTCGACCATCATCACTTCGGCGGCCGGGGTGATGCCGGGCAAGCCCAGCCGCGTCGCCATTTCGCCTTCGGTCATGGCGCCGCCGGCGGCAAGGTTCGGCTCCTCTGGATGCTGGATGATGAGAAGGTCGAAGGTACGCGCATAGGACAAGGCGCGACGCATCACCAGCGCGTCGGCGATGGCGCGCAGGCCATCGGTGAAGGCGAGAGCACCGGCCTCGGCGAGCAGGCCCATCTCGGTCAGCTCGCGTCCTTTCAGCCCCTTGGTCGCGGCTGCGTATGTGTGGATGTTCACGAGACCGATATCGCGCGCCCGCCGTGCGACGAAATCGACCAGCGCTACATCGTCGATCGGCGGTTCGGTGTTGGGCAGCGCCGCCATTGTGGTGATGCCGCCGGCCGCCGCGGCATGGCTCGCCGAGACCATGTTCTCCATGTGCTCGGCGCCAGGCTCGCGCAGCTGCACGCGCATGTCGACGATGCCAGGGGCGAGACAATGGCCTCGGCAATCGATCATGGTCGCGCCGCTCGGCGCCCCATTGCCGCCATCGAGCGCCGCGATCACGCCGTCGATGACGAGGATAGAACCGGTCCCATCGCGTCCGCTTGCTGGATCCAGGAGCCGCGCGTTGCGGATGACGGTCGCACTCACGGGATGGCGGGTCCATTCCCGAGATCACGCGTCAGCAGCTCGAGGCAGGCCATGCGGACGGCAACGCCCATCTCGACTTGATGGCGGATAACGCTGCGGTCGATGTCGTCGGCGACTTCGCTGTCTATCTCGACTCCGCGATTCATCGGCCCCGGATGCATGATGAGAGCGTCCGGCTTGGCCACCGCAAGCTTGTCGTAATCGAGACCGAAGAAATGGAAATATTCGCGCGTCGACGGCACGAAGCTGCCATGCATACGCTCAGTTTGCAGGCGCAGCATCATGACGATATCGACGTCCTTCAGACCGCGCCGCATGTCATGAAAGACGTCGACGCCGAGCCGCTCGGCCTCGGCCGGCAATAGCGTGCGCGGTGCGACGAGGCGGACCCGCGCCCCCATGATGTTGAGCAGCTGGATGTTCGAGCGCGCCACCCGGCTGTGCAGGATGTCGCCGCAAATGGCAACGATGAGACCGCTCAATCCGCCCTTGCGGCGGCGGATGGTCAGCGCGTCGAGGAGCGCCTGGGTCGGGTGCTCATGGCTGCCGTCGCCGGCATTGATGACGGCGCAATTGACCTTTTCCGAGAGCAGCTGGACGGCGCCCGATTCGGGATGGCGCACGACCAGCACGTCGGGGTGCATGGCGTTGAGCGTCATCGCGGTATCGATCATCGTCTCGCCCTTCTTGATCGAGCTGCCGCTGACCGACATGTTGATGACGTCGCCGCCGAGCCGTTTGCCGGCGAGCTCGAACGAGGTGCGCGTACGGGTCGAATTCTCGAAGAAGAGGTTGATGATCGTCCGCCCACGCATTACCGAGCGCTTCTTGTCGGCTTGGCGGTTCGGTTCAACATGGCTTTCGGCGAGATCGAGGATGGTCGTGATCTCATCCGGCGAAAACCCCTCGATGCCCAGAAGATGCCGGTGTCGGAAGGGAAGCATCATGGAATCGAAAGCCATCGGGCGCGGAATATAGGTACGACGCGCGGAGGCCGCAAGACTGTGCCGCACGGACCGAATGCCGCAATTGAAAGAGCTAGTAATTTCAGTGAATTGACACTTGTTTGTGTTGCTGCGACGGAACAGCGGTATTCGCCCGATCCGCGCTCGAACGGCAAACTGGTCGCGCGACTCGACTTATCGCACCGACTCTTGCGTCGTCGGCACCACCCAGCCATCGACGAGGGCCAGCCTGACCGGCTTGCCGGCGGGGAAATCCGCGTCGGCTGATGCATTCATCAGCAACACGGCATCTGGCGAGCCCTCGGGCACGAGCTCGACGGCCTTGCCGCCGCCTTGGTAGAGCGTACGTTTGACGGTAGCGGCGAAACCGGCCTCGTTAGCGGCGGCGAGGCGAAGATCCTCAGGGCGCAGGCAGAGGAGCGCCGGACCGCTGGCTTGCGTTGCGTGGCAGCGCGCCACCGCCTTGTAGCCGAGCAGGCTGATCGGCACACGGCCCGCCTCCGCTGCCCCGGTTACGCGCACCACGACGAGCCCGCCTTTGCCAACGAAGCGCGCCACCATATTCGTCGCCGGCTCGCGATAGAGCGTCGCCGGCGCAGCGATCTGGACAACGCGGCCTTGGTCCATCACGGCGATCCGGTCGGCGAGGGCCATCGCCTCGTTCTGATCGTGGGTGATGTAGAGCATGCCGGCGCCGCTCGCGGCGTGGAAATCGGCGAAGGCATCTTGCAGGCTGGCGCGCAGGTGTACGTCCAGGCTCGCTAGCGGCTCATCGAGCAGCACGAGCCGAGCCTTCATGACGAGGCAGCGCGCGAGGGCGACGCGCTGGCGCTGGCCGCCGGAGAGCTCGGACGGACGTCGTCTCTCGAAACCGGCGAGGCCGACCCGCGCCAGCGCCTCACTGGCGCGGCGCGTCTGCTCGTCTTTGTCGATCCCGCGCACTTCGAGCGGATAGGCGACGTTGCGCGCGACGCTCATATGCGGCCACAGCGCATAGTTCTGAAAGACGATGCCCATGCCGCGCCGCTCCGCCGGCAGGTGGTAGCCGGGTGCCGACAACAACGTATCTTCGAGCGTGATGCGTCCCGTGTCGACGCGCTCGAAGCCGGCAATGAGGCGGAGCAGCGTCGTCTTGCCGCAGCCCGATGGACCAAGAACGGCAAGGAACTCGCCGGCGGGGAGTTCGAGGCTGACATCGTCGACCGCGGCGACGTCGCCGAACTGGCGCCGCACAGCGCTAAGGCTCAGACCTGCCACGGCAGCGCTCCGCGCGGCAGTTTTCCTGCGACCCGACCGGCGAGCAGCATGAGCACCAGCGTCGCCATTACGGTCAGCATGGCGAGTGCGGCGGCCGAAAGATTGTCGCCGCCCTGCTCGAGGCTGAAGACGACGATTCCCAGCGTCTCGTTGCCTGATGACCACAGGAGGATAGACAGCGTGAGCTCGTTGAGGGCGGTCAGGAAGACGATGATGGCGCCGGCGACGAGGACGGGGGCGAGCAGCGGCGCGATGACACCGCGCATGCGGCGCCGCAAACCGGCACCGGCCATCTGCGCCGCCTCTTCGAGGGTGCGGTCGAGTTGCAGATACCCGGCGGTCACCGTGCGCAGCGACAGGGTGAGAAAACGCGCGAGATAGGCGACGAGCAGGATCCAAAGCGTGTTGTACAGCGACAGGCCGAGGAGCGGCAGCGGGTGGATGAGCACGAGGATGCAGGCGATTGCCAGGACGACCCCGGGCAGCGCATAAGGCCATTCGGCGACGACCCCGAGCAGGCGCATTGCCGCGCTGCGCCGCCAAGCGATGAAATAGCCCAACGGGAGCGCGAGAAGAGCCAGGATGAGCGCCGCGCTACCGGCGAGGGTGAGACTGTTGACCGCCGCCCGCCGCGCCGCGTCGTGCCCGAAAATGATGTAGCGATAATTCTCCAGCGTCGCGCTCGCCACGCTCAAGGGAACGCCATAGGCGGAAACCAGCGATGTCGCGAGCAACGCGACAAGCGGCATGAAGACGGTAACGGCTATGCCGAGCCACACGGCGATCTCGACGGCAGGGCGCGCCGTGCCGAGATAGAATGGGCGGAGCGGCGGCCCGACCACGAGGGTTCTTACGTTGCCGCGCCGGTTCATCCAGCCCTGTACCACCAGCCCCAGCCCGGCGATCGCGGCGAGCATCAGCGAGAGATCGGCTACTTCGGCAAGGACGCGCGGCCCGAAACCGGCGAGCTTCTGATAGATCAGCGTCGTCAGCACGGCGTAGCCGCCCGGAATGCCGAGCAGCGCCGGCGTGCCGAAATTGCCGACATTGGAGACGAAGGCGAGCGCGGCCCCGGCGACCAGCGGCGGGCCGGCCATCGGCAAGACGATGTCGTGCAGGATACGCCAGGGATGGGCTCCCGCTGCCTGCGCCGCTTCGAGCAGCTCGCGCGGCAGCGCGCGCAGCCCGGCATTGAGGGCGAGGAAGACCAGCGGCCCATGCTCGATGCCAAGGAGGAGGCTGATCCCCCCTGGGCCATAAAGCGGGTGCGGCGTGCCGGCCGCCGGCGCCAAGCCGAACGGACGGAACAATGGACTCGCGGGTCCGAGCAGCTCGATCCAGGCGACGGCGATGATCTGCGGTGGAATGAGGAGCGGCAGCATGAAGGCGAAGACGAGAGCCGATTTGGCACGCAGATCGGTGAGGGCAAGGAGAATTGCCGCCGGCGCGCCGAGAGCCAGCGAAATCGCCGTCCCCAGGATCGCAGTGATCAGCGTGTGTTGTGCTGCCAACCAGTTCTGCCGTGTCGTAAGCACGCTGCCGAGCAAGCTGGGATCGAAATATCCGCCGGGCGCCAGCCCCTCGAAGACAAGGCGCCCGATCGGCAGGAGCGAGAGCACAACGACGACGCCGATCAAGGCGGCAAAGCACGCTTCCTCGCTGCCCCACGTACCGAGGCGGCGGCGCAGGGACACGACGGTTGCGCCGATCTTCATGGTGTCGTGCGCACGCTCGCCTTCGCCCCAAACCCTCTCAGGAGCGGGAGGACAGGGTGCAACGAAGCTCTTGCGTCACTGATTTTTGATCTCATCCGCCGAATAATGCGGCGAATTTCTTCTTCATCGCCTCGTCCTGGCTGGCAGCGCTCTTCAAATCGACCGGGATGATGTTGAGGTCGCCGACAGCGGGGAAACCGGGCGGTGGCGCGACATCTTTGCGCGCCGGCAGGAAGCCCTGTTTGGCCGCCAGCTCTTGGCCGGCTTTCGACAGGATGAAGGTGACGAAGGCCTTGGCCGCCTCAGGATTCTTAGTCGTCTTGAGAACGGCGACCGGCTCGGTGACTGCGCTCACCCCTTCCCTCGGGAAGACGAAGTCGACGGGGGAGCCCTTCTCCTTGGCGTTCAGTGCCATGAACTCGACGATGACGCCGTACATCTTCTGGCCTCCGGCGACGGCGGTCTGCACCGCACCGTTGCCGCGTGCGGCGATGGCGCCGTTGGCGGCGAGCGCCGCATAATAGCTTGGGCCCAGCAGCGCGTCGCTGCTCAGCGCCGCCATATGAATAGCGGCGGCGCCGGAATAGAGCGGGCTCGGAAGGATGACCTGCCCCTTCGCGTCCGGCGCCACGAGATCCTTCCACGAGGTCGGCGCCCTGGCCGATTTGTTGTAGATGATCCCGGTGGTGATCAGCTTGGAGCCGAAATAGGTGAAGTCCTGGTCATAGGCCGCCGCCGGCAGCGCCACGACATCGGCTTCGGGAAAAGCGAGGAGCCGGTTGTCGGCCTTCAGCTGCTCCATCGTTACGGCGTCGGCGATGAACAGCACGTCGGCACGCGGATCGCCGGCGACAATTTCGGCCTGCAGCTTGTTCATCACCTCGGTGGTACCGGAGCGAAACGTCTCTACCTGGACGGCTGGCTCGATCTTATTGAAGGCAGCGACCGTTTCCGCCGCGATCTTGTCCGGTTGCGAGGTGTAAAGGGTGAGCTTGCCCGAGGCCGCGAACGCCGTGATGGGAGCCACGGCGATTACCATGAAGCTCGCAGCGAGCGAAATCAGTGCTGACCTGATCATTTGGTTCTCCTCCCCCGGGGATTCGGCGCTGGCGCGAACCTTCCTGAATTCTATGACAGGATTACGCCACATTTGGGAAGCATCCTCGCATCCGACTCGTCATGGAAAGCTCCGACTGAGATGAATACGTACGCCGTAATCCCGCCACGGCAGACGCATCGCGTTTTGGCTGCCGCGCTCGCCGTCATCGCACTGCTCGTCGCCCTTCCCGTGTCGGCTGCACCGCAAGACGCCGATCAAGGACTGACCGTGCTCCATCTTAGCGAATCAGCCGATCGCGCCATCCGCCGTGATCGTCTTCGCGCGCAACTTCGGGTCGAGGCGACCGGCAGCAGTGCCAAGCAAGTTCAGACCGAGATCAATCGCCGTATGACGGCAGCGCTTGATAAGGTAAAGGCGGTCACCGGCATCAAGCTGGAGACCGGCGGATACTCCGTCTACGAAGAGCGCCAGCAGAACGTGGCGTCGCGTTGGCGAGGCAGTCAGGGACTGACCCTCCTCGACCGCGATTTTAGCGAGCTCCTCGCAATCGTCGGTGATCTGCAAAGTGACGGGCTCGCGGTTTCCTCCCTCTCTTTCGAACTCCTCCCGGAGACGGCACGTGGTGCCCAGGACGAGCTCACGACCGAAGCGTTGAAGCGGCTGAGCGATCGTGCTGAACGCATTGCGGCCGATCTGCATCTCGCCATCGTGCGCTACCGCGACATCAAGGTCAGCAATGTCGGTGGCGATCGGCCGATCCCGATCCGGGCGATGGCGATGGCGGCGGGGGCCGCGCAGTCGCCGCCCCCCGTTGCCGAAGCCGGTGACGCCATCGTGCAGATTTCCGTCGATGCCGAGGTCGTTCTCGGAGCAAGCGACGACAAAGGACCGTAAGCCGTTAATGCGGTGGGTATGAGCCTGGATTGCCCTCGCGCAGTTCCGACGGCGTGGTGACGCCCACGCTCTCGGTCGCCGTCATTGCCTTCTCCGCCGCCGCCTCGCGTCGCAGCTTGTTGAATGAGCGCACCGTTATGGGAATCGAAACGAGATAGACGATGCCGATGGCGCTGAGCGTGGGCCAGGGCGCGGTGGTGAGGAAGGCCACGACCACGGCGATGACGAGATAGGCCGGAATGACGTAGTCGTGCGGGATGCGGAAACGTTTCATCGAGAAGGTTGGCACTCGGCTGACCATGAGGGCGGCGACGACGGTCATGACCACGCCGTTGAAGATCGGCGAGCGGAAGACGTTGCCAAATTCGAAGGCAAGAAACATGGGCACGAGGACAAGCCCCGCCCCGCCCGGCGCCGGCACGCCGGTAAAATAATAGGCGGCGTAAGGCGGCAGCTCGACGTCGAGCTGCGTGTTGAAGCGCGCCAGCCGCAAGCCACAGCAAATCGCATAGAGCAGCGACAACGCCCAGCCAAAGCTGGAGAGTTGCGACATGGTCCAAATGTAGAGCATGATTCCTGGAGCGACGCCGAAACACACGAAGTCGGACAGTGAATCGAGTTGCGCGCCAAATGGCGATGTACTCTTGAGCAACCGCGCTATGCGGCCGTCGAGGCCGTCGAAGACGCCGGCGACTATGATCGCGATTACCGACGACTCGAACTTGCCGTTGATGGCAAAACGGATCGCCGTCATGCCGGCGCACAGCGCGAGCAGCGTCAGGATGTTCGGAATCATCCGATTGATCGATAGTCCGGAAATCCGGCGAGACTTGCCGAAACGGCGGGGGCGCAGCATCTCAATCGCTCATGGCGGCGCAAGCTCGCTCGATGCGCAAAGCCCGGTCAATGGGAAAAGCCAAGGCGGGTCGGCTCTTGCGCGCTGCGGTCGGCAATCACCGTTTCACCACCGACCACGCGTTGCCCGGCACTCACCAACGGAACCCAACCGGAAGGGAGGTAGACATCGGTCCGGCTGCCGAAGCGGATAATGCCGAAGCGTTGCCCGGCGACGACCTCCTCGCGCTCGCGCAGATCACAGACGATGCGCCGTGCAATGAGCCCTGCGATTTGTACGACAGCGACGTCGCCCGCGCCGTCATGCCCGCCCATTGGCGAGATGCGGATCGCCATGCGCTCATTGTCATCGCTTGCCTTGTCGAGGCTGGCATTGACGAACTTTCCCTTGCGATAGCTCAGCTTGGCAATGCGCCCGCCGACCGGGATGCGGTTGACGTGAACGTCGAAGACATTGAGGAAAATGCCGATTCTCGTCATCGTCGTCGAGCCCATTTCGAGCTCGGCCGGCGGCAATGCCGGTGCGACCGAGAGCACGCGGCCGTCGGCTGGACTGACCATCAACCCGGCGCGCTGCGGCGTCACCCGCCACGGGTCGCGAAAGAAATAGGCACACCAAATCGTCAGCACCAGACCGATCCAGCCGAGCGGCTGGGCCAGGATGAACAGCAGGATCGTCGCCAGCGAGAAGAGGGCAACAAACTTCCATCCATCGGGATGAATCGGTGCAAGAAAATTACTCATGGGCGAGTACAGTCTCAATGGCTCTGCCGCACCTTAGCGTAAAACACCCAAGCGCGGAGCCTGATTTCCTATTCGACGGTCACGCGGCCGATCACCATCGGCAGAACCGATCCGTCGCTGCCGCCGTCGAGCGCCTCGACGGTCGATTGGCCTTGCCGGGCGTTCGCGGACGCGACCAGAACGGTGTGGCTGTTGAGTACCGGTGGCGCGAGATCGGCGACGCCG
>Ga0137390_10005087_pt1 | contig 11042 bp, 16 predicted proteins | sample 15con2h24AmetaG_FD_104937 | JGI IMG/M metagenome (GOLD analysis project Ga0137390, IMG submission 104937) | Vadose zone soil microbial communities from Angelo Coast Range Reserve, California, USA - 15con2h2.4A metaG | ecosystem: Environmental > Terrestrial > Soil > Vadose zone > Saprolite... | reverse complement strand
TACGGTGGCCCATGGGCGTTATTTGCGTTTAAATTAATATACTGCAGCTGTGCTTGGTTCGTGGACCGCAGAAAACAGGAATGGGATGGATCGTGCATTATCGATAGGACAGGCAAGGAGGATGCAGACAGCATTGTTATGTTTTCCTCTCGTCGTCCTTGAGATTGGCTAATCCTAGATTCTTCATTTCGTCTTTCTCCATGAGCCCACTGCCTCTACGTGTCAGTATGCACCCAGCTGTACACGAATGACGTACTTCTGCATTCTGCAATTCAAGTAGTCTCTACTCAAGTGTCGACAGTCGGAGGAAGTACTCGAGTTTTTCTTCAGACAGTCGAGATACTGTGTCATGAATTGTTTGCATTCTCCTGAGACCAGTTTCAACCCAGACAGCTTTGTCTCAAAACTTGAAATAGACACAGACCAAAGTGATCTAGAGGAAATGATCCTCTGTCGGGTGGCGAGACCTGAAACCCTGTGGAGATTGACGGTGGTCGTCCGAAGGACATGAGGTGTAAATGAATGGGGTATGCAGGTCTCCCACGGGCCCACGTTCACAAATAGCCTTTGTCACCCTCGGCGAGGTGACAAATGTCGCAAGGATCGCAACAGTAATACAGTTCGGCCTTATGCACCAGATTATTTCCCTTTGTCCCTTATACTCCCCTTCGCCTCGCGATCCTCATCCTCATCCACATCCTCCTGGGGATCCGGCGAACTAAAGGGTTGTGATGGCCCTGCCAGAAGGTCACCGCCCCTAGCCTTCCCAGTCTTCAACATGACAATCTCCTTTAACCACCCGTTCTCTCTCCGTAGATCCGCTGCTTCCTGCTCTAGTTCATCGACGCGTCCAGATAAATCTGTCACATTGCGTTCAAGATTGAGTGTTTGACCCTTTTTCTTGACTCGAAAGCGTGCTACGGAGAATTAAAAAAAAGGACCGCTCAATTAGTATGATTTGCCAACGACCGCACATATGTTACATACCCGAGGCGGCAGTGTTCCGTTTGCGCTTCTCCTCGACAGTCGCTTCGTCGACTGGAGTACCTTCTTGGTCCTGCGCTGATATGACTGCTTGAAAACTTGACTGACCAGGAGCAGCACTAAGTGGCGTAGATAATTGTGGGGTCGGATACGGAGCACCGGCAGGGGAGTAGTTGATGGCCGGGGGAACGAGTTGCCCAAAGCCTGGCGTGTATTGGGATGCGGTCGCCCCATGAGAAGCAGATGGCTGAGTTAACGGCCATGGTGGCTGTGACGATAACTGAGGGGGGACAGCAGAGGGAACTTGATTGGGGAGGCCTTGTTGATGGTAGGCCACAGACTGAACTAGGAAGGGATAGGCGTCCTGTATCGTGCGTAGAGCACGGGCCACTTCGTCGATATTTTCTGGCCCGTTCAACGGCACAGATGGCTGCTGTGGATGCCATCCAGGGACCTGTCCGATGTGACTCTGGGCTGCGGCCTAGATTGTGCATTAAACTTTCCGTCGAGGGAACACGAGAGTCATCGAGGATGGCCAACACACCGTACTAGGGCCAGGGGTTGCTTGAGCAGACGGTCTGCTGACCGAGCGGGCATCGTTGGGTGTGCTTCTACGACCGCTCCTGGTTGAAGGCTGAGAGTGAGGTAAGGATTCTTTATCCATGTCAAGACGGCGTCAGTCTGCACACAAGTGGGGCTTAAAAGTGTAGGAAAGCCAGGGGTGCGAGGCTCGGCCTTCAGCATAGCAAGGGGATGTGGGAAAGCCTATACCATCGGGGTAAATCAGGGTCGGTTGTAGTGAGTAATGAGACCAGTCAGCGAGAACGTAGAAGGCCATGACGAGCTGAAGAGTAACATATTCGCAATACAGAGGCACGATGGCGACAGCATTAGAAAAGGTATAATTAGCCCACCATTGCCACTTCAGCGCTTTCTCTGCTTGCTTATCCCTCTCCGACATTGGCACCGAGTTACGCCAATGAGCACGTTTAGTGCATCGTTTTGATCCTATGATGGCGGCTGGCGAATGTATTAAGGTTGTTCTGAACACTGAGTTTCCCAATTACCAGGACTCTGTGTGGGGGCGCCTCGTTGAAAGCAAGTCACTGTGTGACTAGATGTTGTGAACCACTGGACCGGCAGGGGTTCGAGTGTCGAGTGGGCTCATACTGTACTCTGTATTGATTTGCAATTGCACACTACCCGTACTGTTAAAATGTGTTGATTTAGAAACATCGTCGCGTGCTCATAGCGCTCATATTTCAAGCCACCACGTGCCATGACGCGTCCTCTACCGTGACACGACTCTGATAATCTCGACGTTCATCATGGTATGTACCCTCCCACTTCTTGGCCACCGCACGCGAATCGCTTTCTCATGTACACACAGCTCGTAAGAATCAGATCCAGAGACGGTAACTTTCGCTTCGAGCTACAGCCTACCTCGGACATATCTGAATTGATGACAAAGGTATGGTATCTTACGGCCTGCTGACTTTCTACGTACAGCGAGAGCTGATCCGCTTCCTGTCAGATATTAGAGACAACGGAAAACGCAGATCCAGCAACCCTTGCGATATCCAATCAGCCAAGAGGGAATGAGACTCTCGTATCCACTTTGAGAGGGAGGGATCTGAAATCATTGGGAATCAGGTAAGTGGGCAAATTCCACCCGCTCTCTTTCTTCCTTATATTGTCTCCTTAGACACGGCGAACTTATCTTCGTCTCATACTCACACCAGTCTACACCGGGTACTTCCCAAAACGGCGCTCCCGAGAAAGTCACCACGTCTGTAGGCCCTTCATCGTCGGCAAGCCGACCTTGGGAGAATATCAAAGAAGATGCCGTAGATCAATACTGGCGGGCGAAGGACGGGAAAATTTCCAGAAGTAGAGATCCTAATTTCTGCAAGCACGGGGCTAATGCCATGTGCGATTATTGCATGCCGCTGGAGCCATACGACCGGAAATATCATCAAGACCATAATATAAAACACCTTTCCTATCACGCCTACCTCCGCCAGCTCACACCAAAGACTTCCTCTACCGCCACGGCCGCATTACCGCCTTTGGTAGAACCAGATTATCGTGTCAAGTTGCCTTGCCCAACTGGCGGCCATGCGAACTGGCCTGCAGGAATATGTACGGCATGCCAGCCATCTGCCATCACGCTTCAAAGCCAGCCCTTCCGCATGGTAGACCACCTTGAGATTGCTTCTACGGAAATAATCGAAACCTTCTTGAAGTCGTGGCGGACCACGGGGCTACAGCGCTTCGGCTGGCTCATCGGACGATACGAGCCGTATGACGAGGTGCCGATGGGGTTAAAGGCCGTTGTCGAGGCCATTCACGAACCGCCACAAGAAGGCGAGCTCGACGGGTTATCGCTCGAATTGCCATGGACAGACGAGCCCCGCATACGATCGCTAACGGCGTCCGCCTTGACGCCACTCACAATCGTGGGGTTTATCTTCACAGATCTTGATCCGACGGCGGAAGACCGCACGAAGAACGTGTACAAACGGCACCCAGGCTCGTTCTTCCTCTCCTCCCTCGAGGTCCTCTTTTCTGCCCATCTGCAGTCGCAAAACCGCACCCCTTCGCGCAGCTCGCCTTCGGGGCATTTTGCCTCGCGGCTCGTCACGGCCGTGCTCACCGGTACGGAGGACGGCGCGGTGGATGTTGCGGCGTATCAGGTGTCAGAGCAGGCGGTCGGGATGCTGCAGGCGGACATGATCGAGGCTAGCGTTGACCCGGGTATGGTGCGCGTCAAAGAAGAGAGCCGTGGCGAGGACGGCGCGACGGTGCGATACGTCCCCGACGTCTTCTTTCGTTTCCGCAACGAATACGGCATCGAGGTCAAAAAGAGTGCCAAGCCCGCTTTCCCGGTCGAGTACCTACTCATCAACGTGCGTCCCGATCCCACACTTCCTCCCCCTTCCATCCTTTTCTTTTCTAATAATCATCCCATATATAATAATAAAAAACACCACCATAGGTCACGAACGGCTTTCCGCAAAATCCAACCCCCCTCTTCCGCTCACATCATTTTGCGATCGAGAATCGTCCGGGGCTCGAAGAACAGTCGATCGAACAGGTGATGCATTCACTCAATGAACTGGGCGCACCAGACGTGCTGCCGACGAGTCGGCAACGCAGCAGCAGCAGCGGCGGCGGCGGCGGCGGCAGCGAAGCGCACCGCTGCCTCGAGCTCGCAAAGTGGCTCAGCGATTGGCACCTCGTCGCCTTCCTCGGTACCTGCGGACTCCTCTCCGAAGTAAGTTGGTTTACGCGCTCGGGCTCTATGTTTCTTCCGTTGCTCACCTTTGAGGAACACCCCTTTCTTTTTTTCTTGTTTTAGGCCGACGCGAAAGTGCTCGTCCGTGTCGCTACTGCGCAAAGCTTCGATGATCCGGCTGTGCTCGACCTGCTGTTGGAGACGGAGAGTTGGCAGACTCTCATCACGTTTGCGCGCGAGAGTGCCCGTACGTCACCGTGATCCCCTATATATATACATCTCAAGACTCTTGCCATTGTGCTCACGTCTAATTTGTCCACAGCACCTCCACGTCCTACACAGCCTGCGCCAGATGGACCCTCAGCGGGTATTGTACACGAGGACATCCCGCCCGAATTGTTCGATGACATTGTCTCAACCCATCGTGACAGTGACACCTCTGCCAGCGGACGCGTGTGTCCGCATTGCACCTTCGAAAATACGCACGGCGGAAACGATTGCGACGTGTGCGGACTGCCACTTTAGACGTTGGAAGAGAGTATCACACAAGAAGAGAAATTGTGTAAGAGTTTCATAGAGTGTTGTTGTACGTGTCAAAACCTTTACTCGTAAAATGCTACTGGCCGTAAAAGTTCGAAAACTCATCCCAAATGATCGTCACGAAAGTTCCAAAAGGATAAACCCCTGAACACAGACCGAGGGCTGTGACATAGTAAGAAATGACATGGAGAATAGTAGTACAAGCTGTGTGGTCCTCCCGAAGGCCTGGATTGCATGTGGCGGCCTACGTTGGTGTGAAGGCTCGTACGTGTGGATGATGTTAGCCCGTCTATCACTGCCGAACCATCCACCATACCGCAAACGTGACGCCGCACAACACACCGATGGCACGCAAAACGAGTACGACAACAAGCGCCTTGCGTACGGCAGCGTAGAATGTCGTCAACGCAGCACCAGTCCAGTTGACCCTATATGTCACCGGGAAGTGTGAACATCATCGAGTCCATAATATGATCGTAACGTACCGTGTGTCGTTTGCACCACCGACTCGGAGAGACGCTTCCCAATTGCGGATGACTTGACGGTAACGTTTTCCAAACACCCTAGATGGTCACAGCAATCAGGTTCTGGGCCGAGCCGTGAACTTGCAAATGTAATAGTAAAACATACCAGATCCAAAAATTGACATCTGGATAGGAGAACCGAGGAAACACGCTCGTCAAGCTCGGGGGAGCATTGATCCTCCCTCTTACGTCTTTTTTGTTGCCCTTCTCGTCTCGATCCTCCTCTATAACATCTTCCACGCCCATGAGCTCATCAGAATCCCATGGAGTAAGAGGTACGCCAGGAGTCGGAGACATGTAGGACAAGAGGTCAAGTGTCATACCGAGCGACAAGCCCCAGAGCTTGAGAGCGTGATGCTCGTCGCCGTTGATACGCGGATAGAGTGTGGCAGAGGCGGGATGGAGGGCAGGGTTCAAGGCGCCTGCCTCTGCTTCGAGCGAATGGCGTAAGCGTTTGTCATCCAGTGACTCCGCAGTGGCTAGGACGGTGTTTGAGAGAACGAGAGCAGGAAATTGCATGCTTCCAACCAGGATATGCATGAGGGGGCGGAGTACACGTGAGTGTTTGGGCGCAAGTCGGGAGGCCGTGTCAACCGTGACTGTGGACCAGAGAGGTTGAGAAATGGTGTTAGGGCCGGTACGCTCGGGGTAGAGTGCGTTCAGTGGTACCCAGTGGAGGGTGGTTTCAGGAATAGGCTCGATAGGTGTTTCGGTTGGGGTAAGTTGAAGGAAAACTTGGAAAGGTCAAGTGGGAACGAAAGAGAAAAAGGAGGGGTAGCTGACCGAAGGGTGAAAGGATCATAAGGAGACGTTTACCAAGAGAGGTGGTAATCTCGCGGTCGTCGAGCTGGCCCACACATGTATAGTCGCTCTCAGCGAGGTCAAGACCGATTTCTTCCCAGGTTTGACGCATGGCTGGGAAAAAGGAGAGCAAGGATGAGCAAGGACGGAGGGAGAGGAAAAGAGATTGCGTACCGGTATAGAGACCGCCTTCATCACCTTCTTCTGTACGACCGCCGGGAAAGGCGACATGAGCGTCACGGGTATTTTCGTTGATGCCTGTGCTCTCTGGATTCTGACGGCGGACAAAGAGGATCTCTGGACGGGCAGAGGGATGCTTCACCCAATCATAGTCGAAAAAGTGGGTGAGAGAAGGAGGGCCGGTCGATGTTGGAGGGAGAGGCAAGTTTGGAGGAGGGACGACTCTGATGATGAGGGCTACTGCGGCACGACGGGGCTCTGGAGGAAAAAGGATGGGGTAAGGATGGGAAAGAGAAGAAGAGGATAGTAGATTAATATATTACGGGTTGGTGGAGAGGCGATGACCCTCGGGTGTGTTGAACGAATGCGGTGGAGAGCGCGCGAGAGAAGACGAGTACGGGACTGATCATTCATGGCGGGCAGGGCAGGCGGTGAATTGTTGGTCAAACTGCGTATTTACTATTTACGTGAACCAATCGGTTGGGGAAATGACATCATCATCACAGCTCGGCCCAACCCGACTCGTCCCCACCGCCTGTCGCCACCCCGAGCACAAACACGATCACGCCTGCGCCGAGTCTCATGCCCAAGCCCCGATACAGCTGCCCCAGCCCCGTCCTTCGCCACATGCTCCCCTTCTCTCCCTCCTTTCCTCCTTCTCGCCCTTTCCCCTTCCTCCCCACCCCAACCACTCGTTCCACCGGCAGGTCAGACCGCTCCTCCGTCAGAATGTGCCACAACGCATCCACAACACCGTTGTACGGTACCGGCCGTTTCTCCACGCACGTCTTCAGTGTCTGCCCCCGTCCTCGCACCTGCACTTGAAGTCGACGTCGCACCGTCTCAAAGGGTAGCGTCGCTAGTAGTCCAATACAGCTGCTTGTAAATTCGACCACGCCCCACGCCACCGGGCTACTCTCGAGCGAAACGAGCGTCCCCGGGAATAGTCGTGCTGCTAGTAGCGGTGGTAAACCCAGCGAGATTAATGGCCGGATCGTGTTGTCCAAGATCGTCGGGATGAGTAGGTGTGGGTGTAGGTATAGACCCCATACGCCCCCTTCCTCTCGCACAATTTGCCGCAGTGCATCAATTGGTCCTGTATATGTCCTATGTTGTGGGTTGAACGATTGGACAATGAGACGCGTCCGGACGAGGTCCAGGGGGGACAAAATAAACCCAGTGATGAGATGCGAGGCTACCGGGATCAGCAGTGATGTAGAACTTCCGGGAAATATGTATAGCGAGGCCAATGTAGGAGCAAATATACTTTGTAGGGCGTTGTGAATCAATGGCCGCATCGTCGACGAAAGCATGTCAGTCACACACTCGGTGAGCAGACCTTTTTGTACGCGTGGCAATCGCCAAGGCTCAGCATCGCGTTCGAATGAGTGGCATGTCCAGAATACGGACCTTTCCATAACGCGAGCCAACCTTCGCCGCGAAACCGCCCGACCTTCTTCATCATGGCCCACACTCCGTCCGCGCTCCCCACTGGAATGACATAGTCTGGCCGCGTGCTCTCTTCCATGATGTTCTTACGTACAACATATCCGCGCTCATCCGCTGGACGTCGAACGGGATAACGCGACGGCCCCGAGTTGAGTGGATCCGTGAAGTACGATTCTTCACCAGACTCATCGTCACTTATCTATAATCATGGGTCGCTTCGGGACCGAGGAGTACGGAAAGACTGGGCATACCTCTTCTGCAACTTCCTCCGTCGCGGGTTCCGCATCGTCGATCTGTTCCGCATCTCTCGGAACCCATTGTACCTGTAAAAGACACTTGCCGACTTCCCATGGCATTGCGATGGCCGTAGTGGTGTACCCTAGTACGGCACTGGCGACGAGCGTTTTGAGAAGGAGACCGAGGTCTAGTCCTCCTGGCTCCACAAGCTCCGGCGAGAGTTCAAATATAGAATTTTGCATTGGGCGCGAGGAGAAAGTATGCGAGGGAATGCGTGACGTTTGTGACGATGGCGGTACGCCAGGAGGTGGGCTGGTCGAGTTTGGAGGGGTAAAGGACCATGTTGGCGGGCTTCTGCTATAGAGATCTCGGAGGGACGACGGGGTGCTCATGGTGATGCCTTGTGATATCACGGATGATTTAACAAGGGATACATTCAGGACTACACGGCATCGAACGTGTGTAGTAAGATTGTTACCGCACGTTTATTTGACCTTATTTGGCTCCTCATAAATACTGTTGTAACAAGCGATTAATCGGGCCCTTTGATTGATAGGCAGAAAGCGTCAAGGGTTAAATGGTCAGGCAACTGCCTAATAAAGTCAGAACTCAGGAGTCAAACCACTTCACCTCGTCCTCATATGGCCGTCGGCATACCAGACTAGACTGCACTGCAGGCCTTTAGACACTTGCATGCAGAGCAGTGGCAGCAGGCAGCCGCCGGCCCTACCGTCGGCACAGCACGTGGCGTCATTATCCACGCGCACTAGAGCCAAAAATAGCAATAGGTCTTTGGCAATTGGGCCAGTTCCGAACAAGTCCTCTCGTTTCGTGTCATGACGGGAAATAGACGCCTGTGTTAGTGCGAATGAATGACAGAGGGCGTTAAAACTTGCTTTATCGGGATGACACTCAGGATGGTCAAGAACAGCGGCCTCCTGCAGGTGTATGCGCATGACGGGCCGCGTGGGGATGTGGATGAGGCCATTAGGCCGAGCTCGGCGAGCCTGAGCACCACCGAATCCACGCCGCAGTCCTTCTGCCTATTCTGATCCAACCCTATTCTCTATCAAGGTTTAAACGTCACTCTTTCCCCCAACCCCTCCCTCCTTCCCACCACCTTACCCTACTTCTTCTCCATGGCGTCTTCTTTGCCCCCGAGCGATTTATCCTCGACTAATGCTATACGTGCGCACAGCCAAGCCAGTGACATCCTCCAGAACGATGCTGCAAGGGGAAATGTGGCCGTCCACTCCTTTAACCCAGATACGTCTCCTGCAGAGAAAGCTGCCGTTGCTGGACAGGCAAGGTCACAATTAAGCAGCGTCGTTCCAGACAAACCCAGTGATGGCGGTCGAGGTCGGCCTTTTGTTTATGGGTTCGCTGCGTCATGCCAATCTGGTTCACTTTCTTGTAGAGGTCGCCGTTGACCCTGGTAGTCATGGCCTGATTCCGACCATCACAATCGAAGACGTAGACGAGAAACCGGCCAAGGATGCTCCTCAGATTCCAGGTGCACTACCTGCTTCCGAGCCAAAGGCTCCCTTTATTCCCGACTGGTACAAAGTCGGTTGGCGTGCCTTTACTGACTTGGATAAGGCCCCGGAGGACGAGGATCAGAAGCAGCTTCGTCTTATGAATGCCTGGATTTCTGAACAATATTATGGCCAGTGGTACTACAATGCTGCCGTAATAATATTCGTAAGTCACTTCTACTGCATCCCCCTTTGCAGCCCGCTCATGCTCAAATCCCTCTCCTCTGCCTGATAATCAAACAAGGCCGTACTCGCGGCGCATTTCATAACCCGCTTCAACCTTGGCTATGGCTGGCTCTTCATTCTCTTGGCCTCGTGCAGTACATATTACACGACCTCCATGGCCCGTGTACGACAACGTGCGCGCGACGATATTCAACGCGAACTTGTCACGACGACGCTGGCGTCAGAGCATGAATCCGCAGAATGGATAAACCAATTTTTGGATCGCTTCTGGCTCATTTACGAGCCAGTCCTCTCTGCGACCATCGTCGCTACCGCTGATCAGATCCTTAGCGCAAATTGTCCACCGTTCCTGGAATCTCTTCACCTTACTCAATTCACGCTTGGCAACAAAGCCCCCCGGGTCGACAGAGTTCGCACATTCCCAAAGACAGAGCCTGACGAAGTCTTGATGGACTGGGGCATCTCGTTCACTCCTAACGATGTTTCTGACCTGACTCCGCGCCAGTTAGCCAACAAGTGTAATCCGAAAATCGTTCTTAGTATCCGAGTCGGAAAGGGACCAGCTTCCGCCAAGTTCCCAGTTTTAGTGGAAGACATGACCTTCACCGGGCTTTTGCGTATTCGTCTCAAACTGATGAGCAATTTTCCCCATGTACAAACAGTCGATGCTTCCTTCCTCGAGAAGCCCTTCATCGATTACGTGCTCAAGCCTATAGGAGGCGACGCCTTCGGCTTTGACATGATGAACGTACGCGCGCCACTATATTTTTCATCCTGATATTCAAGAATGGATGCACCCAGATCCCCGGTTTGTCGTCGTTCATTCGTGAAATGATCCACTCAATTCTCGGCCCCATGATGTACCAACCGAACGTATTTACCCTCAATCTCGAACAGCTTCTTTCCGGGGCTCCAATAGACGCGGCGATTGGTGTCATCAAAGTCGTTGTTCATGGCGCACGCAGCATCGATGCTAGCAAGATTGGTGGTGGAGCGCCCGATCCATATGTTACTTTCAGTATCAACAACAGTACACAGCTGGCAAGAACGAAGCACACTGAGTGCACGTAAGCACTTCCGCGATTTGCACGTGCATGCCTTCATGCGTGTTTCCCTTAGATACAACCCGACGTGGAACGAGTCCAAGTTTCTACTTGTTAATAGTCTCACAGACAACCTCGTCCTTACAGTCATGGATTATAACGAATTCCGAAAGGACACGGAGATGGGTGCAAGCATATTCGAACTCGCTCAGCTTCGTGATGATGCCACGCGGGAGGACTTGTCTCTCCCTATATTAAAGGATGGCAAGCAAAGGGGAGAATTGCGCGCTGACGTGTTGTATTTCCCTGTACTCAAGCCTCAGGT